>Ga0102880_1000013_pt1 | contig 113223 bp, 108 predicted proteins | sample Colrivmeta1549A3_FD_78188 | JGI IMG/M metagenome (GOLD analysis project Ga0102880, IMG submission 78188) | Estuarine microbial communities from the Columbia River estuary - metaG 1549A-3 | ecosystem: Environmental > Aquatic > Marine > Intertidal zone > Estuary | place: USA: Columbia River... | reverse complement strand
TCTCCCATGGGACCCTATTCGCCAGAGGCCACCACAGAGGCCACCAGAAGTGCCCTAGACAGACACGAGTGGCTATAGTTAACCTACTGTTATCGTTGATGTCGGTGTGTAGACTGATGCCGTCTTAGGGAACCATCTCCGTGTGGGGGCACCATTCAAATCAATGACTTAGCTCGAATTTGCAATTTCCTGAAACGTTCTCAGCGAGACGCTCAGCGAGACAAATCAGCGTTGAACTGCGGTTTGATTCCGTAAAAACGCACTCTTTCCTCACGCCTGCAATTAGCAACCCATCCGCGCCACACCGCCCCCGCGCGCGTACGCGTCGCTGTGTAGGCCCGTAAGACTTCGCGGTGCAGCTTCGTCAGACCAAACAGCGCATAGTGCGGCCAGCCCCCCCTTGCGCCCCTCCCAGATACAAGCTGCAACAGACCGCTAGTTTCCCGCCGCGTCAGCCTAGGTTGCGATGCCAGCGTCCTGAACGCATGCGTCTGGCGTGAGGGGGAGGCAGCCTGTAGCAATGGAGAGAACTTAAAAAGTATCATATTGAAACCGAGCGGTTATCTTGATAAAAAACGGGTATAGCGAGCGTGTAAGTCCGCGCGAAACAACCGGTACATACCGCACCATGATGACAAATCTTAAATCTCTTCGGCGACCTGCCGACTTAGGGCGTCGCCCCAAACCACTCATTTTCAAAGGAGTCACCATGCGCGAATTTTGTGCAGCTGTGGCCATTGCCGTATGTGCAACATCAGCCGTTGCCGATAGTAATACCGCTACGGCACAACATTTGTTAAATCAACTCGGTTTGGATGCGGGGCCTGTTGATGGATCGTGGGGGCCGCGAACAGGCCGCGCCATTGACCGTTTTTATGCCGAATTGGGTGCAGTTTATGATGGCTCCCTCGATGCGCAAGGCATTTCAGAACTGGAGGCTGCGGCGGCAACTTATCGTCATTTCGGTAACCGTGATTGGTCTCCGGAAATTCGCAGCGATCTGCATGACATCGACGTCTCAACGGCGCCATTCGATTACATTAGTGATAACTTGATCGCAGGTTTGGTGCCTTTCCAGCGGTTCAGCGAACCCGATCTGGGTACGCATCCCGTTGGCGAACCTCCGGATGTTGAATGGGTGAGGCGGCCAATGGATGTCGATTGTCTAACTGTTCTGCGCGATATGTCGCCGCCAGATATGAGTAGATGGGATGCGCCGCTTTATGCACAGAATTGTAATTATCACTATCGGCAAAAAATCTTTGGCGGGGGAATTGATGCATTTCAGGAGATTTTGGATCACTGGGCCGCTCAGCCTCTGGGGATTTATGATTTGGAACCGAACGGGGATGACTCCTATTTCAAAGCAACCCTTATGGCGTCCATCGGGACAACATATGCGTTATTTTACGATCTGTTCGACAATCATGCAGCAATCGACAGCTTTATTACCGATTGGATGCTGAACAACCAAACCGTGGTGGGTGAGGGTACTTGCCCATTTTCCGCGCCTGAAAGCTTTAAGCCTGATCGATATATCGTTGATTCCTGTGGTAGTAATCATTGGCGCTTGTCGGTTGCAAATGTTGCGCTGGGGCTGCGGCTGGGGGATCGTCAGTTGTTTATCGCAGGTGTTAAGCATCTTGAGATTAACCTGTCGATGTATGACGTCGACGGTATTTTCACGCCTTATGCGACGCGGGGTTGGGATTCGCCCGGATATGCGGTGGATAATAACGAATACATCACAAGCATAGCCCTAATGTTAGCAGAGGTGGACGTAAACTTATACGATCTGAAAATTCACGATGGCCGAGATATTGCGTCGCTAATCGAGGGGCATAACGCATGGCTTAACGATCCGAGTTTGGCCGAACGCTATTTTATCGGGTCAGACACCTGCAACGACGGGTCGTGCACGCGGCTTGACAGTATGGCTGCACTGGGGCCGCTTGATCAGTGGAAGGTCGATCGTCAATTCGAAGATTTTGACATCCTACTGCGGTCGTTTCATTATCAAGTTACCGAAAAAGAACTTGACCCTATCGATTTGGCGCGGATGTATCCAAGTGATCGTGGAGGTAGTTTGCCGGGTATGTATGTCTGGGGGCAGACTTCGGCCTTTCCATATATTTATGCGACGCTGGAGCGCTTGGATGCGTTGGAAGGCTACTTAGAGCCTGAGTCTGTGGATGTCAGCGACGTACCTTTGGACATGACTAACATGGAATGCGGTTTTGAAATGCGTCGCAGGTCTAGCGGTGAGTCTCAAGACATCGTTATAGCATCAGGTAGTATTGTTACGTCTGACGGGCGCGTCACGATATCAATGATAGATATACGAACGGGCAAAACTCCAAATGTGGAAATGGTGATGGAGGAAGCAGATTTATATTTGGCGCAAAATGGTAGAATTATTGGCGATTTTCCGGTTTATTTTAATGACCGAATTGACGTTGTCCGATTTGGCTCTGAGTTCGATCCGTTGCTAGCGGGGGTAGGCCCCCAAGGTAATCATTATTTCGACATTGACGATTCTACACACCTCATATTGGTCATAACAGAGTGCGAGTAGGCGCAATCAAGACACTGCCATTCGGTGCAGATGTGATTGGCACAGCGGTGCAAGTGCCCCGTCCGATAACCGATCAAGCTGCGCGCAAGGGCAGGGCGCCGCAAGCACTCACCCCACGCCTATTTCCCCCACCGGACAACTGGACACCCCTATAGGGGGTTGTCCGTGTCTGTCCGTCTGGATGGGGCGCTGAGATCCACACACCGATGAAACGAACTGCCTGACCTTGGTAATTGCCATAGATTTTTCAAATTTTTTCGGGGCCTCAACTGTATGCGCACGCATCTGCAGCCGCCCCGACCTTACCCGCTTACCCCCGGGGGGGGTGCCTGCCGCCTTGAAGCATTTAAAGCCCTTGGCCCATATCAACCATCATTTAGGGCGTGTTTTTTGGGAGGTGGCTGGTGAAATTCTGCAAGCGGTCCAACCCTTGTCCGCATACTGCGCCGCCAACGCCTCCGCTAACATCAGGCCGACTTCCAACGCGCTAAATAACTTCATAGCAATCTCCCTTTGTCCCTATCCATGCGAGGGATTGCTGGCAGACCAAGATGTTGCGGGGCGCGGCAGTGGGCCAAGGGGGGGAGTGATTACCTCTTGATTACCTCTTGATTACCTCAAGATGGCAAAAAAAGCTCTTTAAATTCAATATGATTACCTTGATTACCTTGATTACCTTGATTACCTGTATTTTCCAGTTGCCGCGGTTGCGGTACTACTCTTCTCTTTATTTCTTCTTCTTTTATCCCAAAAATAGAAATCAGAGGTAATCAGGTAATCATCCTGTTTTTAAACGATTTTTCAGGTAATATCGAGGTAATATGGAGGTAATCAGAGGTAATCATTGGCAAAGAACCGAGCCACCGCGGTGGGTGGCTCAGCAGGCGCGGTGGGGCTTATTCCTTCAGGAGAAGGCACTTGACCGACTTCCGGTCTGATGTGAGCCGAACTTTAACTTCGCCATCCCTACTGGCGAGGGCAAGAACGTTCTTCGCCTTTTTCACGAACGTCATGCGCTCCGACTGGTCGTAATTGTCGGCCAGCCAATCTTCGAACAGTTTGCGCGGGCGAATTAACCCGACGCCACCATTGGTCAGGTTTATGACATCTGGACTGAAATCGTGGTCCTTGTTAAGCATCGCTTCGCGGAAGGCGTCCGCGATCTGGTGTAGGCTTTCAGACACTCGCCCCAGCTGCTTGCCGATCCCCCGGCTGGCATGAAACGCTGTCACAGCTGCATCTGCAACAGTGACGGCCCCGCTGCTGCCTAACTTGCGGTATTCCTCGACGTGCTGATTGAGGGTTAGGGCTATCCAGTTCCGCAGGTTTACCGCGTAGGCCGACTTGTTTGCAGCAAAGACTGGGCGATCATCAATCCGACCTGAGTTCTCGATAAAGCTCATCCGGTTCGCAAACTGGTCCTCGACCCCGTGGGAGGTCACAAGGCTGGCCACGTTTTCCGCGCTCATGAACAGCTTTGTGTAGATCGCCGCCCGTTGGCGCAGTTGGTTCTTGGGCGACAACTCGATCTCGTTCTGAAGCTGCTTCAGCTCGGATTTAACCGACTTGAACTCGTCCACAAGCAAGACAATCGCCCGCTTGAAGTTGTCGGCGCTCAAGCCCACGGGCTGGCCCTCCATCACCTTCTCGATTTCCTTTGTTGATGTCTCAACCACCACACCGAGGTCTTTGAGAAGCCCCGTAAAAAGGCCTTTCCCGAAGTCGGAGTCGGCTTGCCACCAAAGGTAGGCCTTCTTGCGATCCCCTGCAAAACGCGCATCAATGATGAATTTCAGCACCGCATCCACGTCAGGCCAGTGGGTGCGAAAGTCGTCTACGAAGAGCATGTCGATTGGTCCGGTTGTCCACGGTATGTGCGGCAGGACAATCTGGGCGTCATGTTCGCGCAACACGAACACCTCATGGGTGGCAAACATATCTACGCCCCATGCGATCATGTCTCGCTGCCGATACAGGAGGATGTGATCCATGACCGGTGTACGAATGGCAGCCCTTAGGCTTTTCTCTGCCGCTTGCCGATCCTTTGGTATTACCTGAGACACCCACGCTGCTATCTCATCAGCACCGACTGGAGAGCCGAAAGTAGCCAGCATGAACTTCCAGCCCTCGCCCTGAGTGAATTTGACCAAATGACCCTCGCGGTTGAGAAAGTGAAGCTTCGATTGAGACGCGGACCAGAACGACCGACCTATCATCTTCCCGACGCGCTCGGCATCGACGGCAATGGCGTCGACTTTGATTCCGACTTCTGCCAAAACGTCTTTCAGGCCGTCTTTGATACGCTTAGCAATCCGATCCGCGTCCTTTGCCGTCTTGGCGTCCAGATGGGCTTCTGCTGCGCGTTTTTCGGGGTGCCTCGGCTCACTCTTCCCTGCGGTCAGACCACTCTTGATCGTGGGGTGGATCTCGCGAGCCTCTAAGCCCATCTGTAATGCCGCCTGTTTTAACGCGGCCACCGCTTCGTCTTCGTCCAAGTGACCGCCACCGACGATCTGGCCCATGCGGAAGGCGGACGTATTGAGCGCGTTGTTTCGGTCGCCTTCGGGCGTTCTGACCAGTTCAGCGATCTCGTTTGACAGAGCGGTTTCTCCCCACCCACGCGCGGCAGAGGCTACCATCATTGGCGCGGCCCGTTGTGAAAGCTTGCGTTGTTCGCCGTATTCAGCGGCGACCCAATTAAGGAAATCGTCCAACCCCTCTTGGGTAATCTCAGGCAGCAAATTATCAACCCATCCCGGAAACGTGTCCCACGGCCTCACGCCTTTCCATCTGTAGGGTTGGCCAGTGTCTGGGTGAATGCCGAAGGCCACGATTTGCTGGCCGTTGCCAAGCACCTCGAGCTTCTCTTGCTTGCCATTGGGCGCTTTGCCAGTTGGCTGGAGCGTGACGTCACGTTTCTTGATGTCGAGACCACGATAGAACAGCGCCGTCTTGGGGGCTTGCCCGACGCGCTCTAGCGTGGCGCCGAAACGCCGCATGGCTTCCGTTACGATAGCCGCGCTCACGTCCTCGCAATAGGCGTCCACATCCAGAGCCACGATACCCTGACCCGTGACAATTCCAATGCCGCTGTCTGGCCGAAAGTCCTCCGAGGTGAACTCGCGTTCTGTCCAACCAGTGTGGGCGGGCCGTTTTTGCTTGGGCAGAATTGGCACAATGCGCCAGCCGCCTTCAATCATCGCTTTGGCTTTGTCGATTGCGGTCTCGGCTGACGATTGATCTTTCATGCTTCGCCCCCAATTCGATCAGGCAGGACCGAGAGAATGACCGTCACGGATGGGTCAGAGAGCGGTTCTAACCTTGCACAGGCGCGGACGAGGCTGTCTTTGGTCGTGACATACGTGCGCGCCCGCCAAACGCCCCGGTGCAAAGGGTCAGCCGTGCGATGTTGGATGATCCACTGGGCGCGATCCTTACATAGGATGACGCGCCAGCGTGGGGCAAGCCATACGATAACCGAGCGATAGTTATCATCCCGCTCCCTGTGTGAATACGTCTGTGTAGATCTGCACCCATCAATCGCCGGGGGTACGGGGGGGGTGCTGGCGTTTGCCATGATCATCCCTCCGACTGCTTATAAGCGTAAGCCGAGTTCAGCTTCGCCTCAGCAACCGCCATTACTTCGGCGACCGCATACACGGTCGCCTTGTTTGGGCGTCGGACAGTCAACGGCCACCGCTCAAGCGTGCGTGGGCTGATTGGGAAAAAGTGATGGGTAATGATCGCAGCAGCCGTCGGCTTGTCCGCGTATTGCGGCAGTGGCTGATCGGGTATCCATGAACACTTCTGTGGCATTTTGGGGCTCCTTGTTACGGTATGCCACTCTTTTAGCCGATCGGTTTCGCATGATTTCAGAAGTGCCTAACAATCAAGTTTATTGATATTAATCGCGCTCGAAGCGACGGTAAGCCTCCCAGAGGTTACTTGCTTCTTTGACTTTAACGCAAAATTTGGTAGCTGCTTCTTCTAGAATTAGCTTACGCGTCCCCCGCGGCGGCTTATTCGAAATACTGACCACACGGTTTTGGGAAGGCTCGCCAAATATTGCTTCGTTCAGGAACTCAATCTCGACCTCAACATCATCATGGTGAGTCTCGCCAGCCTCACTGTTCAGCCAAGCACCTCGGTCGCCTATGGGAACTAAACTCGCTGATCTATGAAGGCTGCCTATCTCTGATTGCTCCGAAAACTTGACTGCTTTGTTTCTTATGACGGCAGCAGCTTCAGCTTCACGCCATCGGCCTTCACACATTTGCCCAACTGCCAAGACATCTTCAAATGACCATTTCGGCTTTCGTCCTGCCCCAGCACGCTTCCCTCCGTGAGACCGCCCGCCATCCACGCCATTATTACTGTTCATATCCATCCCTCCAGTAACTGCCCCCATTCCTTCATGACACTACGTCGTGTCTCCAAGTGCTTAGCCTGCTGGTAGTGGCGTATTACACCACCTCGGGTGGCGCTCTGCTTGTGGTTCAGTAGGCTATCAATGATACTCTCTGAGACGTCGGTGTTCTCTGCCATCAGGGTAGAGAAGGTCCGCCGTAGATCATGTAAGATGAAATTATTTATGCCAGAGGCCGTGCGTACGCAGCGATTGAAGTGGCTCCACGACGTCATCTTTTCGCCCCTTCGCGCAGAAAGCGGAAACACAAGGCGATCATGCGTCAGGTGATCGGATCCGATTACAGAAACTGCCATCGGACTAAGAGGCATGATGAAATGTTCTGAATTTTTAGTGTCGTCAAAGCTGAGGCTTATCTCAGCACGATCAGCATCTATTTGTCCCCAAGCTAGCTCCGACCCTTCAGCGGCCCGGAGGGGGGTCGTGATCATAAACCTGAGATACCGCTGGTACTGAAGCTTTAGGCCATCAGCATTCCACAGAGCCCGCAGATCATCCGGTGAGTAAAAGTTCATTCTCGGAGGCGGCGGCTTTGGACGGCGGCGTTTTGAAACGGACACGCAGGGGTTTGACTGCAGAACCTCCTCGTCAAGCAAGTAGTCCAGAAACCGAGACACGGCTCCGAGACGTTGTCGACCTGTTGCTGGACGCTCCCGATGCATGTCCGCCAATTCACGGATATGCCGTGGCGCACACTCTTCGGGATAAGCATCAACCAAGTCCAGCTCCTGAAGTGCGAACCGGACGTTGCGCAACTCATCTCGCTGGTACTTGTCATGGCCGTCCCGCATGCGTTCAGTCGCGTAGCGCGCCAGCCAAGCCGTGCATGTCTGCTTTTTCGACGCTTCAGCTAAACGCAATCTTTCAGCAGACCGTTGGGTGCTAGCTGGATCATCCCCTGCGCGTACCAGCGCCTTGACCGTCTCTGCAGCAAGCCGAGCTTCAGGCGGCGACATCGAAATAGGATCACCCAACTTCATCGTGCGTTGCGCGTGCCTCTTAGCACCGTCAGTGTATCCCCGCTTTCGATAAGCATAGGTCCAGCTACAGCTTCGGCTGTTAATAACGAGCTTCAATCCAGAACAAGCTTGGTCGGACAGCGTCACACGATCGCCAAGCGCCTTCTGCTCCTTGACGTACTTGTCGATGGATCGTTGATCGATCTTGCAGGTGATGTTTAGACTTGGCATATTCAGCGAGACACTCAGCGAGACAAAATGGCGGAACTGTTCGTAGGTTAGCGGAGGTCAGTGTGGCGAACAAGCGCATATAAGCCATATAAAACGGGTAAAATGCGCAAAACCCTCAGGAAATGAGAATACACAGCAACTGATTTGTAATCAGTGGGTCGGGAGTTCGAGTCTCTCTGGGGGCACCATTTCACCCATCTCCCGCGACCTTCCGACGCCCCTTGGCGTTGGCTTGTTCTCCTTCCGGCACCGGCAGCCTATATGGGGCAAAGCAATCTCGAAGGTGGACTTTCCCATGGCCAAGCTTTTCTCCCCCTTGAAACTTGGTGGGCACATCCTCTCGCACCGCGTCATCATGGCGCCGCTGACGCGGATGCGGGCTGTCGCCCCGGCCTATGCGCCGACCGATCTGATGGTCGAATATTATGGTCAGCGGGCGAGCGATGGGGGCCTGATCATCACCGAGGCGACCCAGATTTCCGAAACGGCACGGGGTGGGCCGGATACGCCGGGCATCTATACGGCCGAACAGGTCAATGGCTGGCAGCGGGTCACGCAGGCGATCCATGGCAAGGGCGGCATCACCTTCATGCAGCTTTGGCACATGGGGCGGATATCGCATTCTTCCTATCAACCAGATGGTGGTGCGCCCTGGGCGCCGTCCGCCATCGCGCCACAGCTTGAGGTGACGCTTCCCGACCGGACCCGCGCGCCTGCGGAAACACCACGCGCATTTTCGACCGAGGAGATCGGCAGGCTGATCGAGAGCTATGTTGCCGCCGGAAAAAACGCCGTCGCGGCAGGCTTCGACGGGGTCGAGATTCATGCCGCCAACGGCTATCTCCTGGAACAATTCCTGCAATCGCGGACCAACCAGCGGACCGACCGCTACGGCGGCTCGATCGAAAATCGCTGCCGCGTGGTGATAGAAATTGCTGATGCCTTGGCCAAGGCGCTTGGTGCAGACCGGGTGGGTATCCGCCTCTCTCCGTTCGGCATCGCCAATGACAGCGGCGAGGAGGAGCCGATGCCGCTCTATTCCCATCTTGTGGGTGAGTTGAACAAGCTGGGCCTCGCCTATCTGCACCTTCTCGAGCCACGCGCCTCGGGGGCGGGGCAGAAGGATGTGGATCATCAGGGCTTGCCCTCCGCCGCGGTCCTGTTCCGGCCGCTCTGGAGTGGGGTTTTGATAACGGCGGGCAATTTCAAGGGCGACAGCGCCGAGGAAATGGTGGCAGCGGGCCATGCCGATGCGGTCGCCTTTGGCCGCTATTTCATCTCCAACCCCGACCTGCCACAGCGCCTGCAGTTAGGGGCGGCGCTTGCGCCCTATAACCGTCCGACCTTCTATTCTCCGGGGCCGGAAGGCTATGTCGACTATCCGGCGATGACCGAAACCCGCTAGGACGGGCTGGCGGGGAATATCCGGCTCAAGACCTCTTTCGCACGGCCATTCTCGACCAGTTGGGCGACGATCAATATTTCCCGGGCCTGGACCGGATCACCGGCGATCTTGGCCGCCTCGCGCAGAATGGCAGCCATGCGGCGGGCGATCTGGGGCTTGGTTTGGGCCGTCTGAAGCGCTGCGGCGGCGATCAGGCCGAGGGTGGCATCCAAATCCATCGGGCCGAGGTTCGACGCGCCGAGATCCTTGATGGATGCCTCGAAGGCCGCGGTGCAATCGACCAAGCGCGCACTGCTACAGCGAGCCACCAGGTTGTCATAGATCGCTGGATTGGGTGCCGCGGCGGCGGCCGAGGCAGAAAGTGTGACAGCCAGCAAAGCGAGGGTGGCAAGGATGTGGGGCATGGGTTCAATCTTTTAGCGTGACAATCTTGTATAAGACATCCTAAGGTTGCAATCAACGTTTGAAAGACCAGAGGCCCGCTGCCTTGATCGCCCGCCTTGTTTCTGTTCCCATTTTCCTGATTGTCGGCGGATATAGCCTGATGAGCGGATTGCTCGAAGCACGGGCCTGGGCCCAGATAGACCGGCCGCTGGCGCAGATACTGGCCGAGGCATCAGGGAGCACTTTCACGCTTCTACCCGCGCGGTCCCACCGATATCGCCGTGCCCAGATGGACCTTTGTTTGAGGTCTGCAACGGATCCAACCGCATTGGTCTTTCCACCCGCAGCCATCACGGCACTCGCCTCGGCTTGTGAGGGAAGGGCGACCGCTATCCTTGCCGACGCGCCAACTCACGCAGCGGCCCTTGCGGTGACCGCCTTGAGCCAAGGATCGCAACTGCTCGACCGGTCTTGGGCTTTTGCCCCGTTCGAGGGATGGCTTGCCGCACAGCGATTTTCTTTGGGCTACAATCGGTTTCCTTCCGTGGACGGAACAGTGGCCTATCAGGGGATTGTAGATGACGCCGCGCTGCTGGTGTCACTCGGCCATGTGGACGAGGTCGCGCTAGCCTACGTTGAGGCGACCGGTTTCCGAAAGGCGTTTGGCCTCAAATTGCCAAGCCTTCCCGCATCCGACCAGCGGCGCTTTCTCGCAACCGTCGAGGCGCTCGGAATAGGGGCCGACGATGGACTTTGACGAACTCGAGAGGCTTCGTCGTCGCCGCCAGCCTGCTCTGGCGGATGCGCCATTTCCAGCACTCGGACGGGTCCAGACAGAGCAAGAAGCACCGGCATCGCCGGAGCCTACATCCGGCGATCCGGTGGTTTCTTTCGCGCTCGATCTCGCCGCCGGCCTTCTCGTGGTCGTTCTCTTTGTCGTTCCCTTTTTCTCGGGCGGTCATCTGCCCCTTGTCTGGGGCGCCGTTGCGCTTCTTGTCGGAAGCACTTTGGCTCTATGTCAGACCCTCTTTCTTGTGCGGCAACCAGCGCGGCCTGGGGCTTTGGCAGGGATACGTGGCCCCTTTCGGCTTGCCCTCGTCATGCCTGCTTTTGCGTTCGTTCAGATCTTGCCCCTCGGCCTAGGCGGCGAAGCCTCGACGGCGAGCATAAGCCCGGACACGGCGCTGATTGGCCTTGTGCGGCTGGCCTCAGTTGTCTTTCTGTTTCTTCTGGCAGCGACGGTCGTCGCCGACAGGCGACGCGCGGTCCGATTGGGCTGGGCGCTGTTTGCAATCGCAGTCAGTCATGCCGTTCTGGCCTTGGCCAAAGGCGGACCGGACGGGATCACCGGCGGATTCGCCAATCACAACAGCTTTGCGGCCTTTGTCGGAATGGGGCTGATCCTTGGTATAGCGCTCGTGACCGTGCAATCCGAGCGTGGGGCGAACACCGGGGCCAAGGCTGTTTGGCTCGCTGAGCGGCTTTGGCTGGGGCTGGCTCTTTTTGTCCTCGCCGTCGCTCTTTTTTCCAGTGGTTCCAGGCTTGGTGTGGTTTCGGCGCTTTGCGGCGGTCTCTGTCTTGCGGCGCTGCGCGAACGTGGGTCTGTCTGGTCCTTCCTCCCTCTTGGGTTTGGTGCCTTGGTGGCGGTGATCCTTGGAGGGGCGGGGCTTTTACAGAGGGCGGTCCTGCTTGGACCGGCCACACAGACGCGGGCCGAGCTTTATGGTCAAGTGTTCGAGATGATCCGGGCACGCCCACTGACCGGATGGGGCCTCGATAGCTTTCCCTTGGCCTTTGAATTGGCACATAGGCCGCCTGTCTCTTCTGGTCTTGTCTGGGATCAGGCGCACAACAGCTATCTTTCCCTTTGGGTCGAAATGGGGCTCATCGCTGGAAGCGCTCCTATGGTCGCGCTCATCTGGTGCGGCATGGGCCTCTTGCGTGAAAATCGCTCGCCCCGCTCAGGCAAGGCCCTTCGGCTTGCCGCTTTGGGCGTTCTCGTTACCGAGGCGGTCCATGCGCTTGGCGATTTCAGCCTCGAGATCGCCGGCAATCTCTATTTCTTTGTTGCCATTATAGCGCTCGGGCTTTTCGGAGCCGCGCCGGGCGGCACGCAGGAGCGCCGATGAATCCGATGTCTTCCGATACATTGACCCTGCGCGATGCCGCCCTTGTTCTGCGGCGTCAGGGCCGACTTATCGCTCTGGTCGGAATTCTGGTTTTGGGTCTTGCGGGCCTTTATCTGACACTGGCCGCCCCGCTTTATACGGCCGAGGCGCTGGTCTTTGTCGACCCGGCCCAGAAAAACCTGCTCAACCCCGATGACAATCGCAGCCTGAACGGCACGTCCGAAAATGCCCGATTTGAAAGCGAAGTCGAGATTTTGCGCTCAGATGCGGTGGCGGTTGCCACAATCGCCGAAACCGGATTGTCGAGCGACCCCGAGTTCGGGGCGCGTTTAGGGCTGGCAAGCCGACTGAGGCGGGCGATCGGCCTCGGTTATGGAAGAGCGCCCGACCCGGACAGTCTATTTCAGGCGACCCTCTTGCAGTTCAAGGCCGCCACGAAGATCCGCAGAAGAGGGCTGACCTTTGTTGTCGGGGTGTCAGTGACTTCGGCAGACCCTGCGCGGGCGGCGTTGCTCGCAAACGCCCTGGCACGCACCTACATCGACCTGCAACTTGACGCCAAGATCAATGCGGCCCTCTCCGCGCGTGACCTGATGGCCGGCCAATTATTCACGGCGCAAACGGCGCTTGCCGATCACGAAGCGGCTGTGGCGGCCTATATCGAAAACAACCTGAGCCGTCTCGAAGACGAATCCGCCTCGGCCGAGTTTGGGCGGATCGGACGCGACCTTGAGACCACGAAAGCTGCGATTGAGCAGTCACAGTTGATCCAATCGAAGGCGCAGGCGGCGCTCGCGCGGTCTGACTGGTCCGCGTTGTCTTCAGTTTTGGGCGATGAAGCCCTTGAGGCGCTAGAGGTCCAGAGGAGAGAGCTCGAACGTCAGCTGGGTCAGGCCGACGCTCAGAGCTCCTCGGCGAGCGATCTCAATGCCCGACTGGAGGCCCTCGATGCAGAAATCGAGGCGGGTGGCCGCATGGCCCTCTCGGGTGTCGCGCAACATATTTCCGATCTTGAAAGCGATGCCGACGCCGCGCGCGAATCCCTGCGGAGCGAACTTCTCTCCGCGCCGCTCAGCCCTGAGACCTTGTCGGATCTCTATGGCCTTCAGCGTGAGGCAACCTTGGCGCAAGATTACTACGACACCCTTCTGAGGCGCATACGCGACGCCGAGGCTCAGGCGCTTTTACAGGTGGCCGACAGCCGACTTGTGTCCGAAGCCCTGCCGCCCCCGGGGCCGAGCTACCCTGATCGGAAGATGACTTTGGCATTGGCGCTCGTGGCGGCGATTGGCCTAGGCGTGGGGTTTGCCTTTCTCAACGAATTCTATGTCGGAGGCGTGGCCTCGGCCAGCCAACTCGCCAATCTGGTTCCAGCGCCTGTGGCCGCAGTCATTCCCAATGTCCAAGAAGGAACGGGAGCTTTCAGCCTCGCGGATCGGATTGTTACTGCGCCGATGTCGCATTACTCGGAATCTTTCCGGCTTTTGCGGGCCGCGATCGACGAGATTTTGCCGCAGGTTCCGGGCGAGGGGCGGATCATCATGGTCACCTCGGCCATCGCGGCGGAGGGCAAGTCGACCAACGCCCTTGCGCTGGCCCGAACCTATGCTTTGGCCGGCAAGCGCACGCTTCTGATAGATGCGGATCTCAGAAAGCCCAGCCAACATCTCTTGCTTGGGCTTGAGCCGAGGTCCGGCCTTCTCGATTACCTTCGCTCTCCGGCCGAGTTCGAAATCACCGGAGAATTCTATGATGCCGACCCAAGAAGCCCGCTTGGCATCATCATGGGCAATCGCCGCAGCGATATCCCAACGGATCAGCCCCTCATGTCAGAGACCTTCGTGCGGCTTTTGAACGACGCGCGAAAGATTCTTGATGTGATCATCATCGATACAGCGCCGCTTTTGCCCATCGTCGATCCACGCTACGTCGCGCCCCATGTCGATCTGGCGGTCCTTTCAGTGCGCGGCAACGCGACAAACCAATCCAGTTTGCGGCAGGCCCACGATCAGCTGGCCCGGTCCTTGCGGCGGCAAGGGCGGATATTGACAGTGATAAATTCGGTCGGGACGGATGGTCCCAAAAGCCGCTATGACGGGTACTATGGCGATACCTCAAAAGGCTGAGCAATTGATTGTACCCATTATTCTGTGCGGCGGCTCCGGAACGCGCCTTTGGCCTTTGTCCCGCAAAAGCTATCCCAAACAGTTTGTTTCGCTCGTTGGCCGCGACACACTCTTTCAAGCGTCGGTGCGCAGATCACAGGCCCCCGATTTCGCTTCGCCCATGATCGTTACTGGCGACAGTTTCCGTTTCATTGTGAAGGAACAGCTCGAGGCGATCGGGGCGAAGGACTCTGAGATCCTCATCGAACCGACAGGCAAAAATACAGCTCCAGCTATTCTAGCCGCAGCGTTGCGTGCAGTTGCGGCAGACCCGAACGCGATTCTTCTTGTTGCGCCCGCAGATCACGTTGTGCCGGATGACGCCGCTTTTCGGGCCGCAGTGCGGCGCGGCCTCGCGGCGGTGTCGGAGGGCAGGCTCGTTACATTCGGCATAACGCCAACCCGCCCCGAGACAGGCTATGGCTATCTGGAAGTTTCGGAGCAACCGAAGGGCGACGGAGCGCCCATCGCCCTAAGAAGATTTGTGGAAAAGCCTTGCACGGCAGATGCCGCCAGGATGATTGCAGACGGCACCTATCTCTGGAATGCCGGTGTTTTCCTTTTCTCCGCCCGCAATCTGATTGCCGCGTTTGAGCGCTGTGCAGCTGCCATGGTTGGGCCGGTCGCAGCTGCGGTCGAAGGGATCCGGTCCGATCTCGCTTTCCTACGCCTCGATCCCGACGCTTGGGAAAAGGTACCAGCAGAGTCGATCGACTATGCGGTGATGGAGAAGGCGGGCAATCTGTCGGTTGTGCCATACGTCGGGGCTTGGTCCGACCTCGGCGGCTGGGACGCGATCTGGCGCGAGGGGCAGGGCGATGAACGCGGCGTCGTAACCTCGGGCCATGCGACTGCGATCGACTGCGAGAACACGCTTCTCAGAAGTGAAAGCGAGCGGCTCGAGGTGGTCGGCATCGGCCTCAAGAATATCCTGACCGTTGCCATGCCCGACGCCGTGCTCGTGGCCGACATGAGCCGCGCGCAGGATGTGAAGCGCGCCGTCGATATCCTGACCGAGCGGGGGGTTCTGCAGGCCACCCAGTTTCCCAAGGATCACCGCCCCTGGGGCTGGTTCGAAAGCCTCGTCCTTGGCGGGCGCTTTCAGGTGAAACGCATCTCGGTCCATCCCGGTGCCGCGCTGTCGCTGCAGAGCCACTATCACCGCTCCGAACATTGGGTCGTCGTCGAAGGCACCGCCAAGGTGACCATTGGCGACAAGACCCGCCTCGTGACCGAAAACGAAAGCGTCTATATTCCGGTGGGGGAAAAGCACCGGCTGGAAAATCCCGGCAAGGTGCCGGTGATGCTCATCGAGGTTCAGACAGGCGCCTATGTCGGAGAAGACGACATCATCCGCTATGAAGACGTCTACGCCCGCGACTAGCTCGCGCCGGATCGTCGTCATGGGCGTGGCGGGGTGCGGCAAGTCGACACTTGGGGCGCGGCTGGCCGAGGCGCTGGGCCAGCCCTTCGCCGAGGGTGACGATCTGCACAGCCCTGAAAGCCGCGCCAAGATGGCGGCGGGCATCCCGTTGGAGGACGCGGACCGCTGGCCGTGGCTTGATCGCGTGGGCGAGGCGCTTTCGCGGCACGAGGGGATTATCGCCTGTTCGGCCCTCAAGCGCGCCTATCGCGACAGGATCAGGGCGCGGGCGGGTGGGCCGGTTGTCTTTGTGCATCTCTCTGTGCCGGAACAAGAGATCACCACGCGCCTCAAGGCGCGGCGGGGGCACTATTTCGACCCCGCCCTACAAGCGAGCCAACACGTGATCCTCGAGCCGCTGGAGACCGACGAGCAGGGCTTTGGCCTCGACGCCTCTCGCTCGGTCGAAGAGGTGCTTTGTCGGGTCTTGGAGCGGCTCGCTCAGGGCTTGACCGACTTCCCGACCACCAGCAGCACAGCATAGTCCTGCTTGTTGCAGCCAAGGACGGGTGGCATCTCTGCCCCCGGCGCGACCGGGAAGGATTGCGGATTGGCATTGGCAGGCGTGCAGGATTGCCCTTCGGCGGGGGTATAGCGGGCCGAGCGGCAGCCGAGGTGGGTCACGTCATGGATCGTCGCGTCCTTGTCGAGATCCCATGCCATGTGGCCTTCGGCATCGGGGGGATAGACCGTCAGGATCGAGACAGCCGCGCGGTTGCCGGTGACGACATATTGTCCCGGCTCGAGCGGAAAGGTCGGGGCCTCCATGATCCGCCCGTATTCCTCAAGCCACCAGTCCTCCCGATCAAAGGTCCAGCCGGCATCGGTGGCGCCATTGGCGGCGATGCCGGTCTTGAATTCGCGCAGGAAAACGCCGCGGGGGCCGGGATCGACCGTCCAGATGCCCCATGTCTCGGCGCCTGTGCCGCTCTTGGCCTCGGGGTCGGCGAGGGCGGCGATATACTGGGTGGGGAAGAAGGTGACATTGGCCTGTGCCGCGGCTTGGCCCGCAAAGCCCATGGCCAGAGCGGCGGCAATGATGATGCGTTTGATTCCGGCGACTGACATCGCGTTTCTCCCCCTTGATGCGCGCGCAGTATGCCGCAGGCGTTGGCGGCTGTCTCGTCACGATTGCTTTATCGGGCGTTTGAGCTTCAGTGAAAATCCCGGCTCGCGGGGATGAGTTTGACGTTGCGCGGATGGCTGGGCGAGGGCGCCCCGGCCTGCCGCGCCCCATCGGGGGCAAGGCGCATCAGCGCATCGGTCCGGTCCTCCAGATGCTCGGCAATGATGTGGATGATCTCCACATCCCGCTGCACATGCCCATGGATCACCAGAAGCCGCGATTGCATGACCGTCTTGCGGTATTGCTCCATCACCTTGGGCCAGACGACGAGGTTGGCGACACCCGTCTCGTCCTCGAGCGTGATGAAACAGACGCCCTTGGCCGTGCCGGGACGCTGCCGGACCAAGACCAGCCCCGCCATCTTGACCCGCTGCCACGGCCGCGCCGATTTCAGCGCCTCGGCGGGGATATAGCCCTGCTTGGTCAGGCTCTTGCGCAGGAAGGCCATCGGGTGCGCCTTGATGCTGAGGCGGATCGTCTGGTAATCGGCCACGACCTGTTCGCAGACCGGCATGACCGGCAGGGGGACGGGAATTTCCTCGCCCTCGTCGCGGACCTCCCGAAAGAGCGGCAGATCAGGCGCATCGCGCAGCGCCTTGGCCTCCCACAGCGCCTGCCGCCGGTCGATGAAGAGCGAGCGCACCGCATCGGCCTCGGCCAGACGGCGGATCTCGGCGGCGCTAAGGCCCCCGCGCTCTTGCAATTCCTTCACATCGCGATAGGGCGCCTCTCGCGCGGCGATCAGGCGATGGGCGGCCTCGGCGCGGAAGCCGCTGATCTGCCGCAGGCCCAGCCGCAGGGCAAAGCGCGGCACATCGGGGCGATCGGGCAAGGGGGCTGTGGGTTCGAGCGTGCTGTCCCACTCGGAATAGTTCACATCCGGCGGCCGCACCTCGACCCCATGCTCGCGCGCGTCGCGGACAAGCTGGGCCGGGGCATAAAACCCCATCGGCTGCGAGTTTAAAAGCGCGGTGCAAAAGGCTGCGGGATAATGTTTTTTCAGCCAGCTCGAGACATAGACGAGATGCGCGAAAGAGGCGGCGTGGCTTTCGGGGAACCCGTATTCGCCAAAACCCTTGATCTGGTCGAAACAGCGGCGGGCAAACTCGGGATCATATCCCCGCGCCACCATCCGCCCGACCATCTTTTCCTCGAGCTTGCCGATCGTCCCCTTGGAGCGGAAGGTCGCCATCGCTTTGCGAAGCTCATTGGCCTCGGCGGGGCTGAAGCGGGCCGCATCAATGGCGATCTTCATCGCCTGTTCCTGAAAGATCGGCACGCCGAGGGTCCGCCCGAGGATGGATTTCAGCTCGGCCGGATCATGCGGCGGGGCGGGGCTTGGGTAATCCACCGCCTCTTCACCGCTGCGGCGGCGCAGATAGGGATGCACCATATCGCCCTGAATGGGGCCGGGCCGGACAATGGCGACCTCGATCACCAGATCGTAAAAGGTCCGGGGCCGCAGGCGCGGCAGCATATTGATCTGTGCCCGGCTTTCGACCTGAAAGACGCCGATACTGTCGCCCCGGCAGAGCATCTCATAGACGCGCGGATCCTCGCGCGGGGTGGTGGCAAGGGTGAGGTGCGCGCCGTAATGCGCGGAAATCAGGTCGAAACACTTGCGGATGCAGGTGAGCATCCCAAGCGCAAGGATATCGACCTTGAGGATGCCCAAGGCGTCGATGTCGTCCTTGTCCCATTCGATGAAACTGCGTTCGGGCATGGCGCCGTTGCCCACGGGCACGGTCTCGGTCAGGGGCCGTTCGGTGAGGATGAAGCCGCCGACATGCTGGCCCAGATGGCGCGGCATCCCGATCAGCTCACGCGCAAGGATCAGCGTCTTGCGCAGAACCGGATCGCTGAGGTCTAGCCCCGCCTCCTTGGCGTGCCCGCCATCCACGCTTTGGCCCCAGCTGCCCCAGACGGTCTTGGCGAGCGCCCCGGTCACATCCTCGGAAAGCCCCATCACCTTGCCCACCTCCCGGATCGCCGAGCGCGGGCGGTAGTGGATCACCGTGGCGCAAAGGCCCGCCCTTTCGCGCCCGTATTTTCCATAGATGTGCTGGATCACCTCCTCGCGCCGCTCGTGCTCGAAATCGATGTCGATATCGGGCGGCTCCTTGCGCTCTTCGGAGATGAAGCGCTCGAAGAGAAGCTGGTGCTGGGCGGGATCGACGGCGGTGATACCAAGGACATAGCAGACCGCCGAATTGGCCGCCGAGCCGCGCCCCTGGCAGAGGATCGGCGGGCTGGTCCCATCGCGGGCATAGCGGATGATATCGTGGATGGTCAGGAAATAGCGGGCGATATCGAGCTTTTCGATCATCGCAAGCTCCTTTCGGAGCGTGGCCTTCACTTCCGTTGGCGGCCCGCCGGGATAGCGATCCTCGGCCCCCGCCCATGTCAGCTCTTCGAGATAGTCCTGCGGGCTGCGCCCCCCCGGAACCACCTCGCGCGGGTATTCATAGCGCAGCTCGTCGAGGCTGAAATGCAGCCGGTCGGCCAATTCGCGCGTGGCGCGCAGCGCATGCGGCCACTCGGCGAAGAGGCGGGCCATCTCGGCGGGGGATTTGAGGTGCCGCTCGGCATTGGGGGCGATGAGGGGGCCGGCCTCGGCAAGGAGTGCCTTCTCGCGGATGCAGGTCATCACATCCTGCAAGGCGCGGCGGGCGGCGGTGTGGTAAAGCACGTCATTGGTCGCCAAGAGCCGCAAACCCGATTGCCCCGCTAGCCGGTCAAGCCGGTTGATCCGCGCGCGGTCGTTGCCACGGTAAAGATGGCTCGCCGCCAGATAGCCAAGCCCCGGCAGGCGGCGGGCCAGACGCGGCAGCGCCTTTTCCAGCCCGGCGAGCGAGGGCGGCGGCAGGAAGATCAGAGCCACGCCCGCGCCAAGGGAGGTGAGGTCGTCGAGCGTCAGATCGCAGACGCCCTTGGCCTGCCAGCCACCGTCCGCGTCCTGCATCTTGCCCTTCGAGAGCATCCGCGACAGCCGCCCATAGGCCTCGCGGTCCTCGGGGTAGGCGAGGAACTCCTCGCCGCCCAAAAGCCGCACCCTGCAGCCGATCAGCGGCCTGAGTGCTGCCTTCTTTGCCTCCACATGGAGCCGCACCACGCCGGCGAGGCTATTGAGATCGGCGCAGCCGAGGGCGTCATAGCCGAGGGCCCATGCCTCTTGCGCGAGGTCGACGGCATCCGAAGCGCCGCGCAGGAAGGAGAAACAGGTGGCAAGGCCAAATTCGACGAAACCTGCGCGGGAGTTTGGTGGGAAATCCCCGTCTTCCGGCAAGGTCCGGCGCGGGATGGCATGGTCGTTTTCAGGCACAAAGAGGGGGCTCCGCCCCCGCGCCTGCGGCGCTCCCCCGGAGTATTTGGGGCCAAAAGAAGCAGGGTTTTGTTAACCATGCTCTGGCAGAAGAGACAGGCGGCACAGGCGGGAGCGTCGATGGCCGCGCCGGAAGAAGAGGGCGGGTCGGGGTATCAGGCTCCGATCCGCCTTTCTTTTGGCCGAAAATACTCCGGGGGGAGGCTCCGCAGGAGCCGGGGGGCAGAGCCCCCTCTGGCTTGGGGCTTCTCATCCGAAGATCCCGTGCAGGAACCAGGCGGGCTCGTGCCCCCGCCCATCGCCCAAGATCCCCTCGCGGAAGATCCAGAAGCGCCGCCCGCTCTGATCCTCGACCCGGTAATAGTCGCGCAGGCGGGCGCCGGGGCGGTCGCGCCACCATTCGGGGGCGATCCGTTCGGGGCCGGCAAAGCGGGCGACGCGGTGGGTGAGGCGGCGCCAGACGAATTGGGCGGGCGGGCCTTCGGGGACGGCGTAGAGGACACGCAGCTCTTCGGGGGGGAAGAGGAGGCGCAGGGGGCGCGGCGCGGCGGGTGTGGTGCCGGTCGCGGATTTCGGGCGGGTCATGGCCATCGTCCAGCTTTCGGCGCGTTCGGGGATGTGGCTGGGGGCCGGGCCGGGGCGGCGCAGGGCATTAGGGCCGAGCCGGGCGGCGAGGCGGTCGATCAGGCGGGCGAGCTCGGCGCCGTCATCCTCGCGGCGGTCGAGGCGGGTCTGGATGGCGCGCAGGTCTTCAACCTGCGGGGCGGCGAGGGTGATGAGGTCAAAGCCAAAGCCCGGGTCGATCCGCTCGAGCCGCCCCTCGAAGAGGCGGCAGAGGTGATCGGGGTCGCGGCTGGCGCGGGCGGTGGCGGCGCTCACCGAGGAGACCTCGCCATCGGTGCGAAAGACGCTGACCGTCAGCCGCCGCGCGCCAAAGCCCGCCGCCGCGAGGCCGCCGCAAAGCTCGCGGCAGAGCTCCGGCAGCCAGGCGGTCGGGTCTTGCACCGGCTCGGCGAGGCGGCTCTGGACCGCAAAGCGCGGCGGGTCTTCGCCGGCGCTGACCGGCTCGGCGAGGCGGCCCATCATCTGGTCGAGCCGCAGGAGCGGGTTTTCGGCCAAGGGCGCGCGGGAAAAGCGGCGGGCGAGCGAGATGCGCGGCACGGCGGCGAGATCGCCGATCCGCCCAAGGCCCAGCCTTTGCAGGAGAAGCACGCTTTGTGGTGCAAGGCGCAATGCGGCCCCAGGCAGGGGTGCCACCCATTGCGCCAGTGCCTCGGGCGGGCAGAGGCTGCGCGGCGGGGCGTAGCGGGCCAGCGCCCAGGCCGCGCCGTGGGTGGGCGCGGTGGCGGGTGAGGCGCTGATCCCGAGGGCCGAGAGTTGTTCCTCCATCGCCCGCAGCATCGCCGCCTCGCCGCCCATCAGGTGATCGGAGCCGGTGGTGTCCATCACCAGCCCCGCCGCCCCGCCCGCCGCGGGGGCGGAAAGGTCGGCCGCCGTCCAGGGGCACCAGCGCCGCGCCCAGAGGGTGAGCCGCTCAAGCGCTGCGCGGTCGCCCGCGAGGTCGGCATACTCGACGCGCAGTTCGGGGCAGAGCGCGCGCATGTCGACGACCCGCGCGCCAGCGGCAACGCCCGCCTCTTCGGCGGCGCGGTTGGTGGCGTGGATTACCGGCCCGTGTGGGCCTTCGGTGGCAAGCGCCTGCGGGATATCCTCAGGGGGCGCTTCGCCGCGGCGGGCAAGGCTGCGCTGCCAGCGCTCCATGGCAAAGCGGGGCAGGTGGATCGCGGTGATCCGGCGGGCGAGGGGCGGGGGCGGGGCCGTGCCGCGATCCGGCAGATCCGATCCGGCACGCCACTGGGGCCGGGCGCCGGAGGGGCGGCGGGCCGGGGCGTGGGGGGCAGACGGAAGTGGCAGCTTGCCTGCGTGGGTCATCGGGGCGGCTCAGATTGGTGGGCGCATCGGGTCAGGCCCTCTGCCGTCGGTCGGGGGCTTCGTTCGCGGCGATGCCGTGTTCGAGGATCAGGCCCGTGGCCTGAGGCCGGGCGACCCATGTGCCGGTCCGGCTCCAGCGCGAACGAAAGCGTTCGGCCTGCCAGAGGGGCTCGCCGGGGGCGCGCAGGTCGTCGGGTTCGGGCAGGGCGGGCAGGGATTTCACCCGCCAGCGATCCCGCGCGGCGCTGAGGCCCGCGGTGGCGGCGCGGCGGATGATCCAGGCCGGAACCCGGTGCGCCTCGGCCCGCAGGGCAAGCCTTTTGGTCGCGGTGAAATCCAGAACCGCCGGATCGCCCCAGATCTCGCCGATCACCGCGCCGAGCGAGGGGCAGCGGAGGCCCTCTTCCATCGCCCAGAGCGCATCGAGCGGGCGGCTCACCTCGAGGTGCAGGATCTCGGTCCCCTCGGGCAGGCCGGCAAGATATGGCCGCCCCGTTTCGCGCCGCGAGAGGCGGTCTTGAATCCAGAGGATCGGCTTGCCCAGCGGCCCGAGGCGGGCAAGGACAAAGCCCACAGGCGCGGCGTCGATCACCGTCTCGGCGAAAACCTCGCTCAAGGTCGCCTGCGCCTCGCGCCGTTCGGGGCGGCCAAGGTCGCGGAGGATCTGGGTGTGGGTTTTCGGGGCGGGCGGGGCGCTTTGCATCGGCGTGACTCGCTAAATGTTCTCATTTTGTTCTATTCTAGAATCACGCTTCCGTCAAATGGTCCGAAGGCTTGCTCTGGCCTCGATAGGCGGCGATAAGCCAAGGGGAACGAAGGGGGCACCATGAACCTGACCGACCGCCGCACCGAAGCGCTGCGCCTCTTTGAGGCGGGCGTTGCCGCTGCCGATCCCTATCTGGCGGTGGCGGGGGCCTTGGGCGCGGAGAGGCCCGCGCTGATCGTTGCCGTGGGCAAGGCGGCGCGGCGCATGGCCGAGGCGGCGCTGGCGGCCTATCCGGGCGTGCGGGCGATCGTTGTGACGAACTATGAGAACGCAAAGCCGCTTGAGGGCGCCGAGGTTCTGGCTTCGGGCCATCCGGTGCCGGATGAAAACGGCGCGGCGGCGGCGGAGCGGGTGATTGCGGCGCTCAAGGCGGCGGGCGGGCCGGTTCTGGCGCTGATCTCGGGCGGCGGTTCGGCGCTTTTGCCCGCGCCTGCAGACGGGATCACGCTGGCCGAGAAGGCCGAGGTCAACCGCCTGCTCCTCGCCTCAGGCGCCGATATCACCGAGATGAACCTGATCCGCCAGCAGCTTTCGCGCCTCAAGGGCGGTGGCTTTGCAAGGCTCGCCGCGCCGCATCCCGTCACCGCGCTGATCCTGTCGGACGTGATCGGCGATGATCTGCGGGCCATCGCCTCGGGGCCGACGACCGAGGCGCTGGGAACCGCCCAAGACGCCATCGCGCGGCTGAAGGAGCGGGGGCTTTGGGAGAAGGTTCCGGCCTCGGTGCGAACCCATCTTGAGGCCGCGCCAGCGCCAGCCACTCTGCCACCAGTGACCAACCGGCTTGTCGGATCGAACGGCCAGAGCCTTGCCGCGATGGTGGCCGCCACCGAAAGCGCAAGGGTGATCCCCGCGCCCATCGTGGGCGATGTGGCCGATGCCGCGAGGGCGATCTGCGATGCGGCGGGATCAGGAATCACCCTTTGGGGTGGGGAAACCACCGTCCGGATCAAAGGCACAGGCCTTGGCGGGCGCAATCAGGAGCTGGCGCTTCGCCTAGCGCTCGAGGCCGAGCGGCGCGGCTGGCCCGAAGGCTGGGTCTGCCTGCAAGGCGGCACCGATGGCCGCGACGGGCCGACCGAGGCGGCGGGGGGGCTTGTCGATAGCGGGACGCTCGGGCGCATCCGCGCCAAGGGGAGCGATCCCGAGGCGTTTCTGGCCAACAACGACAGCAACGCCGCGCTGGCCCTCTCTGGCGATCTACTGATCACCGGCGCGACCGGCACAAACGTGGCCGATCTAGGTATCTTGATCCGGCCCTAGGCGCGCAAAAAGTCGCGCTTTGACGATCGCCTGCCGCAGAATGGCAGCGCCGCGCGGGTTTTCCGCATAGGTTCGTGAAAAATTGAAGGGGATTTTCATGCATTACGGATATATCGGTCTGGGCAACCTCGGCGCGGCTTGCGCCGGATGCCTTCTGAAAGCGGGCTTCGAGGTCACGGTTTTTGATCTCAACAAGACACTCGCCGAGCCGCTGATCGCTGCTGGCGCCAAATGGGCCGAGAGCGCCGAAGATGTGGCGGCAAGCGTCGATCACGTCATCACCTGCCTGCCTTCGCCGGCCGTTTCCGAAAAGGTGCTTCGCCAGATCCTTCCGGTGATGAAAAAAGGCGCAAGCTGGATCGAGATGTCGACCCTCGGGCGCGACGACGTTCTGGCGCTGGCCAAGGTGGCCGAGGCGGCCGGTGTGCGGATGCTCGAGCTGCCGGTCACGGGCGGCGTCCACCTCGCCTATCGCGGCGAGATCACCATGCTGCCGGGGGGCGACAAGGATCTGGTCGATCTGCACTGGAAAGCTTTCGAGGCGATGGGCAACCGCATCTTCCACATGGGGCCTTTGGGATCGTCGTCGATTATCAAGGTCATCACCAATATGCTCGCCTTCATCCACCTCAAGGCCTGTGGCGAGGCGCTCATGCTCGCCAAACGCGGCGGGCTCGATCTCGGGCAGGCTTGGCACGCGATTGCGGCCTCGTCGGGCAATAGCTTCGTGCACGAAACCGAAGGCGCGCTGATCCTCAACGGGTCTTACGATATCGCCTTCAGCCTCGATCTGGCGCTCAAGGATCTTGGCTTTGCGCTGGGCTTCGGCAAGGAATTCGGCGTGCCCTTGGAACTTGCCAGCATGACCAACCAGACCTATGTGGCCGCCAAGGCCGCCTATGGCGGCGATGCCCAGTCACCGATGATCGCGAAACTCCTCGAAGACCTCCTCGGCACCGACTTGCGCGCGCCCGGCTTCCCGGCGCGGCTCGAGTAGTCAGACGGCCCTGACCTCGGTGCCCCAGCCCGCGCAGGCCTCGGCCAGCGGAGAGGGCAGGGGCCGATCGGTGATCAGAAGGTCAACATCGCTGAGCGAACCCACCCGCACCGGCGCGCGGCGGTCGAGTTTGGAATGGTCGGCCAAAAGGATGCGGCGGCGGGCGTGATCAAGGATCGCACGGTTGACCTCGACCTCGGCCATGTCGAAATCGAGCATATCGCCCCGCTCATCAAGCGCCGAACAGCCAAAGACCGCCAGATCACATCGGAACTGGCGGATCGTGGCAATAGCCGCAGGGCCGACGAGGCCGCCGTCGCTGCGCCGGTAGGCTCCACCGGTGAGGATCAAGTTTGCGCCGGAGTTGGCCGCGAGGATTTCCGCGACGTGGAAGTTGTTGGTCAGCACTTGCAGATCCGAGTGGTGCAAAAGCGCCTTGGCGAGCGCCTCGGTTGAAGTCCCGATCCCGACGAAAACGGTCATCCCCGGTTGAACCTCATGCGCGGCCGCCTCGGCCATTCGCGCCTTTGCGGCGGCGCCCAGCTGGCGGCGTTCTGCGTGGGCGATATTCGTGGTGCCCGAGGGAAGCACCGCGCCACCATGCACACGGGAAAGCTGGCCCATGGAATCAAGCGCGGTAAGGTCGCGCCGAATGGTTTGGACCGTCACGCCAAAGCGTGCTGCCAGCCCATCTACGGTAACTTTTCCCGCGGTGCGGGCGAGGGCGAGGATATCGGCGTGGCGGAGGCTGTCTGACATGGAGGCATAGTCGCATTTTGGCGGAAATTCGCAACAGGAACTTTAAAACGAAAAAAAACGAACATAAATCATTTTCTATATTGTAAATACCGCCTATTCTTCCCCGACTCAATCGGAGGCCAACATGGCCGCAGACTTCGACATTTTCATCATCGGCGGCGGCATCAATGGCTGTGGCATCGCCCGGGATGCGGCTGGTCGGGGCTTGCGCGTGGGGTTGGCGGAAATGGGTGATCTGGCCTCGGCGACCTCATCTGCCTCGACCAAGCTCTTTCACGGCGGTCTGCGATACCTCGAATTTCTGGAGTTTCGCCTCGTGCGTGAGGCACTGATCGAGCGTGAAATCCTCCTCTCGATCTGTCCGCATATCAGCCGGCCGATGCGCTTTGTCCTGCCGCTTTCGCCCGAAATGCGGTTCGAGAACATGACGCCGGTTTCAAGAATTCTTGCTCGCCTCATGCCCTGGACCAAAGGGCGGCGGCCGGTGGCGATGATCCGCGCTGGTTTGTTCCTCTACGACTGGATGGGCGGGCGCAGGATTCTGCCGGCCACGCGCAGCCTGCGGCTGGACCGCGAGCCTGAAGGCGCGCCACTTGAGCCGCGCTTCAAGCGGGCTTTCGAATATTCCGATGGCTGGGTGGATGACGCGCGCCTTGTCGTGCTCAATGCCCGCGATGCAGCCGAGCGAGGCGCGACGATCCTGACGCGAACCAAAGTGGTGTCAGCGCAGCGGGTAGGCGACCAGTGGGAAATCGCAACCGCGGGGCCGGATGGCGATCAGGTCTATACCGCCCGCGCCCTTGTCAACGCGGCGGGCCCTTGGGCTGGACAGGTCATCGACGAGGTCGCTCGGCTGCCGTCTGGGGATCGGCTGCGCCTCGTGCGCGGCAGCCATATCGTGACCCGCAAACTTTTCGACCATGACAAAGCCTATTTCTTTCAGGGCGGGGATGGCCGGATCATATTTGCAATACCCTACGAGCAGGATTTCACCCTGATTGGCACAACCGATCAGGATCACCCCGACCCCGAAACGCGCCCCGAGTGTAGCGAGGCCGAGATCAGCTATCTCCTTGACTTCGCCAACAGCTATTTTGCCAAAGATATCAGCCGCGCGGATGTGGTCTGGACCTATTCCGGTGTCCGCCCCTTGCACGAGGAAGGCGAGGCTTCCGCCACCGCGGCCTCGCGGGATTACACTCTGCGGCTCGATGATACGGGCGCCCCGCTTCTCAACGTCTTTGGTGGCAAGATCACCACCTATCGCAAGCTGGCCGAAGCCGCGCTCGATCTCTTGGCGCCGAGTTTTCCGGGCATGTCCGGGGGCTGGACCCGCCGCGAGGCATTGCCGGGTGGCAATTTTCCGGTTGGCGGGACCTTGGCTATCGCTGCAGAGCTGCAGCTCGCCTATCCGTTTCTGCCGCTGGCTTTGGCGCAACGACTAGCCCGCGCCTATGGGACAGACGGGGCCGCCATTCTTGGAGCGGCCAAAGACATGAAAGATCTGGGCCCGGATTTTGGTGGGGGCCTCACGGCCGCAGAGGTGCGCTGGCTCATGGACCGAGAATTTGCCCGAACGGCCGAGGACGTGCTTTGGCGGCGCAGCAAGCTGGGGTTGAGGCTCGATGCGGGCCAGGTCAAGCGGCTTCAAGCCTGGGTGGCGGCCCGAGCCTAGGCCAGCCGGTTGCGTTGATTGAGCGGGTCGGCTTCGGCTTCAGCCAAGAGCCAATCGCGGAAAAGGCCGGCATCGGGGTGTTCCGGCCCTTCGGATGGCCGGAGAAGATAGAAGGCCTCTTTCACTGGAAGCGCCAGATCGAATGGCGCAACCAGCGTCCCAGCTTCGAGTTCTGCCGCAGTCATGGACGAGCGACCAAGCGCGACACCGGCTCCGCTCTTCGCCACTTCGAGGATCAGAAGCGACGTATCGAATTGCAGACCCTGCCCGGCATTTACGCCCTGCGCATCCGCCGCCTTGAGCCAGTCTGCCCAGCCTTCTTCGTATCCGATGACATGGAGAAGGCGATGGTGCGCCAGATCGTCCGGTGTCTTGAGTGGCGGCTTACCGCCGAGCAGGGCCGGCGCGCAGACGGGCGTGACGGTTTCATGAGTGAGCCGGTCAGCCAAGAACCCCGCCCATTTTCCCGATCCATACTGGATATCCATATCGAAACGGTCGGTGTCGAAACTGTCGCCCCAGACCGAAGAGACAAGGCGCACGGGCGTTTTGGGATGGGCCTCAAGGAAACGGTGAAGCCGCGCGGCGATCCAATTGACGGAAAACCCGACCGCGGCGCGGACCGTCAAGACCTCGCTGCGCCGATGGCCGAATACCTCTTCGGTGCCCGCGGCCAAGCGCTCGAAGGCGTCGCGCACTTTGGGCAGGTAGGCTTCGCCGACACGAGTAAGGACAAGACTGCGGGGTTTACGGAAGAAGAGCGGTTCGCGCAGGTGGTATTCCAGCAGCTTGACCTGCTTGGAGATGGCGGCTTGCGTGAGGTTGAGCTCGGCCGCGGCATTGGTGAAGGATAGATGGCGCGCAGAGGCCTCGAAGGCGCGAAGCCAGGTTAAAGGGGGAAGCTGCTGTGCCATGTCTGACTTACCTATTCCGAGAATCGGGTCATATTCGCCGATCTTATCGCTTGCGGGTTCACGCCGAGGAAAGTCAAATCCGACAAACGAATGAACGGAGTCGTCAATGAGCCCCGATCCCGCCTCCCAGATTGGCCTAGGCTTCGACCCTGAGCGGCTTCGCCGGATCGACGGCTGGATGGCCGATCATGTTGCCTCGCGGCGGCTGGCGGGGCTTTCGGTCCTGATCACCCGCAAGGGCGAGGTCGCCTATCGTGGCATGGCGGGGATGCGGGATGCTGAAGCAGGCGCGCCGGTGACCCGCGACACGATCTGGCGCATCTATTCTATGACCAAGCCGATCACGACGTTGGCTGCGCTGATGCTTTATGAGGAGGGAGCTTTTCAGCTCGATCAGCCGGTCGCGGATTTCATCCCGTCTTTTGGCGAACTGAAGGTCTGGAAGGGTGAGGGGCATCCCCTGAGTGATGTCGAAGATCTGGAGCGGCCCGTAACGATCCATGATCTTATGACCCATCAGTCCGGTCTGATCTACGACGTGGAAGGCGGAAATGCGCTTGAGCAAGCGATGATTTCCGAGGGGCTGGACTTCAGCCGCAAAGGCGACACGCTTGAAGCCGCGATCGAGCGTTTGGCCAGCTTGCCCTTGGCCTTCCAACCCGGCGCGCGCTGGCATTATGGGATCTCGACGGAAGTGCTGGGACGGATTGTCGAGGTGGTTTCGGGCCAAAGCCTTGCCGTGTTCTTCGAAGAGCGCATTTTTGCCCCGCTTGGCATGGGTGAGACCGGATTCTTCTTGCGCGATCCGGCGCTCAAGCGGCGGATGGCGGCGATCTATGGGCGCGGGCCGGAGGGTTTTCAGCCTCTGCCTGAGCCGGCTGGCCAAAGATACGATCCCGGAATGCAGCTCTTTTCCGGTGGCGGAGGCTTGTTGTCGACGGTTGATGACTACCGGAAGTTCGCGTCGATGCTTCTTGGCGGGGGGCACTATTCAGGCGGGCGGCTCATCGGGCGCAAGACCTTCGACCTTATGACCCGCAACCATATGGGCGGCGATCTGGCCAGTCGCGGCCAAAGTCATTTCGCGGAAACAACATTTCATGGGATCGGCTTTGGTCTCGGCCTTGCCGTGATGCTTGACCCAGCGAAAGCCAAGATCCTTGGCAGTCCCGGCGAGTTCAATTGGGGCGGCATGGCCTCGACGACGTTCTGGGTCGATCCTGCGGAAGAGTTGACCGCAATCCTGATGACCCAGCTCTATCCCTCGAGCACCTATGCCCTGCGCCGCCAGCTTCGGGTTCTGACCTATCAGGCACTTGTCTGAGCGCCATGACCCGATTTCCGTTCTGGCAAAGTCTCCAAAACGGTCATTTGCCTTGAAGGGATAAAATCCGGCAGTTTGCCCTGAATATCAGCCTTTCAGGACCGCCCGATGTTCACGATCTTCCCGACCGCCCGCCTGCGCCCTTCGCCCTTCTATGAGGCAACCCTTGCCGACGGCCTTGCCGGCGCTTCGGTCTACAACCGCATGATCATGCCCGCCAACTATGGCGACCGCGAAGCGGAATACTGGCGGCTCATCAACGGCGTTTCCATGTGGGATGTGGCCGTGGAGCGGCAGGTTCAGCTGACCGGCAAGGACGCCGGAAAACTCGCGCAGATTCTCAGCCCGCGCGACCTGTCGAAATGCAAGGTGGGGCAGGGCAAATACGTCCCCCTGTGCAACCACGACGGCGTTTTGATCAACGACCCGATCCTGCTGAAGCTCGACGAGGACCGCTACTGGTTCTCGATCGCCGACAGCGACATCTGGTATTGGGCGCGTGCCATCGGTGCCGAGCGCGGGCTGGATGTGAAGGTGTCCGAGCCAGACGTGTCGCCGCTGGCCGTGCAGGGGCCCAAGGCCGAGGACGTGGTCGCCCATATCTTCGGCGACTGGGTGCGCGAGGTGAAATACTTCTGGTTCAAGGAAACCGAGATCAACGGAATTCCCGTGGCCGTGCAGCGGTCGGGCTGGTCCAAGCAGGGCGGGTTCGAGATCTATCTCAAGGATGGCACGCGCGGCACCGAGCTTTGGAACATCGTCAAGGAAGCCGGAGCGCCTCATGGCATCGGCCCCGGCGCGCCGACCACGCCCGAGCGCACAGAAAGCGGCCTGGTCTCCTGCGGCGGCGATACCGACGACACGACCAACCCCTTCGAGGTCCGCCTCGGCAAATACGTCGATCTCGATGTGGCAGATGATGTGGTCGGCATCAAAGCCCTGCGCCAGATCGCCGCCGAGGGGCCAAAGCGGCACCAGCTTGGCCTGATCCTCGACGGCGACACTCCCGCGCCCCTTGGCTTTGCCTGGGAAGATATCCTCAAGGATGGCAAGAAGGTCGGCGATATGACCAACTGCGTCTGGTCTTACCGGATGAAGGCCAATATCGGCTATGCGCTGATCGGGATCGATTGCCAGCCGGGCGAGACAGTCGAGATCCGTCGCAAGGGCGGAAGCGTTATGGCAAAGCTGGTGGAATTGCCGTTTCTCTAGGCCTCGTGACCTCGCCTCAAAACAATGCTAGGGGCGGCGCATGACCCGTGCCGCCCAGTTTGCCCAGACCCGCCGTGCCGCCCGCCTGTCCGTCGCTCCGATGATGGACTGGACGGATCGGCATTGTCGCTATGTGCATCGGCTTCTGAGCAGGAATGCCCTTCTTTACACCGAGATGGTGACGGCCCCTGCGGTGATCCACGGGGATCGCGAGCGGCTCTTGGGGTTTGATCCGGCTGAACATCCAACAGCGCTACAGCTTGGGGGGTCCGATCCCGCGCAGCTGGCCGAGGCCTGCCGGATCGCGGCCGACTATGGCTATGACGAGATCAATCTCAACGTCGGATGCCCTTCGGATCGCGTGCAATCGGGCTCGTTCGGCGCGGTGTTGATGGAAAGACCGGGCCTCGTGGCCGATTGCGTGGCGGCGATGATCGCGGCGAGCCCTGTGGAGGTCACGGTCAAGTGCCGGATCGGGGTCGACAATCAGGTGCCGGAAGAGATCCTGCCCGAGTTCCTCTCGCGGGTCGCGGCGGCGGGGGTCAATCGCTTCACGATCCATGCCCGCAAGGCCTGGCTTCAGGGCCTCAGCCCCAAAGAAAACCGCGAGGTGCCGCCACTCGACTATGACCTCGTCTTCGCAATGAAAGAGACCTTTCCGCATTTGCATCTGTCGATCAACGGCGGGATTTCCAGCCTCGAAGCGGCGGAGGGCTTCCTCGCCCGTGGCGTCGACGGGGTGATGATCGGCCGCGCCGCCTATCACCAGCCGGCCGATATTCTGGCCGAGGCCGACCGGCGGATCTGGGGCGAGGATACGGGGCGCCGCGCCGAAGAGGTCGTGCGCGCCATGCTCTCCTATATCGAGGCGCATCTCGCCTCGGGGGGCCGCTTGCATCAGATCACCCGTCATATGCTCGGCCTCTTTCACGGGCGGCCCGGTGCGCGGCACTGGCGGCGGATCTTGAGCGAAGGGGCGCATGAGGACGGGGCGGGAACGGCGCTTGTTCTGAAAGCTCTGGCCGAGGTCGAGGGCGCATCCGCCGCAGCCTGATCCCTTGCGAGGGGCAGGGCGAACAGGCATCAAGGCGGCAAACCGCTGGAGACCGATATGGCCGATACCACCCTTCTACTCACCATGGGCGCGATGCTTCTCGGCATCGGAGCCTTCGCCGGCGTTCTGGCGGGCCTTTTGGGGGTTGGCGGCGGGATCATCCTCGTGCCGGCCTTCTACTATGCCTTTTCCACCTTGGGCTACGAGAGCCCGCAGCTCATGCAGATGTGCCTGGCCACCTCGCTTGCCACGATCATCGTGACCTCGGTGCGCTCGGTTCTGGCGCACAACAAGAAGGGCGCGGTGGATTGGGGCATCCTCAAGGGCTGGGCTATCGGCATTGCCATTGGCGCGATTGCGGGCGTGACGGTCGCCTCGGCGCTGCACTCGACCGCCTTGCAGGCGATCTTCGGCATCCTCGCAATCATCGTCGGTCTCTACATGGCGCTGGGCAAATCGCACTGGCGTTTGGGGCAAGCCATGCCGATGGGCGTGAGGGGCTATCTCATCTCGCCCGTGATCGGGTTCCTCTCGGTTCTCATGGGGATTGGCGGAGGCTCGTTCGGGGTGCCGACCATGAGCCTTTTCAACGTGCCGATCCACCGCGCCGTAGCGACGGCGGCGGGCTTTGGCGTGATCATCGCGGTGCCCTCGGTGATCGGCTTCCTGCTGGTCGATATGCCCGAGGGCACCACGCCGCCCCTGACCATCGGCGCGGTCAATCTCATCGCCTTTGGTCTTGTGATCGCCATGACGCTTATCACCGCCCCCTATGGCGCGGCGCTGGCGCACAAGACGGATGCAAGCCGCCTCAAGCGGATCTTCGGTGCGTTCCTCGTGCTTGTGGCCCTCAATATGCTGCGAAAGGCACTGGGATGGTAAGCGCGGTCGGGGCCTATGAGGGCGATGGCTTTGTGGTTCTGCCCAAGGATGCGCGTGTTGCCTCTTGGGCTTCTGCCGCCTTGCCCGAGGCCAAGCGCGTTGCCGCCGATCCAGAGTGGCAGGCCAAGTGGCTGCGGCATCAAAAGACGTGGTTCGTTGGGGTGGGCGCCTTGCCGAATGACGAAAACGGCGCGATTGGCGGTGTGGCCCTGCAAGGCCCGTGGGAGGGGCTGATGCCTTGGATCACGCCCCTGCATCCCGCGCAGGTCTCGGTCGTTTATCCCGGCTATCCGCGCCGTGATCCTGACGAAAGCGAAGCCAACCACCGCTACCGGATAGGGCGCGATGCGGCCCATGTGGACGGGCTTCATGCCGAAGGGCCGGACCGGCGGCGTTTTCTGCGCGAGGCGCACGGCTTCATCCTTGGCATCCCGCTCAATGCCGCAAAGGCCGCGCCCTTGGTCGTTTGGCCCGGCAGCCACGAGATCATGCGCGACGCCCTCATGTCGGCCTTCGCGGGGCTTCCGGCCTCAATGTGGGGCGAGATCGACGTGACCGAGATCTATACCGAGGCTCGGGCGGAGGTTTTCGAGACCTGCGAGCGGGTCGAGGTGCCCTTGGCGCTGGGACAATCCGTCCTGATCCATCGGCTGACCCTGCATGGCGTGGCCCCTTGGGGGCCAAAAGACAGCGCCGCGCCCGAAGGGCGGATGATCGCCTATTTCCGGCCCGAGTTCAAAGAGATGCGGGATTGGCTCCGGGCCGACTAGCTCTCACCTGAAAGCCGTGCCGCCCGTCCGCCGCGCCGCTTTGTGAGCAATCCCGCCCGCGAGGGCAACTCGGCCATGACCGCGCGGCGCTCTTCGGGGGTCATCCGGCCCCAGGCGCCGATTTCGTCGATCGAGCGTAGGCAGCCGGTGCAGAGCCGTGTGGCAGGGTGGACGACACAGATCTTCACACATGGGCTTTCGACCTCTTCGCGTTTCCAGATCTCGTCGGTATCCGCCATTATCCGCGCCCCATGAAGGACAGCCTGTCCAGTAGCCCTTGCAGGATATACCCCGCGGCCACATGGTCGATCACCTCGCCGCGACGTTTTCGCGACGTATCCGCCTCCAGAAGTGCCCGCTCGGCGGCAACGGTCGAGAGGCGCTCGTCCCAGAAGGCGATGGGCAGATCGGTGAGCTTTTCGAGATTGCGGGCAAAAGCGCGGGTGGCCTGACAGCGCGGGCCTTCTGAGCCGTCCATGTTCATCGGCAGGCCAAGGACGATGCCCTTGAGATCGCGCGCCTTGGCAATTTCCAGCAATCGGGCGGCGTCGAGGGTGAATTTCTTGCGCTTGATCGTCTCAAGGGGTGTGGCGACCGAGCGCAGGCTGTCGGACACTGCAACGCCGATCGTCACCGTGCCGAGATCGAGCCCGCAGATCGCCCCGAACGAGGGCAGGGCGGCGGCAAACTCCTCAGCGGAGGCGCAGATCATTCAGCGACCCCGGCCGCGGCCCCGGCCTCGCGGATCTTGGCGAGGTCGCCCGTCGATCCGGCAAAGACCAACTCGGCCTCCTGATAGATCGCCCGCGCCCGTTCGGTCTGCCCGAGCACCCCATAGGCATTGATGAGCCGTGCCCATTCGTCCGAGGTGCCGCCATCGCTTGCAAGCCGCGCAGACAGTTGGGCAACCATGCCTTCGATCATCGCGGTACGGTCTTCCTCGCTCATGTTGGCGGCGTCGGCCATCTGGGCGGCGTTGGGGCCGCGTTCGGTGGGCAGGGCATAATCGTCGATCCCGGCGCGGAAGGCCGCTTCTTCGATCTGCCCGCGGGCAAGCTGAACGTGGATCGCATCCGTCTGGCCGCTTTCGACGACGACCCGCCAGAGGCGGAAGGCCACGTCGGGGCGGTCGGTTTGGGCATAGAGGAGACCGAGGTAGTAGAGGGCGGCAAGGTTTTCAGGATCGCGGCGCAAGACTTCGCGCAGAACTGATTCAGCTTCGGGCGAGACAGCGCCGGCGGTGGCGGCCACCATCATATCGGCAAGGTTTACGAGGTCTTCGGTTGTGGTGTCGGCGCCTCGCAGCTCGATCAGGTGCGATTGCGCCCGGGCGGCGGCGGCATAGTTGGCAAGCGAGGCCTCGTGGCGGGCCAGAAGCTCCCAGCCCTGTTGATCGTCGGGGCGGGCCATCACGATGGCACGCAGCTGGTCGACCATGGCGATATAGTCTTCGGTAGCGCCGACATCTGGCTTGGGAAGAAGGGCCGCCGCCTCTTCGCCCTCAAGCTGCGAGGGGCGGTTGGCGCGCATTTCTTCGGCACCGGCAAGGCGCTGGGCCAATGGCAGGTCGGGATAACCCGGAACGCCGAGGCTGAAATAGAGCGCCACAGAGCCAAGGCCGACCACAAGGACCACAACGACCGCAAGAATGCGGCTGGTGCGTTCAGGGCCGGTTGTCGAGGCACTGGATCCCGCCTTGTCGGCAGCGAGAATCCTGCGGGCGACCTCGGTGCGGGTGCGCTCGGCCTCGTCCTCGCTGAGAACGCCGCGCTCGAGATCGCGGGCGACCTCGGCCAATTGGTCACGGTAAATGGCGACATCGGTGCGGCCCTCGCCGCTCCCCCACAAGCCGCGCCAGAGCGGCAGAGCCAGAAAGACGGTCGTGATCGCCGCAAGGATCAGGCTGATGGACCAAAAGAGCATGGGGCCTCCGGAAAGCTTTCCCCTACCTAGCGATGCAGGGCCGAAGGGAAAAGGCCCTGCGGCGCCATGACCGGCGGTTTCCGACCCTTGGCGGCGCCCATGTCGCTATTTCGCGAATTTGCGGCGTTGCCAGTCGCCTGCAAATGGGCTCAGAAGGACAGTAAGACCTCGCGGGGGCACCCGCGCCAGAGAGAGGGATTCGGCCCAGATGAAACGCTATTCCGCCTTTGCCATCGCCCGCGAAGCCTTGCGCCACCACACCGGTTGGGAACGCGCCTGGAGAAGCCCCGAGCCCAAGAAGAAATACGACGCGATCATCGTCGGCGCAGGTGGCCACGGCCTTGCCACCGCCTATTACCTTGGCAAGAACTTTGGCATCAAGAACGTCGCCATCCTTGAAAAGGGCTGGCTTGGCGGCGGCAACACGGGCCGCAATACGACGATCATCCGCTCGAACTATCTGCAAGACCCTTCCGCCGCGATCTATGAAAAGGCCCGCTCGCTTTACGAGACGATGAGCCAGGATCTGAACTATAACGTGATGTTCAGCCCCCGCGGCGTGATGATGCTTGCCCAGACCCAGCACGAGATCCGCGGCTATCAACGCACCGCACACGCCAACAAGCTGCAGGGTGTGGTGACCGAGTTCATCTCGCCCCAGCGGGTGAAGGAACTGGTGCCGATCATCAATATCGACGGGCCGCGCTATCCGGTTTTGGGGGCGCTTTGGCAATCGCGCGGGGGCACGGCGCGGCATGATGCGGTGGCTTGGGGCTATGCGCGGGCTTGTAGCGCCATGGGCATGGACGTGATCCAGCAATGCGAAGTCACCGGCGTGCGCACCGAGGGCGGCAAGGTGATCGGCGTCGATACCACCAAAGGCGCGATTGATTGCGACAAGCTCGGCATCGTCGTGGCGGGGCATTCGGGCGTTCTGGCGGAAAAGGCGGGCTTCCGCCTGCCGATTGAATCGCTCGCCCTTCAGGCGCTGGTCTCCGAGCCGATCAAGCCTTGCATGGATGTGGTCGTCATGGCCAACACGGTGCACGGCTATATGAGCCAGTCCGACAAGGGCGAGATGGTCATCGGCGGCGGCACCGACGGGTTCAACAACTATACCCAGCGCGGCAGCTTCCATCACATCGAGGAAACCGTCCGCGCGCTGAACGAGACCTTCCCGATCATCTCGCGCCTGAAGATGCTGCGCCAGTGGGGCGGGATCGTGGACATGACCGGCGACCGCTCGCCGATCCTGTCGAAAACCCCGGTCGAGGGGATCTTCGTCAACTGCGGCTGGGGCACCGGCGGCTTCAAGGCGATCCCCGGCTCGGGCTGGGCGATGGCCGAGCTGATGGCCAAGGGCTATTCGCCGCTCACGGACGAGTTTTCCATGTGGCGCTTCCGCGAGGGCAAGTTCATCGACGAGAGCGTGGCCGCGGGGGTGGCACACTGATGGGGGGCTTGCTGAACCGTTGCACGGCGCGGGCAGCGACCGGCCCGCACGGGAAGGGCGAGAAGCGCCCGCCCCGTGGGGGGGCGGGTCGGGCGCTGCCCGTGCTGGCGCACGGGCTGGGGCGTCCTTTGCCTAGGGGCTGCGCTCCATTTCGAGAGCCAACTCGATCCAACCTTCTTTCGAGTTCAGTTCCAGGGCCTGCTTCAGAAGCCTCGCTTTGTAGGGATCAGTGGGATCGGCCATCGCCCAGCCTTGTCCGGTCGCTTTCAATTCCACGACCCAGTCGCTCTCGTTCTTTTTCAATGCAATCTCGTTTCTGCTCGAGGTTCGTTGTTTGTTCCAAAATAATGAATCGGAGGGCGCGCGGCAAAATGTATGTTTCTGTGGATGATCTGTTGATATCCGAGATATCACCAGATGTCGTACATCAGCTGCCTTTACCCACAATATCTGGCGCAAGCCGGTCCGAAAGCAGGAGATAGGGATATGCTAACTCTTCAATGCCCCTATTGCGGCGTGGATGCCGAAGAGACCGAGCTGACCGCCGGTGGCGAGGCGCATCTCAAGCGCGAAACGGTGGGAGCGTCGGACGACGATTTCGAGGGCTATCTCTTCATGCGGGAAAACCCCAAGGGGCTGCATTTCGAGCGCTGGCGCCACAGCTATGGCTGCGGCAAATGGTTCCTTGCGGCGCGGGATACGAACACGCTCGAAGTCTTCGGCACCTATCCGGCGCAATCGAAAGAGCCGCCCAAAGACTTGCGGGACAAGATCAGCGCCAAAAGGCCCGGCTGGTCGTGGAGGGAATTTAAATGAGCACGCGTCTTGCCTCCGGTGGCCGCCTTCTCAACCGTGGTCGCGCCCTTGAGTTTCAGTTCAACGGCAAGCGCCTGATGGGCTATGAGGGCGACACGCTCGCCTCGGCCCTTCTGGCGAACGATCAGATGATGGTCGGCCGGTCGTTCAAATACCACCGCCCGCGCGGCGTGGTGGCGAGTGGCGCGGAAGAGCCCAACGCGCTCGTCAACCTCGGCAAGGGCGGCAAGTTCGAGCCGAACCAGCGCACGACGACGACCGAGCTTTTCGACGGGCTTTATGCCACGAGCCAGAACCACTGGCCGACGCTCGAGTTCGATATCGGCGCGATCAACGCGCTTTTCGCGCGGTTCCTGCCGGCGGGCTTCTATTACAAGACCTTCATGACCCCGCGCCCCTTCTGGAAGCACATCTACGAGCCCTTCATCCGCCAGTCGGCCGGCCTTGGCAAAGCGCCGAAGGATCGCGACGCGGACACCTACGAGCATTTCTATTTCTACGCCGATGTCGTGGTGATCGGCGGCGGAGTTGCGGGGCTTCAGGCCGCACTCGAGGCCGGCAAGGCCGGTGCGCGCGTGTTGGTGATGGAGCAGACCGCCGACTGGGGCGGGCGTGCTGTTGTCGATGGCGTCGAGATTGCCGGAAAGCCTGCAGATGACTGGGTGAAGGGCGTCGTTCAAGCGCTTGAAAAGATGGAGAATGTGACGCTCCGCACCCGCTGCATGGGCGCAGGCGTCTATGACCACGGCTATATCCTCGGCTATGAGCGGCTGACCGACCATGATCCGGTGCTGCAAGGCCCGCGTCACCGCCTGTGGCGCATCCGCGCCAAGCAAACGATCACCGCCACCGGCGCGATCGAGCGGCCTTTGTCGTTCGCCGGCAATGACTTGCCGGGCGTTCTTCTGGCAGGTGCCGTGCGCGATTACCTCGTGAACTGGGGCGTTTCCGTGGGCGACCGCACCGTGGTCGTCACCAACAACGACGATGCCTATCGCACCGCGATTGCGCTGGTGGATGCGGGGCTTTCGGTCCCTGCGATCATCGACGCCCGCCCCGAAGGCGCGGGCGCTTTGGGGGCCGTGGCCAAGGCCAAGGGTATCCGCGTCGAGGAAGGCAAGGCCATCGCCAAGGTCAAGGGCAAGACCCGCGTGACCGGCGTCGCCCTTTGCCTGCAGGCGGGCGAAGGCGCGGTGATCGACGAGATCGCCTGCGATTGCGTCGCCATGTCGGGCGGCTGGTCGCCGGTTGTGCACCTCTGGTCGCACTGCGGCGGCAAGCTGAAATGGGACGACGCCCAAGCCATGTTCCGCCCCGATCCCGCCCGCGCGCCCACGGGTGCGGATGGCGAAGGCTTTGTCCTGACCGCCGGCACCTCGAGCGGCGAACTTGGCACCACCGCCGCTCTCGCCGATGCGACCGCCGCTGGCCGCGCCGCCGCCAAGGCTGCGGGCCTCAAGCCCAAGACCGGCAAGGCGCCGGTGGCGAATGACGTGGACGAGACGCCGATGGCGGCTGTCTGGCTCATGCCGCAGGGGGCCGGGGCCGAGTTGAAGATGAAGGCCTGGCTCGATTATCAGAACGACGTGAAGGTTTCCGACGTGCAACTCGCCGCCCGCGAGGGGTTCGAGAGCGTCGAGCATACCAAGCGCTATACCACGCTCGGCATGGCGACCGATCAGGGCAAGCTGAGCAATATCAACGGCCTCGCGATCCTGTCGCAATCGCTCAACCAAGCGATCCCGCAGACCGGCACGACCACCTTCCGCCCGCCCTATACGCCCATCTCGATGGGTGCGATCGGCGGCTCGGCGCGCGACGAGTTGTTCCAGCCGATCCGCAAAACGCCGATGCACGGCTGGCACGTCGAGAACGGCGCCGATTTCGAGCCCGTGGGCCACTGGCGCCGCCCCTACAGCTTCCCGCGCAAAGGCGAGGGGCTGCATGACGCGGTGAACCGCGAGATCGTGAATACCCGCACGAATGTGGGCCTGCTTGATGCCTCGACGCTGGGCAAGCTGATCGTCAAGGGGCCGGACGCGGGCAGGTTCCTCGACATGCTCTATACGAACATGATGTCGAACCTCGCCATCGGCAAATGCCGCTATGGCCTGATGTGCACCGAGAACGGTTTCCTCACCGACGACGGCGTTGTGGCGCGGATCGACGAAGATACATGGCTGTGCCACACCACCACCGGCGGCGCGGACCGGATCCATGCCTGGATGGAAGACTGGCTTCAGTGCGAATGGTGGGATTGGAAGGTCTATGTCGCCAACGTGACCGAGCAATATGCCCAAGTGGCCGTGGTCGGCCCCAAGGCGCGGCAGCTTCTGGAAAAGCTTGGCGGTATGGATGTTTCGAAAGAGACCTTGCCCTTCATGCAATGGGCCGATGGCACGCTCGGCGGATTTCCGGTGCGGGTCTATCGCATCTCGTTCTCGGGCGAGCTGAGCTACGAGATCGCCGTCGCCGCAAGCCACGGCCGCGCCTTCTGGGACAGGCTCCTGAAGGACGGCGAAGAGTTTGGCATCATGCCCTACGGCACCGAAGGCCTGCACGTCATGCGGGCCGAGAAGGGCTTTATCATGATCGGCGACGAGACCGACGGGACGGTGATCCCGCAGGATCTCGGCCTCGGTTGGGCGATTTCCAAGAAGAAGGACGACTATCTCGGCAAGCGCGCGCAGGAGCGCAGCCATATGGCCGATCCGGAACGGTGGAAGCTGGTGGGCCTCGAGACGCTGGATGGTTCTGTCATTCCCGATGGCGCCTATGCGGTGGGCGAGGGTCATAATGCCAATGGCCAGCGGCTGACCCAGGGCCGCGTGACCTCGACCTATTATTCGCCGACGCTGAAGCGCGGCATCGCCATGGGCCTTGTCCATCGCGGGCCGGAGCGGATGGGCGAGATCATCGAGTTCCCGAAGGTCGATGGCACCTCGGTGAAGGCCAGGATCGCCGATCAGGTCTTCTATGACAAAGCAGGGGAGAAGCAGGATGTCTGAGCCGGTAAGCTTCCTTGGCGGCCGCGTGGCCGAAGGCGCGGTGACGGTGCGCGATGCGGGATTGCAGGGGATGATCACCCTGCGCGGCGATCTTGCGGCGACCAAGGTGAAGAACGTGGTCAAGAAGGTCACGGGTCAGGCCATTCCGGCGCAGCGCAAGGCGCTGGTCGAGGGCAGGCGCGGGGCGCTCTGGATGTCGCCCGACGAGCTTCTCCTCTTGGTGCCCTATGCGGAGGCCGAAGAGGCCGTGGCGACCATCACCAAGGCGCTGAGGGGCGTGCATCATCTGGCGGTCAACGTTTCGGATGCGCGGGCCTATGTGACTGTCGAGGGCGCGGGTGCCGCCGAGGTCATGGCCAAGAACGCGCCGGTCGATTTCTCCGCCGCCGCTTTCGGCGCGGGCGATTTTCGCCGCTCGCGCGTGGGGCAGGTGGCCGCGGCCTTTTGGAAAGACGAGGCGGGCGCGTTCCACGTCGTCTCGTTCCGGTCGGTGGGCGATTATGTCTTCGACCTCCTGCGCGTCAGCGCGGAGGCCGGGCCGGTGGGCGCGCTCAGCTAGGCTCGGGCGCGTTCAGCCGCTTGATATGTCGTTCTAGCGCTTCGCGGCTTGGCGGGGTGCTTCCGGCGAAAAGCATCATGTGCCACAGAAGGCGGGCGTTTGCCGGCTCGGTGAGCAGGCGGGCGATCTGGGCCTTGTGACAGTCTCTTGCCTGTGTGATGGCGTCAGCCACGCCTGAAAGGGCCAAGAGTTCGGCGAGTTTCTCTTTCATGGCAGGGAGATGTCGGGCGAAGCTTATGTCCTCCACTGAATTGAAGTTCCGCTCCGCCCAATAGCCAAGGTCCACCGGTTTGCCCTTTTGATTGGGCAGGCCACGGGCGCGTTTGGCGAGGAACTCTTCTGCCGAGCGCAGGGAATAGTGGTTGAGCCGAGCCTTGGCGGCGGGGGTGTTGTAGCCGAAGAGGTTGATCCTACTGTCGTCGGTGGCGAATGGGGGGTCGAGGTCGAGAGCGCCGCCGAGGCTCCAGCGCGGCGCGGTCTCCTTCTTGTTCTTGGGCCGGTGGACGCCGAGTTTCTGAAAGGCACGGGGGCGGATCAGGGATTTGAAGAAATGCGCGGCGGGCAGGAGCACGTCGGCGGGCGCCGCGCGGGTGAAGCGTTCGGGGGTCAGGCCTTCTTCGAACTGTTCCTTGCCCGCGCTGCCGAACAGGCGCCAGGGCAGGGCGACCGCTTCGGTTTCCTCGGGAAGCGCGGCGATCAGGTCGGTGAATCCGGTGAGCGGTGCGTCGAAGACGGGGTATTCGTCGGCGTCGAGGAAGATCACCCAGTCGGCGGCCCTCACCAGCGGGTGTTTGTCGGCAAGCCGCAGCGCCTGCCACTGGACGGATTTGTTGCCTTCGGCCGCAAAGGGCACATGGGTCACGCGGCCAGATGCCGCCATGAGATCAAGGAGGCGATCCGTCCCGTCGGCGCAATCGTGGCTGTAAACCAGCACATGACCAATCCCCACGGCCAGCAAATGCGCGATCCATTCGGCCGCATAGGGGCCTTCGTCGCGCATACAGGTGACGGCGAGGATCTGCGTCATGGGCTGCCCGTTTCTGCCTCTCTTTTCCTGTGGCAGGATAGTGCGGCCGGATGAAATGTCCATTCTGTCGGCTCTAGTGCTTTCACCCCGCGCCCCAATCTGAGATAATGCCTTGACGCCGCCGCCCCAGAGGCTTTGTTACGGGGGCGAACAGGAACTCAGACCGAAGGACATCCCATGGCTTTCTCGCTCCCCGATCTTCCCTATGCTCACGACGCGCTGGCCGCCAAAGGTATGTCGCGCGAGACGCTCGAGTATCACCACGACCTGCACCACAAGGCCTATGTCGACAACGGCAACAAGCTGATTGCCGGGACCGAGTGGGAGGGCAAGTCGCTCGAAGAGATCATCGTCGGCACCTATAACAAGACCGCCGTCGCGCAGAACGGCATCTTCAACAACATCAGCCAGCTTTGGAACCACAACCAGTTCTGGGAGATGATGGGTCCGGGCGCCTCGGCTATGCCGGGCAGCCTCGAAAAGGCCCTGACCGAAAGCTTCGGCTCCGTCGCCGCCTTCAAAGAGGCCTTCTCGGCCGCGGGTGCGGGCCAGTTCGGCTCGGGCTGGTGCTGGCTTGTGAAAAACGCCGATGGCTCGCTCGCCGTCACCAAGACCGAGAACGGCGTGAACCCGCTCTGTTTCGGCCAGACCGCGCTTTTGGGCTGCGACGTGTGGGAGCACAGCTATTACATCGACTTCCGCAACAAGCGCCCCGCGTATCTCGCGAACTTCCTCGACAACCTCGTCAATTGGGAAAACGTCGCGGGCCGGATGTAAGCGGCCGCACAGACAAACAGCCCCGCGCCACGGCGCGGGGTTTTTCTTTGGGGGGCAGGGATGACCGACGGGACCAAGGGCGCGATTGCGATGGTGGTGGCCTGCACCATCTGGGGCCTGTCGCCCTTGTTCTACGCGCAGCTGACGATGATCGCGCCGCTTGAGGTCTTGGCCTATCGCTCGCTCTGGTCGCTGGTGTTCTTCGCGGGCATCCTGATCTTCCAGGGGCGGATTGGCCTCGTGTTCAAGGCCTTGGGAAGCCCGCGCCAGTTTGCGGTGATCGCGCTAGCGGCGCTGGGGATCGCGGGCAACTGGTTCGGCTTCATCTTCGCCATCGGCCACGGCTATGCCGTTGAGGCTTCGCTGGGCTATTACATCTTCCCGCTTCTGGCGGTCGTCTTGGGGCGTTTCGTCTTGGGCGAGGCGCTGCGGCCCGCGCAATGGACCGCTGTCGGGCTGGCAACCGTGGCGGTGGTGGCGCTGACCTATGGCCTCGGCGTTGCGCCCTGGATCGCGCTCTATATCGCCGGAACGTTCGGTATCTATGGCATAATCAAGAAGCGGCTCGATCTGGGGCCGGTGGTCTCGGTGACCGCCGAGGTTCTCGTATTGGCGCCCTTGGCCATAGGCTGGATCGCCTTCAAGGGCACCGGCGTGGGCGGTGGCAACGATCTTTGGCGGCATTTCCTTCTGATGCTCTCGGGGCCGCTCACCGCCTCACCGCTCATCCTTTTCGCCTATGCGGCGCGACGGGTGAGGCTGTCGACGGTGGGGCTCATCCAATACATCAACCCAACGCTGCAATTTTTCTGCGCCACGGTGATCTTTGCCGAGCCCTTCACCGGCTGGCACAAGCTGGCCTTCGGCCTCATCTGGCTGGCGCTGGCGATCTATTCGGCAAGCGCCATCCGTCAGGAAAGGGCGGCGCGCAGGGTTGTCTCCAACGCCGCCACATCGGGGGCGATCGAGATATAGTCGCGCAGCGAGGCGTCGGCGAAGCCTTCGCTGATGACGTGATCGACAAGGCCCGCGAGCGGATCCCAATAGCCTTCGGTGTTGAGCAGGACGATGCGCTTGCTATGCAGACCAAGCTGCCTCCATGTGAGCGCTTCGAAGAACTCGTCGAGCGAGCCCGCGCCGCCGGGCAGGACGACCACGGCATCGGCGTTCATGAACATCACCTTCTTGCGCTCGTGCATGGTCTCGGTGATCACGAAACTGTCGAGATCGCGCTTGCCGACCTCGAGGCGCATGAGGTGGGTCGGGATGACGCCGAATGTCTTGCCGCCCGCCTGCTGGCAAGAGCGCGCCACGCGGCCCATCAGGCCCACATCGCCCGCGCCATAGACCAAACGCCAGTTGTTGCGGGCGAGCATCTGGCCGGTGGCCTCGGCCTCCGCTGCATAGGCCGGATGCGCCCCGTCACGCGAGCCGCAATAGACGCAAACCGATTTCACTGTGGCCGACATGTCATTTCCTCTGCATAGATGCATTCGCGGGGCTTTCAGTTTGCATAGCCCCGTTGCTATTGTCTCTCAACCGCCCATTGGGCGCTTGGGCGGAACTTGGGGAAGGACGCTGCCGTGGCAACGGAGACTGGGCCGAATTCGGGCCGTGTGGTGCAGGGCGTAATCGCCGCGCTTGTCATTATTGTTCTGGGCTATCTCGTGTGGTCGTCGCAAAGCGGCGCTCCGGGCGAGGAGGCCGCGCATGCAGAAACTGCTTCGAGCGAAAGCGCGCCCGCTGCCGATGCCGCGCAGTCGGTTGAAGCCACGCAACCATCGGCCGAAACGCCTGCTCCGGAATTGACCGTCGAGCCGAACGCGGTTGCTCCAGCAAGCGATGCTGCACCCGCCGCCGATACCGCCTCTGTCCCTACAATTGCCGCAGCGGATGCCCCTACCTTCGATACGGTTCGGATCGAGGCTGATGGCACCGCACTTATTGCCGGACACTCGCTGCCGGGCGCGATGATCCAGATTCTCTTGGGTAACGAAGTGGTTGCTGAGGCCGTCGCGGACGGGGGCGGCAATTTTGTTGCTTTTCTGAACGTCCCGCCCGGATCGGAACCACGGGTTCTGTCGCTGGTTGCCCGTGTTGGCGAAACCGAGATCGCCTCGGGCCAGACCGTCATCGTTGCGCCGGTCGATGTGCCCGTTGTTATCGCCGCTGCTGAGCCGGCGCAGGTGGAGCCCGCTCCTGCTGTCGAGCCTGCCGCAACTCCTGAGACTACCGGAACGGCCCAGCCAGCATCAACCGAAGCGGCAACAGCCGAGGCTGTCGCCGTGGAGGTGGCCGCAACCGAAGCCGCCCCGGCAACAGCGGCTGAACCGGCCCAGACGCCTGAAGCTCCGGCTGCCGAAACCGCTCCTCCTGTCCTTTTGGCGGATGAGAGCGGCGTCAAAGTGATCCAGTCTGGTGGCGCAGCGGATCCCGAGGTGGCCGACGCCGTGGCTCTCGACACGATCACCTACGACTCGGAAGGCAATGTGGTTCTCGCGGGCCGTGCTCAGGCCAATGACAGCGTCCAGATCTATCTCGACAACTCCTCTATCGCTTCGGCACCCGTTTCGCCCGAGGGCGATTGGCAGATGACGCTGCCTGAGGTCGAAAGCGGGGTCTATACGCTGCGCGTCGATGAGGTTTCGCAGGATGGCCAAGTCACCAGCCGCATCGAGACCCCGTTCAAGCGTGAAGAGGCCGAGAAGGTTGCTGAAGTCTTGCAGGAAGAGACAGCCAACCCCGATTTCCAAGTGGCGATGCGGACGGTCCAGCCGGGCAATACACTGTGGGCCATTGCCCGCGAGCGTTATGGCGAGGGGATCATGTATGTTATGGTTTTTGAAGCCAACCGCGACCGGATCCGCAATCCAGATCTGATCTATCCGGGGCAGGTTTTCGTTCTGCCGACAGCCGAAGGCAACTAGCGCCTCTGGTCATTGCCGCCCTCGGGTCTTACCTAGAGGGCGGTAGATGAAGGAGCGCCCATGCGACGCCTGCGCAAGACCGACGCCAATCTGAACAATGAGCCGATCGAAGGCTGGAACGTGATCCGCAGGGTCGCGCCTTATCTCTGGCCCGAGGGTGATACAGCCGTGAAGGTGAGGGTGGTTCTGGCCCTTGCTATGCTTTTGGTGGCCAAGCTCATTTCGGTGGCGACGCCCTTGTTCTACAAGCACGCGGTTGATGCGCTCTCGGCGGAGGCTGATCCCGCGCTCTGGCTCGGGATGGGCGCGGTGGGTCTGACGGTGGCCTATGGCATGGCGCGGCTCATGAACGTGGGGCTGTCGCAGCTGCGCGACGCGGTTTTCGCGCCTGTCGGGCAGCGGGCGCTGCGGCGGCTCGCCACCGAGACCTTTGTCCACATCCACAGCCTGTCGATGCGCTATCACATCACCCGCAAGACGGGCGGCCTCAGCCGGATCATCGAGCGCGGCGTGAAGGGCGTCGATTTCCTCTTGCGGTTTCTCGTGTTCAACATGGGGCCACTGGTGCTCGAGCTTCTCCTGGTCGCCGGTATCCTCTTTTACATGTTCGACGTCTGGTATCTGGCGGTCGTGGTTCTGACCATCGCCCTCTATGTCTGGTTCACCTTCGCGGTGACGGAATGGCGGGTAAAGATCCGCAAGAAGATGAACGATCAGGATACCGAGGCCAATCAGAAGGCGATCGACAGCCTGCTGAATTTCGAGACGGTCAAGTATTTCGCCGCAGAGCGCTGGGAGGCTGATCGCTATGACCGCGCGATGGAGGGCTATGAGCAGGCGGCGCTCAAGACCAGCTATTCGCTCTCGTTTCTGAATTTCGGCCAATCGTTTCTGATCACCGGTGGCCTTGTTGCGGTGATGGTCATGGCGGCGCTGGGGGTTCAGAACGGCAGCCTGAGCGTGGGCGATTTCGTCATGGTCAACGCCTATATGATCCAGATCACCATGCCGCTGAACTTTCTCGGTTCGGTCTACCGCGAGATCCGGCAGGCGATGATCGACATGAGCGAGATGTTTACCCTTCTTGGGCAGCCCGCCGAAATCATCGACAAGCCGGGCGCGCTGCCGCTTGCCGTTTCGGGCGGAACCATTGCGCTCAAGGATGTGAGCTTTGGTTATGAGCCGGAGCGGCCGATCCTTCGGGGCGTTGATATCCAGGTTCCGGCGGGCAAGACCATCGCCATCGTCGGCTCTTCGGGGTCGGGCAAATCGACCATCGGGCGGCTTCTCTTTCGCTTCTACGATGTGAACGGCGGGGCGCTGACCATTGACGGGCAGGACGTGCGCGACGTGACGCAAGAAAGCCTGCATCAGCAGATCGGCGTGGTGCCGCAGGATACCGTCCTTTTCAACGACACGATTTATTACAACATCGCCTATGGTCGACCCGGCGCCACGGAGGCTGAGGTTATCGCAGCTGCCAAGGCCGCCAAGATCCATGATTTCGTCACGTCGCTGCCCAAGGGCTATGAGACGGCGGTGGGCGAGCGGGGGCTGAAGCTCTCGGGCGGCGAGAAGCAGCGGGTGGGGATCGCGCGAACGCTCCTCAAAAACCCGCCGATCCTGCTCTTGGACGAGGCGACAAGCGCCCTCGACACTGACACCGAGCGCGAGATTCAGGCCGAGCTGAAAGCGATGGGGCAGGGGCGGACGGTGATTACCATCGCGCACCGCCTTTCGACCATCGCCGACGCTGACGAGATAATTGTTCTGGAGAACGGCAAGATTGTCGAACGGGGCGAGCACGAGGTGCTTCTCTCGAAAAGCGGCCGCTATGCCCAGCTCTGGCAAAGGCAAGCGGCGGATGAGGAAGAAGCGGCGTGACCTCGGGGCCGAAATCGCTCGGCATTGCGACCGATATTCTGGTGCTCGGAGACCGCGCGCGGGTTGAAACTCATGAATTGGGTTGGGTGCTCAGGACGCCGGACGAGCCGGATTTCTGGTATGGCAACCAGCTCATCCTGAAAGGCGACCCGCCTGCGCCTGACCTTGCGATTGCCGCCTTCCGAGAGGCTTTCCCGAAGGCCGAGCACGTCACCCTTTCGTGGGATTCGCCGGAACGAAGCCTTGCGGCTGACCTCGACAACCTCGCGGAACGGGGCTTCATCATTGAGCAGGATGACGTTCTGTCCCTTGAGGCACCGCCCACAAACGCCAAGGTGCCTCACGGGTTCCAGCTGCGCGAGGTGGAGAGCGATAGGGACTGGGCCAAGGTCGCCGACCTCAAGGTCGAGATTGGCGTCGAGGAAGGCTATGCGGAGGAGGGCTATCACGCCTTTATCCGTGGGCGTTGCGCCGGCTGGCGCAAAGCGATTGCTGCGGGTGAGGGGGCGTGGTTTGGCGCCTTCGAAGGCGAAACGCTTGCCGCCGATCTTGGGCTTTTCACCGATGGTCTGATCGCCCGTTTCCAGTCTGTCGAGACCGCCGCTGCCTATCGTCGTCGTGGCCTATGTTCGGCGCTGGTGGTCTATGCCCTCAACTGGCTTGCAGCGCATGCGCCCCAAGCCCATCCGGTGATTGTTGCCGAGGCCGATGGAGATGCCGGGCGGCTCTATCGCCGCCTGGGCTTTGCTCTTACAGAGCGCCAGACCTCGGCACTGCTCAGGCCCGAAGGCCGATGACTATTCCGCGGCCCTAAGGGGCGGGATCTTGCGCGGCGGCGCGGGCTCGATCAGGTCGGACCAGACGATCTCGGGCGATTTCACCCGCTTGGCCTCGCGGGCCAGCGCCCAATCGCGGGCGGCACGGCTCGTGCGGCCCATCGAGGCCTTGGCAAGAAGCTGGGCGATCCAGCGGGCATAGGTCGTGACCCAGACGCGCACGGCCAGCATCGAGGGCGTGAAGATCAGTGTCAGGAACGTCGCGATGCCAAGACCAAAGACCACCGCAGTGGCGAGCTGTTTCCACCACAGAGCGGTCGGGCTGTCGATCGAATAGCCGCCGTTGATGAAATCGAGGCTGAGGCCGAACATCATCGGCGCAAGGCCTGCCATCGTGGTGATCGTGGTCAGAAGGACGGGGCGAATTCGATCCTCGGCGGTGCGGGTGATCGCCTCGGTGCGCGGCATGTATTGCCGGTATTCCTGATAGGTATCGATCAGAACGATGTTGTTGTTCACCACGATCCCGGCCAGCGCGACGATCCCTGTCCCGGTCATGATGATCGAGAAGGTCTGGTCCATGACGATCATGCCGACGAGCACGCCTGCGGTTGACAGGATCACGGCCAGAAGCACGAGGACCGAGTTGTAGAACGAGTTGAACTGAGCAAGGAGGATGATGAACATCAACCCAAGTGCACCCGCAAAGGCCACCTGAAGGAAGGCGATGGACTCGGCCTGATCGGCGAAATCGCCCTGCCAGGAAAAGCCGATCCCGGCGGGGAGGGTTCCGGGCGTATCGAGCCATTCGGTGATTGCTTCGATCCGCTCGTTGGCGTTGACGACCGTGCGGGTCACGGCGCCGCTGTCGATATCGGCTTGCTGGTCGGGGCCAATCTCCGTTTCAGGCAGAATAAGGCTTTCTCCGGTCTCTGTCTCGGTCAACTTGATAAGGCCGGTCGCGGCGCCGGCGAGCACGTCGAAATAGCGGGTCTGATCGACGCGGCTGATCTGGGCGAGCTGCGGCACCGGCTTGCGGGTGACGAAATTCGATATGGGCACCATGCCGGCGGGGGTGCGGACCTTGAGGCTGTCGAGCGTGGAAAGCACTCGGTCCTCTTCGGGAAGGCGCACGCGGATCTCGATCTCTTCTTCCGAACTTTCGACCCGCATCGTGTCGAGCATCACGCCGCGCGTGACAAGCTGGACCATCGAGCCGACCGAGGCCACGTCCGCGCCGAAACGGCCCGCTTTGGCGACATCGACCGTCAACTGCCAGTCGATGCCGGGAAGTGGCAGGGTGTCTTCGACAAGGACGATGCCGTCCATCGCTTCGATCTGGCTGCGAATGTCGGCAGTCGTCTGGCGCAGCAAGTCGAAGTTATCGCCCTTGAGGCGCAGATGGATCGGCTTGGTCGCGCCGGGGCCCATGGCCAGGCTCAGGGTCTGGGTCTTGATGCCCGGAATCTGATCGAGCTTGGACTGAAGGGCGGCCATCACAGCCGAGCCGCCGAGATTGGCCATGTCGAGACCGTTCTCGCGTGCAAAGGCCGCGCGATCTTCCCAGGGGACCAGTTCGATCTGGATCTGGCCGATCGTGTCGCCCGGCCCGCTTGCGCCTGCGGTATTTTGATTGAGGCCACCGGCACCGGCAAAAGAGAAAACCGACTTGATACCGGCGATGCCGAGGGTCGCCTGTTCGGCTTCGCGGACAAGTGCGTCTTTCTCTTCAAGGCTCAGGTTACCGCGCGCCTGCACATAGACGATGGCCTGCTCCGCTTCGGTCGCGGTGAAAAACTCGGTGCCTTTGTTGTGATCGGCATAATACATGAAAATCACGGCTACGAGCGCGCCGACCGCTGCGATTGAAACGAGCGGCATCACCGGATTACCGGCGATGGCGTGGATCACCCAGCCAAAGGGCGAACGGCGGTAGCCCGCGTTGATCCTGGTCGCCTTGCGTTCGGACTTGGCAGCGCCCATGGCGATGGTCAGGCCGATCGCTCCGAGGATGAAAACGACGAGGCCCGGCAGCGATGCCACAAGCCCGTCGGTCTGAGTGGCCGAGCCGGTCAGGTAGGCGGGGTTCAGCGTCAGCATTGCGCCGGTATAGGTGATCAGGATCGCCGGAAGGATCAGCGCCGCACGCACATAGAGCGGCAAACGGCGGCGCAGCCGGTCAGAGACGCGGTTGAAGGAGCGTGTCATGCGGCCCGAGACGCCGCCCATGACTGGCAGGTAGATCAGCGCCACGACGAGCGAGGCGGTCAGAACAAAGATCAGCGTCACCGGCAACATGCCCATGAACTGACCGGCCACGCCGGGCCAGAACAGCATCGGCAGGAAGGCGCAAAGCGTCGTTGCGGTCGAGGAGACAATGGGCCAGAACATCCGCTTGGCCGCCTCGACATAGGCGTGCATCGGGCCGGTGCCTTCCTGAATGCGCTTGTCGGCATATTCGACGACCACGATCGCGCCATCGACCAGCATACCCACCGCAAGGATCAGGCCGAACATGACGATGTTGGACACCGCCACATCCATGATCGCCAAAAGCGCGAAGGTCAGTAGGAACGAGGTCGGAATGGCAAAGCCCACCAAAAGGGCAGAACGCGCTCCGAGCGAGGCCAGAACCACGATCATCACGAGGGCAATTGCCGTTAGCACCGAGCCTTCAAGTTGGCTCACCATCGAGGCCACGTTGCGGCTCTGGTCGTTCGAGGTGCCGACATCGACGGCAATTTTCAGGTTCTCGGGCCAGCTTGCCTCGGCGGCGGCCACGGTGTCGCGGATCTGGGCGGCGGTATCGATCAGGTTATAACCGCGCTGTTTGACCACCTGAAGTGCCACCGTGTTGGTGCCGTTATAGCGGGCGGTCGAGGTTTTTTCCTCAAAGGTCAGACGGATCGTTGCAAGATCACCAAGGGTCACCACGCGATCGCCATTGGTCTTGATCGGCAGCGAATAGACGTCTTGCGCCTCATCGAAAGAGGAGGGGATCTTGACCGCGAAGGATCCCTGCGCCGTGTCGATCTCGCCCGCGGCGATCAAGAGGTTGTTCTGGCTGACCACGTTGATCAGCTCGCCTGCGGTCACGTTGTAGACCTCAAGCCGCAGAGGATCTATCTCGACCAGAAGCATTTCGTCGCGCTGGCCGGTCAGTTGGGCGTTGAGGATCGAATCTAGGCTCTCGATCTTGTCCTGAAGCTCTTTGGCGACGCGGATCAGGGTGCGTTCGGGCACCTGGCCGGTCAGGTTGACGACGATCACCGGGAATTCGGAGAAGTTGATCTCGTTGATCGAATATTTGTCGGCGCCTTGAGGAAACTGCGCTTCGGCGGTGTTCATCGCGTCGCGCACATCGGCCATAACGCGGGTCTTGTCCCAGCCATAATCGAACAACAGGCTCACACCTGCATAGCTCTCCGACGCGCTGCCCGACATTGTGTCGAGCCCGTCGAGGGTCGCGAGCTGGGTCTCCATCGGCTTGACGAGAAGCTTTTCAGCATCCGCAGCCGAGATGCCGGGGAAGGGGACCGACACAAAGAGGGCTGGGATCTCGATATCCGGCTCGCCCTCTTTCGGCAGGCCGACATAGGCGTATCCCCCCGCCAGAAGCGACAAGAAGATGAAGGCAAGGACCATACGGGCCCTTGATGCGGCCCAGTCGACGACGCCGTTCATTCCGATGCCTCGCGGAAAGTCGGGTCAACAGTCACGCCGTCGACCACATATTCTTGCCCCACCGTGATAACTTCGGCCGTCTCTTCAAGGCCGGAGAGCCAAACGCCATCAATGGTATCGCGCAGGATGTCGACCGGTGCGAAGGCAACGACATTGCCTTCGGCCAGCAGGCGGACACCGATCCGGCCATCATCATCGAGAGTCAGTGCCGATTGTGGCAGAAGATGCGCGGGCCGCCCGTCGGCTGCGACCATGATCTCGACCGTCTGGCCGTCGCGGATTGCAAGATCGGTATTCGGCGCTTCGACCTCGACGCGGAAGGTGCGGGTCATCGGATCGGCAGAGCGGGCAATGAAGCTCACGGTGCCGGTGATGGTTTCGCCCGAGGCAAGGCGGGCGCCGGCGCGGGCGCCTACTTCGATCTTGGCCACGTCAATCTCGGGGACAAAGCCGACAAGCTTGATGAAGTCGAGCTGGATCACGGTTGCACAGGCGCCACCCGGCTGAAGGAGTGCGCCGATCTCGGCGGCGTCGGTTTCGAGAAGGCCAGCGAAGGGGGCGTTGATACGGAGCTTGGACAGCTCGCGCTCGGCCGAGGCCACGGCGGCTTCGGCACCGGCAATCGCGGCGCGCACGCTTTCCACGGCCGAGGCGGCCGATTGGAGGCCTGCTTCGGCGCCGACCACGCCCGCCCGAGCGCCGTTCACGGCAGCCCGAGCGGATGTGACGCCTGCACGCGCGGATTCGAGCGTCGCATCTGCGTTGGCGACACGACTGTCGGAGGCAAAGCCGCCTTCGGAAAGCTTGGTTGCGGCATTCTGGTTGAGCTCCGCCTCATTCAGGCGTGCGGTCGCTTCGATCAGCCGAGCCTCGGCCTCGGCGACGCGCGAATTGGCTTCGGCAAGCCGGGCTTCGGCCTCGGGGCCGCGCGCTTCGGCTTCGGGCATTCGCGAAATTGCCTCTGCCAAGCGGGCCTTGGCTTCATCAAGCCCGGCCTGACGCGTTCCGGCGTCAAGCTCGCACAGCAGATCGCCCTCCGCGACAGAGGCGCCCTTGCGGAGCGGTTCGGAAATTACAAGGCCCGAGGTTTCGGCCCGAACATCGACCTGACGGGCCGCCTCGGTCTCGCCGCGCAGGATCACGGCGTTGTCCAAAATTCTTGACACAGATCTGGTAACGACGACCTTGATGAGGGGCGCGTTCGGATCTTGAGTCTCGGCAGATATAGATATCTCGGCGCTTTCGGTGCCTGAGGCAACGCCTGCGAATTCGAGGAGCTTGTCCCGGTCAACCACCAGAAAATACAAAAACACACTCACCAATACCGCGGTGATTACCGGTCCAAATTTCATCCCGTCCCTCTTGCGGAGCCTGCTTGCCTGTCGAGTTAGTCACTCTAACCCCAAAGGCAAGCCATTTTTAGGTCAATACGAGGGCCATTTCGTTCCAGATCATATTATTTTGCCAAAAATCAGGAATGGCGTGCAGGTCTTGGCAATCCTGCGCCCTTCGCGATATGACGAGGCAACAAAAGGCGCAGGATTTTGGAGGACAGGGCGTGAGCAATCCGGAAAGCTTTATCGACGAGGTGAGCGAAGAGGTCCGCCGCGACCAGCTTTTCGCGATGATGAAGCGCTATGGCTGGATCGCGGTCCTCCTGGTGATCGTGCTGGTTGGCGGAGCCGCTTGGACGGAATACAGCCGGGCCAAAGCGACGGCCGCCGCGCAAGACGCCGGCGACAGAATCCTTGCCGCTCTTGAGTTTGACGACAGCACCGAGCGAAGCGATGCGCTTGGGGCCCTTCCCGCTTCGGCGATCACGGCACTTATGACGTCGTCCGAATTGCAGCTTTCGGGAGATCTAGAGGCCTCGGCCGCCGCGCTTGATGGTCTGGCTGCGGATATGACGGTGGCCCAAATCTATCGCGACATAGCGGCCTTCAAGGCGATCCTTCTGCGGCACGATGGGATGAACCCGCAAGACCGCAAGATGGCTCTTGCACCTTTGGCGGCCCCCGGTGGTGCGCTACGCCTGCTTGTCTTGGAGCAGACAGCACTCGCTGACATCGAGCTTGGCCAGATTGATGCGGCTTTGGAAGGCCTTACGGTGATCCTTGAGGATGCCGGTGTCACGCGGGGCTTGCGTGATCGCGCGTCTAGCCTGATTGTGGCTTTGGGGGGCAAGGTTCCGGCGGTGGTGTCGGGCAACGTCCTCGCTGGCCAATAACTCAAGAAAGGGGCGCAGCGTGAGAGCAGGGGGCATCATCGGAGCGGCGCTGGGCTTGTCCCTTCTGGTTGCGTGTTCAGACAACGAAGTCATCCTGCAAGGGCAGCGCTATGACATCCGCGACGGCTTTGCCGGCGCCCCGAAGGTCGAAGTCAACCAAGCCCTGCCTATCCGTCTGGCGCCCGCCTCACTCAACACCGAATGGACCCATCGCGGAGGCGGCCCCGCCCACCGGATCTCGCATCCTTCGGTTGGCGAGGCGCTGGCCCTCCAGTTTGCGGTCGATATCGGCGAAGGCAACGACAAGGGCGCGCGGATCACCGCCGATCCGGTTGTGGCCGGTGGCGTGATCTACACCGTCGACGCCTACGCCCGCGTGAGCGCCGTCTCGACGACCGGCGCGGTCCTATGGACCCGCGATCTTGCCCCCCGCACCGACAACGCCAGCTCCGCCTCGGGCGGCAACCTCGCGATCAGTGGCGGGCGGCTCTTCGTCGGCACCGGCTATGGCCGCCTGACCGCACTTGACGCCTCCACCGGCAGCAAACTCTGGAGCCAGGACCTTGACGCTCCTGGCACCGCCGCGCCGACCGTTTCCGGCAAGCTTGTCTATATCGTCGCCCGCGACAGCCGCGCCTGGGCGCTGGATGTGGAAACCGGTCGCATCGCCTGGACCGCCGATGGCACCGCGCCCACCTCGACCTTCGGCGGTGGCTCCGGCCCGGCGATCGGCAACGAACTTGCGATCTTTCCCTTCCCCTCGGGTGAAGTCGTCGCCGCCTTCCCGCGCGGCGGCCTGACCCGCTGGTCGACCGTCATCACCGGCCAGCGCCTCGGCCATGTGGCGGCCACGGTCTCGGATATCGCTGCCGATCCGGTGATCGACGGCAACCGCGTCTACGTTGGCAATGTCTCGGGCCGCACCGTGGCGCTCGATCTGGCGACCGGCGAACGCCTCTGGACCCTAAACGACGGCGCAACCGGCCCGGTCGTCCCGGCGGGCGGCTCGATCTTCCTTCTCAACGATCTGAACCAGCTGATCCGTGCCGATGCCGGCTCGGGTACGGTGATCTGGCGGATGGACCTGCCGCGGTTCGTCTCTGATCGTCCCAAGCGCCAGCGCGATATCCACGCCCTCTATGGCCCGATCCTCGCCGGTCGCCGCCTGATCGTCGCTTCTTCGGACGAGACATTGCGCGAGTTTGATCCGGTCTCCGGCGCGCTCTTGCGGACCATTGATCTTCCGGGTGGCGCGGCCTCAAACCCTGTGGTGGCGGGCGGCGTCCTCTATGTCGTCTCGGCGAAAGGCCAACTGCTGGCTTTCCGTTGACGGCGGAATGGTGTATCGCGCCGTCTCTGACCTGACGGATTGCCCAAGATGACCTTTACCCTCGCCATAGTCGGACGCCCCAACGTGGGCAAATCGACGCTGTTCAACCGCCTCGTGGGCAAGAAGCTCGCGCTGGTCGACGACCAGCCCGGTGTCACCCGCGACCTGCGCGAGGGCGAGGCGCGGCTCGGCAACCTGCGCTTTACGGTGATCGACAGCGCGGGCCTTGAAGAGGCGACCGACGACAGCCTTCAGGGCCGGATGCGCCGCCTGACCGAACGCGCGGTCGAGATGGCCGATGTCTGCCTCTTCCTCGTCGACGCCCGCGTAGGCATCACCCCCTCCGATCAGGTGTTTGCCGAAATCCTGCGCAAGAAGAATGCCCATGTGATCCTTGCGGCCAACAAGGCCGAGGGCCGGGCGGGCGAGGCCGGGCTTCTCGAGGCCTATAGCCTCGGCCTTGGCGAGCCGCTGCGCTTGTCGGCCGAACATGGCGAGGGGATGGACGAGCTTTATCACGTCCTCCTGCCGCTGGCGGATCTCTTCGAAGAACGCGCCGCCGCCGATGCCCCTGAAACGGATGTCGATGTAGGCGAAGAGGATGAAGACGGCCCCCGTATCCCGACCCACGACAAACCCCTGCAGATCTGCGTGGTCGGTCGCCCCAACGCCGGCAAATCGACGCTGATCAACAAGATCATCGGCGAAGAACGCCTGCTCACCGGCCCCGAGGCCGGCATCACCCGCGACGCGATCTCGGTCCAGACCGACTGGGACGGCGTGCCGATGCGGATCTTCGATACGGCGGGGATGCGTCGCAAAGGCAAGATCCATGAAAAGCTTGAAAAGCTCTCGGTTTCCGATGGTCTGCGCGCCGTGAAATTCGCCGAGGTCGTAATCGTCCTCCTCGACGTCGAGATCCCCTTCGAACAACAAGACTTGCGCATTGCCGACCTCGCCGAACGCGAGGGGCGGGCGGTCGTAATCGCGGTCAACAAATGGGATCTCGAAGACGAAAAGCAGGAAAAGCTCAAAGACCTGCGCGAGAAATTCGAACGCCTCCTGCCGCAGCTGCGTGGCGCACCGATGGTCACCGTCTCGGCCAAAACCGGCCGTGGCCTCGACCGCCTCCACGCCGCGATCCTCAAGGCCCATGACGTCTGGAACCGCCGCGTCAGCACCGCCGCGCTCAACCGCTGGCTCATCGGTATGTTGGAGCAACACCCGCCACCCGCGCCGCAAGGCCGCCGGATCAAGATGCGCTACATGACGCAAGTCAAAACTCGGCCCCCCGCCTTCGTCGTGATGACCTCGCATCCCGAGTCCGTTCCGGAAAGCTATTCCCGCTATCTTGTCAACGGCTTGCGGGCCGATTTCGACATGCCGGGAACACCGATCCGCATGACCTTGCGCGATCAGGGCGACAAGAACCCTTACAAGGACCGCAAGAAAAAGCGGCCCACCGCACTCGACAAGCACCTCGGAAAACCCGGCGGCAAACCCCGCCGCTAGGGGTTGCCTTGTTGCCGGCATCGGCCCCATGCTGCGGCAATAGATCAACGCATTGGGGGTAAAATGTCGATTTCACTTGAACAGGCGGTCGCGTTAGGAGCGGCCTATACCGCAGCCTGGAACAGCAAGGATCCGCAGGCGGTCGCGTCCTTCTACGCGACGAAATCCCAGATTGTCATCAACCGGGGCACGCCATGGATCGACCGCGCGGGCGTTGCCGAAATGGCGGCGGGCTTTTACCGCGATGTTCCCGATCTCAACCTGACGTGTGACGGCGTGCGCCCGGCCGGTCGTCATATGGCCTATCTGTGGACCTTTACAGGCCACGATGCCGGCACAGGCCATCCGCTCGCCATCCAGGGGTGGGAAGAGTGGGATCTCGACGACACCCACAAAGTCATCGCCTCACGCGGCTGGTTCGACGCCGGGGATTACGCCCGCCAAGCCGCAGGCGCCTGAATTCTTTTGGCCTGAAATACTCCGGGGGGAGTCCCGGAAGGGACGGGGGGCGGCGCCCCCCTGATCCCCCCTACGCGAGAGCGCCGTCCGCAGTTATGCGGCTCTTGCCGCCCAGATAGGCGTGTAGCACCTGTGGCAGCTCGACCGAGCCATCCGCCTGTTGCCCGTTCTCCAGTACCGCGATCAGCGTCCGGCCCACGGCAAGGCCCGAGCCGTTCAGCGTATGCACAAACTCGGGCTTGCCACCGGCGGCAGGCTTGAAACGGGCGTTCATCCGCCGCGCCTGATAGTCGCCACAGGTCGAGACCGAAGAGATCTCGCGATAGGCGTTCTGCCCCGGCAACCAGACCTCGAGGTCATGCGTCCGCCGCACTCCTGCGCCCATATCACCGGTGCACAAAACGACCGTGCGATAGGGCAGGCCAAGCCTTTCAAGAATCGCCTCGGCGCAGTCGGTCATCCGGCGATGCTCGGCTTCTGACTGGTCGGGCGTGGTGATCGACACCATCTCGACCTTCTCGAACTGGTGCTGGCGCAGCATCCCCGCCGTATCGCGCCCCGCGCTGCCCGCTTCCGAGCGGAAACACTGGGTGTGGGCGACATAGCGGCGGGGCAGGGTGGATTGCTCGACCGTCTCGCCATTGACCGTATTGGTCAGCGTCACCTCGGCGGTGGGGATCAGCCACCAGCCGTTGGTGGTCTGGTAGCTGTCCTCGCCAAACTTCGGCAGCTGGCCGGTGCCCAGCATCATCTCGGGCAGAACCAGCACCGGGGTGATCATCTCGGTCAGCCCGTGGTGATCCACATGCGTGTCGATCATGAACTGGGCAAGCGCCCGGTGCAGACGCGCCACCGCGCCGCCGAGGATGACAAAACGGCTTCCCGAAAGTTTCGCGGCGGTCTCGAAATCCATGCCGCCCTGAACCGCCTTCAGCTCATAATGTTCGACCGGCTTGAAATTCATCTCGCGCGGCGTGCCCCATGTGCGGATCTGCACGTTATCTTTTTCGTCGGCGCCGTTCGGCACGTCGTCGTAAGGAAGGTTGGGGATCGTCAGGAGCAGATCGGTCAGCTCCTGATCCTTGCCCTTGGCCGCCTCGGTCATCGCCGCAACCTCGGCCTTTTTCTCGGCCACCAGCGCGCGAAGCCGTTCAAACTCGGCCTCATCGCCGCGCCCTTTTGCGGCGCCCACCTCTTTGGACGCCTTGTTCTGATCGGCCTGCGCGGTTTCGGCGGCGTGGATCATCGCCCGGCGCGCCTCGTCGATCGCCAGAATCTGCGACGACAGACCCGCAATCCCACGGCGCGAGAGCGCCGCGTCGAAAGCGGCGGGGTTGTCGCGGATGGTGCGGATATCGTGCATGGGTCCGGCTCCTTGGGCTGGTGTTTTCGTTCGTGGACCCCATATGCCGCAAAGGCACGGGCCTGTGAACAGGGAAAAAGGTCAGCACTTGTTGCCATTCCCTGAAGGCGGGCTTAACGTGCCGCGACTTTCGCGGGGGGCCTCCTCGCCAGACCTTTAACAGACAGGGGACGACCCATGCAGGGCATCCAATCCATCATCCCGCTGATCCTTGTGTTCGGCATCATGTATTTCCTTCTGATCCGTCCGCAGCAGAAGAAATTGAAAGAGCATCAGCAGATGGTGGCGGCCCTGCGCCGTGGCGATCAGGTGGTCACTCAAGGCGGCCTCATCGGCAAGGTGACCAAGGTCAAGGATGACAACGAGGTCGAGGTCGAGATCGCCTCGGGCGTTTCGGTGCGCGTCGTGCGTTCGTCGATTTCCGCCGTGACCAGCAAGACCGAGCCGGCCAAGGCCTAAACGCCCCAAGGACAGACCCAGATGCTCCACATCTCACCGTTCCGGCAGGTCCTGATCGTTCTGACCTGCATGGTCGGGCTGGCGCTCGCCGTGCCCAACCTCTTCTATGACCGGGTGGAGCATCACAACGATGCCGTCGCCGCGATCGACAACGGGCTTTCCAACGAGGCGCTCGAGGCGGATGCCGCGCTCTGGCCCTCGTTCCTGCCGTCTGGCCTTGTGAACCTTGGCCTCGATCTGCGCGGCGGAGCGCATCTTCTGGCCGAGGTGCAGGTCGCGGATGTGTATGCCTCCACCATGGAATCGATGTGGCCCGATGTGCGCGACGTCCTTGCTGCCAAGCGGGATGACGTGGGATTTGTCACGCGGGAAGAGAGCGAGCCGGATGTTCTGAAGGTTCGCATTTCCAAACCCGAGGGCGCCGAGCAGGCGCTTGAGCTGGTACGCGGGCTGGCCCGCCCTGTCGCGTCGCTCACTGGCGCTGGGGCCTCCAATATTGTTGTTTCTGCTGAAGGCGCGGTCCTGACGATTTCGCTCAGTGACGCCGAGAAAGCCGCGACCGACGAGCGGACACTGCAACAGGCGCTCGAGATCATCCGCCGCCGGATCGACGCCGCGGGAACCCGCGAGCCCTCGATCCAGCGTCAAGGCGCGGACCGTATCCTCATTCAGGTTCCGGGCGCGAAATCGGCGCAGGAGCTGAAGGGTTGGATCGGCGCGACCGCACAATTGACCTTCCAGCCGGTGGTAAGCCGCACGAGCGATCCCGATGCGGGCGTTGCGGCAACCAACGAGGTCCTTCCCTCGCTGGATGATCCGGGCACATACTATGTGCTTGAAAAGACGCCAGTTGTCACCGGCGAAGAGCTTGTGGACGCGCAACCGAGCTTTGATCAGAACGGCCGTCCGGCGGTGAATTTCCGCTTCAATCCGACCGGCGCGCGCAAGTTTGGCGACTATACGGCCGAGAACATCGGCGCGCCCTTCGCCATCGTCCTCGACGACGAGGTGATCAGCGCACCGACGATTCAGAGCCACATTCCGGGCGGGTCGGGCATCATCACCGGCAGCTTTACGGTCGAGGAATCGACCAATCTCGCCGTGCTTCTGCGGGCCGGCGCCTTGCCGGCGGAGCTGGTTTTCCTAGAAGAACGCACCATCGGCCCCGAACTTGGCCAGGACAGCATCGACGCAGGCCAGATGGCCGCGCTTGTCGGCATGGCGGCGGTCGTTGTGTTCATGATCCTGAGCTATGGGCTTTTCGGCGTCTTCGCCAATATCGCGCTGGCGATCAACGTGGGCCTGATCTTTGGTGTCCTGTCACTGATCGGCGCGACGCTGACCTTGCCGGGCATCGCCGGGATCGTTCTGACCATCGGCATGGCGGTGGATGCCAATGTGCTGGTCTATGAACGCATCCGCGAGGAGTTGAAAACCGCCAAAGGCCCGGCGCGGGCGATCGAGCTTGGCTATGAGCGGGCGCTTTCGGCGATTCTCGATGCCAATATCACGACCCTGATCACCGCAGTGATCCTGTGGATCGTTGGCTCGGGCCCTGTGCGCGGCTTTGCCACGACCCTTGGCCTTGGCATCCTGACATCGGTGTTCACGGCGATCTTCGTGACCCGCTTGCTGATTGTCTGGTGGTTCCAGCGCCGCCGTCCGAAAACCATTGAGGTCTGAGTGATGCGTCTGCGTCTGGTTCCCGACAATACCAAGATCAATTTCTTCGGCTATGCGAAGGTCACCTTTGGCGGCTCGGTGGTCCTTCTGGTTGCCTCGCTGGTCGTCTATCTCTTCATGGGGCTGAATTTCGGCATCGACTTCAAGGGCGGCACGACGATCCGCACGGATTCGACGGCGGCTGTCGATGTTGCGGCCTACCGTGCGGCGGTGACGCCGCTGGGGCTTGGCGATGTGACGATCACCGAGGTGTTTGACCCGACCTTTGCCGATGATCAGCACGTTGCGATGGTGCGTATTCAGGCCCAGGAAGGGCAGGAAAGCGTGACCAGCGAGACGATCGCCAAGATCGAAGCCGCTTTGCAGGCGGTTGATCCGTCGATCACCTTCCCTTCGGTCGAGAGCGTGGGTCCGAAGGTTTCGGGCGAGCTTATTCAGAAGGCGATTCTCGCGGTTACGGGCGCGATTGCGGCGATCGTGGTCTATATCTGGTTGCGGTTCGAATGGCAGTTTGCGCTCGGCGCGGTTGTCGCCTTGGTGCATGACGTGGGTTTGACCATCGGTCTCTTCTCGCTTTTGCAGATCAAGTTCGATCTGGCGATCATTGCGGCACTTCTCACGATTGTCGGCTATTCGATCAACGACACGGTGGTGGTGTTTGACCGGGCGCGGGAGAACCTTATCAAATACAAGGTGATGCCGCTCATCGATGTGCTTAATCTTTCGGCCAACGAGACCCTGAGCCGGACGCTCATGACCTCGGGCACGACGCTCATCGCGCTGATTGCGCTTCTGGTTCTGGGCGGCGATGTGATCCGCGGGTTCGTTTTCGCGATCACCTGGGGCATTATCGTGGGCACCTATTCCTCGATCTATATCGCCAAGAACGTCGTGCTGATGCTGGGCGTGAAGCGGGATTGGTCGAAAGAGAAGAAGCCGACGGGCAACCAGTTCATGGATATCGACGCCTGAAGGCTTTCTGGCGAAAGCCTGCCTCCGGCGGGAGTATTTTGGGCCAAAAGAAGGGGCGGGGATGCGCCTGAACGAAGTGGTCTATAGCGGGGCGGTTCCGGTCGAGGGCTATGGGCCGGGGTTCTTCCGGTTGGGCGGAAAGGTCTTTGAGGGGCCGATCCTGGTGATGCCGGGGGGGATTTCCGGCTGGGGCGGGATTGGCGATGCCGAGGCGATCCTTGCCGTGGCCGACCAGATCGACGTTTTGTTCGTAGGTATGGGCGCGGAGATAGCGCCGTTGGAGGCGGGGTTTCGCGCGGTTCTGGAAGAGGCGGGGATCGGGGTCGAGATCATGGCGAGCCCGCCTGCTTGCCGGACCTATAATGTGCTTTTGTCGGAAGGGCGGCGCGTCGGATTGGCGCTCTTGCCGGTCTGATGCTTTCCTCGCGGCTTTCGTTCAGGTAATCGGCCCTCATGGAGCTTCGTGTCACCGATCTCAAATGCCTGCGCGGCGGCATCCCGGTTCTGGACGGGGTGAGCTTTGCTGTGCCTGCGGGGCAGGCGTTGATCCTGCGCGGACCCAATGGCATCGGCAAGACGACGCTGTTGCGGACGCTGGCGGGCCTGCAGCCGGCCGAGGCGGGCGAGATCGCCTATCCGGCCGAGGAGGGCGCCTATGCGAGCCATGAGGACGGGATCAAGGCGGCGCTGAGCGTGCGCGAGAACCTGGCCTTTTGGGCGAGTGTTTACGGGCGGGCGATGGATGAGTCCGTGCTGAGGGCCTTTGATCTGGTCGATCTGGCCGAGCGGCCTGCGGCGACGCTGTCGTCTGGGCAGAAGCGGCGGCTGGGGCTGGCGCGGCTAGGGGTGATCGGGCGGAAGGTCTTGTTTCTCGATGAGCCGACGATTTCGCTCGACCGGTTCTCGGTGAGGCTTTTCGCAGATTTCCTGCGCGATCAGCATCTGGCGAAGGGTGGTATCGCCGTGATCGCCACGCATATTGACCTTGGGCTTGAGGCGCCGGAGTTGGATCTTCAGCCGTTCCGCGCCGCGCCCGAGGCGACCGGCGGCAGCCACGAGGCCTTCCTGTGATCGCGCTTCTGATGCGGGATCTGCGCCTTGCCGTGCGCGCGGGCGGGGGCTTTGGCCTTGGTTTGGCGTTCTTTCTGATCGTGGTGGTGCTGGTGCCGTTCGGCGTTGGCCCCAATTCGGACCTTCTGGGGAAGATTGCGCCGGGGATTCTTTGGGTGGCGGCACTTCTGGCGGCGCTTTTGTCGCTCGACCGGATATTCGCGCTCGACTATGAAGACGGCTCGCTGGCGCTTTTGGCGACTTCGCCCTTACCTATGGAGGGGGCGGCGCTCTCGAAGGCGGTTGCGCATTGGCTGACTACAGGGTTGCCGCTGACGCTGGCGGCGCCGGCGCTTGGGGCGCTTCTGAACCTGCCGGGGCCGGCCTATTCGTTTCTGTTCGTCTCGCTCATCATCGGCACGCCGGCCCTATCGGTGATCGGCACCTTCGGCGCGGCGCTGACCATCGGTATCCGGCGCGGGGGGTTGCTCTTGTCGCTTCTGGTGCTGCCGCTTTATGTGCCGACGCTGATTTTCGGGGCCGAGGTGGTGCGGCGCGGGGCGGAAGGGCTTGCAACCGCCACGCCTTTGATCATGCTGGCGGGGATTACGGCGGGGGCCATTGCGCTTTTACCTTTTGCCGCGGCTGTCGCATTGCGGATCAACCTGCGCTAGACAGGTGCCGCGGAGAGGAATGAAAATGTCGATCTGGGAATACGCAAACCCCAAGAAGTTCATGACTACAACGGCACCTGTATTGCCGTGGGTATTTGCCATTGCCATCGCGGCGACGGTGATCGGGCTTGTCTGGGGCTTCTTCTTCACGCCCGAGGCCGAGAATTTCGGATCGACTGTCAAGATCATCTATCTGCATGTGCCCTCGGCGCTGATGGCGATCAATGCCTGGTTGATGATGCTGGTGGCCTCGCTCATATGGCTGGTGCGGCGGCATCACGTCTCGGCGCTGGCGGCCAAGGCGGCGGCACCTGTGGGCATCGCCATGACGCTGATCGCGCTGATTACCGGGGCGATCTGGGGCCAGCCCACTTGGGGGACATGGTGGGTTTGGGATCCGCGGCTGACTTCGTTCCTGATCCTCTTCCTCTTCTATCTTGGCTATGTGGCGCTCTGGTCGGCCATCGAAGACCCCGACACCGCCGCAGATCTGACGAGCGTTCTGTGCATGGTCGGCTCGGTCTTCGCGCTGCTGAGCCGCTATGCGGTGAACTTCTGGAACCAGGGCTTGCACCAGGGTGCGTCCCTGTCGATGGACAAGGCCGAGAATGTTTCCAACGTTTATTACATCCCGCTTCTGATCAGCATGGGGGGCTTTGTGCTTCTCTTTATCGCGCTGGTCATTCTCAGAACCCGCACTGAAATTCGCCTGCGCCGGATCGGTGCGCTGCAGGCCCGGGCACGGAGGTCGTGATGATTGATCTTGGAAAATATGCCACCGAAGTTCTGAGCGCCTATGGCATCAGCATTGTGATCCTCGTCGTGATCGTCTGGCAAAGCTTTGCCCGGGCACGCAAGGTGAGGGCGGAACTCGACCGGGTTGAAGGCAACAATGGCTAAGGTTTCACCGCTGGTGATCGTGCCGCCGCTGATCTTCGCGGCGATTGCGGGGCTTTTTCTTGGAGGTATGTTCCTCGGCCAAGGGCGCAATCTGCCCTCGACCCTCGTCGGGCGCGAGGCACCCGCGGTGGCGGGCGAAGGCCTGCCGGGGCTTGATCAGTTGACCGATGCCGATCTCCGCGATGGCGAGATTACGCTTCTGAACTATTGGGCGAGCTGGTGCCCGCCTTGCCGGGCCGAGCATCCGACCCTGAAAGCGCTGGCAGCCGAGGGCGCGGAGCGGGGATTTCGTCTTGTCGGGATCAACTTCCGCGATACCGTCGATCAGGCGCTGGGATATCTCCTCGAAGAGGGCAACCCGTTCCTCAAGTCGGGATTTGATCCACGCGGGCGCACCTCGATTGATTGGGGCGTTTCCGCCCCGCCGGAGACTTTCATCATCGACGGCGACGGAACGGTTCTGTTCCGCTTTGCCGGCCCGCTGATCGGTTCAGACTATGAGCAGCGGTTCCGGCCCGCCTTGGAAGAGGCTCTGGCTCAGGCGCGCGAATAGCGCAGCGACATACAGGAGAGGCCGCCGTCGACGAGGGCTGCCTGCGACGTTTCCAGCGGAACCACCTTGTAGCCGGCCTTGGACAGCGTCTCGGTCGTGCGCGGAAAGCCCGCCGAGACAAAGACCGTATCGTTGAAGCGGATCGCGTTGGCGATGGCTTCTTCGCCCGGTTCGGTGGTGATCACGCGGTAATCCTCGAAACAGCCCGCCGCGGCGAGCGCAGGCGTGGCGAGGATGGTCTCGGGATCGAGGAGGCTCGACTCGGTCTTGAAGTGGAGGATCTCGGGCGGCGTCTGGACGATCCGAAGGCGATAGCCGAGGCTTTCGACGATCGGGCGCAGGTCGTCGGCGCCTTGTTGGTTGGTGCGGGCGGAGAGGCCGATCATCACCTCGTCGTCAGAGCAGAGGATATCGCCGCCATCGACGAAGCCGTCAGTGCTGAGGTCGATCACACCGTCACAGTTGGCCGAGAGCGCATCGCGCATTGCCGCCGCTTCGCCAAGCCGCGAGGGCGCGCCGGGGCGCAGGACGATGGCTTGGCCCTTCAAGACCAGAGCCGGGTCTTCGATGAAGACGGAGTCGGGGAAAGCCTCGAGGGCGGGTAGGACCGTCACGCTCGCGCCCGTTGCCCGCAGCGCAGCGACATAGGCGGCGTGTTCGGTGGCGAAGGTGTCGGGGTTTGGGTCGCCATGATCCGAGGCGCGCAGCCCATCGGTCACGGATCGCGCGGGGGCGCGGCAAAGGGCGTGGGTGAAGGTGATGCTGTGGCCGGACATGTTGGCTCCAAATTGAGACTGAATGTCAGGATGACTGAAATGGGAGGCGTGACAAGGGGCTTTGGCGATATTGCGCGGCAACATCGGGCCGATGGGGCTTGATCGTGGTTTGACCTTCATCATAGCTAGGAGGGGCGATTGCTGCGAAGATCACTGCGGCAAATGGGGGACAATAAGATGAAGGCTACCCTGCATCCGGTATGGGCCGGTTTGCTTGCGGCAACGGCGATGGTCGGTTCGCTGCCCGCGCGGGCTTTGGAATTTGCTGAGTGGCAGGTCAACCTTGCCGACATCGCCCACTATTCCGAGCCGGGTGTCTTTGTTGAAACACCCGCTGCGTGCACGGCGATATGGGTCGGCCAAAAGTCCTACCTTTTGGTCGCGCTGCTTCCGGGCGGCGAGACGCTCGTGCAGGCTTCTGATCAGGATTGGAATTTCACGGCTGCCCATGGGGCCGGATCCCTTGCCGTCGGCGGCTATAGCCTTGTCTTTGAGGATGCGATCTATGGCCGGCAGTTCGCAGATCATGTTGCGTCTGGGTCTGAGGGCGATGTGTCGGGTCTTGAGACGCTCGCTGAGACACTGGAAACGATGGCGGAAACGCCAACCTCGGTTCAGTATCTGGATGGGACGGGAAGCGTTCTCGTGGACGCGCCCTTTGATGGCTTTCTCGACGCGATCGACAGCCTTCTCGACTGCCGTCGCGTGGTCTACGGCGAATGAAAAAGGCGCCCGCATTGCCGCGAGCGCCCCGATTTCATGACAGGTTGGCCTGATCAGGCCTTGGCGAGATTGCGCAGCACGAAGTGCAACACGCCGCCATTCTCGATGTATTCGATCTCGGGCGCGGTATCGATCCGGCACTTAAGGCTGATCGTCACCTTGCGGCCATCGCCATAGGTGATGTGGCAGGGGACTGTGTCGAGCGGCTTGACAGTATCAAGGCCCTCGATGCTTACCGTCTCGTCGCCCTTGAGGCCAAGCGATTTGCGGGTCTGGCCGCCGGTGAACTCGAAGGGGATGACGCCCATGCCGACGAGGTTCGAGCGGTGGATGCGCTCGAAGGTCTCGGCGATCACCGCCTTGACGCCGAGAAGGGCGGTGCCCTTGGCGGCCCAGTCGCGGCTGGAGCCCGCGCCATATTCGATGCCGGCGAAGATCACGAGCGGCGTTCCCGCGTCCTGATAGGCCATGGCGGCGTCATAAATCGAGGTCTGCGCGCCATCGGGGCCTTTGGTATAGCCGCCCTCGACGCCATCCAGCATCTCGTTCTTGATGCGGATATTGGCGAAGGTGCCGCGCATCATCACTTCGTGGTTGCCGCGGCGCGAACCGTAGGAGTTGAACTCGCGCGGGGCGACCTGACGCTCGGTGAGGTATTTGCCCGCGGGGGTGGTGTCCTTGAATGAGCCTGCGGGGCTGATGTGGTCGGTTGTGACCATGTCGCCAAGGATCGCCAGCACCTTGGCGTCTTCAATATTGGTGATCTCGCCCGGTTCCTTGGCCATGCCGCGGAAATAGGGCGGGTTCTGGATATAGGTCGATGTCGCCGGCCAGTCGTAGGTCTCGCCTTCGCTGGTCTCGACGCCCTGCCACTTGGCATCGCCTTTGAACACATCGGCGTATTTCGACAGGAAGGCTTCGCGCGTCACGGTGGCGTGGACGAGGTCGGCGATTTCCTTGTTGGTGGGCCAGATATCCTTGAGGTAGACGGGCTGGCCATTCTTGCCGGTGCCGAGGGGTTCGGTCGTGATGTCGATGTTCATGTCACCCGCCAGCGCATAGGCCACGACGAGCGGCGGCGAGGCGAGGTAGTTGGCGCGCACATCGGGGCTGATGCGGCCTTCGAAGTTGCGGTTGCCCGAAAGCACCGAGGTCGCCACCAGATCGCCCTCGGCGATGGCTTTGGAAATCTCGGGCTGGAGTGGCCCCGAGTTGCCGATGCAGGTGGTGCAGCCATAGCCCACGAGGTTGAAGCCGATGGCGTCGAGGTGTTCCTGAAGGCCTGCGGCCTCGAGATACTCGGTGACAACCTGGCTGCCGGGGGCGAGCGAGGTTTTCACCCAAGGCTTGCGCGTGAGGCCCAGCTCATGCGCCTTCTTGGCGACAAGGCCCGCGCCGATCAGCACATAGGGGTTGGAGGTGTTGGTGCACGACGTGATCGAGGCGATCACGACCTTGCCCGAGGACATGGTGTAATCCTCGCCCGCGACCGGCACCTGCTTGTCATTGGGGCGCTTGAAACCCTCGGCCATTTCCTTGGCGAAGGCCGCCTTGGCGCCGGTGAGCGGCAGGTAGTCCTGCGGGCGCTTGGGGCCGGAGATGGCGGGGACGATGGTTCCCATATCCAGTTCGAGCGTCGAGGAATAGATCGGCGCATAGTCCGCACCGCGCCAGAAGCCGTTTTCCTTGGCATAGGCTTCGACCAAAGCGATGCGGTCTTCGTCGCGCCCCGTCTGGCGCAGATAGCGCAGGGTCTCGCCGTCGATCGGGAAGAAGCCGCAGGTGGCGCCGTATTCGGGGGCCATGTTGGCGATGGTGGCGCGGTCGGCGAGCGGCAGATGATCGAGGCCCGGCCCATAGAATTCGACGAATTTGCCGACAACGCCGTGCTTGCGGAGCATCTGGACGACCTTGAGCACAAGGTCGGTCGCTGTGGTGCCTTCGACCATCTCGCCGGTGAGCTTGAAGCCAACGACCTCGGGGATCAGCATCGAGATCGGCTGGCCGAGCATCGCGGCCTCGGCCTCGATCCCGCCAACACCCCAGCCAAGGACCGCAAGGCCGTTGACCATGGTGGTGTGGCTGTCGGTGCCGACGAGCGTGTCGGGGTAGGCGACAGTCGCGCCGGTCTGGTCGGTGTCGGTCCAGACGGTCTGGGCGAGGTATTCGAGGTTGACCTGATGGCAGATGCCGGTGCCGGGGGGCACGACGCGGAAATTCTGGAAGGCGTTCTGGCCCCATTTGAGGAACTGGTAGCGCTCCATGTTGCGTTCGTATTCGCGATCCACGTTCATCTGGAAGGCGCGGGGGTTGCCGAACTCGTCGATCATCACCGAGTGGTCGATCACGAGGTCAACGGGGTTCAGCGGGTTGATCTGCTGGGCATCGCCGCCGAGGGCCTTGATACCGTCGCGCATCGCGGCCAGGTCGACCACGGCGGGAACGCCGGTGAAATCCTGCATCAAGACGCGGGCCGGGCGATAAGCGATCTCGCGCGGGTTCTGGCCGCCGTTGGCGCCCCATTCGGCGAAGGCCTTGATATCGTCAACCGAGACCGAGAAACCGCCATCTTCGAAACGCAGCATATTCTCAAGGACGACCTTTAGCGCAGCAGGAAGGCGCGAGAAATCGCCAAGGCCCGCGGCCTGTGCGGCGGGGATCGAATAATAGGCGATGCTCTGGTTGCCCGCGGTCAGGGTCGTGCGGGTCTTGGCGGTATCGAGGCCGACTTTGATGGTCATGGCGTGCTCCTCGCGCAGGGAGTTTCGGGATTGTTGGGCCGCTTCTGCCCTATGTGGAAATGGCAATCAAGGGGTGGCGACCCGTTTTGTATACCATTGTGCACAATAAAATCCAAGTTGGAGTTTCAAACGATTCGGTCCTTTGGTCGTTCGATTCAGGATGCGGTGTCACAATGACTCGCAATTCCTTGATTGGCCATTGACGGGCAGATGATCTAGCCTGTCTCAGATGGTCGCACATGGGCGTGAAATGGGTCTAGTGAAGTCTTTCCTGGTGCTTTTGCTGTTGGGCTTTTTCCCGCAGAAGAGCCTTGCAGAGGATGCTCCTGTTGTCGTCGAGCTTTTCACCTCGCAGGGCTGTTCTTCCTGCCCTCCGGCGGATGAGCTTCTGCGTGAAATGTCGAAACGTCCTGATGTTATCGCCTTGGCATTTCATGTCGACTATTGGGATTACATCGGCTGGAAGGACACCTTCGGGAACCCGGAATTCACCCTTCGTCAAAAGGGCTATGCCCATGCGCAGAGTGCCCGGACGATCTATACCCCACAGTTCATGATCGCGGGTCAAACGGCGATTGGCGGGGCGCACCCGCAGGAGATTGACGCCCTGATCGCCGAAGCGGCCACCCGGCCGGAAAACGTTCGTATACAGGTGGTTATGGCCGACGAGGGCCGGATCAGGATTTCCGCTAGTCCTTTGGCCCGGCTTCAAGGGCCGGTTCAGATCAATCTTGTGAGATATTTGCCGAGAGCTGAAGTCAGCATCACGCGGGGCGAAAACAAGGGCCGCAGGATCGATTACGCGAATGTTGTGACATCGTGGCAGATACTCGGCACTTGGTCGGGCAGGGGCGAATTGTCCGTCGAGGCGCCCTATTCCGGCGATGAGCGCGGTGTTGTGATCCTTCAAGCGGCCGATTTCGGGCCGATCCTCGCTGCCGCCCGGATCGACTAGCGGCGCGCTTTCCAACGCCGGTGAACCCAGAACCATTGTTCCGGGTTGGCCTCGATCCTGGCTTCGAGGCGGCGGGTCATTTCGATCATCATGCGGCGCGGGTCGCTATGCGGGATCGGGGCCTCGATAGCAGCTTCGAAATTAAGCCCATCTGGCTGACGAATGCCGAAATAGGGCACGACCAAAGCATCGAAGCGCAGCGCAAGATCGGCGGCAGAGCTTGCAGTGCGGGCGGGATGGCCGAGAAAATCGATGACCATGCCACCGGGCACGTCGACGTCAAAAAGAAGCGTTCCCATCCCGCCGTTCTTGAGGTGTCGGGCAAAGCCGATGGTGCCACTTTTGCCTTGCGGAAAGACGGGCCCTGAAAGCTCGGTCATGGTTTTGGCGTAGTGGTCATTGAAAAAGCGGTTCGCCATCGGTCGATAGAGGCCGCCGATCTCGTAGCCGCGCGCGGCAAGAACCTGGCGGGGGACTTCGTGATTGCCAAAATGGCCTGTCACGAAAAGAACGGGCCTCCCTGCGGCGCGGGCCTCTTCAACGGAGGCGAGGCCTTCTCCTGTGATGGCTGTGCCTTCGAGCCAGCTCCCAAATGTCTTGTAAGAGTAGTTCTCGATCAAGGTCCGGCCAAAATTGTCGAGCACACCATCGGCAATTTCCTGTCGCCGGCCTTGGGAAAAATCGGGCCGGATCCGGCTGAGGTTGTCGAAAACGCGGGTTTCATAGCCAACGCGCCTGCCAAGCCGTTTCACCAGCCCGCCCATGAAGGCAACGCGCCTGGGATGCGGCATCAACATTGCTGTGCCGATCAGGGTGCGAAGCGCCCGATCGGTCAACCAGTCGGCGATTGCGCCATTTTGATCTTCGGAATTGCCCATCTGCCCCCGCAGTCATAAGGAGCAGAGATAGAATCGACCAGCCCTGTGGGCAAGGCCGCTTGTGGCCAGAGCTTAGGTTTCCTCTTCGGTTTCCTCCTCGACCAAGACGATTTCTCCGGCATCCACAGCGGCGCGTATCGCTGCAACAAAGGCCGACTGTGCCGCCTCGCCGTCGGCTTTTCTGACTTTTCCTCGATCCTTCACCTCTTCACGGATCTGTTCGCCCATCCGCTGCGAGAGGTTGGCAAAGATATAATCGAAGGCCTCTTGATCGGCACCACCTGTGGCGGTTGCAAAAGCCAGCGCCGTGGCAAGCTCACGCCCATCAAGGCCACGAAGAATCTTCGAAATGTCAGGCCCGGCAATTCGCAGCGGGATATCAGCGAAGGTAAAGATCGCCTTGCGGACCCTGTCTGCGAATACGGGATCGTTGGATGCGAAATCCGCCAAAAGATCGTCGCGGGTTGAAGCCGTTGCGGCATTCAGGATCTCGCCAATCCGCTCGCTGGGGTCATCTGGGAAAGCCGATTGGGCAGGGCGGGTATAGGCTCTGGCGAGCGCAGCACCGATTATGGCAACTGTCTGAGGCGCGATGGCGCCAATCTGCGATACACCAAACGCGATGCGACGCGCCTTTTCACCGGGTAGCAGGCCCAGAAGCGGTGCGGCCTTGGCGACCGGTAACCGCGACAGGATAACGGCGGAGGTCTCGACGGTTTCGTTTTCCATAATCGGTTTGAGTTCTGGCAATTCCAGAGACCGAACATAATCCCAAGGATCAGGCGGGGGCCCGTTGCGCGCCTCGTCGCGCAGCTTTGCTGCAACCTCTGGGCTAAGTAAATCGGCCAATCCGTCGATCACCTTGGCGACCCCACCCGCGGGCCCAAGCCCAACCTTTTCAAGCTGGCCGGCAAATTCGTCGACCACCTGATCGACCGTCGCTTTGTCGATGCTTCCAAGCTTGCCCATTTCGCGAGCAAGAGTGATCTGGGTCTCTTCCGGCATTTCGGCCAGAGAAAGACCCTTTCCGTCGCCGACGAGGAGGCGCAAGATCAAGGCGGCTTTGCTGCGGCGGGTTAGGGCTGCGGTCTCTGACATTCTGCCTCCGGTTGCGGCCAGCGCAGTGTCCGAAGGAAAGGTTTATTCCGGGTTAGGACGGATGTGTGACTTGGATGGACTGTCGGCGCAGAGCAACGCGTGTTTCGTCTGTGAGGGTTGGGGCCTGCGCCGTCAAATCGTGAAGTTTGGCAATCATATCCGCAGCTTGTGCGAGCTCATTATCAGAGAATTCACGATCACTACGCGACAGGCTCGAGATGGATCTCGTACCGCCGCGTTCGACGGCGACTGTGAGGCCAAATTTCATGCCGAATTTGGTCGCCTCTTTCATGACACCGTCACTGTCAAGCGCGATCAGATCGGACCACCGCACTGTCCCGAGGTTTTCAAACCCCCACAGAACCGTCGGGTCTTTCATAACCATCCCCTGCTGCGAATAGATCGCCAGCCAGTCAGTCGGGTAGGTCTGAAAGAGAAATGCCGGTGTCGTGAAATTGATGTGAAGCGCTGCGGCATAGCCGTTCGCCGCCAAAATCTTCAAATCAGACAGGACCGCGCGGATTTCTGTTTGAGTGGCTGACAAAACCCTGTTTACTCGCTTTTAGGTTGCTTGATGATATATAGGTAGCATAGCTTTCTTCGGATATAAGACCCAAAATGACCGGATGGCACTAGACTTTAGTGCAGTTCCCTAGTGACACGCTTCGACAGGATGATGCTTCAAAAGATAGCCATCAACGATTTGAGCGAAATCGCTCCGGCTGGATATTATCTTGCCCTGCGTGTTGGCTTTGCTTTTCCGCTGGAAGAAATCAATGCGCTTCCGGCTGATTGGGTAAGCCACTATACCGCCGAACGCTACATGATGGCCGATCCCGTGATTCGCTGGGTTTATTCCAAAACCGGCACAATCCGTTGGAGCGAGATCGACTTTGACGATGTCCGGGGGGTTCTTGCCAAGGCTGAAAGCTTCGGGCTGCGCTATGGCGTGGCGGTCAGTGTCTTTGATAATAACCCCGAAGGTCAGCGCTCTTTTGGGACATTCGCGCGGTCGGATCGCGAGTTTACCCAGTACGAAATTGATCTCTTGCGCGGTCATATCCAGCGTTTGCATGCCGAAAAAGCACCGCCCAGCAACCTTACTCTTGCAGAGCTTGAGGCGCTGCGGATGGTCAGAGATGGCTTGCGAGTCAAGCAGATAGCTTATGAACTTGGCGTGTCCGAGGGCGCGGTCAAGCAGCGTTTGAAGAACGCAAAGCTGAAGCTCGGAGCGCAGACCGGGGCTCAGGCCGCCGCGATGGCTTCGGAGTTTGGACTCATCTAAAAATCTGGATCCCGCTATGTTTCCGGGCTGGCCCAAATTCGGGCCAGTACCGTCTATTGGTGCGCGGTCGTGGAAACTCCACAAAATGGTCATTTCTCGTTAAAGTTGTAACTAATGTACAACTAATAACCCAAGAGGAGAGACCCATGGAAAACATCACATTCGACATGTCGACGATGCATATGTTTGGCAGCGCCTATTTTGACTATCTGGCCCTGCGAAAGCGCTTCTTCGTCGATACGCTCGGTTGGCACATCCCTCACAATGACAAAGTGGAGATGGACCAATACGACAATCCAACCGCGCACTATTCCTTGGTGCTTCGGGATGGACAGGTTGTCGGCGGGGCCAGAACAATGGCTACTACCGCAACCTGGGGCCAGCACACCTATATGCTTCGGGATGCCTTTGCCGGCAAACTGGTCGATATTCCCGCCGAAGTTATGCCAGCGGATGTTGCCAATGCTCAGATGTGGGAATGCACACGTCTCGTTATCTCAGACGATGTTGATACCCAGATTGATCGCAGCGAATGTTTGTCACTGATCGTCGGAGGCCTGATCGACGTGGCCGCAAGGAACGGTGCCACGCGGCTCATGTCGCTTTCGCCGATCTCGCTGATGCGGGCGCTGCGGCAGCTCGGCTTTGACGCCGAGCGGATCGGAGAGCCCTATCTCAACGAAGGCGACGGGCGGCGCTATGCTGTTTTGAGTATGTCGGCAACCGCCGCGCAACCCCGGCAGCATACCCCTGCGGCGACCCATTTGCCTCAGGGCCGCCAGCCGGTGCACGCGGCAGCGACCGCTTGAGAAAGGGCGGGGCCAGAACGGCCCCGCCGTAGGTCAGCCCTTGCCGAAAACGCGGGCAAAGATCGTGTCGACGTGTTTGGTGTGATAGCCGAGGTCGAATTTCTCTTCGATCTCGGCCGGAGACAGTGCCGCCGTGACCTCGGCATCGGCAAGGAGTTCTTCCTTGAAGTCCTTGCCCTGTTCCCAGACCTTCATGGCGTTGCGCTGGACGAGGCGATAGGCGTCCTCGCGGCTGACGCCGGCTTGAGTGAGGGCAAGAAGGACGCGCTGGCTCATCACGAGGCCACGGAACTTGTTCATGTTCCTGAGCATGTTCTCGGGGTAGATGACGAGCTTTTCGATCACACCGGCGAGGCGGTTGAGCGCGAAATCGAGGGTGATGGTCGCGTCCGGCGCGATGCCGCGCTCGACGGAAGAGTGCGAGATATCGCGCTCGTGCCAGAGGGCCACGTTCTCCATCGCCGGGACAACCGCCATCCGCACAAGGCGGGCAAGGCCGGTGAGATTTTCGGTCAGGACCGGGTTGCGCTTGTGCGGCATGGCCGACGAGCCCTTTTGGCCGGGCGAGAAGAACTCTTCCGCTTCCAGAACCTCGGTGCGCTGCATATGGCGGATCTCGATGGCGACGTTCTCGATCGAGGAGGCGATGACGCCGAGGGTGGCAAAGAACATCGCGTGGCGGTCGCGCGGGATCACCTGCGTGCTGATCGGCTCGGGGCGCAGGCCAAGCATCTTGCAGACGTGCTCTTCGACGGCGGGATCAATATTGGCGAAGGTGCCGACAGCGCCCGAGATCGCGCCGGTGGCGATCTCTTCGCGGGCGGCCAGAAGGCGGGCCTTGTTGCGGTCCATCTCGGCGTAGAAGCGGGCGAAGGTCAGGCCCATGGTCGTCGGCTCGGCGTGGATGCCATGGCTGCGGCCGATGCGGACGGTATCCTTGTGCTCGAAGGCGCGCTTCTTGAGCGCGGAGAGGACCTTGTCCATGTCGGCCAGAAGGATATCGGCGGCGCGGACGAGCTGGACGTTGAGGGTGGTGTCGAGGACGTCGGACGAGGTCATACCCTGATGGACGAATCGGGCCTCGGTCGAGCCGATGTGTTCGGCAAGGTGGGTGAGGAAGGCTATCACATCATGTTTGGTGACGGCTTCGATTTCGTCGATGCGGGCCACGTCAAACTCGACGTCCTTGGCCCTCCAGACGGCTGCGGCACTTTCTTTGGGGATGACGCCAAGCGCGGCCTGCGCGTCGCAAGCGTGGGCCTCGATCTCGTACCAGATGCGGAATTTGGTTTCGGGCGACCAGATGGCGGTCATTTCGGGGCGGGCATAGCGGGGGATCATGGCGCGGCCTTTTTCGGGAAATGAAGCTTGCCTGCCTCATAGTGCGCGGGGGGGGCGGTCACAAGGCCGATGGGCGGCCTGCGGCGATTTCCCTCTTGTGCGTTGCGGCTGGGGTCGGGGCGCGATACTTGAGCGCCTAGAGGGCAGGGGCGGTTTCTTATGATTCGACACCTGGCTCTGGGGAGAAGCGAATGCGTCCACTCAGCGTGAGTGACTTTCTCGGCACCTGGCTGATCAGCAGGGACATCGAAGACCGGCGTTTGAAACAGGTGGGTGAGCTGAGCGGCAAGGCAGAGCTGACCCGCCGAAGCGACGCAGGACTGGATTACCACGAGGCCGGAGAGCTTCGGATAGGCGAGAGCGCGCCGGTCGAGGCCTCGCGTGGGTATTGCTGGTCGTTTGAGGGGGGCCGTGTCGCGGTGAGCTTTACCGATGGCCGGGCCTTTCACTCCTTTACACCCGCAGGTCACGCCAATGGCACCGATCATCCCTGCGGATCCGACCTCTACCGCGTGGAATACGATTTCACCGGCTGGCCCGAATGGCGCGCGATCTGGACCGTGAAAGGCCCGCGCAAGGATTACACCTCGGTCACGGTCTATACCCGCGGCTAATTGCCGAGGAGGGCGGGATCGAAGGGATAGCGGGTCAGGTTTTCAAAACCTGTCTCGGTGATCACCACCTGATCCTCGAGCTTGATCGAGAAATCGCCGCCCTCGGGGCTGACCAGCGCCTCGACGCAGAGGCACATCCCCGGCTCTAGCTCGTAGTCAAACGCGCCTTCGACGAAGTTGCTCTCATAGGCCACGAGCGGCCACTCATCGCACAGGCCAACGCCATGCATCAGGCAGCCGTATTTTTGTTCCTGATAGATCTGCGGCAGCTTGTGGGATTTGAACGTGAGGTCACGGATCGAGACGCCGGGGGCCAGAAGGCTCATGTTGTGGGCGATGTGATCGACGCCGATCTTCATCGCCTCGATCATGTCGGGGCGCGGCTTGGCATCGCCGATCCACCATGTGCGGCTGATATCGACGCAGATGCCGTAGGAACCGATCAGGTCGGTGTCGAAAGCGACGATCTCGTTCTCTTGAACGATGCGGGGCCCGCATTCCTGAAACCATGGGTTTGTCCGCGAGCCGGAGGCAAGAAGGCGGGTTTCGATCCATTCGCCCCCACGGCGGATGTTTTCCGCGTGCAGGACCGCCCAGATATCATCTTCCGACATATGCCCGCGAGGGACGCCCGCCCGCGCCGCGCGTTCCATCTCGGCCACGGCGGTTTCGCAGGCGTGGCTGGCGCAGCGCATGGCGAGGATTTCGTCAGGGCCTTTGATCGAGCGGGCCTTTTCGGTGAGCTCCTCGCCGGGCAGGACAGTCAGGCCGCAGGCCTCGAGCGCGCGAAGCCCGTGGATCATCACCTTGTCGACGCCGATCCGCAGATTGCCGCCCGCGTGTTCTTTCAGAAGCTGGCGCACCTCGTTTGAGAAGAGGTCGGCCGCCGGTTCGATCTTGTCGCCCCGGTCGAAGTAGAAGAAATCCGCTCCGCTCCGCTGTTCCTTCACCAAGTGGTTGAACTTGCTGAGGAACATGGCGTTCTTGTAATCCCAGACCACCATATGGCCATCGGCGCAGACAAGGCAGGCGCGGAAAGCGTTGTGGGTGTTCCAGAGCTGCATATTGGTCGAGTCGGTCGCGTAGCGGATGTTGAGCGGGTCGAACATCAGGATCGCGCCATAGTCGCGGGCATTCACTGCATCGACGAGGCGCTTGTGCCGGAAAGCGCGCATCCGTTCGAGATCGGGCGCGACAAGGCCTGCCGCCGCCCATTCGGTGAAGGCGAGTTGGGTCGGCCCGATTTCCATCCGGTCGTTGTCGTTCGGGGTGCCATCGGCGAGGCGGGCGCCGCGGGTGGGATCAATCTTGCGGCGTTCGCGGTAGGGGGCTTCCATCGGGGGCTCCGTGCAGGTTTGGCCCATGCTGAGACGCTGCGCCGCGGCTGTCCGGCACGGAATCGACATTTCCGGGTGTGGATTCTCCACGGTGGATGCGGTGAAAGGAGGGATGCAGCCGAATCCGATCCTCCAGAATGCCATTCCCGAAGAGCAACGCGCCGCCGCCGCGGCGCGGTTGCCCGCGATGCAACCGGTGAAGCCGGGTGAATGGCTGAGGCAGGACGATGCCTTTGCTGGGCAGTTGGCCGAGAAGGCTAGGCTGATCGCCGAGATGCCCGAGAAGGTCATGGCGATCTTGCCCGAGGCGAAGGATGCGGCGAGCGAGCTTCTGACCGTGGTCATGGCCGAGCTGGCGCTGAACCCGCGCTACCGCATGGAAGGCGAGGGGGTGCGCCGCCCCGACAACCGGCTTGTCACGATCGACACCCATGCGCCTTTGCTCACGCTCTCGCGTCTCGTGCAGGAGGATTTCTGCATCCTGCAGAAGCAGGGCGACGAGCACGTTTTGACAGCGGCTCTCCTGTGCTTTCCTTCCGCATGGACGCTTTCGGAGAAGATCGGCCGGCCGCTCACCTCGATCCATGTGCCGGTGCCGAGCTATGACGAAGGAGTAGCGGCGCGGGTGCAGCGGCTTTTCGACGGGGTGCAGCCGGGGCGGCCCGTTTGGCGGGCCAATCTCCTGCGCTATGATCTATCGGACCTTTATCAGCCACATACGGAAGCGAACCCGCGCCCTGTAGGCAATCCACAAAGCCCCTACGAACGAAGCGAACGCCAAACGGTCTTACGGCTCCCGGGGACGGGAGCCGTGGTGTTTTCCATCCATACGACGATGGTGCAGCGCTCGGGCGCCTGATCAGATCAGGAACGACAGAACACCGTTTCCGATGCTGGTCTGGGCGATGCCGATGAGAGCTCCGGTAACAGCGAGCGCGCGGGCCGAGTTGTTCAGGTCTTCTTTGCCCATTGCCGAATAGGCCATCATGGCGACCCCAACGGGCAGCGAGAGGGCGACGACCGAAGCGTTCACCGCGTAGATTGCCGCGCGTTCCTGAAGCGAACGCTCTGCGATTATAGCTTTGGCAGCCGATTTCTCGACCGGATCATAGAGCGCCGACCGGACAGAGGCGTGGAATGCGCCTTCGTTGAAGGGGCTCAGGCTGTCGAAATCGGGCAGGTCGGTCTCTGTTGGCTCTGCGACCTCGCGACCACGGCGCGGCGCGTCGGCCATTGCCGCAGGGTGAGTTGGCCGCGGGCGTGCGCGGGAAGGATCAGGAAGGCTGGTCTGGACTTCGTCCGAGGCGACCATCCGCGCTTCAAGCTCGGCATCGAAACGACGTTCGAGCGTCGGCAGGATCGTGTCGGGATCGACTTGCGGAGAACGCCGGCGGCCCGGGGTCTTGGCGGCGGCGACCAGAGGATCGGGAGCGATATCGACGTCTTCGTACTCTTCTTCGGCAGCTGCGTCGGCCAAGGCGGGCCAGATCTTTTCCAGAACCGTGTCGAAGACGTTTTCGTCGAAAACCTGATCAAGCTCGAGCCAGAGGAAGCGATCGGAAGTATGCTGGGCCTCGATCCGCTCTACGAGGCCGCGGCATACGTCCTGCCGATGCAGGAACAGCGGACAGCGTTCTTGGGATTCTGGGCTGGAGCCGATCGAAACGATCACCGCCGAAGCATAGCGTTGCGCTTCAGGCAGATCGGGGAAATCGCGTTTGAAATCGGCGTAGGCGAGGCAAATTCGCACTGTCGTCAGGTCAAAGATAACGAAATCCTCGTACTTCGACATTTGTGTGCAGGTGATTCCCTCATGGTCAGAGAGAGCCTGACCGAGTTCGTCGACGAGAGACCGGAAATCCAGTCCGCTCGGCTTGGCGTAGCAAAGCGTGGCGATCGTGCTGGTCGGATGGTCGTTCATCACAAGAATCCTAACGGAGTGGTTCAGGATCAGTCAGCGCGAAGAATGTGGGGGGAATACGGGACAAATAGGGCATTTTCGGGCAGACCGTTCCCGAATAAGACAAAACTTGGGCGCCGGTCCCGTCTGCGACCAACGAAAAAGGCGCCCGAAGGCGCCTTTTTGTTTGGTTTGGTCTGCCGATCAGCAGCTGTAGTACATCTGGTATTCGATCGGGTGCGGGGTGTGCTCGAAGGCATAGACCTCTTCCCACTTGAGCGCGATGTAGCCATCGAGCTGGTCGCGGGTGAAGACGTCGCCGGCCAGCAGGAACTCGTGATCCTTCTCGAGCTCTTCGAGAGCCTCACGGAGCGAGCCGCAGACGGTCGGGATCTGGGCCAGTTCTTCCGGCGGCAGATCGTAGAGGTCTTTGTCCGAAGCGGCGCCCGGGTCGATCTTGTTCTTGATGCCGTCGAGGCCGGCCATCATCAGAGCGGCGAAGGCGAGGTAGGGGTTCGCGGCCGGATCGGGGAAGCGGGCTTCGACGCGCTTGGCCTTGGGCGACTCGGTCCACGGGATCCGGACGCAGCCCGAACGGTTGCGGGCCGAGTAGGCGCGCAGCACGGGGGCTTCGAAGCCGGGGATCAGGCGCTTGTAGCTGTTGGTCGAGGGGTTGGTGATCGCATTGAGCGCCTTGGCGTGCTTGAGAATGCCGCCGATGAAGTAGAGCGCTTCCTGCGAAAGATCGGCATATTTGTCGCCCGAGAAGAGCGGCTTGCCGTCTTTCCAGATCGACATATTGACGTGCATACCCGAGCCGTTGTCGCCCTTCATGGGCTTGGGCATGAAGGTCACGGTCTTGCCATAGGCGGCCGCGACGTTGTGGATGACGTATTTGTATTTCTGGATGTTGTCGGCTTGCTCGGTCAGGCCGCCGAAGATCAGGCCAAGCTCGTGCTGGGCGGTGGCGACCTCGTGGTGGTGTTTGTCGACCTTCATGCCCATGCGCTTCATGGTCGAGAGCATTTCCGAGCGGATGTCCTGAGAGGCGTCGATCGGGTTGACCGGGAAATAGCCGCCCTTGTGGCCCGCGCGGTGGGCGAGGTTGCCCGCCTGATATTCGGTGTCGGTGTTCCAGGCGGCGTCTTCGCTGTCGATCTGGAACGAAACCTTCGACGGGGTGACCGAGTAGCGCACGTCGTCGAAGAGGAAGAATTCGGCTTCCGGGCCAAAATAGGCGGTGTCGCCGATGCCCGATGCCTTGAGATAGGCCTCGGCCTTCTTGGCGGTCTGGCGCGGGCAGCGCGGATAGGCTTCGCCGGTGTCGGGCTCGACCACGTCGCAGTGAATGCAGAGGGTTTTCTCGGCATAGAACGGATCGACATAGGCCGAGGAGGCATCCGGCATGAGCTTCATGTCGGACTGGTCGATGGATTTCCAGCCGGCAATCGACGAGCCGTCGAACATGAAACCTTCTTCGAGGAAGTCTTCGTCCACGAGGTCGCTATCCACGGTCACGTGCTGGAGCTTGCCTTTGGGATCAGTGAAGCGGATGTCGACGTAGTCGATCTCCTCGTCCTTGATCAGTTTGAGAACGTCAGCGTTGTTCATCAGATGGGTCCTTCCGAGATGAATTTCGGGTGATTAGACGGCATCGTCACCGGTTTCACCGGTGCGGATGCGAATGGCTTGTTCGACGGGGTAGACGAAGATCTTGCCGTCGCCGATCTTGTCGGTCTTGGCGGCGCCGATGATGGCGGCTATGGCGGCGTCGACCTGATCGTCCGAAAGGACGACCTCGATCTTCACCTTGGGCAGGAAGTCGACGACATATTCGGCGCCGCGATAGAGCTCGGTGTGGCCCTTCTGGCGGCCGAAACCCTTGACTTCGACCACGCTGAGGCCCTGAACGCCGGCCTCCTGAAGCGCCTCTTTTACTTCGTCGAGTTTGAAAGGCTTGATGATCGCTTCGATCTTCTTCATGGATTTCGACTCCCCCTTATGAGCGGTTCAAGGCGACTGACCACTTCTCTAGGGCAGGAACAATTGGCTAGGGTGGCGAGGGCGGGCCTGCCGGGGCCGAAAACACCATTTTGCACAAAAATTAAGCAGATAGACGTGAAAGCGGGCAGTTTGAAAACTTTGGAGCGGAAACCATGAGCGTTTTGCTGAATGCGTCGGAAATGCGGGCGGCCGAACACAGGGCGATTGCCTCGGGGCGGGTGACTGCGGCGATGCTGATGGAACGGGCTGGGCGCGGTGTATTCGAGGCGATCTGTGCCGAGTGGCCCGATTTGGTGGCCGGGCAGGCGAAGGCATCGGTTTTGTGTGGGCCGGGCAATAATGGTGGCGACGGGTTTGTCGTGGCGCGGCTCTTGGCCGAGTTGGGTTGGGAGGTTGACGCCTATTTCAGCGGCGATCCGGTTAAGGTTCCCGAAGATGCGTTGTCAGCTTTTCGACATTGGCAAGGGGCCACACTCCCATTGGCGGAGTACCGCCCGTGCAACGAGGATGTCGTGGTTGACGCTCTTTTCGGCACGGGGCTGGCGCGACCGGTTTCTGGCGAGTTTCTCGCAGCGCTCGGGGCGATCTCGGAACGCCCCCGCACGACAATGCTGGTCGCGGTTGATGTCTTGTCGGGGTTTTCGAGCGATACCGGGCATTTGCCGGCGGGGTCTGGCGATTATCCCAAGCATTTGAGTGCAGATATGACGGTCACATTCCAAGCGCCACGGCTTGGGCATTTTACCGGTTCTTTGCCGGCAAGATCTGGCCGGCTCGTGGTTGTTCCGATCGGGGTTGAGCTGCCGGACGGGGATAGGGTGGTTCGTTTGCTGGAGGCTCCCGCGCCGGAGCGGATCACCAAAGGTCTGCTGGGCCACAAATACGGGCATGGGCACGCACTTGTTCTGGCTGGAGGGCCAACAAGAGGCGGCGCTGGCAGGCTGGCCGCGCGGGGAGCTTTGAGGGTGGGTGCCGGGCTTGTCACGCTGGGCGCTTGCGAAGAAGCGCTTGCCGAAAATGCGGCGCGGCTCGATGCCATAATGCTGCGCGGGCTCGATGGGGGCGAGGATTTGCGCGCGGCTCTGGCCGATCCGAGGATCACCGCGCTTTGCCTCGGACCTGGGCTTGGGTTGGATAGAGGTGCTGCCGGATTGGTTGGCGCGGCGCTCGACTGGATATTGCCGCCCGATGCGCCCCTGATTGACGGAACCGACGCGCAGATCGCGGGCCATTTGCGGCGGTATGGGCGCAGAATTCCTGTGGTGCTCGATGCCGATGCGCTCACGCTGCTGGCCTCCCTAGGCGGCTTTGAGGCGCGGTTGCATGAAGGGTGTGTCCTGACCCCGCATGAGGGCGAGTTTGCACGGCTGTTTCCCGATCTGATTGGACCGGACAAGGCCGAAAGGGTGCGGGCCGCAGCCGAGCGGGCGGGCTGTGCCGTGGTTCTGAAAGGGCCAGATACGGTCGTCGCTGCGCCGGATGGGCGGGTTTGGATTGGCGGGGCCTTCTATGAGCGGGCCGCGCCCTGGCTCGCGACGGCCGGCTCCGGCGATGTTCTGGCGGGAATGATTGCCGGCTTCATGGCGCGGGGTCTTTTGCCGGAGGTGGCGGCTTGCAGCGCCGTTTGGCTACATCAGGAAGCGGGGCGACGTCTGGGTGCGGGCCTCATCGCCGAAGATATCCCCGAAGCCCTGCCGGCAATTTTGCGTGAAATTGGGGCCTAGTCTCAGACCGCTGCAGTCGCGATCTCGATTCCGTCGGCATAGATGATGTGCTGGCGGTCGAACATCAGTTCAAAGACCTTCAATCGCTCCTCACTACGGCGAAATACGAAATCATCGTCGATCATCAGCTTGGAGGGGACGAGGGCGTAGGTCGACCCGATCAAAACCTCGGCCCGCCAGTCGCGAAGGTGGATGAGGGCCTGCGGCGGCACGAGCATATCGCGGCGCGGGCGTGTATGACCGAGGGCGCCTGCCTTGATCGCAGTCGGTGCAAGCCGGGTCCAGCCTGATTCTATCCCCCTCAGAACAACGAGACCCGCATCGCGCGAGATGATCCGTGCCCCCGGTGCGAGGTCTTCGACCGAAACTTCGCCCTCGATCGTCATGACCCGCGTTCCGGCGATCAGCCCGGCAGTTTCGACCGCCACGAAATGTTCGGGGGCCGGTGATTTTTCGGCAAGGAGGGGCATGGCAGCGCTCGTCTTTGACTTCCCGGACATATTTCTGGTGCAAATGTGGCGAAATTCGGTTCATGCCCGAAGAGTTTCATTGAAAATTCGGTTGTTTTTCCCCTCGCATCCCGCGCCTGCCTTTGATAGACACCGCCCCAATTCGGGGGTGGGCCCAGACCTGCCCCCTTTCATCATGCGGGTGTGGCGAAATTGGCAGACGCACCAGATTTAGGTTCTGGCGCCGCAAGGCGTGGGGGTTCAAGTCCCTCCACCCGCACCAGGTAACGAAAGAAGGACGACAGATGCAGGTCACCGAGACCCTGAACGAAGGCCTCAAGCGCGGTTATGCCATCATTGTGACGGCGGGCGAGCTTGATGCGAAGGTCAACGAGAAGCTGGTCGAGGCGCAGCCCTCGATCGAGATGAAGGGCTTCCGCAAGGGCAAGGTGCCGATGGCGCTTCTGCGCAAGCAATACGGCCAGCGTCTTCTGGGCGAAGCCATGCAAGATGCCATCGACGGTGCGCTCAACAGCCACCTCGAGACCTCGGGTCATCGCCCCGCCGCCCAGCCGGAAATCAAGATGACCAATGAAGCCTGGAAAGAAGGCGACGACGTTCACGTCGAGGTTGTCTACGAAACCCTGCCGGACGTTCCGGAAGTCGATTTCAAGAAGATCAAACTCGAGCGCATGGTCGTGAAGGCCGATGAGGGTTCGGTCACCGAAGCCCTCGAAAACCTTGCCAAGACAGCGCAGAACTTTGAAGACCGCAAGAAGGGCTCCAAGGCCAAGGACGGCGATCAGGTCGTGATCGACTTCGTCGGCAAGGTCGATGGCGAAGCCTTTGAAGGCGGATCGGCCGAGGATTACCCGCTGGTTCTGGGTTCCAACTCCTTCATCCCCGGCTTTGAGGCCGGTCTCGTTGGCGTCAAGGCCGGCGACGAGAAGGACGTGGATGTGACCTTCCCGGAAAACTATGGCGCTGAGAACCTTGCAGGCAAAGCCGCTGTCTTCACCTGCACCGTGAAAGCCGTGAAAGAGCCGAAGGCCGCTGAGATCAACGACGAACTCGCAAAGCAGTTTGGCGCCGACGATCTTGCTGCTCTCAAGGGCCAGATCTCGGAGCGTCTAGAAGCCGAATATACCGGCGCCTCTCGCGCGGTTGCCAAGCGTGCGCTTCTCGATCAGCTCGACAAGGCGGCCAAGTTCGACCTGCCGGCCTCGCTCGTCGAAGCCGAAGCCAACCAGATCGCCCACCAGCTGTGGCACGAGGAAAACCCGGATCATCACGGCCACGATCACGGTGCGATCGAGACCACCGATGAGCACAAGAAGCTGGCCGTTCGCCGCGTGAAGCTGGGCCTGCTGCTTGCCGATGTCGGTCAGAAAGCCGAGATCAAGGTGACCGATGCCGAGTTGACCCAGGCCGTCATGAACCAGGCCCGCCAGTATCCGGGCCAAGAGCGCGAGTTCTTCGACTTTGTCCAGAAGAACGCCCAGTTCCGCCAACAGCTTCAGGCGCCGATCTTCGAGGACAAGGTCATCGACCACATCTTCGCAGAAGCCAAGGTGGCCGAGAAAGAAGTGAGCAAGGACGCGCTGCAGAAGGCGGTCGAGGCTCTCGACGAAGAATAAGTTTTGCCGAAAGGCAAACAGGGGAGGGCGCCTTCGGGCGCCCTTTTTCGTTTGTGAAGGGACTAGGTCTTGGATCCATCGAGCGCTATGTTGGGGCTAGATTGCATGAGGAGGCAACATTGAGAACCCTAGTCTTAGCCGCTGCCTTGTTCTTGGGCTCAATTGTATCGGCAGAAGCGTGCCCCGATTTCAATCAATGGGGCGAGTCCTATCAAGCGACCGCTGAACAGCTCTATACACGTCAAGATTTCAATGTCGTGGCAGGCGGCGAGAACTATATTTGGGATTGTCCGAGCATCAGGCCCGGCACAGATCGTGGCGCGGGCTATTTCCCGACCGCCCCAGACTTTACCTTCGAATTGTCGAAGATGGCCGGATACCAGCTGGTGATCAGCGTGGTCAGCGCCTGCGATTCAGCGCTTCTGATCAATACGGCGTCGGTCAATTGGTATTATGACGACGATGATAACGGGGATCTCGATCCTAAGATCGTATTGACCCAACCGGCCGACGGCTATCTCGATGTTTGGGTCGGCACCTTCGATGGCAATTATTGCGACGCCATACTTTCACTCGAAACCTTCAAATAGCTATAGAAGTGGCGCAACGAAAAAGGGCCGCGGAACTCCGCGGCCCTTTCTCAAATCTATCGGGAAGATCAGGCTTCGTCGTCTTCGGAGGCAGCGCCGCCGATATCGTCGAAGAGCTCCTGAATTTCGAAATCGGCCGCGGCCTCTTCCTCGGCAGCCAGTTCCTGGATCGACTTGCCCGATGCCTGAAGCTCGGCCTCTTCGGTCGAACGGGCGACGTTGAGCGAGATCGAGATAGTGACTTCGGGGTGCAGCACGATGCTGACCGTGTGAATGCCAAGATCCTTGATCGGGCCGGTCAGAACGACCTGCTTGCGATCAACGGTGAAGCCAGCTTCGGTGGCCGCATCGGCGGCGTCACGCGGGGTGACCGAGCCGTAGAGCGAGCCGCCATCGGAAGCCGAGCGAATCACGATGAAAACCTGACCGTCGAGCTTGGCGCCGAGGCTTTCGGCCTCTTTGCGGGTCTCGAGGTTGCGGGCTTCGAGCTGGGCCTTGTCGGTTTCAAAGCGTGCGATGTTGGAAGCGTTGGCACGCAGAGCCTTGCCTTGCGGCAGAAGGAAGTTGCGTGCGTAGCCGTCTTTGACTTTGACGACTTCGCCCATCTGGCCGAGTTTGGCCACGCGTTCGAGAAGAATAACGTCCATTTGAGACCTCCTTACTTCACAGCGTAGGGCAGCAGGGCGAGGAACCGGGCGCGCTTGATCGCCTGGGCGAGCTTGCGCTGGTTCTTGGCACCGACGGCGGTGATACGGGCGGGGACGATCTTGCCACGCTCGGAGATGTAGCGCTGCAGGAGGCGGGTGTCTTTGTAGTCGATTACCGGGGCGCCTTCGCCCTCGAACGGATCAGACTTGCGACGACGGAAAAACGGTTTGGTAGCCATGACTTAGTATCCTTTCGCGATCAACTTAGCGGCGTTCACGGCGCTCGGGGCGGTCACCACGATCACCACGGTCACCCCGATCGCGCTCGTCGCGCTTCTGCATCTGAACCGAGGGGCCTTCTTCGTGGGCGTCGACCTTGATGGTCAGAATGCGCATCACGTCGTCATGAAGGCGCATCAGGCGCTCCATCTCCAGAACGGCCGTCGCCGGGGCGTCGGTGCGGAGGTAGGCGTAGTGACCCTTGCGGTTCTTGTTGATCTTGTAGGCCATCGTCTTGACGCCCCAATATTCATTCTCGACAACCTTGCCGCCGTTGTCGGCAAGCACGGTCGAGAAATGTTCGATGAGGCTTTCGGCCTGCGCGTTAGACAAGTCCTGACGCGAGATAAAGACATGCTCGTAAAGCGGCATGTGTGCTCCATTCATTTCTGCGGCGCATTTCAAAGGACGGGGCGTTAGACCTTCCGCACCCCATCCACGAGAGACTGCGCGGTTCTAAGACATCGCGGAAGGATGTGGCCTTATACAGAAGGGGGCGGCCCAGACAAGGGCAAAACGGCTGCAAATCCTGCGATCACAAAGCTAGATTGCCCGTCGCCGAATGTGGCAGCCGGCGCAAGATTGTCTCAAACATGTGCCGCATTGGTCGATTGACCGCCTGCAAAATGCCCAACTTCCGTCCGTCTATGAAGTGGGTGAAGAGTGGAGAGCCAATACAATGACCGCTGTGACAACTGATCAGCCGGCGCGCAAGGGATATAGCAGGCCCCAAGAGCCGATCTCGACCTCTATTGAGGTGCATGAGATGTTTTGGGGTTACGTGATCAACTCTCCTCTGGCTGATCGTCGGTGGGAGGAATTCGGTCAAACGGCTAGCTGGATCGCCGGAATGGCGTTCCTTGTTGCCGCTGTCGGGCTTTGGCTCATTCCTGGCGGAAGCGCGGACCAAGGTGTCATGATGATGAAGCTGGGTTTGAGCATGGTGCTGGGCGGCATCGGCTCTTTGTTGGTGTGGTATGCCGGGCGCGGTGTCCGTACCGAGATTCAGGTGGACACAAAGATTGGCGAAATCCGCGAAATCGTCAGGAACAGTGCTGGTCGGACCTCGTTGGTCGGACGCTACAGATTTGATGTGATCGGCGGTGTCTTTCTGGATCGGACCCACGCCGAAAAAGGAGAGGCAGCTCTGCTTCTTCGTTACCTCAATACCCCTAAGCTGATGCTCGTTGCCGTTGCTCCTGTTGAGCACCTCGAGCCACTTCGCAACCGGCTGGGCCGCGATTTGCTTGCCCGTAATTCCGAGGTACGCTCCAGATATCCTGGAGCTTTAGGTCTGCCCCGCTCCGTCTAGGCTCCGCCTTCCTCTCCGATATAGAGCCCTGTTTTTGACAGGGTTTCTTGTCGTGCGCCTTGAGGCAAGGTAGAGCAAAGGAACGAATTGGTTGGGGAGCACTAAATGCGAGCGTTCGTTTTTCCGGGACAAGGGGCTCAGGCCATTGGCATGGGCAAAGCACTGGCCGATGCCTATCCGGCTGCCAAAGCCGTCTTTGACGAGGTGGATGCAGCGCTGGGCGAAAGCCTGTCCTCTCTGATCTGGGAGGGCGACATTGCCGAATTGACACTCACCCGTAATGCCCAGCCGGCTTTGATGGCAACATCGCTCGCCGTGATGCGTGCGCTCGAGGCAGAAGGGATAGCGATCGGTGCCGCTTCCTATGTGGCGGGTCACTCCCTCGGGGAATACTCGGCCCTGGCGGCGGCGGGGGCGATTTCGGTGAGCGATGCGGCGCGGCTTTTGCGGACGCGCGGCACCGCCATGCAGGAGGCCGTTCCGGTCGGCGTGGGCGCGATGGCTGCGCTTTTGGGTCTGGATTTCGCGGCGGCGACCGAGGTTGCCAAGGAAGCCGCGCAGGGGCAGGTCTGTCAGGCCGCGAACGACAACGATCCGGCACAGGTCGTGGTTTCGGGCCACCGCGAGGCGGTCGAGCGGGCTGTCGAGATTGCCAAGACCAAAGGGGCAAAGCGGGCGCTTTTGCTGCCGGTCTCTGCGCCGTTCCATTGCGAATTGATGGCACCTGCGGCGCGGGTGATGGCCGAAGCCCTCGACGATGTGGAAATCAACGAGCCTGCCGTGCCGGTCGTGGCCAATGTGATTGCTTCGGACGTGTCGGATCCCGCGGCGATCCGTTCGCTCTTGGTGCAACAGATCACCGGCTCGGTCCGTTGGCGCGAGTGCGTGGCCTGGATGGCGGCCAAGGGTGTGACCGAGGCATGGGAAATCGGCGCGGGCAAGGCGCTTTCGGGGATGATCCGCCGGATTGCCCCCGAGATGGCCACGCGGGCCATCGGGACGCCCGAGGATGTGAAGGCGGCGGTCGAGGCCCTGAACGGCTGATCGGCAAGAGAATGGAACGAGGAAGGACAGAACATGTTTGATCTGACAGGCAAGACAGCGTTGGTGACCGGCGCTTCGGGGGGGATCGGGTCGGCCATTGCCAAGGCCCTGCACGGGGCCGGGGCCACGGTGGCGATTTCGGGCACGCGCGTGGAGCCTTTGGAGGCGCTGGCGGCCGAGCTCGGGGAACGGGTCCACGTCTTGCCGTGCAACCTGTCGGACGCGGCGGCGGTCGAGGCTCTGCCGAAACAGGCGGCCGAGGCCATGGGCAGCGTCGATATCCTCGTCAACAATGCCGGCATCACCAAGGACAACCTCTTCATGCGGATGTCTGATGAAGAGTGGGCGAGCGTTCTCGATGTGAACCTTACGGCCACCATGCGCCTGTGCAAAGGCGTGGTGCGCGGCATGATGAAGGCCCGCTGGGGCCGGATCGTGAATATCTCGTCGATTGTCGGCGCGACTGGCAACCCGGGGCAGGCAAACTATGCGGCGTCGAAGGCGGGCATGGTGGGGATGTCGAAATCGATCGCCTATGAGGTCGCGAGCCGGGGGATCACGGTTAACTGTGTGGCGCCGGGCTTTATCGCTACGGCGATGACCGACAAGCTGACGGACGAGCAGAAGGACAAGATCAACGTGCAGATCCCGGCGGCGCGCATGGGTTCGCCCGAAGAGATTGCGGCCGCGGTTCTCTATCTTGCCAGCAACGAGGCCGGCTATATGACGGGCGCGACCCTGCACGTCAATGGCGGCATGGCGATGCTCTAATTTCTGCTGAAGATAAACGATTTTTGGGGTGGCCAGTGGCCGCCCCTTTTTTGTAGAATCTTCGTATCAAAACGATTTTGGGGGCCCCATGGGGCGAAAGGCACAGTTCACCGACATCGAGGTCTTTGATTGGCTCGGGCGACATTTGGCCGCGGCGCCGTCGGTTACTGTCCAACAGGTATCAAAAGGGACGGGAGTTTCGGTCGGCTCGATCTATCACCGGTATGGCTCGATGGATGGCCTTTTGGCCAAAGCATGGTTCACTGCGGCACAGAGCTATCGTGGCGGGCTGGGCCGGCCACTCGGGCGAATCGGAGATGGCCCGGTACGACGGATCGCCCTTCATTCCGCACGTTGGGCCGAAGCGCGCCCTCAGCTTGCAAGACTTCTTTTCTGCGTTCCGGAAAGGGTCTTGGTCAGAGGTGCGATCGGCGCTCGACTTGAGGCGCAAATCGCGCAAGCGAATGAAGAATTTGGCCTTCGAGTGAGCGAATTTGTAGAGCGAAATAGTCTCGATCCGGTAAGGGCAAACCTTGGACTTTTCGCGCTTCCGCAGATGATTGTTGCAGGATACGTCGATCACGGTTTGTTTTTCCAAACCGTTAAGCCCATGATTTTAAATACGTTATATGCCCTCGTTCAAGTTGGAGAGGGTGAGGGTGAGGATGCTGATGATGATAACGCGGCTGATCGGGAAGAGTATCCGACAGACACTTGAATTTGTTCGATAGCAGGGCCATCCTTTGGTGAACCCAGACCGGGCGGGAAAGGATTTGCCTTCGGGAAAATCTCTGCTATAGGCCACGAAGTTTTGCCGGAGGGCGCGTTTTGCGCTTGTCGGTTTCGCCCCGCTTCGGGCAATCCAACGGCCCCGCGGGGGCATGATATAACGGGCTGAAGCCCTTAAATGTGAGGAACAGACATGAGCGACGTCGCAGACCGTGTGCGTAAGATCGTTGTAGAGCACCTTGGTGTTGAAGGGGACAAGGTTACCGAGACCGCTTCGTTCATCGACGATCTGGGCGCCGACAGCCTCGACACCGTCGAGCTGGTGATGGCTTTCGAAGAAGAGTTCGGCATCGAGATCCCCGATGACGCCGCCGAGACCATCCAGACCTTCGGCGATGCAGTCAAATTCATCAGCGAAGCCCAGTAGGCTTTCCTGAGAACGGATTTAGACGGCGCCCATTGGGCGCCGTTTTCGTTTGCTACCATAGCAGGCTGAGGCAAAAGACGCCGACATGCGTGCCGGCGTGGGCCGCGGCCGCAGCAAACAGGCTCTTGTGGACATAGAGAAGCCCATAGAGAACGCCGAGAGCCGTATTGATGCCCAATATCCGCGCAACAAGTGGTGCGGTCAGTTCTGCTCCTGACGCGACGACTGCTGGTAGATGTCCCACGGCGAAGAGTAGTCCCGCGAAGATTGCGGCAAGCCAGACGGCAGGAGTACGCGGCAGAATTTTCAGCAGGGCCCACAAGGCGGCTGACAACAGGCCGAACCGCATCATCACTTCTTCTGTGAGTCCGCCGTAGAGAATGCCGACCGCAAGGGGCAGGGTGCCTGTGCTTTCCAGAAGTGTGGGAATAGTGGCTTCAGGATCCTGCCATTGCGGCGCAAGGAGTTGGTCGGCAGCCGCGGCGATAACGCCCGCGAGCAAACCGACCACGAAGCCTTGCCAGAGGCGCTTCCAGACAATCGGCGCCCCCAATATCCATTCCGCGACGAGCCCTGCGCGCTCGGCCGTGGCCGCGCCAAGAAAACCTAGAATCAGAACCAAAACGGCCGGGTTGACCATCAATAGCGCGGGCGGGATGCCTTCTGGTGGCGTGATCACAAGTGGGATCAGGGCAATACCTGGCAATGACACTACAATCGCACGAAACGCAGATTGGCGGATCGGAGTAGCCATGACCAAAACCCTTGCACAAAACAAACTGCGGAAGCTCACGGAAAGGCTAGAAGCAGGATATTGGATGGTCAACTGCCCTTGCCCCACCTCTTGCGCGTAAGCTATCAGGGATTGAGGAAAACTTTCGAGGTGAGGGCAGAATATGCGCCGTGTCGTTGTAACCGGACTTGGGCTTGTCACGCCGCTGGCGGATGGTGTCGAAGAAAGCTGGAAGCGTCTGCTCGAAGGGCAGTCGGGCGCTGGCACGATTACTCAGTTTGACGCGAGTGGCCTTGCCACCACCTATGCCTGCGAAGTGAAGCGCGGCGATGGGTCGGGCGGCACCTTTAACGCGGACAAATACATGGAGCCGAAAGAGCAGCGGAAGGTTGATGATTTCATCCTCTTCGGCGTGGCCGCGGCGCAGCAGGCGGTCGAAGATTCGGGCTGGGTTGCGGATACACCGGAGAAACAGAACCGAACCGGCGTTTTGATCGGGTCGGGCATCGGCGGGCTCAAGTCGATTGCCGAAACGGCCATTCTCATCAAGGAAAAGGGTCCGCGGCGGGTTTCGCCGTTCTTTATTCCCGGGGCGCTGATCAACCTGATCTCGGGTCAGGTTTCAATCCGCTACGGGTTCAAGGGGCCCAACCATTCGGTCGTGACCGCCTGTTCGACCGGCGCCCATGCAATCGGCGATGCCAGCCGGCTCATCAAATACGGCGCGGCGGATGTGATGATCGCAGGCGGCGCGGAAGCCGCCATTTGCGAGATCGGCATAGCTGGTTTCAACGCCTGCAAGGCGCTGTCGACCAAACGCGGCGATGATCCGCAGAAGGCGAGCCGCCCCTATGATGCCGACCGTGACGGTTTTGTCATGGGCGAGGGCGCAGGCATCGTCGTCCTCGAGGAATACGAACACGCCAAGGCGCGTGGCGCCAAGATTTATGCCGAGGTTCTGGGCTATGGGATGTCGGGCGATGCCTATCACATCACCGCGCCCTCCGAGGATGGCGAAGGCGGCGAGCGGTCGATGCGGGCGGCTCTGGCCGAGGCGGGGCTTGAGCCGAAGGATGTCGACTATATCAACGCGCATGGAACCTCGACCATGGCCGACACGATCGAGCTTGGCGCGGTCGAGCGGATGATGGGCGATGCGGCGGGCAAGGTGACCATGTCGTCCACCAAGTCGATGACCGGTCACCTTTTGGGCGCCGCCGGCGCTATCGAGGCGATCTTTGCGATCCTCGCGGTGCGCGACAATGTCTGCCCGCCGACGATCAATCTCGACAACGTGGCGGTTGAAACGAAGGTTGATCTTGCGCCGAACGCCAAGCGCGAGAAGCCAGTTTCCGTCGCTCTGTCCAACTCTTTCGGCTTCGGCGGGACCAATGCCAGCGTGATCGTAGGCAAACTTCGCTGATGTGGCGACACCTCGCTTCGAACGCGCTGACCTTCTTTGTTGTTGCCCTGCTTCTGGTTGCGGGCGCGGTGGCGTGGGGGGCTCGGATGTATTCCGAGCCTGGCCCGCTTGAAGCGGCGATTTGCGTCAAGGTTGAAAGCGGCACCAATTTCCGGGCGGTGAGCCGTGATCTGGAGGCGCAGGGCGCGGTGGCGAGCGGGGCGGTTCTGCGGATCGGTGCGGATTATTCCGAAAAGGCCAATCTTCTGAAAGCCGGAAGCTACCTCGTTCCCGAGGCGGCCTCGATGGAAGAGATCGTCGATATCGTGACACGGGGCGGCCAGAGCACCTGCGGGACAGAGGTCGTCTATCGGATTGGCGTCAACAAGACGGTTATTCAGGTGCGCGAGCTTGAGCCGGCGACGAGCCGGTTCATTGAAGTGGCGGAGTTCGATCCCGCATCGGAGGAAACGCCGGAGGCCTACACAAGGGTCACCGGCGAGGCCGATACGCGCTATCGGGTGGCGATGGCGGAAGGCACGACAAGCTGGCAGGTGGTGACCGCACTTAATGCGATGTCTTCGCTCAGCGGACCTGTCAGCGACATTCCCGCAGAAGGCAGCCTTGCGCCAGACAGCTATGAATTCAAACCGGGCGCCACGGTTGCGTCTATTCTTGAGCGGATGGAGACGGCACAAGACCGCATCCTGGCAGAGGCCTGGGCCGAGCGGGCGGCGGATTTGCCGATCTCGACGCCGGAAGAGGCATTGGTCCTTGCCTCGATCATCGAGAAGGAAACCGGCGTTCCCGAAGAACGCGGGCAGGTGGCGAGTGTCTTTGTCAATCGCTTGAACAAGGGCATCCGCCTTCAGACAGACCCCACGGTGATCTATGGTATTACCAAGGGCGAAGGTGTGTTGGGTCGCGGGCTGCGCCAGAGCGAGTTGCAGCGGCAAACGCCCTATAACACCTATATCATCGACGGGCTGCCGCCGACGCCGATTGCCAACCCCGGGCGGGCGAGCATTCTGGCGGCGCTGAACCCGGATGATACGCCCTACATTTTCTTCGTTGCCGATGGCACGGGCGGGCACGCTTTTGCCGATAACCTCGCGGATCACAACAGAAACGTGGCGGCTTGGCGGGCGATCGAAGGTCAGCAGAGCGGCAATTGATCCCTAACAAAATGTAATCAAATCGGGCGCTTACAGGGTGCCCGATTTGACTTTTCCCTGCCGGATATGCAAGGTTCATTCATGCTAGAAGACAAGTAAGGGCGACGCTGGACAGAAAGTCTGGGCCGCCCTTTCCTGTCTCTCACCTGTGACGGACTACCAACACAGGCAAGACTGAATGATTCAAGATCGGTCCGACCAAACCGCATCGCCGACGGCAGAAGAAGCCTACAAAGAAGCTGCCGGTCACTTTCGCAGGGTCAGCGACACTCTACAGGGAATCGAGAAACTGATCCGGTCGGGCGACCCCGATCTGGCCAGCAAGATCCTCACTCAGATCCAGCTTCTGGACAAAGCGTTTTTCACACTCAAATCGGCCGAGGAGGCATTTCATGCAACATATGGGCGCGCGTTCCACAAAGGAGATTTCGACATCGAAGCCGCGCGGGATACGATTGGGGGCAAGTTGGATCGCCTCCGCTCCCCCGAGTGTTCAGAGTGAATTTCTGGATTCGCTGGTGGAAAGCGAACTCAAGGCTTTGCCTTTTCTTTTCGAGTTCTGGGCGCTCGAACATCAGCTGCCGCCAGACGGAGATTGGCGCTCCTGGCTGATCATGGGGGGGCGTGGCGCCGGCAAGACGCGGGCCGGGGCGGAATGGGTTCGGTCATTGGTCGAGGGGGCCGGGCCATCCGATCCCGGCAAGGCGCGGCGCATCGCCCTTGTCGGCGAGACATTCGATCAGGCGCGCGAGGTCATGGTGTTTGGCGAGAGCGGAATCCTCGCGGTTTGCCCCCCCGACCGCAAGCCCGAGTGGATCGCGGGCCGCAAGATGCTGGTCTGGCCTAATGGGGCGACGGCGCAGGTCTTGTCGGCGCATGATCCCGACGCTTTGCGGGGGCTGCAGTTCGACGGGCTCTGGGCCGATGAGCTTGCGAAATGGCGCAAGGCCGAGGAGGCCTGGGATATGCTGCAATTCGGGTTGCGACTGGGCGATGATCCGCGCGCCTGTGTCACGACGACCCCCCGGAACGTCAAAGTTCTGACCGATCTTCTCGAGCGTGACAGCACTGTTGTTACCCATGCGCCAACCAGCGCCAATCGGGCCAATCTTGCGTCAGGGTTCCTTGAAGAAGTGCAGCGTCGATATGCCGGAACACGGCTGGGGCGGCAGGAGCTTGACGGGGTGCTTCTGGCCGATGCCGAGGGGGCGCTCTGGACCAGTGCGGGCCTCGAGGCGGCGCGGGTGGCGAAGGTGCCGGAGTTGAGCCGGATCGTCGTAGCCGTCGATCCCTCGGCCGCGGCAAAGGGGGCGGGGGATGCCTGCGGGATCGTGGTCGTTGGGGCGGTGACCGAGGGGCCGCCGCAGGACTGGCGGGCCTATGTTCTCGAAGACGCGACGGTGCACGGCGCCTCGCCTCTGGAATGGGCCAAAGCGGCGGTTGATGCCTTCAGGCGGCATGGCGCCGACAGAATGGTTGCCGAGGTCAATCAGGGCGGCGCGATGGTCGAGGCGGTGGTGCGACAAGTCGAACCTCTGGTGCCGTTCCGGTCGGTCCACGCGGCACGCGGGAAGGTGGCCCGCGCCGAACCTGCAGCTGCTCTTTACGAGCAAGGCCGGGTCCGGCACGCGGCGGCGATGTCGAACCTTGAAGACCAGATGTGCCAGATGACGCACCTAGGCTATCTCGGCAGCGGTTCGCCCGATCGGGTCGATGCTCTTGTCTGGGCCTTGCACGAGCTGATGATCGAACCTGCCGGAAAATGGCGCCAGCCGCGACTGCGGGTGCTCTAGCGTGGCCCGATCCGAGGGCAACGCACGGTGACCTTCGGAAATCTTCAGAGAAACATTTGAGAGTGTGTCCGTGGCCCGAAGCGACGGGTGCGACGCCAGATAGAATGACGAGGAGTCGTGGATGTTTGAATTCCTGAAACGGGCGCAGTCGGATGAGACGCCGCCCGAGGTCAAGGCCTCGGCAACGGGCAAGGTTGTGGCGCTGGGGAGCGGCCGCGTGGCCTGGAGCCCGCGCGATACGGTCTCGCTCACGCGCACCGGCTTCACCGGCAATCCGGTCGGCTTTCGCGCGGTCAAGATGATCGCCGAGGCGGCGGCCGCCTTGCCGCTGGTCCTGCAGGACGCCGAGCGCCGTTATGACAGCCATCCGGTGCTCGACCTGATCTCGCGCCCCAATGCGGCGCAGGGGCGGGCCGAGCTGATGGAGGCGGTCTATGGCCAGCTTCTCCTGAATGGCAACGCCTATCTCGAGGCGGTGGGCGAGGGGCCGGTGCCGGACGAGGTTCATGTGCTGCGCTCGGACCGGATGAGCCTTGTGCCGGGGCCTGACGGTTGGCCGATGGCCTATGACTATTCGGTTGCGGGGCGCACGCATCGCTTTACCGTTACCGAAGTGCTGAGCCCGATCTGCCATATCAAGAGCTTCCATCCGCTCGACGATCACTACGGCCTTTCGCCCTTGCAGGCGGCCGCCAATGCGCTCGATGTGCATAATGCCGCCTCGCGCTGGTCGAAGGCTTTGCTCGACAATGCGGCGCGACCCTCGGGGGCGATCGTCTATCGCGGGGCGGAGGGGCAATCGGCCTTGAGCCAGGATCAGTATGACAGGCTTTTGTCCGAGATGGAGACCCAGCATCAGGGTGCCCGCAATGCCGGGCGGCCGATGCTTTTGGAAGGTGGCCTTGATTGGAAGCCGATGGGCTTTAGCCCCTCGGACATGGAATTCCAGAAAACCAAGGAGGCCGCGGCGCGCGAGATCTGCATCGCCTTCGGCATCCCGCCGATGCTTCTGGGGATTCCGGGCGATGCGACCTACGCCAATTATCAGGAGGCCAACCGCGCCTTCTATCGCCTGACCGTTCTGCCCTTGGCGACGCGGGTGACGAGCGTGATCGCCGATTGGCTTTCGGATTTCTCGGGCGAGCGGATCGAGCTGCGCCCCGATCCCGACCAGATCCCCGCACTCGCCGCCGAGCGCGAGGCGCAGTGGCGGCGCATCGGCGAGGCGAGTTTCCTCACGGACGGTGAAAAGCGGGCGCTTCTTGGCCTTCCGGCGCGGGAGGTGGGCGATGAAGGCTGACGTGGTGGACATGGAGGGCCGCCCCCGGCGCGAGGCCGGCGCGGCGAATGATTTCTGGTTCGCGCAGGTGGATTTGCGGCTGGGGCGGATCGAGTTTGTGGTGGGCCGGCTTGAACGGCAGGTCTGGCTGATCGTCTGTGCGGCCTTTGCCCTTGTGGCTTTCGAGGTCGTGCGGGCGCTGGTGATGGGGAACTGAGTAATGACACTTGAGACGAAATTCTGCGCGCCGGAAGCAAAAGGCGCGGCCCTGTCGATCAGTGAGGGGCACGAGGTGAGCGGCTATGCCTCGCTCTTTGGGCAGGCCGACCAGGGTGGCGATGTGGTCGAGGTGGGGGCCTATCGCGCCTCGCTCGCCAAGATCGCGGCACGCGGCGGCAGCGTGAAGATGCTCTGGCAGCATGACCCGGCCCAGCCGATCGGCGTTTGGGACGAGGTGCGAGAGGATGCCCGTGGCCTTTGGGTCAAGGGGCGGATCCTGACCGATGTGACGCGTGGCCGCGAGGCGGCGGCACTCCTCGGGGTCGGCGCGATTGACGGGCTGTCGATCGGCTATCGCACAGTGCGGGCGCATAAGGATGCCACTGGCAAGCGCCGGCTTACGGAACTGGAGCTTTGGGAAATCTCGCTTGTGACATTCCCCATGCTTCCGGATGCGCGGGTGGCCGCGAAGGGGGATAGCCCCGATGCGGCGCTCTTGCGCGAGATGGCGGGCGCGTTCCGCAGTGTGCGCGGCCTCATGACACCGGACGGCTGACCTCCGGACAACACAGGAAAGGACCGACTATGAGCAAACCCGATGCTTCGGCACGGGCCGGGGAAGATCTGTCTCCGGCGGAAGACCTGAAATCGGCGTTGGGCGATTTCGTGAGTGAATTCAAATCCTTCTCAACCGGCATTGATGCCAAACTTCAGAAACAGGAAGAACGCATGAACAAACTGGACCGGAAATCGGCGGGGCTGTCCCGCCCGATGCTTTCGACCGCGGCGGAGACTGAAGCCCCGCATCAGAAGGCCTTTGCCGCCTATCTGCGCTCGGGCGACGATGATGCCCTGCGCGGCCTTTCGCTCGAGGGCAAGGCCATGTCGTCGTCGGTCTCGGCCGAAGGCGGCTATCTGATCGACCCGCAGACCGCGGACACGATCAAAAGCGTGCTGCGCTCGAACGCTTCGGTGCGCGCGATTGCCAATGTGGTGACGGTCGATGCCGCCTCCTTCGACGTTCTGATCGACCATACCGAAATGGGCGCTGGCTGGGCCTCGGAAAGCGGTGCTGCCGCCGAGACCGACACCCCGCAGATCGACCGCATCACCATCCCGCTGCACGAACTCTCGGCCATGCCGAAGGCCACGCAGCGCCTTCTGGACGATTCCGCCTTCGATATCGAAGGCTGGCTTGCTGGCCGCATCGCCGCCAAGTTTGCCCGATCGGAAGCGGCCTCTTTCGTCAGCGGCGATGGTGTCGACAAGCCCAAGGGTTTCCTCAGCTATCCCAAGGTCGACAATGATGTCTGGGCCTGGGGCAATATCGGCTATGTCGTCACCGGCGCGAGCGGCTCCATCGTCGATGGCGATCCGGTGATCGAGCTCGTCTATGCCCTCGGCGCCGAATATCGCGCGGGTGCGAGTTTCGTGATGAACTCGAAGACTGCCGGCACCATCCGCAAGCTCAAGGACGCCGATGGCCGCTTCCTGTGGTCCGATGGCCTTGCCGCGGGCGAGCCTGCGCGCCTGATGGGCTATCCGGTGCTCATTGCCGAGGATATGCCCGACATCGGTGCGGATACCACGCCGATCGCCTTCGGCGATTTCGAGGCGGGCTATACCATCGCCGACCGGTCGGACCTGCGCATCCTGCGCGATCCCTTCTCGGCCAAGCCGCACGTTCTTTTCTACGCGACCAAGCGTGTGGGCGGTGCGGTGAGCGATTTTGGCGCGATCAAGCTCCTGAAGTTCGGTCTCGCCTGAGAGTGAGACCGAAGGGGGCGGTCATGACCTGACCGCTCCCGTCCGGGCGCGCGCCGCAACCGGCGTCGTCTAGCTGCTCCCTCCGTCCGAGCGACGTTGGGGTGCGCGTCCGGCGCAGGATGGGAGATTTGGAAATTCGGAGACGTTCCATGATGTTAGTCGAAGAGAGCAGGGTGCCCGATGCGGCCTTGCCGCTGGCCGAATTCAAAGAGCACCTGCGTCTTGGCTCGGGTTTTGCCGATGAGGATGTGCAGGACGGGCTGCTTGCGAGCTATCTGCGTGCGGCTCTGGCGGCCATCGAGGCGCGGACCGGCAAGATCCTGATCGAACGCAGCTTTGTCTGGACTGTCACAGGCTGGCGGGATGGCGAGGCAGAGGCTTTACCAGTGGCGCCGGTGAACGCGCTGATCGATCTCACGCTCATTGGGCGTGATGGCGACGAGAGCCTCGTTGCGGCCTCGCGTTATCGGCTGGTGCCGGATCTGCAGGCGCCGATCCTGAGGGGGGCGGGTCTGTCGCTGCCTGTAATCCAGATGGCGGGTTCGGCTCGGGTCCGGTTTTTAGCCGGTTATGGGCCGGAGTGGATCGATTTGCCGTCAGATCTGGCGCAGGCGGTCTTGATGCTGGCCGCGCACTACTACGAGTTCCGTCACGATACCTCGGGGCCGCTTGGGCTTCCGTCGGGTGTGGCGGGGCTGATCGAACGGTTTCGCACGATCCGGCTTTCGGCCGGTCGGGGGCGCGCATGATCCCGCGTCTTAATCGCAAGCTTGTTCTCGAGGCGGAAGAGCGGCTCGCCGATGGCGCGGGTGGCTTTTCCACCGTCTGGACCGCGCTCGGCACGCTTTGGGCCGCACTTGAGGCGCGCACGGGCCGCGAGGCGGCGGTGGCGGGCGGTTCTGTCTCGCGGGCCGGTTATCGGGCTATCCTGCGCGCAGCGCCCGAGGGCAGCCCCTCACGGCCCAAGCCGGGACAGCGGCTGCGCGAAGGGGGGCGCCTCTATGCGATCCTTTCGGTGGCCGAGCGAGATGAAGACGCCCGGTATCTTGTCTGCCAGTTGGAAGAGGAGGTTGCTCCATGAGTTATGGTGTCGCCGCCGCGCTTCAGGCTGCGGTTTTCCAAAGGCTTTCGGGCGATGCGTCTCTCACCGCGCTTGTCGGCACTGCGATCTATGATGCGCTGCCAACCGGAACCTTGCCTGATCTCTATGTCATTCTCGGCGCGGAAAAGGTTCAGGACCGATCGGACGGTACCGGCGCTGGGGCCGAGCACGCTTTCATGATCTCTGTCGTGACCGACAGCGCCGGTTTCAGCGCGGCCAAGGCAACAGCTGCGGCCATTTCGGACGCGCTGGTCGATGCGCCGCTGACCCTCACGCGCGGCCATCTCGTCGCGCTCAATTTCCATCGCGCTGTCGCGGCGCGGGTCGGATCGGCGGGCACCCGCCAGATTGACCTGATCTTCCGCGCCCGCGTCGAAGACAACTGACACAAGGCTCAATAAGCGAGGTATTTCCAATGGTTGCCCAAAACGGCAAGGATCTTCTGATCAAGATCGACATGACTGGCGACGGCTCTTTCGAGACCGCCGCCGGCCTTCGGGCCACGCGCGTCTCGTTCAATGCCGAGACGATCGACATCACCAGCCTCGAAAGCACGGGCGGTTGGCGCGAGCTTTTGGGCGGCGCGGGGGTGCGCTCGGCCTCGCTTTCGGGCTCGGGCGTGTTCAAGGACGCCAATACCGACGAACGGGTGCGCCAGATCTTCTTTGACGGTGAGACGCCTGATTTCCAGGTGGTGATCCCCGATTTCGGCCGCGTCGAGGGGCCGTTTCAGGTCACCTCGATCGAATACGCCGGAACCTATAACGGCGAGGCCACCTATGAGCTGGCGCTGGCTTCGGCCGGGGCGCTGGTATTCACGGCCTTCGTCTGATGACCAACCCGTATGCCGGTGAGGTCAGCCTCAGGATTGATGGCGTGGACCATCCCTGCAAGCTCACGCTTGGGGCCTTGGCCGAGCTCGAGTCCGAGCTCGGCGAGGGGTCGCTCGTCGATCTCATCGCCCGTTTCGAGGGCGGGCGCTATTCGGGGCGCGATCTGATGGCGCTCATCGTGGCGGGGCTGCGCGGGGGCGGATGGCGCGGGCGGGCCGAGGAACTTCTCTCGGCAGATATCGCCGGAGGGCCGGTCGGCGCCGCACAGGCGGCGGCGCTGATGCTGGCCCACGCCTTTGCGCCTGCTGGGGCGTGATGGGCTTCGACTGGCCCGCGCTTTTGCGGCTTGGCCTTGGGCGGCTGCGGCTGAGGCCGGCCGAGTTCTGGGCGCTCACGCCCGGCGAGTTGATGCTGATGCTGGGCGAACCGGGCCGGGCGCAGCCGCTTGGGCGGCAAGGGTTCGACGCCTTGATGAAGAGTTTTCCAGACAGAGTGAAAGGAGCGGGCCATGAGTGATCGTTTGGGGGCGTTTGGGTCTGGCGCAGATGCGCTCGACCAGGCGCTGGGCGACAGCGCCTCAATGACGGCGGCTTTCGATGGCCAGCTTCGGTCGCTTCAGACCAGCCTTCTCGAGACGACCCGTGATCTCGGCAACCTCGAGCGCGGCTTCTCCAGTGGCCTACGCCGTGCGCTGGACGGGTTGGTGTTTGACGGCGCCAAGCTCAGCGACACGCTGCGTGATCTGGGAAAATCCATGCTCAATACCGTCTATTCTGCTGCGGTCCGTCCCGTCACCGATCACTTCGGGGGGCTTTTGGCACAGGGGCTGAATGCGGCCGTCTCGGGGATGATGCCCTATGCCGATGGCGCAGCTTTCACCCAAGGCCGGGTCATGCCCTTTGCCAAGGGGGGCGTCTTGTCCGGCCCTGTCGCCTTCCCGATGCGCGGGGGCATGGGGCTCATGGGCGAGGCCGGGCCCGAGGCGATCATGCCTTTGGCGCGCGGCGCGGATGGCAAGCTCGGTGTGCGCGCGGGCGGCGGCGGGTCGGTCACCGTTCACATGAATATCACAACGCCCGATGTGGCGGGCTTTGACCGCAGTCGTGGTCAGATTGCGGCACAGGTGGCTCGCGCCCTCGGTCGGGCACAGCGCAATATTTGAGGTTTAGAGATGAGCTTTCACGATATCCGTTTTCCGGCTTCGCTGAGCCTTGGCGCTGTGGGCGGCCCCGAGCGGCGGGTCGAGATCGTCACCCTCGCCAACGGCCATGAAGAACGCAACGCGCCCTGGGCTCATTCGCGCCGGCGCTATGACGCCGGTATGGGCCTCAGGTCGCTCGACGACGTGGCGACGCTGGTTGCCTTTTTCGAGGCCCGCGAGGGCCAGCTTCACGCCTTTCGCTGGAAGGATTGGTCCGATTTCAAATCCTGCCAGCCTTCGGGTGAGGTCACGGGCGAGGATCAGGTGATCGGCGCTGGCGATGAGGTCACTTCCAGCTTTCAACTCGTCAAAAGCTATGCTTCGGGAGACAGCGTCTATGTGCGCCCCATTCGCAAACCGGTGGCTGGCACAGTTCAGATAACGGTCAGCGGAGAGCCGCAGGCGGAGGGGGGCGACTATGCCCTCGATACCGCGACGGGGATCGTGACCTTTTCCCATCCGCCCGACATTCAGGCGGTGATCCGGGCCGGATATGAATTCGACGTGCCGGTGCGTTTCGCCACAGACGCGATCCGCACGTCGATGGCCAGCTTCAATGCGGGCGAGGTGCCCGATGTGCCGGTGATCGAGGTGCGGCTGTGAGCGGCCTAGCGGACCATTTGGCAAGTGGAGCAACCACGGTCTGCCGCTGCTGGGCGGTGGTGCGAAAGGATGGCACAACGCTCGGTTTTACTGATCACGACCTGCCCGTTTCCTTCGACGGTATGGACTTTCGCGCCGAGGCGGGGATGACCGCGCAGGCCATTGAGACGTCGCTTGGCCTGTCGGTCGACAACGGTGAGGCGATCGGTGCGCTCAGTGATGCCGCGATCCGCGAGGTCGACATACTCGCGGGCCGGTATGACGGGGCCGAGGTAACGGCCTGGCACGTGAACTGGCGCGTGCCTGCAGAACGTCAGATCGTCTTTCGCGGCACAATCGGCGAGATCCGGCGCGGTGGAGGGGCGTTCCACGCCGAGTTGCGGGGGTTGTCTGAGAAACTCAATCAGCCGCGCGGTCGAGCCTATCAAGCCTCCTGCTCGGCTGTCTTGGGGGACGTCGAGTGCGGCTTCGACTTGCAGACGCCGGGTTTCAGCGCCGAGGCCAAGATCCAGTCGGTCGAAGGTGCGGCGATTGTCGTCGACGACCCGGGATATCTCGAGAAGGGGTGGTTCACTCAGGGAGTATTGACCGTCTTGGATGGGGCAGCGGCAGGCCTTTCGGGCATGATCAAGGCCGACGAGGAAGGCTCTGACGCGCAGCGCAGGGTTGTTCTTTGGCAAGAGCTGGGCGCAGGCCCGTCTGTGGGGGATCGTATTCGCCTTATTGCCGGTTGTGACAAGCGGTTCGAGACCTGCCGTCTGAAGTTCTCGAACCACATGAATTACCGCGGCTTTCCCGACATTCCCGGCGACGATTGGTTGATGGCGTCTCCCGCCACGACGGGCGAGCGAGACGGAGGTAGTCGCCGGTGAATGAAAGGGCCGCCCTCGCAGCGCGCGGCTGGATCGGGACGCCTTATCGGCACCGGGCCGCAGTCAAAGGGGCAGGTTGCGATTGCCTTGGCCTTGTTCGGGGCATCTGGTCTGAAACCGTCGGACCCCTTGGGGTCGAACTTCCCGCCTATACGCCGGACTGGGCCGAACCGTCCCGGCGCGAGGCGCTGCGGGCCGCGCTTGAGGAGCGGCTCGTCGCGCGGCCCTTTGGTGAACCGGAGGAGGGCGATGTCCTTCTATTCCGAATGCGGGAGGGGGCAATGGCCAAGCATCTGGGGATCCTGATTTGCGCCGGGCCGGCTCCTGCCTTTGTTCATGCCCATGTGGGCCCAGGCGTCATCGAAAGCCGCCTCAGCCCGCCGTGGCGGCGCCGCCTTGTGGCGCGTTTTGCATTTCCTGAAGGAGGCCAGTGATGGCGACGATCGTTCTTTCCGCAGCAGGCATGGCGCTGGGCGGCAGCATTGGGGGATCGGTTCTGGGTCTGTCGTCGGCGGTGATCGGCCGCGCGGCGGGCGCACTGATCGGACAGGCGATCGACCAGCGCCTGCTGGGCGCGGGATCGGCCCCGGTCGAGATGGGCCGGGTAGAGCGGTTTCGCCTGACCGGCGCTTCGGAAGGGGCGCCTGTGGGGCAAGTCTTTGGTGCGGCGCGGGTGGCGGGGCAGGTGATCTGGGCTTCGCGCTTTTCTGAGGCCAAGACCACGACCTCCAGCAAATGGTCGCTCAAGCCTGCAACTGTCAGCTATTCCTATTCGGTGAGCCTCGCTATTGCCCTTTGCGAGGGCGAGGTCTCTGGGATCGGGCGTATCTGGGCCGATGGTGCCGAGATATCGCGCAGCGATCTGTCCATCACGCTGCATCGGGGCACAGCGGATCAGCTCCCGGACCCGACGATCGAGGCGATCGAGGGTCTTGGCGAAGCCCCGGCCTACCGTGGTGTCGCCTATGTGGTGATCGACAACCTCGACCTTGGCCGCTTTGGCAACCGCGTTCCACAGTTCAATTTCGAAGTGTTTCGACCCGCGCCTGCCGACCTTGGCCCCAACAACTCGGATCTCGCGCATCTTGTGCGCGGCGTGGCGCTGGTGCCGGGAACGGGGGAATATGCGCTTGCGACAACGCCGCTTTACCGTGACGACGGTTTTGGCCGGAACATTCCGCTCAACCTGCATACCAATGCCGCCGCGAGTGATCTCGATGCATCGCTTGATGCGCTGAGCGCACAGGTGCCGGGCTGCGGCTCGGTCTCGCTCGTGGTGTCGTGGTTCGGCGATGATTTGCGCTGCGGCGATTGCCGGGTGGAGCCTTTGGTCGAGCATCACGGGGCCGATCCTGAAGCGATGCCATGGCGTTCGGGGGGGATCGGTCGCGCTGCTGCGGGGCAGGTGCCGATGGACGGAAACCGGCCCGTCTATGGCGGGACGCCGGCCGACCAGTCGGTTGTCGAAGGCATCAGGGCTATCGCCGCACGCGGGCAGGAGGTGATGTTTTATCCCTTCCTGATGATGACCCAACAGCAAGGAAATAGCCTGCCGGATCCATGGACCGGCGCTGGCAGTCAGCCTGCCTTGCCGTGGAGGGGAAGGATCACGACAAGCGCCGCGCCCGGGCAGGCGGGTAGCCCCGACCAGACGTCAGGCGCCGAAACTGAGGTCGCGGCCTTCTTCGGAACGGCTGCCCCGTCGGATTTCGCCCTCAGCGGCACGACAATCAGCTATTCCGGCCCGAACGAATGGTCCTATCGCCGGTTCATCCTGCACTACGCGCACCTCTGCGCGGCGGCGGGCGGGGTCGGGGCCTTTTGCATCGGCTCGGAGCTGCGGTCGCTCACCCAGATCCGCGGGGCGGGCGGGAGTTTTCCGGCGGTCGCTGCGCTCCGCGCGCTGGCCGCCGACGTGCGGGCGATCCTCGGGCCGGGGGTGAAGATCGGCTACGCCGCCGACTGGTCGGAATATCACGGCTATCAGCCAGTGGGCACGGGCGACAAGCTCTTCCATCTCGATCCGCTCTGGGCCGATCCCAATATCGATTTCATCGGCATCGACCACTATATGCCGCTCGCCGACTGGCGCGAGGGCGAGGCTCATGCCGATGCCGAGTGGGGGGCGGTCTATGACATCGGCTATCTGCAATCCAATATCGAAGGCGGCGAGGGCTATGACTGGTATTACGCTGGTCCCGCCGCCCGCAAGGCGCAACTTCGGACGCCGATCTCGGACTATTGGGGCGAGGATTGGGTCTGGCGCTACAAAGATATTCGCGGCTGGTGGTCGAACCCGCACCACGAGCGGATCGGCGGGTCGCGCAGCGAGACGCCGACCGCCTGGGTGCCGCAAAGCAAGCCCATCTGGCTGACCGAGCTGGGCTGTGCCGCCGTCGATAAAGGCGCGAACGAACCCAACAAATTCGTCGACGCGAAATCATCGGAGAGCGGCTTGCCCTATGCGTCAAAAGGCTTGCGGGACGATCTGATGCAGCACAGCTACCTCCGGGCGCTCTTGGGCTACTATCTTGAGCTTGCGAACAACCCGATCTCGGAGGTGACCGGCGCACCTATGGTTGACGTCAACCGTTCGTACGTCTGGGCCTGGGACGCGCGGCCTTACCCGGAGTTTCCCGCCGATACGGCGACATGGTCCGATGGGGGGAACTTTGCCCGTGGCCACTGGATCAGCGGGCGCGCAGCCGGCCGGAGCCTTGCGGGCGTTGTGGCCGAGATCTGCCGGGGCGCAGGCATCGACAACGCCGATACAACGCGGCTCCACGGGCTTGTGCGCGGCTATACGGCCAACGGGGGCGATACCGCGCGCGCGCGTTTGCAGCCCTTGATGTTGGCCTACGGGTTCGACGGGTTCGAGCGGGACGGAACGCTCAGGTTTCTCAGCCGGGCCCTCGCGACGACCACGGAAGTTGAAGAAGGGCAGGCGGTATTCACGAATGCCGATACACCAACGATTGAACACAGCCGAGAGGGCGAGGCCCAGATATCTGGTCGTGTCCGGTTGGTGCATATCTCCGCCGACGGAGACTATGCGGCGAAGGCCGTCGAAGCGGTCGAGCCCGACGAGGCAGGCGGCTCGGTGAGCGTGAGCGAGCTACCACTGCTCTTCATTGGCGGCGAGGCCGTTGCCATCGCCGAGCGCTGGCTGGCCGAGGCCCGGATCGCGCGGGATACGGTTAGCCTCGGCTTGCCCCTTTCCACCGCGAGGCTTGGTGTGGGCGATATCCTGCGCCTTGGGGATGGGGCCGGCCCGCGATATCGCATTGACCGGCTGACCATAGCATCGCACCGCATGATCGAGGCGGTCCGTGTCGAGCCTGCCGTCTACCGGGCGCCGCAACGCGAGGTAGGGCCACCGAGACGCATCGGCTTTTCTCTGGCGGTGCCGGTTGTGGGCCTTCTCATGGACCTGCCCTTGATCTCAGGCGACGAAACGCCGGTTGGGCCGTGGTTCGCTGCCTCTGCGGATCCTTGGCCCACCAAAGCCGCGCTCTATTCCTCGCAGACCGACCAGTCCTATGCTCTGGATCTCGTCCAATCGGCTCCGGCGACTGTCGGCTTGACCGAAACGGTCCTCCCAGCCGCCACGTCGGGAAGCATCGACCTCGGGCCAGCGCTGCAAGTGCGCCTTGTTAGCGGGGCGCTTTCAAGCGTCACCCGTGAGGCCCTTCTCGCAGGTGCCAACCGCGCCCTGATTGGCGATGGCAGCGGCGAAAACTGGGAGGTGTTCCAGTTTGAGGAGGCAGAGCTTGTCGGGCCGGAGACCTGGCATCTGACCCGCCGCCTGCGCGGGCAAGCGGGAACCGACGGGATCATGCCCGACGCGTGGCCTGTCGGATCGGTCTTTGTCCTTTTCGACGAGATACCCCAGCAGATTATCCTGCCCGCGTCGCTGCGCGACGTCAGTCGACACTATCGCTATGGCCCGGCTGCGAAGGCGCTCGATCACCCGACGTATACGCACATTGAGCGGACAATCAGGGGTGCGGGGCTGAGGCCCTATCGTCCGTGTCATCTGCGAGCGCGAACATCGGGGGGCGACTTGGAGCTAAGCTGGATCCGAAGAACGCGGGTCGATGGCGACAGCTGGAGCGCCTTCGAAGTGCCACTTGGCGAGGAAAGCGAGCTTTACCTCGTGCGTGTCCTGGAAGGCGGCGCAGTCTTGCGCGAGGCGACGACGAGCACCCCTTTCTATCGCTATACCGCGGCCAACCAGCTTGCCGATGGTTGGGCTGGTTCCGGCAACGCCGAGATTTCCCAGATTTCGGCCAGCTACGGGATCGGTCCCGCCGCGCGTATTTCGCTCGGCTGATGCGGCCGCTTCTGGCGGGCGATCTGGACATGGCCGCGCGGGTTCTTTTGGCGCGGCCCGAGGCCGATTGGCCTTCGACCGCCCGGCATCTTCTGGTCGCGGCGCGTTGGGCCGACAGGCATCGGAGGCGATATGGCAGGCTGCACCCGTGCTTCGGCTCGGGCTCGGTCATGGCGGCCGCCCCCGCCTTCGGCCTCGCGCCCTTGCCGGATCACGCAACCCCCGCCTTTTGCGAGGCGCTCGCCGTCTTCTGTCTGATCGCGGGTGATCTGACGGGGCCGAGGGGCCTTTCATCTTTGCGAAAGCTGCCTATCTGCGCTATGAACAGCGCGAAAGTGGGGCCCGCCATGGCAAAGCTAGAGACCAAAATCGCGAAGGTAGATCCCGTCTGGGATCGGATCCGCACAGAGGCGCGTGACGCCGTCGGAGGCGAGCCGCTGATGGGCGCGATGCTGCATCAGGGCATCCTCCACCATGCCTCGTTTGAGCGTGCGCTGGCCTACCGTATCTCGATGAAGCTCGCCTCCGACGAGATGTCGGAACAGATCCTGCGCGAGATTGCGGACGAGGCCTTCTCCGAGCATCCCGATCTGGCCGAAGCGGCCCGTGCCGATCTTGTCGCTGTGCTCGATCGCGATCCGGCCTGCCATCGCCTCATCCAACCGCTACTGTTCTTCAAAGGGTATCAGGCGGTTCAGGCCTATCGCTTGGCGCACTGGCTCTGGCAGCAAGGGCGCAGGGACTTTGCCTATTTCATCCAGATGCGGGTGTCCGAAGTCTTTGGGATCGATATCCATCCCGCCGCCCGGATTGGCAAAGGCATCATGATCGACCACGCCCATTCCATCGTGATCGGGGAAACGGCGGTCGTGGGCGACAATGTCTCGATGCTGCATTCGGTGACGCTGGGCGGCACCGGCAAGGAAGACGAGGACCGGCACCCAAAGATCGGCAACGGTGTCTTGATCGGCGCGGGCGCCAAGGTTTTGGGCAATATCAAGATTGGCGACAACAGCCGCATCGCCGCCGGGTCGGTCGTTTTGCACGACGTGCCTTGCTGCAAGACCGTGGCCGGTGTCCCGGCGCGGATCGTAGGCGACGCCGGCTGCGATCAGCCCTCGGTCGTCATGGATCAGATCCTGCACGACGACGAGGGCTGAGGCGTCAGGCCGAGAATTCCTCGAGCGCTTCCATCGCGTGGGCGGCATACATATAGACCGGCCCGCCCCCCATCATCACGGCAACCCCAATCGCCTCGACAACCTCTTCGCGCGTCGCGCCGGCGCGAAGGGCTGTGCGGGTATGGTAGGCGATGCAATCCGTGCAGCGGGAATGGATGCCGATGGACAGCGACATGAGCTCCTTGACCTTGGCCGAGAGCGCTCCGTCTTGCATCGTGGCTTGATAGAGCTCGAGAAAGCCTTTGACCGCACCGGAATGCTCGGTTCGGAAGGTCGCCAAATTTCCGTTTGTGTCCGCGAGATATTCTTTCCATTCCATTATCTATCCCCTCCTGTGAGCGCAGCTCCAAGGTGACACGGGCGCGCCACAGATCAAGAACGAAAAACCCCGCGCCGGTGAGGCGCGGGGTCACATCTTTGCTGCAGCCTAGTTTCAGGCCAGCATGGAGATCGGGTTTTCAAGGTTGTCCTTGATCGCCTGCAGGAGATTGGCCCCGAGCGCTCCGTCGATCACCCGGTGATCGACCGAGAGCGTGACCGACATCACCGTGGCAACGCCGAGCGAGCCATCGGCCTTGACCACGGGCTTTTTCACCCCGGCGCCGACCGCGAGGATCGCGGCGTGGGGCGGGTTGATGATCGCGTCGAAATTGTCGATGCCGAACATCCCGAGGTTGGAAATCGCAAAGCTGCCGCCCTGATATTCATGCGGCGCAAGCTTGCGGTTGCGGGCGCGGGCGGCGAGGTCTTTCATCTCGGTCGACAGCGCCGAGAGGGTCTTGGTCTCGGCATCCTTCAGGACCGGCGTAAAAAGCCCGCCTTCGATCGCCACGGCCACGGCCACATCCGATTTCTCGAACTGCAGCACACGGTCGCCCGCCCAAGCGGCGTTGGCGGCCGGAACCTGCTGAAGCGCCAGCGCACAGGCCTTGATGATGAAATCATTGACCGAAAGCTTCACGCCACGCGCCTCGAGGCCCGCATTCAACTGACCACGGAAAGCCATGAGCGCATCAAGCTCGATATCGCGCCGCAGGTAGAAATGCGGGACCGATTGCTTGGCCTCGGTGAGGCGGGCGGCAATGGTCTTGCGCATCCCGTCGAGCTTGACCTCGGTGAAGGGGCGGCCCTCGTAGGTCCGGATGACCATGTCGGTCGCGGGGCCAGAGGCCATCGCCGGAGCGGCCGCGGCGGCAGCCGCCGGGGCAGGGGCCGCTTTGGGTGCTGCGGTCGCGCCTTCGACATCGGCCTTCACAATCCGGCCACGCGGGCCGGAACCGGCAAGCTGGCCAAGATCAAGCCCCTTCTGGGAGGCGATCCGGCGGGCCAGCGGCGAGGCGAAGATGCGCTCGCCCGAGGCGGCCTTGGGGGCTGCCGGAGCCGGAGCGGCAACAGGTGCAGCAGCGGGGGCTGCAGTGGGCGCGGCAGCCGGAGCGGCAGCAGCAGGGGCCGAGGCACTGATATCCGAGGCGCTCTCGCCATCCTCAAGCAGCACGGCGATTGCCACGTTGACCTTCACGCCCTCGGTGCCCGCAGGCACGAGGATCTTGCCGATCACGCCTTCATCGACGGCCTCAAACTCCATCGTCGCCTTGTCGGTCTCGATCTCGGCGAGGATATCGCCGGATTTGACCGTATCGCCTTCTTTCACCAGCCATTTCGCCAGCGTGCCTTCCTCCATCGTCGGAGAGAGCGCGGGCATCAGGATTTCTGTGGGCATCGCGTCTCTCCTTAGCGGTAGGTGACTTGGCGGACGGCGGCGATCACCTCGTCGGTCGTCAGCAGCGCGTGTTTCTCAAGGTTGGCCGCATAGGGCATCGGAACATCCTTGCCCGTGCAGTTCAGGACCGGCGCGTCGAGGTAATCGAAGGCATGGGTCATGATATAGGCCGAGAGGTGGTTGCCGATGGAGCCGACAGGCCAGCCCTCTTCGACCGTCACGCAGCGGTTGGTCTTCATCACCGAGGCGAGCACGGTATCGTAGTCAAGCGGGCGCAGGGACCGCAGATCGACGACCTCGGCGCTGATGCCATCGGCGGCGAGTTTTTCGGCCGCGTCCATCGCATAGGTCATGCCGATGCCGAAGGAGACGATGGTCACATCCGTGCCAGCGCGGGCAATGCGGGCCTTGCCGAGCGGGATGGTGAAATCCTCCATCACCGGAACCTCGAAGCTCTTGCCGTAGAGGATCTCGTTCTCGAGGAAGATCACCGGATTGGGATCGCGGATCGCGCTCTTCATCAGGCCCTTATAGTCGGACGCCGTGTAGGGCATGACGACCTTGAGGCCGGGGATCTGGGCATACCAGGCGGCATAATCCTGGCTGTGCTGGGCGCCGACGCGGGCCGCCGCGCCGTTGGGGCCACGGAAGACCATGGGCGCGCCCATCTGGCCGCCGGACATATAGAGCGTCTTGGCGGCCGAGTTGACGATGTGGTCAATCGCCTGCATGGCAAAGTTGAAGGTCATGAATTCGACGATAGGTTTCAGCCCGCCGAAAGCAGCGCCCGTGGCGATGCCGGCAAAGCCCATCTCGGTGATCGGCGTGTCGATCACCCGTTTGGCGCCGAACTCTTCAAGCATCCCCTGGCTGATCTTGTAGGCGCCCTGGTATTCGCCGACCTCTTCGCCCATGAGAAATACGTCGGGATCCCGGCGCATCTCTTCGGCCATCGCATCGCGCAGCGCTTCGCGGACCGTTTGCTGGCGCGTCTCGGTGCCTTCGGGCCAGTCGGGCGTGGTGTTGGCGACAGGTGCCGCCAGGGCAGGTGCGGTAGGTGCGGCAGGTGCGGCGGGCGCTGCCGGGGCGGCGGGCGCGGCGGCAGGAAGACGATGCGGGGCCCCGGGGGCGGCAGGTCGGCGGCACCCGAGGCGCCGGCGGCGGGCGGCGGCAGCGGGGGCGGGGGCGCGGCGGGCGGCGGCGCGAGCGCGGCCGCCGCCGCCAGCGCAGC
>Ga0102880_1000004_pt1 | contig 226190 bp, 216 predicted proteins | sample Colrivmeta1549A3_FD_78188 | JGI IMG/M metagenome (GOLD analysis project Ga0102880, IMG submission 78188) | Estuarine microbial communities from the Columbia River estuary - metaG 1549A-3 | ecosystem: Environmental > Aquatic > Marine > Intertidal zone > Estuary | place: USA: Columbia River... | reverse complement strand
TGCATTGAAATTCCTCAAGAAAGCAATGCGAAAGCATGGTCGACCCGAGATCATCGTCACAGATCGCCTTCGTTCTTATGGCGCTGCCTTGAAAGAGATTGGCGCGGCAAAACGACAGGAAACCGGCCGCTGGTTGAACAATCGCGCGGAGAACTCGCACCTTCCATTTCGAAGGCGTGAGCGGGCGATGCTCCGATTCCGCCGAATGCGAACGCTCCAGAAGTTCGCTTCCGTCCACGCCTTGGTCCTCAACCATTTCAATTCAGAGCGTCACCTCTACTCACGCCAAAACTTCAAACTGAACCGTGCCGCCGCTCTCGCCGAGTGGCGCCTCCTTTGTTCCGCATAGGTTCGTGTGTTTGGCGGCAAACAGAGACTAGTTCGAATTAGTCTGACGACTCTTTTGGAAGGATTTGCAGCAGCTTTATATTAGACTAGCCTTAGAGAGATATCGAACTTGTCTGCCTGGGAGCGACTGTGTCCGGTCTGAATACTTGCTCACTACAGGAAACCCGCTCGCTGGGAATAACCCGTCAGCTCGGGCAGGCGATCGGGCTGTTGAAATTCAGCAACAAGCAACTGGCCGCCTTCCTTGAATTCCAGGCGGCGCTTAACCCTTTTCTTCTGGTTGAACGCCCCTCCGATCCTGAAAAAGGCGCTCGCGTAGCGAAGGTCTCGGCCCCAACTGGCGCTTCCGGTTTGGTTGAGAGCGTCGCCTCGGCTCCGTCTGGTCTTCTGGCGCATGTCAGCAACGAGGTCCGGTTTGTCCTTGATGGCGCGAGGGACCGCGAAATTGCAGAGTACTTCATCGAAGCGCTCGAGCCGTCTGGGTGGTTGGGTGCCTCTCTCGAGGAGATTGCCAGGTCTGCGGGTTGCGGCCTTAGGGAGGCCGAGGCCGTACTGGAAAAGATCCAAGGGATCGATCCGGCGGGCCTCTTTGCCCGGTCGCTTGCCGAATGCCTTCGGCTTCAAGCGATCAGCGCGGATGAGTTGTCTCCTGAAATGGCCTGTGTCTTGGAAAACCTGCCGATGCTTGCACGGAGCGAGATTGATGATCTGGCCAAACTTTGCGGTTCGGACAGAAAGTCTGTGATGCGGCTTTTTGAAAGACTTCGCAGTTACAACCCGAAGCCCGGTGCCGTCTTCGACGGGGAAGCGCCGGTCGTGACGGCCCCCGATTTGGTTGTCGGGCAGGAGGGCGGCGGTTGGAGGGTTGACTTGAACCGGTCGAACTTGCCGTCGATCCGGGTTCAGAAGCGGACCGGAATGTCCAAAGACGACAGGCGACTGCTCGATCTTGCGCTTTCCGTTGCCCGCGCCGTCGAACGGCGCAATATCACGACCCTGCGGATCGCTGCTGAGATCGTCCAGCGGCAAGCAGGTTTCTTGAAAGAGGGGCCAACGAAGCTTGTGCCGCTTTCCCATCGCGACATCGCGGCGGCCTTGGGCCTGCATGAGACCACAGTCAGCCGCGTGACCACAGGCCTTCGTATCCAGACACCGGCGGGAACCATGGCGCTACGCGATTTCCTGGGCGCGGCCCTTGCTGGTGGAAACGGGGGTGCCTCTCTCTCCAACAAGGCCATCCAGGCCCGCATCTTGGCAATGATCTGGGCAGAAAACCCGAGCCGGCCCATGTCCGATCAGGCGATCACCGACGCCCTCGCGAGAGAGGGCGTCAGGATTGCCCGCCGCACGGTTGCGAAATACCGTGAGCGGCTCAAACTTGCCTCAGCCAGTGATCGCCGCAGGCAAGCCATCCTGCAGCAGGCACGCCGTTCCTGACGCTCCGACAATGCGCGCGTGAGATGCGCCCGCCCCGCGTGGATCACACGCCAAGGCGCCCATGCTGTGATGAGACCTCGGGACATGCGCTCTGCAAGCGGTTAGAATACAGAGAAATTCCGGCCGAAAACGGGTATTCGGAGTAATTGGCACGAAATCTGCATGTAGAGCTATGTCCAGACTTAAGGGACGCGCCGGCAAGACCAATCCGGCAATCGTCAACAGGGAGAACACAAATGAAATTCTTATCACGAGCTCTTCTGGCCACAACTGCCGTCCTGCTTTTTGCCGCGCCGGCTGTTTCGGCCTCGGAGTTGACCGTCGGTTTCACACTTGATGCCGATACGTTGGACCCCGCCAACCATCGCAAACGCGAAACCGAAACCATCATCCGCAACTTGTATGACGGCATCCTGACCCGCGATGCGGAGATGAACGTTGTGCCCGAGATCGCCGAATCTTTTACCCAGATCTCGCCGACCGTCTACGAATTCAAGATCCGTCAGGGCATCAAGTTCCATGATGGCAGCGACCTGACCGCCGAGGACGTGAAGTTCACGCTCGATCGTCTGACCGTCGAGGGTGCGATGGGCGATGGCCAGACCAGCCCGCGCAAGAGCCTTTTGGGGCCGCTTGCGTCGACTGACGTCGTCGATGCCTATACCATCCGTATCAACCTCTTCGAGCCCTGGCCGATCCTGCCGGCGCAGCTTCCGTTCCAGGAAGTCGTCTCGAAGGCCTTTGTCGAGAGCGTCGGCACCGCAGGCCTCGCCACCCAAGTCAACGGCACCGGCCCCTTTAAGCTGGTCGAATGGCGCAAGGGCGACTCGATCATCATGGAGCGCTTTGCCGACTATTATGGCGGCGCCTCGGATATCGCTCCGGTCGGGCCGGCTTGCGTCGATCGCGTGATCTTCAAGGTGATCCCCGAGTCCGCCTCGCGCGTGGCCGCTCTCTTGGCCGGCGATGTGGACATCATCAACGAACTGCCCGCTTTCTCGATCGGTCAAGTCGAAGCCAACCCTGATACCACGGTCATGTCGGTCAATGGCACCCGCAGCTTCTTTGTCGCAATGAACCTCGAAGGCGAATACTTCGATGATATCAAAGTGCGCGAAGCACTGGCCCACGCCATCGACAAGGATCTGATCATCGACCGCATCCTCGGCGGCTATGCCTCGCGGATCGAGGGCATCCTTTCGCCCGACGCCTTCGGCTCGAGCGAGCTTCCGGCCTATGCCTATGATCCCGAACTTGCCAAGCAGATGCTGGCAGAAGCCGGTTTCCCGGATGGCATCGATGTGACGATGGACGTCGAAGGCGCCTTCAAGGACACCGCCGAAGCGATTGCTTCGCTGCTGACCAAAGCGGGTATCCGCACCACTGTTGCAGTGGGGGAGGGCGCTCAGCTTGCCGAGAAATGGCGCACCAAGGGCGGCCCGAAGTCCGGTGACATGTTCTTCACTTCGTGGGGCAACGGTTCGCTCGATCCGTTCGACATTTTCATCCCGACCCACCGCACCGCCGACCGCGGCAACTCGGCTGGCTACGCCAACGCAGAGCTTGACGCGATCCTCGATGCGGCTTCGGTCGAGCTTGATGTCGCCAAGCGGGCTGCGATGTACCATGACGCGGAAATGATCGTGAACCACGACCTGCCCTACGTCTACCTGTGGGTGCCGCAGGATCTCTATGGTGTCTCGACCCGTGTTTCCGGCTGGCAGCCGAGCGCAGACAGCCGCATCAACCTGCACGACGCCTGCGTCAACTAAGTGTAACCACACAAACGGAGAACGGGCATGAGCCTCGGCAAACTAATCGAACGTCTGCTACAACTCGTGCCTGTTCTGCTGGGCGTCAGCGTCATCGCCTTCCTGATGATGGCGCTGACCCCCGGCGACCCTGTCCAGATCATCATCGGCGACCAGCAGATCACGGCTGAACAGGAAGCGGCGCTCCGCCACGATCTCGGCCTCGACCGGTCGATCCCGGAACGCTTCGCCATCTTCCTCGGCAACGCTGTCACCGGCGATTTCGGCGAGAGCTTCTATCATCGGCGGCCTGTCTCCGAGGTGATCGCCGAGCGCCTTCCGGCGACGATCGAACTCAGCCTTGTCGCCCTGCTGATCGCGCTTGCCACCTCGATCCCCCTCGGTGTTCTGGCCGCGATCCGCAAAAACTCGATCTTCGATCGCATCGCGACGGTGGGCTCGCTCTTGGGCGTCTCGCTTCCCGGCTTCTGGTTCGGCATCCTTCTTCTGATGCTCTTTGCGGTGAACCTGCATATCCTACCGGTGGCCGGCCGCATCGGCTATTCCAGCGAGATCGAACCGATCACCCATTTCCTTCTGATCGACACGCTGCTCAGGGGGCGCCCCGACGCCTTCCTTGATGCGCTGTCGCATATCCTTCTTCCCGCCCTGACGCTTGGATTGCCGATGACGGCGATCCTGATGCGGGTGACCCGCACCTCGATGCTCGAAGTCCTGCGGCAGGACTATGTGACCTTTGCCGAAGCCAAGGGGCTTTCGCGCCGCCGCGTCCTGTTCCGCCACGCGCTCAAGAACGCGCTGATCCCGACCGTTTCGGTCGCGGCGATCGAGACGGGCAGCCTTCTGGGCGGCAACATGATCGTCGAGACGGTCTTCGGCTGGCCCGGCCTTGGGCGTCTGGTGGTCGAGAGCATCTTCCTGCGGAACTATCCGCTCGTGCAGGCGGCCGTGCTCTTCTACGCGGTTACCTATGTCCTGCTGAACTTCTTCGCCGACATTCTCTACACCGTCCTGAACCCGAGGGTGAAACTGTGACCGACGCAACCGGAACGCCCCCCCGCGCGGAATCCATCTTCCGCCAGAACCTGCGAAACTTCGCGTTCAACCGGCTTGCCGTTGCGAGCACCGTGGTGGTTTTGATCTTCATCGTCATGGCGATCTTCGCGCCGCTGATTGCGCCGCATGATCCCAACGAGACCGATCTTTTCCGCCGCCTGCAGCCGCCCGCATGGCAGGCAGGAGGGGAGTGGTCCTACCTACTGGGCTGTGACGGGCTTGGCCGCGATATTCTCTCGCGGATCATCTTCGGCACGCGCATCTCGATCTTCATCGGTGCGGCGGTTATTCTTGTGGCGACGACCATCGGCATCCTTGCGGGCCTTGCCTCGGGCTATCTGCGCGGCTGGGTCGATGTGGTGATCTCGCGGCTGGTCGATATCCTTCTCGGTTTCCCCTACCTGATTTTTGCCATCGGCCTGATGGCGATGATGGGGCCGGGCCTCGTCAACATCATCCTCGCACTCGCCTACAAGGAATGGGTCATTCCCTGCCGCGTGGTCCGTGGCGAGACGCTGGTCACGCGCGAGCTTGAGTATGTCGAGGCGGCGCGTGCTCTCGGCGCGTCCAAGTCGCACATCATGCTCAAGGAAATTCTGCCCAACATCATGTCGCCGGTAATCGTCGTTGCGTCGATCCGTATGGCGCATGTGATCATCCTCGAGGCATCGCTCTCGTTCCTCGGGCTCGGCGTCCAGCCTCCGACCGCCTCCTGGGGCTCGATGGTCGCCGATGGCCGAGCGTTCATCCTCGACGCCTGGTGGGTTTCGACCTTTCCTGGCCTTGCGATCCTGCTGCTGGTTCTTGCCATCAACGTGGCCAGCCAGGGCTTGCGCGATGCTTTCGACCCGAGGTTCCACGAATGAGCGCGCTTCTTTCGGTCAAAGGTCTCAGGACCGTCTTTGAAACCCGCGCCGGCATTGTCCGCGCGGTGGATGGGGTCGATATCGAGGTCGAGCGGGGCGAATGCCTCGGTGTGGTGGGCGAATCCGGTTCGGGCAAGAGCGTGACCTTCAGCTCGGTCATGGGGCTGGTAAAAAGCCCAGGCCGGATCGACGGCGGCGAATTGCTGTTCGATGGCCGCGATCTGCGCAGCCTTTCTCCGCAGGAATTGCGCAATCTGCGCGGCAAAGACATCGCCATGACGATGCAAGATGCCCTGACTGCCCTCAATCCGGCGCTGACTGTGGGCGAACAGATCGCTGAAGTTCTCGAGATCCACGACGCCTCGCTGCCCGCGTCGCGGCGCGAACGCCGCCGGGCAATCCGCGAACGGTCGGTCGAGATCCTGAACCTTGTCGGCATTCCCGCTGCCGAGACGCGGCTTGGCCAGTATCCCCACGAGTTCTCGGGCGGGATGCGACAGCGGATCATGATCGCCATTGCGCTTTCCTGCAGTCCGAAGCTCCTGATTGCCGACGAGCCCACCACGGCGCTCGACGTGACCATCCAGGCGCAGGTGCTTGAGCTGATCACCGAGTTGCGCGCCAAGCTGAACATGAGTGTCGTTCTCATCACGCACGATCTTGGCGTCGTGGCCGAGCATTGCGACCGGGTCATAGTCATGTATGCGGGGCAGGTGGTCGAGGAAGGCCCGACCCGTGAGGTGATCGAAAAGCCCCAGCATCCCTATACCAAGGGTCTTTTGGCCTCGATCCCGCGTATGTCGCTGCGCGGCCAGCCAATCCGGCCGATCGAAGGGCAGGTCCCCGATCTGATCAATATGCCGGCCGAATGCCGTTTCTATTCACGCTGCGGCGTTCGCAAGGCTGTCTGCAAGTCGCTCATTTCGATGCGCCGTGTAGGAGTGGGCCATCGCGCCAGATGCGTTCGCCTTGAGGAGGCCAGTTCATGACCCAGAACCCGCTTCTTCGTGTCGAGGGCCTCTCCAAGCACTATGTCGGCAGTCGCAGCCTCGGCCAGCGCATTGCGGGCGTACCCCGAACGGTCGTCAAGGCGGTCAGCGATGTCAGCTTCGAGATCAACAAGGGCGAGATCCTCGGCCTGATCGGGGAAAGCGGCTGTGGCAAGTCCACCCTCGGGCGCGCTGTCCTCCGGCTTCATGAACCGACAGCCGGCAAAGTCAGCTTCGGCGATACCGATGTGACCGGTCTTGATGCAGTCGACCTCAAGGCCATGCGGCGGCGGATGCAGATCATCTTTCAGGATCCCTACGCCTCGCTCAATCCGCGCCGCACGGTGAACGAGATCGTGGGCTTGCCACTTCGGCTCCACAATCTGGCGACCGACGAAGCCACTATTCGAAAGAAGGTTGCGGCCATCGCCGAGAGGGTCGGCCTCAAATCGAACCAGCTCGACCGCTATCCACACCAGTTCTCGGGCGGTCAGCGTCAGCGTATCGGCATCGCGCGCGCCCTGATTTCCAGCCCTGAATTCGTGGTCTGCGACGAGCCCGTCTCGGCGCTCGACGTCTCCATTCAGGCGCAGATCATCGAACTTCTTCTCGAGCTCAAGCGCGAGCTTGCGCTCACCTACCTCTTCATTTCCCATGATATCTCGGTGATCGGCTATCTCGCCGATCGCGTCGCTGTCATGTATCTCGGTGAGATCGTGGAAATGGGTCCGGTAGAAAAAGTTCTCGCGGCACCCCGGCATCCCTATACCCAAAGTCTGATGTCCGCCGTGCCCGAAATCGAGCGAGCGGGCCGCAAGGGACGTGTCCGTCTCAAAGGGGATTTGCCGTCACCACTCAATCCACCCCCAGGCTGCAAATTCCACACGAGATGCCCGCTCGCCACCGAATTCTGCTCGAAAGAGCGGCCCGAGACGCAAATGGTTTCCGAAGGGCATCAGGTGGCCTGCCACCGGCTCGGGGAAAACCTCTCGCTGCTGGATGGAGTCAGCGCGTGAGTTTCGAGGGCTTTCCAGCCGCTGATCCTTTGATCCTGTCTGGGGATGCCTGGCCGCGGGGGCATGGTCAGGCGGCAGACAGGCTGGCCGACCGGGAACAGGTGCGCCAAGCCACCATCGGCCGGATCAGGACGGCCAGATCGGAAGGCCTGATCGACGCCAGCGCCGAAGACTACCTTCGGGAACAGGCGCTGTTTCACGCTGCGAACGATCCTTTTGGCATGGCGGAATTGCAGGGTATCGCCGACGGCTTCGTTCTTCCCATCGACGATCTTTTCGCCCATCTGCATCTGGGCACGCTCCGCGATCTCAAACTTGGCGCAAAGCTCGATGGCGACGGCTGCAGCGCCTGGGCGGTCGGCGACGGGCCCGACGGGCCGATCGTGGTCAAGAACCGTGACTATTCGGGCCTGCACCTCGGCATTCAGAGGCTGACCCGTCATACGGGGCCAGATATCCGGACGGGCGAGCTCATCTGCCTTGGCAGCCTTGGCAGCCCGGCCGCCTATTCCAGCGGCATCAACGCCAAGGGCCTTGCGCTGGCCGATACGCAGGTTTCGGTGGGAAGCCACGGTGTTGGCTGGCTCCGCTATTTCCTGATGACCCGGACCCTCGCGAAATGCGCAACGGTCTCCGATGCCCTCAAGTTCATCAAATCTGTGCCCCACGCCGGAGGCGGCACCTTGATCCTCGCGGATGCCTCGGGGGAGGTCGCCGCTGTCGAGTTGGCGAGCCGCAGGGTGACGATCGAGCAGCGGGCGCTGGTCTGGCGGACCAACCATTTCGTCAGTGACAAGCTTGCGCCAGAGACATTGCTGCCCGAAAGCGACAAGATCGCCGGAAACTCGGCCGACCGCTTCGCCTATCTTGGCCGCAAGCTTCCTGATCTGACGCCGGGTATCCCCCAAGCGATCGAGCTGATGAAAAGCCACAGGGATGCAACCCTCGGCTCTGCGCCCCTGTGTCAGCATGACGACACAGAGGCCAGCCAGACGCTTTCCACCGCAGTTTATTCGTGTAGGCTCAGGAGCATGGCCTTTAGTCAAGGCAATCCGTGCACGGGGCAATGGCAGACCTGCGGGATGGCATCCTGAGCTTCGGCGAAGGGAGTGGACATAGCATGGCGGTCTACAAGAACGAGATCATCGGGGATCACCCGAGCATCCACAATCTGAGGCGGCTGATTTCGCGTGTTGCGACCAGCCCGGCGCAAAACGTTCTGATCTATGGCGAGACCGGCACAGGCAAGGGCCTTGTGGCGCGGATGATCCACAACCGCTCGGCGCGCGCGCAGAAGGAATTCCTTGATATCAACTGCGCGGCGATTCCCGCGAGCCTTCTTGAATCCGAGCTTTTCGGCCACGAGCGTGGCGCTTTCACCGGGGCTGTGGAGCGCAAGCTAGGCCTGATCGAGGCGGCCAATAACGGCACCGTCTTCCTCGATGAAATCCGCGAGATGGACCTCACACTGCAGGCCAAGCTTCTGAGCCTTCTCGATACACGTCAGTTTCGGCGGGTTGGTGCGGTCAAGTCTACCTCCGTCGATGTCCGCTTCATCGCAGCCACCAACAAGATCCTTCTCTCCGAGGTGAAGGACGGCAAGTTTCGTGAAGATCTTTACTACCGGCTGCAGGTGGTTGCGCTCAATATCCCGGCGCTGCGTGACCGCGGCAATGACGTGCTGACCCTCTCGCAGCATTTCATCAGCCGCTACAATGCGATCTACAAACGCTCGATCCGCGGCCTCTCGGATGAAACTGCCGATATCTTTTTGCGCTACAACTGGCCGGGTAATGTACGCGAGCTCGAAAACCTTCTTGAGCGAATCTTCATCCTCGAGGACGACGACGAGATCCTCCCCCGCCACCTTCCCGACCGGATCGTCAGGACGGTTCGCGGCGGTTCCCAGGCGCCCGCGCCCGAAGCTCGCAGTGTTGGTACTGACGATTTTCATTCGGCCACGGCGGACTTTCAACGCAAGCTCATCTCGCGTGCCTTACTAGAGGCAGGGGGCAATGTTCAGACCGCGTCATCGGCACTGAAGATCAGCCGGCATGCGCTGCGGCATCAGATGGCCAAGCTCGGCCTCTAGATAGCGTGACGCCCACCAGTGCCTTGCGTGATTTCAACGCGCAAGCTCGTGTGAGGCCCACACCTTGGAAATAAAGTATATCTATTTCAAATGATTACACCTCCCCCAACTGTTGGCATGAAAAATGCATATTATAGGGCAAAAGCAACTCCTTCGCGTGAGGTATTCATGCCGTCAATGAAGATCATTTGCCCCAACGGGCACCTTGGCTTCGCCCCCCTGAAAAAGGGCAGCTTCCATCTCGGGGTTGATGCCAACCCGGACTTCATTGCCGCAGACTCCGGCAGCGACGATATCGGGCCGGTGCCGCTCGGTACCGACACCTGTGCCAGCCCCAAGGCCTGGCAGGAGCACGATCTTGAAGAAATGCTGCTGGCGTCGCGCCGGATCGGCGTTCCGATGATGATCGGCTCGGCAGGCGACACTGGCACCAACAGCCGCGTCGACATGTATGTGCAGATGATCCGGGACATCGCCGCGCGTCACAAGCTGCCTGCCTTCAAGATCGGCTGGTTCTATTCCGAGGTCGGTAAGGACAAGATTCTCGGCAAGATCCGTGCCGGATCGCCGATCAAGGGCCTCGACGCACGCGAAGACCTGACCGAGGAAGAACTCGGCGCAACAGAGCGTGTCGTGGCGATGGCTGGGGTTCACCCGTTCCTGAAGCTGCTCGAAGAGGGCAGCGACGTCATCATCGGCGGGCGCTCGTCCGACAGCGCGATCTTCGCTGCGGCGGCCCTTCACAAGGGCTATCCCGAACCTCAGTCATACTATCTCGGCAAGGTTCTGGAATGCGCTTCTTTCTGCGCCGAACCCTATGGCGCCAAGGAAACGGTCATGGGCGAGATCACCGATGATTTCGTCGAAGTCACGGCAATGGCCCCGTTCCAGCGTTGCACCGTCGCTTCGGTGGCGGGTCATGCGATGTATGAACGCTCCAATCCGTTCCACGAATATGTGGCGGGCGGTCTGCTCGACATGACCAATTGCAGCTACGATCAGGTGGCCGACAAGACCACCCGGGTGACCGGCATGGATTTCGTACCGGCCGAAGAATTCCGGGTCAAGCTTGAAGGCTCGGGCAAGGTGGGAGAGCGTTTCGTCGGCATGGCTGGCATTCGCGATCCCTATACCATAGCCCATGTCGACGAGGTCATCGCCTGGGCGCGGGCGCAGACCGAAGAGCGTTTTGGCAAGGACGGTTGGGAGCTTCACTACAACGTCTTTGGCCGCAACGGCGTCATGGGCGATATGGAGCCCTTGAAGGACAAGCCGGGCCACGAGCTTTGCATCGTCGTCCAAGGCATCGCGCCGACCCGCGAGATGGCCGAAGAAGTGACCATGACCGGCACCCGCCAGCTCTTCTACGCCCGCCTGCCGGACGTGAAGGGCACTGCCGGTGGCGTCTCCTTCGTTCTCGACGAGGTCTTGCACGCCAGCCCCGCCTACCGCTGGACCCTGAACCACACGATGTCGGTCGACGATCCACTCGAGCTTTTCCCCACCCATACCGCCATGATCGGCTGAGGTTGCCATGAACACGCGCAAGAAACTGGCCGATCTGGCCAAGACGATCCGCTCGAAGAACGCGGGCACCGACAAGATCACCTTCGACATCATCTTCCGCGAGAAGGCGACTTACGAGACGGTCAAGCGCTCCGGCGCGCTGACCCCCGAAACGGTCTGCGAGATCCTGAATGTCGACCGCGCGCGGCTGACCGATTTCGTCGAATACGATCCGGCCTTCGCGATCAAGTTCACCATCCTGCGCCTGCGTCCGAGCGGTAGCGCAGGCGATGGTGATATCTTCGGCGCCCAGCAATATGCGCCGTTCCTCGACCTGATGATTGATATCTCCAATTAGCGACAGGCGCGGTAGGATGGTGGCGCGCTTGACCTAGGGTCGGCTCGCTCCTGACAAAGGATATTCGCTTGAGGTGGGGCAGGGGCTGGCTCGCGTCTCGGCATGTTCAAACCCGGCCCCGCGATCATCCGCCTGGCGGTGATGTTGTATGTCAGGTTTTCTCTCTCGCTGCGCAACGTGAAGGATTTACTCCGCGAACGCTGCGTCGATTTTGGTCACGAGACGTTCCGCTACTGGTGGCATAGGGTCGGTCCGATGTTCGCCTCGGAGACCCGAAAGCGCCGGATCGAAGGGTTGAAAACCAGCCACCGCCGCTGGCACCTGGGCGAGGGTTTCGTGAAGATCGACGGTGCGCGGCACTGCCTCTGGCGAGCGGTCGGTCACAAAGGTAAGGTGTTGGAAAGCTTTGTCACAAAGGCGCGTGACAAGAAGCCAACATTGAGATTCCTCAGGAAAGCAATTCGCAAACACGGTAGCCCGCGGGTGATCGTCGCCAATTGCCTGCGACCCTACGGGCCAGCGCTGAGGGAGAATGGTGCGGCAAACCGACAGGAAACGAGCTGCTGCTCAACAATCGAGCCGAAAACTCACACCTGCCGTTTCGCGGGCGAGAGCGTGCGATGATCCGCTTCGGGTGCATGCGAACGTTCCAGATGTTCGCCGCCGTCCGTGCTCGATCTCAAACCACTTCAATCGGGAACGCCACCTCTACTCTCGCGATGTATTCAAAACTAATCGAACCGCTGCTCTTGCTGAGTGGCGGCTGCTTTGTTCCGCATAGGTTTGCGAGTTCGTCGGCGAACTGAGACGAGTTCGAATTAGTCTGCCAGCACCTTTTCGAGAGCTTTTCGCGCGTAGATTCGAGCGACGGCCGAACGACCGAAGGGGTGGGTCTGGGGCTGTCTATCGCGAAGACGATTGTACAATTGCGCGGCGGCACAATTGAAGTCGTTTCAGAGTTGGGAAAGGGTGCAGAGTTCACTATCCGCCTTCCCCTTCCAGACAAAGGTTCGGCGGCGAACGTTTCGCAAGCGGACGTCTAAAGGCCATACCGGCCCGACCGCAATGGGAGGGAAATCCCCCTTTTTGGCGAAATTCAGGCGGATGATCTCAGGGCTGGTTTTGAAGGGGCCTGTCAGAAGAACTCGGCTTGAGATGGGGCAGGCGGCTTAACGTTTGAGCATGACCAAACGCTCCCCCTTTCGCTGCTTCAAGACCAGCCCTGAGAGATCATCCATCTGGCGGTGATGTTGTACGTTCGGTTCCCACTGTCGCTGCGCAACATGAAGGATTCGATGCACGAGCGCGGCATCGACGTAAGCCGCGAACCGCGCCGCCGCTCTCGCCGAGTGGCGCCTTCTTTGTTCCGCGTAGGTTCCCGTGTTTGTCGGTAAACAGAGACTAGTTCGAGTTGGTCTGACACTACCAACATGCCAGCTTCAGGATTTAGATCCTCATTCGGTCTTGTCAGAGGAACTTCGCTTGAGGTGGGGCAGGGCGCTCGATAGCGTCCGGGCATGAACAAACGCTCCCCCTTCAAGTACTTCAAAACGAGCCCCGAGATCATCCGCCTGGCGGTGATGCTTTACGTTCGGTTCCCTCTCTCGCTTAGGAATGTGGAAGATCTGCTCCACGAGCGGGGTGTCGATATCAGCCACGAAACGGTGCGGTTTTGGTGGCATCGGTTCGGCCCGATGTTCGCCAACGAGATCCGGAAGCGCCGGATCGAGGGGTCGAGAACGAGCCGCTGGCAGTGGCATCTCGACGAGGTCTTCGTGAAGATCAACGGGGAGAGGCACTACCTCTGGCGGGCCGTCGATCATGAAGGCGAGGTTCTGGAAAGCTTTGTCACCAAGACCCGAGACAAGAAGTCTGAGGGAGCTACCTCAACAACCTGGACCTCCCACGGCCCCCCGAATCCCCACGAAAACTCGGCTTTGGATGGCGTTGCGAATGCGAAAGTAGCGCAAAATAGGATATATAAATTCCTCATCCGATTTCTCTTTTTTGGCTTTACTGGACCTGTCGCGTATTTGTGCCGCCCTGGGTGCTCGTTTAGGCCACTTGGCGTTCGAATGCCATTGGGCGTCACCTTTCTCTGTCACGGCTGATTTTGATGCCGTCGCTCCGTCGACCTAGTTTTTGGGAGCGCGAGCAAGAAATGCGGGTGACCATTTCTAACGCGCACTTCGGTCTTCGCAAGTGGTCGGCCCCGATCGGGTGGTCCGGTTTGACGTTTGTGCATCGTGGGCCTTAGGTCTATCAGAACGATGCTTTCTGGTGCAGGCGGACGATGTCGCAGCGCATTGTGTGGAATGACCGTTTTGAGTGACCTCGCCACTGCTCGGAAATTATCTGAACCTCGCGTTGCATTGCTGTCCCTTTCCGGCAGAGGTGGAATGGCCTCCACCAAATAGTCAACTGAACTAGAACTGGAGCTATACAATCAGGCCGTCGCCTACGGTGTCCACGCGGCCCAGCTTCTCAGCCTCGGTGGCATTGTCGCGGACGTAGTGCCGGATCAGGGTGGCGACATCCTTGTTGCCGATCATGTGGCCGATCTCGGTGGTGCTGAGCTTGGCCTCGATATGGTACTGGGTCACGCGGCTGGCCTTGAGGTCGTGGATCGTGAGACGCGGATCACAGCGACCCATGATGACGGCATGCTTGTGAACGTCACGAAGCTGCGTCAACGAAAAGCGTCCGCCGAAGACGAGGTCGTCGTCGCCGAGCGTCTTCTTCGCCCCACGCCGGGTGACCAGGCTGAGCTCCTCGAGCCGGCGCGCCTTGACGCGCTCGAGGATCGGCAAGGCGGCCGCGGGCAGCTTCATGGTGTGCGAGCCGCGCTTGCGCTCGCCGCGGTGCCAGTCGCGTGTCTCGAGATCGATGTCGCCCCACTTGGCGAGCATCCAGTCCTGCTTCCGCGCGGCGCAAAGATAGGTGAGCCGCAGGAAGTCGCACTTGTCGGCGACCTGCTCGCGGTGGCGGCCGCGGCCGTCTCGGTTCTCTCCGAGCTCGATCCTTCGCAGCGCCTCGAAGTAGTCGCCCCGCTGCTCGGCGGTGAGCACGGCAGGCACGACACCAGCCTTCTTGTCCGCGGTCAGGAAGAAGTCGTCCTTGAGCTCCATGCCACGGAAGATGTCGACGTTGACGTCGGTCTGGGTGCGCTTCACGAATTTGAGCACGGTCGGCAGGAGCGAACGCGCCTTCAGCGCAGCGCTCGGCCCGAAGGTATCGCGGATGTAGACCATCAGGTTCTCGGCGTCGGTCACAGTCAGCTTGGTAAGGGCCCTGCTCTCCCAGATATGCTCGGCGCGCTCAATTGCCTGACGCATGGCGCCCTCGGTGCCCTGACCATTGCCACGGTTGACATAGGGGCGCTTGGCCGCCCGGTGCTCGAGGTAGGCCTCACCCGCCTCGCGGATCGAGGTCTGGTCGGCGATCTCAGCGGCCTTGGCCTCGCTGGTTGTGAGGCCGCTCTCCTTGCCGCCCTCGATCACCCGGCGAGCCTCGGCGTGCAACTGGGCCAGCGTCTGGCCGGCCGCCAGCCATGCGTCGAGCTTCGAGATGGTGGCCTTGGTCTGCTTGCCGTTGGGCAGGCGGTACATCAGGAAGATGGATCGAGCGCCCGACGGGGCCACGCGGACACCGAGCGATCCGCCCCTAAAACTCCCGTCCCAGATGGTATAGACCTCGGCCTCGAGCTTGAGGCCCTCGAGGTCTTTCTTGGTGGTGAAGACGCGCGCGCCCTTGGCGTTGGTGGTGATGGCCATCAGATGGTCTCCTTCTTCAGAAGTTCGTTGGTCTTGGCGACGAGGGTGGCGGCATGCGCCCAGTCGCCGAGGTGCTTGCCCTCGGCCATTTCCCGGCGCCGGAAGTCGGCGAGGGCGGCCTGCATGGCCGGCTCATCGCCCCGGGCTTTGGCATCCTGATAGGCCGAATCGCCACCCACGTCAGCGGCGCGGATCGCGGCAGCTGCCACCGTCATGCCGATCACGTCGCCGGCTTCCTTGTAGCGGAAATAGGCCGCCCTTTCGGAGCGGGCCATAAAGAAGTCATCGCCGCCCATGGGCACCCGCACCGGCGGCACCGTCGGCACCACGGCCGCGGGGAAGGACGGCAGGGCAGGGGCCAGTGCGGCCCCCGCGATAGTTGTGAGGAGGGCACGGCGGTCCATCTCGATGATCCGGTCGGCCGGGCCGTGGTCGCCGCGGCCGAGAGACCGCAGCACTCCGAGGATCGCCCGCTTGTCAGCGCGGGCCTGCTGCCGGGTATAGATCGATTTGGTCAAGATAGGCTTCCCCTCTTTTGCCTGCCGCAAAGGCTGCGGCCAGCCGCGTCTCCCTCCTCAGGGAAGCCACCGTGGCGAGAAGCTCGGTTGGCACACGGGCCGTGACCCGCGTTCATGACGCAAGAGGGTTCTAACTCAATAAGCGATGAGATGCAAACCAAATGGTAACGATGGTGTCAACAAAATGTCGAGGTATTTTGGTAGAACAATCGTCGACAGCGGGCTCTATTTCATCATCGTACGATGCACAATCGCCCTTAATTGTAAGGGTACTATTGCAGCATAGCCTTGCCAGCAACGAAAACCTGCTTCACCGCACGGTCGTCGCCCATCATGATGGTTGGGAAAAGGGCATCCCATAGGTGCTCGGCGCGGTCGGTGCGCTGTTTGATGGCGGGGGTCGAGCCGAGGTCGAGCACCGTGATATCCGCCATCGCCCCCGCGCCAAGGTGGCCTATCTCGCCGGCCATATGCAGCGCTCGGGCCGAGCCTTCGGTGGCAAGCCACATGAGCTGCGCGGGGTGGACCGACACGCCCCGCAACTGGCCGATTTCATAGGCCGCCGCCATCGTATGCAGCATCGAGAAGTTCGATCCGCCGCCGGTGTCGGTGGCAAGGCCAACGCGCAGCCCTGCCGAAGCAAGGCCCATCAGGTCGAAAAGGCCCGAGCCGATGAAGGTGTTGGAGGTCGGGCAGTGAATGAGCGAGGCATCCACCTCGGCCAACCGCGCCCTTTCACGCTCTTCGAGCCAGATCGAATGGCCGTAAAGGCCCTTGGGGCCGAGGAGGCCGAATTTCTCATAGGTATCGAGATAGTCCCGCGCTTCGGGGAAGAGGCTGCGAACCCACTCGATTTCGGGGATCTGCTCGGAGAGGTGGGTCTGCATCGGGCAATCGGGAAACTCGCCCCAAAGCGCGCCGAGCGCCTCGAGTTGCTCGGGCGTCGATGTGGGCGAAAAGCGCGGGGTGATGGCATAGGTCGCACGGCCCTTGCCGTGCCACTTCTGCAAAAGCGCCTTGCTGTCGTCATAGGCCGATTGCGCCGTGTCGCGCAGCCCGTCTGGGGCGTTGCGATCCATGCAGGTCTTGCCGGCGATCACCGCCATGTTGCGGGTGGCCGCCGCGCCGAAGAACGCATCGACGCTTTCGGGATGGATCGTGCAGAAGCTTGTCAGCGTTGTCGTGCCATGCGCGAGTGCGAGATCGAGCGTGCGGCCCGCCACCTCGTCGGCATAGGCACGGTCGGAAAACCGGGTTTCCTCGGGGAAGGTATAGGTATTCAGCCAGTCAATGAGCTGCTTGCCCCAGCTGGCGATGATCCCCGTCTGGGGATAGTGCATATGCGCATCGACAAAGCCTGCGGTGATGAGGGCGTTGCCATAGTCCGTCACCTGCGCCTCGGGATGCGCCCGCCGAAGATCGTCGGCCTCGCCCACGGCGGCGATGCGGGCGCCCTCGATCAGAACGCCGCCGCGAGAGGAGACGCGCGCCACCTCGCTCCAGTCGCTCTGAAACGGATCGCCGGTGAAGGCCAAAGTCTGGCCGAGAAGAAGATGCTTGGACATGGGGCCACATTACCCGTCCCGATCTTCTTGGTAAATCGAGCATTGAACGAGGCAGTTTCAATATTCTGCGGATAATCACCGCCGCAGTGTGCGTGGCCGGTTTTCTTTCCTGCCAATGGTTGTTCCTTGGCCCCGAGCCGCTATGTTGCGCCCAAACGGGGGGCCGGCATGAGCGACCAGATTCTCGAGCACGAAGACCACGAGGAAGAAGCCTTCGGCGTCACCGACCGCCTTGTTGAAGAGGTGATCGAGGCCGTCGATGCGTCCGACGCTGCGGCGCTCGATGCGCTTCTCGATCCCCTGCACCCTGCCGACGTCGCCCATGTCATCGAGCTCATCGACCCGCGCGAGCGGCGCGATCTGCTGAGCGTCTGGAAAGGCGGGATGGATGGCGACATCCTCTCCGAGCTTGACGAGGGCCTGCGGGAAGAGATCATCGAGTCGCTCGAGCCTGCCGAGCTGGCCGAGGCGGTGCGCGAGCTTGAATCCGACGACGTTGTCGACCTTGTCGAATACCTCGACGAGCAGCAGCAAGAAGCCGTTCTTGACGCGCTCGACGCCTCCGAGCGGGTCGCCGTTGAAAAGGCTCTGGCCTACCCCGAGGAATCCGCCGGCCGCCATATGCAGTCCGAGGTGGTCTGGGTTCCCGAGCACTGGAGCGTGGGCGAGGCGATCGACTATCTGCGCTCGGATGTCGAGCTGCCGGACCAGTTCTATCACGTCGTCATGGTCGACCCCAAGATCAAGCCGGTGGGCTATGTGACCCTCGGGCGGGTTCTGTCGAGCAAGCGGACGGCGAAGCTGCGCGATATCACGGAAGACAGCTTCCGCACCTTCCATGTCGAAGATACGGCCGCCGATGTGGCCCATGCCTTCAACCACTATCACCTGATTTCTGCCCCCGTGGTCGATAACGACGACCGGCTCGTGGGCATGATCACGATCGACGACGCCATGACCCTTCTCGACGAGGAACACGAGGAAGACATCCTCCGCCTCGCCGGTGTTGGTGAAGGCAGCCTTTCGGATACGGTGATCGAGACCACCAAGCAGCGCCTGCCGTGGCTGGCGGTCAACCTTGTCACGGCGGTAATCGCCTCGGGCGTGATTGCGCTCTTCGAGGAAACCATCGCGGGGCTGGTGGCGCTGGCGGTTCTCATGCCCATCGTCGCCTCGATGGGCGGCAACGCGGGCACCCAATCGCTGACCGTGGCCGTGCGCGCCATCGCCACCCGCGACCTGACAAGCGCCAACGTCTGGCGGGTGATCCGCAAGGAGGCGCTGGTGGGGCTGGTGAACGGCCTCATCTTTGCCATTGCCATGGGCCTTGTCGGCTGGGTCTGGTTTGGCACGCCGATGCTCGGCGTCGTGATCGCGGTGGCGATGGTCATCAACCTCATCATCGCGGGCCTTGCAGGGACGATGATCCCCGTGCTCCTCGAGAAATTCGGCATCGACCCCGCGCTGGCCTCGGGCGCTTTCGTGACAACCGTGACAGATGTGGTGGGCTTTTTCGCCTTCCTCGGGCTTGCGGCTCTGGTGCTCATATGACGGGCGCAGACCTTGCCGCCATCAAGGCCGAAGCCCGCAAGGCCGCCTTCGCCCGACGCAAGACCGCGCACGAGGCGGGTGTCGCTTCGGCGGCGCTCCTCTCCTCGATCCTTGCGGGATATCGCGGCGTGCCGGTTGCGGGCTACATGGCGATGCGGACCGAGATTGATCCAACGGTCGCGATGGAAGAGGCCGCCGCACACGGGCCGGTGGGCGTTCCGGTGATCCTTGGCAAGGCCCAGCCCCTAAAGTTTCGCCGCTGGGAGCCGGACTGCGAAATGATCGACGGCGAGTTTGGCGCGCGCATCCCCGCAACGGGCGAGTGGGTCACGCCGGAAATCCTGATCGTGCCGCTCGTGGCCTTTGACCGCAAGGGCGGCCGCCTAGGCTATGGCGGGGGGTTCTATGACCGGACGCTCGAGCTTTTGCGGGCCGCGCGGCCGACGCTGGCGATCGGCTTTGCCTACGGCGCACAGGAGGCCGAGACCCTGCCGCTCGAGCCCACCGACCAGCCGCTCGACATGATCGTGACCGAGGCCGAGATCATCGAGCCGCGCCGCTGATCGCGCCCGCTTGCCCTTTGCCCCGCCCGCGCCTAGAGGTGAGGCATGAAGATACTTTTTCTTGGCGATGTCATGGGGCGCGGCGGACGCGCCGCCGTTGAGCGTGAAATCCCGCGTCTGCGCGCGGCGTGGAAGCTCGATTTCATTGTCGTGAACGGCGAGAACGCGACCGGAGGCATGGGCCTCAGCGCGGGCCACGCCAAGGCAATCCTCGATGCAGGCGCCGATGTGATCACCCTTGGCGATCACGCCTTCGACCAGAAAGATATGTTCGCCTATGTCGAACAAGAGCCGCGCATCCTGCGCCCGCTCAACTATGCCAAGGCAGCACCAGGCAAGGGCGCGCGGGTGTTCAACGCGGCTGGCGGGCGCAAGGTCTTGGTGGCGCAGGTTTTGGGGCAGGTTTTCATGAAGCGGCCCTTCGACGATCCCTTCTCGGCCATTGATGGCGTCTTGCGGCAATACCCGCTTGGTGGCCTCGTTCAGGCGAGCCTGGTCGATATGCATTGCGAGGCGACCTCGGAAAAGATGGCGATGGGCCATTTCTGCGATGGGCGGGCGAGCGTGGTGGTTGGCACCCACACCCATGTGCCAACGGGCGACGCGATGATCCTGCCGGGCGGCACCGCCTATCAGACCGACGCAGGGATGTGCGGCGATTACCATTCGGTCATCGGCATGAAGAAGGACGAGCCCATGCGTCGCTTCATCACCGGCATGGCGAAGGAGCGGTTTGAGCCCGCGATGGGCGAGGTAACGGTTTCCGGCCTCTATATCGAGACCGACGACCGCACCGGCAAGGCGACACGGGTCGAGATGGTGCGCCAAGGCGGACGTCTGGCTGCGGCGGGGCCTGCATGAACCGGAACCTCACGCTGTTCTTGCTGTTGGGCGGGGTCGGCACCGGTTGGGGCTCTACTCAAGTTCTTGGCAAATGGGCGACCTCGACGGGCTATCAGCCCTTCGGTCTGATCTTCTGGCAGTTCGTGATCGCGACGCTGGTCCTTGGCGGCGTTGCCGTGGCGCGGGGGCGGAGCTTTCAGATCACCCGTCCGGCGATCCGTTTCGCGGTGGTCATTGCGATCATCGGCACGATCATCCCGAATTTCACCTTCTATTGGGCGATCACCCGCCTGCCTGCGGGCATCATGTCGATCGTCATCGCCGCCGTGCCGATGATGGCCTTTCCGATTGCGCTTCTCATAGGCATGGACCGCTTCAGCTATGCCCGCCTCGCGGGCCTCTGCGCGGGACTTCTCGGCGTGGCTCTGATTGCCTTGCCCGAGGCGAGCCTGCCCTCGGCTGCGATGGCCGTGGCCCTGCCTGTCGCGCTCTTGGGGCCGCTCTTTTACGCCTTCGAATCCAACTTCGTCGCCTGGCACGGGACAGCGGGCCTCGGCGCGATACAGGCGATGGCGCTGTCGTCGGCCTTTGGCGTGGTGCTGACCCTGCCGCTGACCCTCGGCATGGGGCAATGGATCAATCCCTTCGTCTCGTTCGGCCTTGCCGAGTGGTCGCTTGTCGCCACGGCCACGATCCACGCTTTGGCCTACGCTACCTATGTCTGGATCGCTGGCGCGGCGGGGGCGGTCTTTGCCGCGCAGACGGCCTATATCGTGACTGGAAGCGGTATCGTCTGGGCGATGCTCCTTTTGGGCGAGCGCTATTCGGGCTGGGTCTGGGCCGCGCTCGGGGCGATGATGGTTGGCGTTCTGCTCGTGCAGCCGCGCAAAGCAGACGGGGTTGAAGCCGCGCCCGATGCAGGCGAGACTCCGCATCAATAGTCGCGGGTGGTTTCATGTTTGAACTCTTTTCCCTAGGTCAGTCCGGTCAGGCGGCTCTCGCGCTCATCGTCGTCGTGTCCATGTTCATCCTCTTCCTGCGCGAAGCCCTGCCGACCGAGGTCGTGGCAATCCTCGGGGTGGCGGTTCTCCTGATCTCGGGGGCGCTCCCCTATGAGGCGGCGGTGTCGGTTCTTTCGAACCCCGCGCCCTGGACGATCGCGGCGATGTTCATCGTCATGGGCGCGCTCGTGCGGACCGGCTCGCTCGACCGATTGACGAAGTTCGCCGACCGCTCGGCCAAGACCCAGCCCAAGCTGGCGGTGGCGGGGGTTCTGGCCTTTGTCGTCGTCGCCTCGGCCTTCATGAACAATACGCCCGTGGTCGTGGTGATGATCCCCGTGGTGGTGCAGCTGTCGCGGACCCTCGGTATCACCGCTTCGCGCCTCCTGATCCCGCTCAGCTATGCGGCGATCATGGGGGGCACGCTGACGCTCATCGGCACCTCGACCAACCTTCTCGTCGATGGCGTGGCGCGGGCGCGGGGGCTTGAGGCCTTTTCGATCTTCGAAGTGACGCCCATCGGCCTTGCCGTTGTGGCCTGGGGCATGATCTATCTGCGCTTTGTCGGCCCGCGCCTTTTGCCCGACCGCGACAGCATGGCGACGCTTCTCTCCGACCGCTCGAAGATGCGTTTCTTCACCGAAGTCGTTATCCCCGCCGACAGCAGCCTGATCGACCGGCAGGTGACGGGCGTGGAACTCTTCAAGCGCGACGGCGTGCGCCTCATCGACGTGATCCGCGCCGAGGTCTCGCTCAGGCGCGATCTCGCTTCGGTCACGCTCAGGGCCGGCGACAGGGTCGTGGTCCGCACCCAGATGGCCGAGCTTCTGAGCCTGCAGCAAGACAAGAACCTGCGCCCCGTGGATCAGGTCTCGTCGGTCGAGACGACGACGGTCGAGGTCTTGATCTCGCCCGGCTGCAAGATGATCGGGCGGCGGCTCGGTGATATGCGCCTGCGGCGGAGCTATGGCGTCTACACCCTCGCGGTGCACCGCCGCGACAAGAACATCGGCCGCCAGATCGACGATCTGATCGTGCGGGTGGGCGATACGCTGCTTCTTGAGGGATCGCCCGAGGACATCCAGCGCCTCGCCTCCGAGATGGAGCTTGTCTCGGTGTCCGAACCCTCGGATCGCGCCTATCGCCGCGCCCATGCGCCGATTGCCATTGCCTCGCTCGTGGGCATCGTCGTTCTGGCCGCGCTGGGCGTCGCGCCGATCCTCCTGTTGGCGGTGCTGGCGGTGGCCCTCGTCCTTGGCACCCGCTGCATCGACGCGGAGGAGGCCTTTGGCTTTGTCGACGGGCGGCTTCTGGCGCTCATATTCTCCATGCTTGCCGTCGGGGCGGCGCTCGAAAGCACGGGCGCCGTGTCGATGATCGTCGAGGGCGTCTCACCGGCGCTCGGTGCGCTGCCGCCTTTCATGGTGGTCTGGGCGGTCTATCTCGTGACCTCGATCCTGACCGAGCTTGTCTCCAACAACGCCGTTGCCGTGGTTGTCACCCCTATCGCCATCGGCCTTGCCACGGCCCTCGGCATCGACGCACGGCCCTTGGTCGTGGCGGTGATGATCGCGGCCTCGGCGAGCTTTGCCACGCCCGTGGGCTATCAGACCAACACGCTGGTCTACGGCCCCGGCGGCTACAGGTTTGCCGACTTCCTGCGCGTAGGCATTCCTTTGAACCTGACCATGGGCCTTCTGGTCTCCGCCCTGATCCCCTTCGTCTGGCCGCTCTAGCCGCTCACAACGGCCAGAACACCAAGATCGCCGGGATCGACACGGCGATCACGAGGATTTCGAGCGGCAAGCCCATGGGCCAGTAGTCGGAGAAGCGATAGCCACCGGGGCCAAGGATCAGCGTGTTGTTCTTGTGGCCGATGGGCGTGAGGAAAGCGCAAGAGGCGGCGACGGCCACGGCCATGAGGAAGGGATCGGGCGAGACGCCGAGGCTCTGGGCCATTTGGATGCCCACAGGGGCGGCCACGATGGCGGTCGCGGTGTTGTTGAGCACGTCCGAGAGGGTCATCGTGACGACCATCAGGACGGTCAGCACCGCCCACGCGGGCCAGCCTTGGGTGAGGCTGACGAGCGACGAGGCGATGAGTTCGGTGCCGCCCGAGGTCTCGAGTGCCGATCCAAGCGGGATCATCGAGCCGAGGAGGACGACCACGGGCCATTCGATGTGGCTGTATAGTTCCGAAAGCGGCAGGATGCCGGTCAGCACATAGCCGACAACGACGATCCCGAGCGCGACGGGCAGATAGACAAGCCCCACGCTCGCCGCCAGAACCGCAGCGGCGAAAAGGCCGATGGCGAGCCAAACCTTCTTGTCGGCGGTCACGGCAAGGCCACGGTCGGCCAGCGCGAGGCAGCCGAGCCATTCGACGATCTCGGCAGAGCGATCCTTGGGGGTGAGAAGCAGCAGAATATCGCCCGGCCGGATCACCGTCTTGCGCATCTGCGTGCGGATCTGCCGGCCTCGCCGCGAGATGCCGAGAAGGACGGTGTTCTGCCGCCACGCAAGGCCGATGGCCTCGGCCGTCTTGCCGACGATCCGGGCGCCATCGGGCGCAACGACTTCGGACAAAGACATCCCCGCCGCCGCAGCCTTGGGCGCATCGCCGTTCTTCTTGCCGCTGATCTTGAGGCCGAGGGCCGCACGAAACTCGTCCAAAGCCTCGGGCGCGGCTTCGATCACGATGTGGTCGGAGGCCCTCAACTCGGCATTGGCCGATGTGCCATAGCGCCGCTTGCCGCCGCGAATGAGGCCGAGAATGGCCACATCGGCCTTGTCGGCCTCGGGGTAGATCTCGGACAGGCGCTTGCCGATGAGCGCGCTGCCACGCGGGATCGACAGCTCGGCGATATAGTCGGCAAAGTCCGCCATCGGATCGCCCTGCAGCCCCGGCCCGTCGCGCTGCGGGATCAGGCGCCAGCCGACGAGGGCCACGAAAATCAGGCCCGCGATGGCGGTCAGCCCGCCCACGGGCAGGAAATCGAACATCGCAAAGGGCTCGCCCAGCGCTTCGCCGCGGTAGGCGGCGATGATGATGTTGGGGGGCGTGCCGATCAGCGTCGCCATGCCGCCGAGGATCGTGGCGAATGACAGCGGCATCAGCGTCAGCCCCGCCGCCCGCCCCGCCTTGCGCGCGGTCTGGATATCGACGGGCATCAGAAGCGCGAGCGCCGCGACGTTGTTCATGAAGGCCGACAGGATCCCGCCGATGCCGCCCATCAGCGTCACATGGGCGCCAAGGCCGCGGCTGGAATCAACGAGCGTGCGGGTGATGAGAAGGACCGCTCCCGAGCGCACCAAGCCCGCCGAGACGACCAGCACCAACGCCACAACAAGCGTGGCCGGATGGCCGAACCCGTCGAAGGCGTGCTTGGTCTCGACCACGCCAAGGACCACCCCGAGCATCAGGGCGGCAAAGGCCACAAGGTCGTAGCGGAAGCGCCCCCAAAGCATCATTCCGAAGACGGCGGCGAAGAGGGCAAAGAGAACGATCTGATCCTGTGTCATGCCGCCACTATCACCGATCCCCAGCCTGGCCACCAACCCTTTCCTTGCAGGGATTGCATCGCCCCGCGCCCTTGGGCTATTGACGCGCGACTCCGAAATTGAACGAGACGCACGAGGTTACCATGGCCGGCCACTCAAAATGGGCAAACATCCAGCACCGCAAAGGCCGCCAGGACGCTGCCCGGTCGAAACTCTTCTCCAAACTCTCCAAAGAGATCACCGTCGCCGCCAAGATGGGCGACCCCGATCCCGAGAAGAACCCGCGCCTGCGCTTGGCCGTGAAGGCCGCCAAATCGCAATCGATGCCGAAAGACGTGATCGACCGCGCCATCAAGAAATCAATGGCGGGCGACGCGGCGGACTATACCGAGATCCGCTATGAGGGCTATGGCCCGAACGGCATCGCCATCATCGTCGAGGCGCTGACCGACAACATCAACCGCACCGCCTCGAACGTGCGGTCGTATTTCACCAAGTCGGGCGGCAACCTGGGCACCACCGGCTCGGTCAGCTTCATGTTCGACCGCGTGGGCGAGATCACCTATGGCCCCGAGGCCGGCGACGCCGACACCGTGATGATGGCCGCCATCGAGGCGGGTGCCGACGATGTGGAAAGCGACGACGAGGGCCACTGGATCTATTGCGGCGACACCTCGCTCAACGAGGTCTCCGAAGCGCTCGAGGGCGAATTGGGCGAAGCCACGGAAGCCAAGCTCATCTGGAAGCCGCAAAGCCGCACCAACGTCGACCTCGAGACCGCGCAGAAGCTGATGCGCCTGATCGACACGCTCGAGGACGACGACGACGTGCAGACCGTTGTCGCCAATTTCGACGTCCCCGAGGACGTGGCCGCGCAACTTTAAGTTTCCTGCCACCCAAGGCACCGAGGCGGCTCCCATCCGGGAGCCGTTTCTTTTTGGGCTTGAGGTCGCGGCTGCGATCCTGTCCTGTCGCGGCATGAGCAGCCCATCGACCCACCCGCGCCCCTTGGCCGGCATCCTCTGGATGGTGGCGACGGGCCTCAATTTCGTGATGGTCACGGCGCTTGTGAAACACGTCGGCGCCGGCGTTCCGGCGGCCGAGGCGGCGTTTCTGCGCTATGGGCTTGGTCTTGTTTTCCTCCTGCCAATGATCCGCCCGATCCTGCGGGCGCATCTCACCTCGCGACAGATGAAGCTCTTTGCCGCGCGCGGGGTGGTGCATACGCTGGCGGTGATCCTGTGGTTCTTCGCCATGGCGCGGATTCCCTTGGCCGAGGTGACGGCGCTCAACTATCTCAGTCCGGTCTATACGACCCTCGGCGCCGCGATTTTCCTTGGTGAGAAGCTGCAGATGCGGCGGATCGGGGCGATTGTGGTGGCCCTGATCGGCGCCCTCATCATCCTGCGCCCCGGCGCGCGCGAGATCATGCCGGGCCATATCGCCATGCTTGGAACGGCTGCCTTCTTTGCCGCGAGCTATCTCATCGCCAAGCGCCTGAGCGACGATCTCTCGCCCACCGTGGTGGTGGGGATGCTCTCGGTCACGGTCACGATCGGCCTTGCCCCCTTCGCCGCCGCTGTCTGGATCACGCCAACGCTGGCACAATGCGGCTGGCTCTTCCTCGTCGCCTGTTTCGCCACGGCAGGGCATTACACCATGACGCTCGCCTTCCGCGCAGCACCCCTTTCCGTGACCCAGCCCGTGACCTTTCTCCAGCTTGTCTGGTCGGTCAGCATCGGGGCGCTCTTCTTCGGCGAGCCGGCCGATCACTGGGTGATCACCGGCGGGGGGATCATCATGGCGGCGGTGAGCTTCATCACCTGGCGCGAGGCGCGCTTGCGGCGGAAAACACCGCCAGCGGTGGCGACCTGAGTTTTCATTGATTGACGAGTCAATAAAAACCCACCTAGGGTGCCGCAATCCCCGATTGCGGAAACGTGATGCCGAAACTTGGAATGGAACCGATCCGGCGCGCGGCGCTGGTTGATGCGACGATCACCGAGATCGGCAAATCCGGCACGCTCGATGTGACCGTGAGCCAGATCGCCAAGCGGGCGGGGATGTCGTCGGCCTTGGCGCATCACTATTTCGGCTCGAAGGAACAGATCTTTATCGCCGCCATGCGCCATACGCTTTCGCTTTACGGGGCAGGCGTGCGCGGCGCGCTGGCTATGGCCCAAGGTCCGCGAGGGCGGATCGAGGCGGTGATCCGCGCCGGTTTTTCGACGACCAACTTCCGGCGCGAGGTGGTGGCGGCTTGGCTCAACTTCTACGTCCTCGCCCAGACCAACGCCGAAGCGCGGGCGCTTCTCCTGATCTATCAGAACCGGATGCGGTCGAACCTTGTCCATGATCTGCGCCAGCTTGTCGGCGACCGCGCCGAAGGCGCCGCCGAGCGGATCGCGGGCCTTATCGACGGGCTCTATCTGCGCGAGGCGCTGGGCCGCGAAATCCCGAGCGGTGAGGACGCCACACGGCAAGTTCTTGAAGCACTCGATCTTGAGATAGGAGCCGCGCAATGACCGCGCCCAATATCCTGATCTTCATGGTTGACCAGCTGAACGGGACGCTATTCCCTGATGGCCCCGCCGATTGGCTCCACGCGCCCAACCTCAAGCGCCTCGCCGCCCGGTCGGTGCGTTTCGCCAACACCTATACCGCCTCGCCCCTCTGTGCGCCTGCACGGGCCTCCTTCATGTCGGGGCAGTTGCCGCGCCGCACCGGCGTTTATGACAACGCGGCCGAATTTGCCTCGTCCTTGCCGACCTATGCCCACCACCTGCGCCGCGCGGGCTATCAGACCTGCCTCTCGGGCAAGATGCATTTCGTCGGCCCCGACCAGATGCACGGGCTTGAAGAACGGCTGACGACCGATATCTATCCCGCCGATTTCGGCTGGACGCCCGATTATCGCAAGCCCGGCGAGCGGATCGACTGGTGGTATCACAATATGGGCTCGGTCACCGGCGCGGGCGTGGCCGAGATCACCAATCAGCTCGAATACGACGACGAGGTCGCCTATCACGCGGGCCGCAAGCTCTATGACCTCGCTCGCGGCCACGATCCGCGCCCGTGGTGCCTGACGGTCAGCTTCACCCACCCGCACGACCCCTATGTCGCCCGCCGCAAATACTGGGATCTCTACGAGGATTGCGCCCATCTCGACCCCGAGGTGCCGCCCATTCCCTATGCCGAGCAGGACCCGCACTCGAAGCGGCTTCTCGACAGCTGCGACCGTGCCAAGTTTGACATCTCGGACGAAGACGTGCGCCGCTCGCGCCGCGCCTATTTCGCCAATATCTCCTATATCGACGACAAGATCGGCGAGCTTCTCGATATCCTCGAACGCACGCGGCAAGAGGCGGTGATCCTCTTTGTCTCCGACCACGGCGATATGCTGGGCGAACGGGGGATGTGGTTCAAGATGTCCTTCTTTGAGGGTTCGGCCCGCGTGCCCCTGATGATCGCCGGGCCGGGGCTCAAGGCGGGGCGGATCGACACGCCCGTCTCGACCCTCGACGTGACGCCGACCTTGGCCGACCTTGCGGGGATATCGCTTGATGAGGTTTTGCCGTGGACGGATGGCGAGAGCCTTATCGGCCTTGCCAACGGGCAAGAGCGCCTTTCGCCTGTGGCGATGGAATACGCCGCCGAAGGCTCCTACGCGCCGCTCGTGGGCCTGCGCTATGGCAAATGGAAATACACCCGCTGCGCCCTTGATCCCGATCAGCTTTTCGATCTGGAGGCCGACCCGCAGGAGCTTGGCAACCTTGCGGACGATCCGGCGCACAAGGGCACGCTCGACCAGCTCCGCGCCAAGTCCGAAGCACGCTGGGATCTCGCCGCCTTCGACGCCGAGGTGCGCGAAAGTCAGGCGCGGCGGTGGGTCGTCTACGAGGCGCTGCGCAACGGGGCCTATTACCCGTGGGATTACCAGCCGCTCCAACAGGCTTCCGAGCGCTATATGCGCAACCACATGAACCTCGACACGCTTGAAGGCGACCAGCGCTTTCCAAGGGGCGAGTGATGTACAGGGTTTACGGAAGGGCTACCTCGTCCAACGCTCAGAGCCTTTTGTGGGGCATGGAAGAGCTTGGTCTCGACTATGAAAGGCTAGACTTCGGCGGAGAGTTCGGCGGTCTCGACACCGCGGATTTCCGAAAGCTGAATCCTCACGGCCTGATCCCGGTTCTTCAAATTGGAAGCCAGGCGTTGTTCGAGAGTGCCGCAATCCTGCGCTATCTCGCCGCTCAGCACGGGTCCGAGAGCTTTTGGCCCTCTGACCCAGTGAGACGGGCGAAGGTCGATATGTGGGCGGAATGGGCCAAGTGGTCTGTCGCGGACAATTTCACCGGACCAGTATTTTGGCTCAACACCCGAACGGCGCCGGAACGGCGGGATCCTGCGCGAATTCGCGCCAATCTTGACCGGTTCGAGGCTGAACTTGAAAAAGCAGAGCCTATTCTGAGGCAATCTGCCTATCTCTGCGGTGAGGAGCTTTCGCTGGCGGATATCCACTTCGGCCATGTTCTCTACCGCTATTTCGACACCGACCTCGACCGGCGAATTCTACCAGAACTCGGAAGCTACTACGCACGGCTTTGCGCGCGCCCGGCATTCATCAAGACCGTGATGGTCTCCTACGATTCTCTGAGGGACACGTTTTGAAAGCTGCGAGCATGGGCAAGGTGAACGACCTTGAAATTGCGCACCGCCGCAGCATCTTTCACCGCGCCGAAATCAAGGCGAGCGGGCGCTGCGGCTGTTTCGATTGCCTCTCCACATTCACCCCCGCCGAGATCACCGACTGGGCCGATACCGGCAAGCCCGAGGCGGAGTGGACGGCCCTCTGCCCGCGTTGCGGCATGGACACGGTGATCGGGGATCGCTCGGGCCACCCCATAACAGAAGATTTCCTCAGCCAGAGGCATGAGCGCTGGCTCGAGGGCGACGACGAGGAAGAAGAATGAGCGCTGCGGCTGACTATGTGATTATCGGCGCGGGCAGCGCGGGCTGCGCCATGGCTTATCGGTTGGCGGAGGCTGGAAAAAAGGTCTTGGTGATCGAGCATGGCGGCACAGACGCCGGCCCTTTCATCCAGATGCCTGCCGCGCTCAGCTATCCGATGAACATGGCGATGTATGACTGGGGCTTCCACACCGAACCCGAGCCGCATCTGGGCGGCCGCCAGCTTGCCACGCCGCGCGGCAAGGTGATCGGCGGATCGTCCTCGGTGAACGGCATGATCTATGTGCGCGGCCATGCGCGGGATTACGACCACTGGGCCGAAAGCGGCGCGGCGGGCTGGGCCTATGCGGACGTGCTTCCCTATTTCAAACGGATGGAGCATTGGCACAGCGGCGGCCACGGCGGAGACAAGAACTGGCGCGGAAAGAACGGCCCCCTGCACGTCACACGCGGCCCCCGCACCAATCCGCTCACGCGGGCCTTTGTCGAGGCGGGGCGGCAGGCGGGCTATCCGGTGACGGGCGATTATAACGGCCAGCAGCAGGAAGGCTTTGGCCCCTTCGACGCGACGATCTGGAAAGGGCGGCGCTGGTCGGCGGCCAATGCCTATCTGCGGCCCGCGATGAAGACCGGCAATTGCACGGTGATCCGCGCCTTCGCCCGCCGCGTGGTGATCGAGGACGGACGCGCAACGGGGGTCGAGGTCGCGCGCGGCGGCAAGATCGAGGTGATCGAGGCGGGGCGCGAGGTGATCGTCGCGGCCTCGTCGATCAATTCGCCCAAGATCCTGATGCTTTCGGGTATCGGCCCGGCGGCGCATCTGAAAGAGCATGGCATCGAGGTGGTGGCCGACCGCCCCGGTGTCGGCCAGAACCTGCAAGACCACCTCGAGCTTTACATCCAGCAGGCCGCGACTAAGCCGGTGAGCCTGTTCAAATACTGGAACCTCTGGTCGAAGGCGATCATCGGCGCGCGCTGGCTTTTCACCAAGACGGGCCTTGGCGCGTCAAACCAGTTTGAAAGCGCGGCCTTCGTTCGCAGCAAGGCCGGCGTCGAATATCCTGATATCCAATACCATTTCCTGCCCATCGCCATCCGCTATGACGGGCAGGCGGCGGCCGAGGGGCACGGGTTTCAGGCCCATGTCGGGCCGATGCGCTCTGCCTCGCGCGGGGCGATCACGCTGCGGTCGGGCGATCCCAAGGACGCGCCGAAGATCCTCTTCAACTATATGAGCGAGGCGAGTGATTGGGAGGATTTCCGCACCTGCATCCGCCTGACCCGCGAGATTTTCGGGCAGGAAGCTTTCTCGCCTTATCGCGGAAAGGAAATTCAGCCCGGCATAGATTGCCAGTCGGACGACGCGCTTGACGAATTCATCCGCGCGCACGTCGAGAGCGCCTATCACCCCTGCGGCACCTGCAAGATGGGGGCGGCGAGCGACAAGATGGCGGTGGTCGACCCCGAATGCCGCGTGATCGGCGTCGACGGGCTGCGCGTGGCCGACAGCTCGATCTTCCCGCGCATCACCAACGGCAATCTCAACGCGCCCTCGATCATGACGGGCGAAAAGGCCGCCGATCATATCCTTGGCCGCGATATGCTGTCGCCGTCGAATGACGAGCCCTGGATCAACCCGAACTGGAAAACCTCGCAGCGCTAGATTTGATGCGTGTCAAAGTGGGCGGCGATTCCGCCCGCTAGGATCACATCGTAACTTCGATGAAAGGTGACCCATGTCCAACACCCCGCACGAGCTTGGCGACGATTTCCCCGGTCAGGCCGACCTGATCCACGAGATGAAAACCACGAACGCCCATTTCGCGACCCTTGCCGACCGCTACCACGAGATCAACCGCACGGTGCACCGGGCCGAGACCGATGTGGAACCGACCGACGATCTGCATATGGCCGAGTTGCGCAAAGAGCGGATGGCCCTGAAAGACCAGATCGCCGCGGCGCTTCGGGCGGCTCAGTCGACCTGATAAGGCAACACACCCCGATGATCGGGGTCGACCTTCAAACGCCGCTCGAGCGGCGGGACGGCGCGCTGGTGACAGTCGCGCCGTTCGCATATCCGGCAAGAGATGCCGATGGGCTCGAAGGCCTCGGGCGTATCGACATCCATGTGATCGGCATAGACCAGCGCCGGCGCGTGGCGCACCTCGCAGCCGAGGCCGATGGCATAGCGGCGGGTGGGCGCATCGAAGGCGCCGCCTGATTTCGTCACATCCCGCGCAAGGCAGAAATAGCGCACGCCATCGGGCGTCTCGGCCAGCTGCCGCAGGAACCGCCCCGGCGTCTCAAAGGCGCGGTGCACGTTCCAAAGGGGGCAGGCGCCGCCATAGCGGGCGAATTGCAGGGTGGTGGCCGAATGGCGTTTGGTGATCGTGCCCGCGGGATCGACGCGGACGAAGAAGAAGGGGATGCCCTTGGCGCCGGGGCGTTGCAGGGTCGAGAGCCTGTGGGCCACCTGTTCGAGCGAGGCGCCGAAACGGTCGGCAAGACGTTCGAGGTCGTGGCGGGTCTCCTGCGCGGCGGTGTGGAAGCGCTCGTAGGGCATGAGCGCCGCGCCGGCGAAATAGTTGGCAAGGCCCACCTTGGCGATGGCGCGGGCCTCGGGCGAATGGAAACGGGCGAGATCGAGGGTCGCCTCAAGAAGCTTGTCCTGCGTCAGAAGGGCCACCTGCAGGAGAAGCTGGAAGGTGCGGGTCTGCTCGGCCGAGCGGCGCGAGAGGGTCAGGATCTTGGCGTCGGGATCGTAGTGGCGGGTCACATCCGTATCGGCAAAACGCACCGCCACGCCCCGGGTGCCGAGTGCGGCGATGGCGGCGTCGCGGATGGTGGCGGGGCTTTGCGTGGCAAAGCGTTCGGCGGAGCGATCCACGGCGTCGATGTAGTTGTCGCAATAGTGGAAGAAGTCGCGCACCTCTTCCCACGGGCTCGGTTGCAGCCGCGCATCCTCGCGCCCGAGCGCCTCGTCGAGCGAGGCCAGCCGCTCGTGCGTCTGCCGATAGGCGCGGTGCAGGTCGAGGAAGGCGCGGGCGAGGGCCGGGGCGTTGGAGGCTGCAAGCCGCAGGTCGGCCAAGCCCGGTGGGGTGTCGCCAAATACAGGGTCGGCCAGCGCCTCGCGCATATCGCCCACAAGGCGGGCCTCGTCGCCGGATTGCAGCTCGGTCACGTCAAAACCGAATTCCTGGGCAAGGCCGAGGACCACGGCGGTCGAGACCGGGCGGTTGTTGTTTTCCATCTGGTTGAGATAGGGCAGCGAAACGCCAAGCTTGTCGGCAAAGGCCTTTTGCGTCAGGCCGAGCCGCCCGCGCAGCTCGCGCAGCTTGACGCCCGCATAGAGTTTCTGGATTGCCATGATCCCTCGGGTTTGCAGCTTCGCCGATCAAAATCATAGGCTTTGCAAACCCGCGCTGGCAAGCCTCACTCGATCCCGAGCCGCCTTTCGCGCCGGATGACAAAGGCAATTGCAACGCCCGACAGAACCGACGAGCCGAACATGATCGCCTGAAGCGGCAGGCTGCCGGCCTCGGGCGAAAGGCTCGACCCGGCCACCGCCGAAAGCGCGGCGCCGCCGGTGACCATGATCGCCCCGCCAAGGCCCGAGGCGGTGCCGGCAAGGTGGGGCCGCACCGAAAGCATCCCGGCGGTGGCGTTGGGCATGGTGAGGCCGTTGCCGAGGCCGAGGAAGGTGCAGAAGCCGAAAAAGAGAAGGGCGCTCTCGTTGCCCGAGAGGCTGATCGCCAGCGAAACGGCAAGGCCCGCGCTGGCGATGCCGGTGCCGACAAAGGTCATGCGGTTGACGCCGAAGCGCACCGAATAGCGGCCCGAGATATAGTTGCCGACTGCGAAGCCCACGGTGGGCGAGCCAAGGGCAAGGCCGGTTTGCAGAGGGCTCAGGCCAAAGACGCCGCTCGCCACGAGAGAGGCGCCGCCGAGAAGCGCGTAATAGGCACCTGCCGCGAAGGCATTGCACAGCACATAGCCCCAGAACCGCGGTGAACCGAGGAGGGCCGGATATTGCTTCACCTGCTCGCGGAAGGGCAGGCCCCGGTCGCGCACCGTCTCGCCCTGATCGGCCCAGACGAGGACGACCATCAGAAGGCCCATTCCCGTCAACAGCCAGAAATTCGCCCGCCAGCCGAGGAATTCATCGACCGCGCCGCCGATAAACGGCCCGATCATCGGCATGATCGACATGCCAAGCGTGACATAGCCGATCATCGAGGCGGCCTTGTCTTGGCTCACGAGGTCGCGCACCACGGCGCGGCTCAGGACCATTCCCGTCGCCACAGTCGCTTGCACCAGCCGGAAGCCGAGGAAGGCCGTGCCCGAAGGCGCGAGGGCCGCCCCGGCTGAGGCAAGCGTGAAGATGGCGAAGCCCACAAGAACCACGGGGCGGCGGCCGAAGCGGTCGGAAATCGGGCCAACGATGATCTGCATGATCGCGGTGGCCGCGAAATATCCCGAAACGGCCAGCTGCATCACGCCATAATCCACGCCGTATTCCGCCGCGATCGTGTTCAGCGAGGGAAGGAACAGCGACATATTCAACGCCGAAAGCCCCGCCAGCATCACCAGCGTGAACATATGCGGCGGCGTTGTCCGGTCGAAAAAGCGGGGGGCGGGATGCGAGATCATGGCTTTGGCTATGCCTCGCGGCAGGGGATGTCCACGGCTATTCGCCGCCGAAGCGGGCGAAGATGAACCAGGCTCCTGCGGCGATCAGCACAAAGCCCACGGCGTGATTCCAGCGGATCGGCTCGCCGAGGTAGAGCACCGAGAAACCGGCGAATACGGTGAGCGTGATGACCTCCTGAATGGTCTTCAGTTGCGCGGCGCTGAAATGCCCGTGGCCGATCCGGTTGGCAGGCACCTGCAACACATACTCGAAGAAGGCGATGCCCCAGCTCACGAGGATCACCACGATCAAGGGCGCGGCCTTGAACTTGAGGTGCCCATACCAGGCGAAGGTCATGAAAAGATTGGACATCAGGAGAAGCCCGATGGTCAGGACAGGCACCGGAAGCTGCGGCATGGGTTGCCCTTTCGGAGAGTAATTTCGCAGATTTGCAATTAGCTCGAACTATATTGCATTGAGTTTGCAAATTTGCTCGTTTGGCCTTTTGCCTGCCGCTCCACCTCCCTAAACTGTGGCAGCGGCAACGAAGGGCAATCTATCCGATGAAAGACATCCTGCAAGAACTGGAATCGCGGCGCGAAACGGCCCGGATGGGCGGTGGAACACGCCGGATCGAGGCCCAGCACGCCAAGGGCAAGCTGACCGCGCGCGAGCGCATCGAGCTGTTGCTCGACGAGGGCTCCTTCGAGGAGTTCGATATGTTCGTGGCCCACCGCTGCACCGATTTCGGGATGCAGGAGAGCCGCCCCGCAGGCGACGGCGTGGTGACGGGCTGGGGCACGATCAACGGCCGCATGGTCTATGTCTATTCCCAGGATTTCACCGTCTTTGGCGGCTCGCTCTCGGAAACCCACGCCCAGAAGATTTGCAAGATCATGGATATGGCGCTGCAAAACGGCGCGCCGGTGATTGGCATCAACGATTCGGGCGGCGCGCGCATTCAGGAAGGCGTGGCATCGCTTGCGGGCTATGCCGAGGTGTTCCAGCGCAACATCCTGGCGTCAGGCGTTGTTCCGCAGATTTCGGTGATCATGGGTCCCTGTGCGGGTGGTGCGGTCTACTCGCCGGCGATTACCGACTTCATCTTCATGGTGAAGGATTCGAGCTATATGTTCGTGACCGGCCCCGACGTGGTGAAGACCGTGACGAACGAGATCGTCACCGCCGAGGAACTGGGCGGCGCGTCCACCCACACCCGCAAATCATCGGTCGCGGATGGTGCCTTCGAGAATGACGTCGAGGCGCTGGCCGAGATCCGCCGCCTTGTCGATTTCCTACCGCTGAACAACCGGCAAAAGCCGCCTGTGCGCCCCTTCTTCGACGATGTGGCGCGGGTGGAAGATAGCCTCGACACGCTGATCCCCGACAATCCCAACACGCCCTATGACATGAAAGAGCTGATCCACAAGATCGCTGACGAGGGGGATTTCTACGAGATTCAGGCGGAATACGCGAAGAACATCATCACAGGCTTTGTCCGCCTCGAAGGCTCGACCGTCGGCATTGTCGCCAACCAGCCGACGATTCTGGCGGGGTGCCTCGATATCGACGCCTCGCGCAAGGCCGCGCGGTTTGTCCGCTTCTGCGATGCCTTCGAGATCCCGATCCTGACGCTTGTCGACGTGCCCGGCTTCCTGCCCGGCACCAGCCAAGAATACGGCGGCGTGATCAAGCACGGCGCGAAGCTTCTCTTTGCCTATGGCGAGGCCACGGTGCCCAAGGTCACCGTGATCACCCGCAAGGCCTATGGCGGCGCCTATGATGTGATGGCCTCCAAGCATCTGCGTGGCGATTTCAACTATGCCTGGCCCACCGCCGAGATCGCTGTCATGGGTGCCAAGGGTGCGGTCGAGATCCTCTATCGCAGCGAGCTTGGCGACAAAGACAAGATCGCGGCGCGGACCAAGGATTATGAGGATCGCTTCGCCAATCCCTTCGTCGCCGCCGAAAAGGGCTTTATCGACGAGGTGATCATGCCCCACTCGACCCGCCGCCGCGTCTGCCGCGCCTTTGCCTCGCTTCGGGGCAAGCAGCTTCAGAACCCGTGGAAGAAGCACGACAACATCCCGCTTTGATGGCCGGGGCGCTGACATGACGATCAATTTTGCCGACAGCCGGGAGAAACATTGATGGAAAAGCACCGTGGATTCCCGGGCCGGATGCCGAGCTCGGATTTCCAGTTCACTATTCGCCGCGCCAACAAGGAGGGCGCGACCAAGATCATCGCGCGCGAGCGGTTTCGGGATCGCCGCGCGCCGGATCGCAAGGCCGATGAGCTGTTTCTATGGGCCCTATGGGAGCATTTCGGCGAAGAGCCCTTCGTGCGCGGCAATCTCGACGCGGGGCGGCTGTCGTGGCTTTTCGGCCGCGAGGTCGTGGCCGCTCAGGAGCCGTTTGATCCAGAGGATTACGACGCGCTTCTGAAGATCAATCTGGCAAAGGCCAAGGCCAGCTTTCCGCAGATTTTCGACGACCGCGCAGCGTCGCCCTTCGAGGGGGGCGACGATTGGGATTGATGGGCGGAAATTGGCCTGTGTTGGCAGGGATTTGGCAGGAATGCGCGCATTCGGCGGGGCCTTCCTGCAAGCCTGTTGGCGCGCGTCTGGCGCTGTGCCAGTCTCAGCCTCGGGTCGGCGCTCTCCGTAATGCGACGCAGGCCCAACATCCAAATTGTTCCCCTTTCCTTGACCGGTCAGCCCCCTCATGGGGCCGACCGGCCCCTTTTCCATTGATCGCCGCAGATTGCGCGGGTTTATGCCCATATCCGACGCTTGATATTGTCTATCCACGCCTTGCCGGTGACTGTTTGACCAAATCAAACACGCAAAAGGGCAGTCTCCAATGCATAGAAAACTCTTCGCTCTCGCCTTCGCGGCGCTTCTCGGCCTTGCAGGCTGTATCGACACCGATCTCGAGCGCGGCCTTGCCGGTGCCGCGGCAGGCGCGCTGCTTGCCGATGCCGTCGGCGGCAACGCCTTCACCGGCGCGCTCATCGGCGGCGCGGCTGGCGCGACCTGCGACGATCTCGGCGCCAAAGCCTGCCAATAACCTGATCCGCCCTTCGGGGCGCAAGACCCATCCTGACCGCCACGGGCGCCTGCGCGCACCCGTGGCGGTTTCGCATTTGAAGGACCTCGCCTGATGTTCAAGAAGATCCTGATCGCCAACCGGGGCGAAATCGCCTGCCGCGTCATCAAGACGGCCCGCAAGATGGGCATCCAGACGGTGGCGGTCTATTCCGATGCCGACCGCAACGCGCTCCATGTCTCGATGGCCGACGAGGCGATCCACATCGGCCCGCCGCCGGCGAACCAGTCCTATATCGTGATCGACAAGATCATGGCCGCGATCAAGGAAAGCGGCGCCGAAGCGGTGCATCCGGGCTATGGCTTCCTCTCGGAGAACCCCAAATTCGCCGAGGCCCTGGAGAAGGCCGGGGTCGCATTCATCGGGCCCCCGGCGAAATCCATCGAGGCGATGGGCGACAAGATCACCTCGAAGAAGATCGCGCAAGAGGCGGGCGTGAGCACCGTTCCGGGCTATATGGGCCTCATTGGCGATGCCGAGGAGGCGGTGAAGATCAGCCAGGAGATCGGCTATCCGGTGATGATCAAGGCCTCTGCGGGTGGCGGCGGCAAGGGGATGCGGATTGCCTGGAACGACACCGAGGCGCGCGAGGGCTTCCAGTCGTCCAAGAACGAGGCCGCCAATTCCTTTGGCGACGACCGGATCTTCATCGAGAAGTTCGTGACGCAACCGCGCCACATCGAAATTCAGGTGCTCTGCGACAAGCACGGCAACGGCGTCTATCTGCACGAGCGCGAATGCTCGATCCAGCGGCGCAACCAGAAGGTCGTGGAAGAGGCCCCGTCGCCCTTCCTCGATGAGGCCACCCGCAAGGCCATGGGCGAGCAGGCTGTGGCTCTGGCCAAGGCCGTGGGCTATGCCAGCGCCGGCACGGTCGAGTTCATCGTCGATGGCGCGCGCAATTTCTATTTCCTCGAGATGAACACCCGCCTGCAGGTGGAGCATCCCGTCACCGAGCTCATCACCGGCGTCGATCTGGTCGAGCAGATGATCCGCGTGGCCAATGGCGAGGCGCTGCCGTTCAAGCAAGAAGACCTCACGATCAACGGCTGGGCGATCGAGAACCGCCTTTATGCCGAGGATCCCTATCGCAACTTCCTGCCCTCCATCGGCCGCCTCAGCCGCTATCGCCCGCCTGTCGAGGGCGACACGGAGACGGGCGGCATCGTCCGCAACGATACCGGCGTTTATGAGGGCGGCGAGATCTCGATGTATTACGACCCGATGATCGCCAAGCTCTGCACATGGGCCCCTACGCGGGCGCAGGCCATCGAAGAGATGCGGGTGGCGCTGGATACCTTCGAGGTCGAGGGCATCGGCCACAACCTGCCCTTCGTTGCCGCCGTGATGGATCACCCGCGCTTTGTCTCGGGTGCGATCACCACGGCCTTCATCGCCGAGGAATACCCCGACGGGTTTTCGGGCGTCGAGCTGCCGCGCGAAGCGCTGGTGCGCGTGGCCGCTGCCGCTGCCGCCATGCATCGGGTCACGGAAATCCGCCGCTCGCGCATCTCGGGCCGGATGAACAATCACGAGCGCCACGTCGGCACGGATTGGGTGGTGACGCTTCAGGGGCAGGAATTCCCTGTCGCCATGACCGCCGACCGCGCGGGCGCCGATGTGACCATCGAGGGCAAGACCCTGCGGATCGAAAGCGACTGGACGCCGGGCGATCCTTTGGCGCGGCTCACCGTGGGCGGGGCGCTTCTGGTCCTCAAGGTCGGCAAGCGCACCCAAGGCTTCCGCCTGCGCTTCCGCGGGGCCGATCTTCAGGTGACGATCCGCACGCCGCGTCAGGCCGAGCTTGCGCGGCTCATGCCAGAAAAGCTGCCGCCCGATACGTCAAAGTTCCTGCTCTGCCCGATGCCGGGCCTCATCGTGAAGGTGAACGTTGCCGCAGGTGATGAGGTGCAAGAGGGGCAGGCGCTTTGCACCGTCGAGGCGATGAAGATGGAGAACATCCTCCGCGCCGAGCGCAAGGGGATCGTCAAGAAGGTCAATGCCTCGGCGGGCGACAGCCTTGCCGTTGACGAAGTGATCATGGAGTTCGAATGATGCCAGCCCGCGGGGGCATCAGCCTCGCGGCCCTTTCCGCGCTTTCGGCCGGCTTTGGGTTTGCGATCTGGTTTGCCCTCACCTGGGCCCGCATCGGCACGTTCGAATATCCGCTCGACGACGTCTATATCCACCTCGCCATGGCCGAGGGGATCGCGGGCGGCACCTATGGTATCAACCCCGGGGAGCCCGCCTCGGCGGCCTCGTCGATCCTCTATCCGCTTCTGCTGACCCCGTTCCCGGGGGCGGAAATGCAGCGGTACTTGCCCCTCTTTTGGAACCTTAGCGGACTTCTGACGCTGGCTTGGTTGCTCGGGCGCTGGATCGAGGAATGGAGCACCGGCAAGGTGGCCGTCATCCTTGCGTTGGTTCTGCCCTTTGCGACCAACATGGCGGGCGTCGCCAGCCTCGGGATGGAGCACACGCTGCACGCGCTGGCGATGGCGGTGATGCTGTTGGGCTTCTGGCGGTTCCTGTCGAAGGGCGAGGTCGGCTTGGCGCTCATCGCCGGTGTCCTCCTCGCGCCAGTGCTGCGCTTCGAGGGGATCGGGCTGGCATTGGCGGTTTCCGCCGTGGTTGCCCTGCGCGGGCACCTTCGGGCGGGGGCAATGCTGGCGGCGCTCGCGCTGGTTCCAGTTGCGTTGTTCGCCTTGTTCCTCACATCTCAGGGTCTCGACCCTGTTCCAAGCTCAGTCCTCGCCAAACTCAGCGCTGCGTCCGATTCCAGCGACCCGCTCTCGCGCCTTTTGCGTAATCTCTTTTCGGTCGGCGGCCTTGTCGTGTTGGCAGCCTTCGCCTTTCTGACCGCCGCGCTCTTCAACCGCGAGAATCAGAACCTGCGCCTTTTCACCCTCGTGGTCTGGCTGGCCGTTCTGGGGCACCTCTTTGCAGGCCGCATCGGCTGGGCGGCGCGGTATGAGCATTATGTTCTGGTGATTTCGGCTATCGCTCTTATCCCCGCACTGGCCCGTGGCGGGGCCTTTCGCTCCGTCGGAATGATCGCTGCGTTGGCGAGCGCCGCCTATTTCCTCTGGATGAACGCCACCGTCTACAACTGGACGGCCCGCGGCGTCTATCTCCAGCACGCCCAGATGGCCCGGATCGAGGCAGAGTTGCCGGGCGTTCCGGTGGCCGTCAACGATATCGGCAGGGTCGCTTGGGCACAGGATGCAGCCGTCGTCGATCTCTGGGGCCTCGCCTACGCCAACGCTCGCCGCGCCCGGCAGGAGGCCGAGGCCGAGGGCGGGCCCGAGCCGGGCTGGGCCGGGGCGTTGGCGGATGCCAAGGGCGCGCGCTATGCGATGGTCTATGCCGACTGGTTCAAGGACGGGATTGGCGCGGATTGGCGGCTGGTGGCAACCCTGGCCACGCCCGCGCCCATCGGCATCCTCGGCAGCGAGGTTGTCTCGATCTATGCCATCGACCCGACGATAGAAGATGACCTGCGTGCCGTGATCGAACGGCATGCCCCGTCGATGCCCGAGGGCGCGACGCTGACCCAAGTGAATTGAATGACCTGCGACGGAAGACTTGAGAAAGGCTCTGCAAATGGCGGAAAAGATTGAGAAATGGCGCGCACTGGCGGCCAAGGAACTGCGCGGCGCCGAACCCGATAGCCTGATCTGGAACACGCTCGAGGGCATTCCGGTCAAGCCGCTTTATACCGAGGATGACGTGAAGGGCCTCGACCACCTTGGCACCGTCCCCGGTGCCGCTCCCTTCACCCGTGGCCCCCGCGCGACGATGTATGCGGGCCGGCCATGGACGATCCGCCAATACGCGGGCTTCTCGACCGCCGAGGAGAGCAACGCCTTCTACCGCCGCGCCCTTGCCGCCGGCCAGCAGGGCGTCTCGGTCGCCTTCGACCTTGCCACCCACCGCGGCTATGACAGCGACCACCCCCGCGTCGAGGGCGATGTGGGCAAGGCAGGCGTGGCGATCGACAGCGTCGAGGACATGAAGATCCTGTTCGACGGCATCCCGCTCGACAAGGTCTCGGTCTCGATGACGATGAACGGCGCGGTGATCCCGATCCTCGCCAATTTCATCGTCACCGGCGAGGAACAGGGCCATTCGCGTGCGGTGCTTTCCGGCACGATCCAGAACGACATCCTCAAGGAGTTCATGGTCCGCAACACCTATGTCTATCCGCCCGAGCCTTCGATGCGGATCGTGGCCGACATCATCGAATACACCTCGCAAGAGATGCCCAAGTTCAACTCGATCTCGATCTCGGGCTATCACATGCAGGAGGCGGGGGCGAACCTCGTCCAAGAGCTGGCCTATACGCTGGCGGACGGCCGCGAATATGTTCGCACCGCGATCAAGCGGGGGATGAATGTGGATGATTTCGCGGGGCGGCTGTCGTTCTTCTTTGCCATCGGCATGAATTTTTTCATGGAGGCCGCCAAGCTCCGCGCCGCGCGGCTTCTGTGGCACCGGATCATGGCCGAGTTCAATCCGCAGAAGCCCGGCTCTTCGATGCTGCGCACCCACTGCCAGACCTCGGGCGTCTCCTTGCAGGAACAAGACCCCTACAACAACGTCGTCCGCACCGCCTATGAGGCGATGGCGGCGGCCTTGGGCGGCACGCAGTCGCTGCACACCAATGCGCTGGATGAGGCCATTGCTCTGCCGACCGATTTCTCGGCCCGCATCGCCCGCAACACCCAGCTGATCCTTCAGGAAGAGACCGGCATCACCAATGTCGTCGATCCGCTCGCTGGTTCCTACTATGTCGAGAGCCTGACGGCTGAGTTGGCCGAGAAGGCTTGGGCGCTGATCGAAGAGGTCGAAGAGATGGGCGGTATGACCAAGGCCGTCGCCTCGGGCCTGCCGAAGCTTCGGATCGAGGAAAGTGCGGCGCGGCGGCAGGCGATGATCGACCGTGGCGAAGAGGTGATCGTCGGGGTCAACAAGTATCGCCTCGCCAAGGAAGACCCGATCGACATCCTTGATATCGACAACGATGCCGTGCGGGCCAACCAGATCTCGCGCCTTCAGCGCGTGCGCGGCACCCGCGACGCCGCCGCCTGCGAGGCGGCGCTGGACGAGCTGTCGCGGCGGGCGAGCGAGGGCGGCAATCTTCTTGAGGCGGCTATCGAGGCGGCCCGTCAACGGGCCACCGTGGGAGAAATCAGCATGGCGATGGAAAAGGAATTCGGGCGGCACCGGGCCGAGGTCAAGACCCTCGCGGGCGTCTATGGCGCGGCCTATGAGGGCGACGAAGAGTTCGCCGCGATCCAGAAGGCCGTGGAAGAGTTTGCCGAGGCCGAAGGCCGCCGCCCGCGGATGCTCGTCGTCAAGATGGGGCAGGACGGCCACGACCGCGGCGCAAAGGTGATCGCCACGGCCTTCGCCGATATCGGCTTTGACGTGGATGTGGGCCCCTTGTTCCAGACCCCCGAAGAGGCCGCGCAGGACGCAATCGACAACGATGTGCACGTCGTCGGCATCTCGTCACAGGCGGCAGGGCACAAGACGCTCGCGCCCAAGCTCGTGCAGGCGCTCAAGGATCAAGGCGCGGAGGATATCATCGTCATCTGCGGCGGCGTCATTCCGCAGCAGGACTATGAGTTTCTCAAGAAGGCCGGGGTAAAGGCGATCTTCGGCCCCGGGACGAATATCCCCGAGGCCGCCAAGAACATCCTCGGCCTGATCCGTCAGGCCCGCGCCTAGGCATCGGCGGGCGCGGCTTCGCGCCGCGCCGCCAGCAACAGGACGCCATAGCCGAGGATCGCCGAGACAAGCGAGCCCGAGAGGACGCCGAGCCGCACCGCGTTCATCTGCGCCGCGTCGGCAAAGCTGAGCGAGCCGATGAAAAGCGACATGGTGAAACCGATGCCCGCAAGGCAGGCGATGCCATAGATATGCATCCAGCTTGCGCCATGCGGCAGGCGGGCAAAGCCAAGTTTGACCATCGCCCATGTCATCCCGAAAACGCCAATCTGCTTGCCGATGATCAGGCCCAGCGCGATGCCAAGGGGCAGGGGGGCAAAGAGGTCGGAGAGCGACAGGCCAGTGAGCACGACGCCTGCGTTGGCGAAGGCAAAGATCGGCACGATCATATAGAGCACATAGGGCGAAAGGCCGTGCTCAAGGCTGTGAAGCGGCGATTTGCCATACTTGTCGGTCAGCGGGATGGTGAAGGCGGTGACAACACCCGCAAGGGTCGCATGAACGCCCGATTTCAGCACGAGGAACCACATGATCGTGCCCAGAAGAAGCGCAGGCGCAATCCGGTGCGCGCCTTTCCAGTTGAGCCACAGAAGGCCCGCGAGCGGCAGGGCGGCCAGCATCAGGTAATCGACCTTGAGGTCGGCCGTATAGAAGAGGGCGATGATCACGATCGCGCCAAGGTCATCAAGGATCGCCAGCGTCAGCAGGAACACCTTGAGCGACGCGGGCGCGCGGGTGCCCAGAAGGGCGAGGATGCCGAGGGCAAAGGCGATATCGGTCGCCGCCGGAATGGCCCAGCCGCCAAGGTTGGCGGGGCTCGACCAGTTGAGGGCCACAAAGACAAAGGCCGGAAGGATCATGCCGCCCACTGCCGCCATGCCCGGAAGCACAACGTCGCGCGGGTTCTTGAGCTTGCCTTCCAGCATCTCGCGTTTCAGCTCAAGGCCGATGAGGAAGAAGAACACCGCCATCAGGCCATCGTTGATCCACAGGATCAGTGGCTTGGCGAGGCCGTCGCCATTCAATGTGATCGACAGCTTGGCGCCGAGGAAAGCGTCGTAGAAGGGCTGAAGCGACGAGTTGGCGACCATCAGCGCCGCGAGGGCAGAGGCCATAAGAAGGATGCCCCCAAAGGCATCGTGCTTGAAGAACCGGTCGACCGCGGCGAGGAGTGACATCCCTATTCCTGACTGTTTGTGTTATGTTTCGTTCGACTTAGGTCAATACGGGCTTGAATCAAGATTGGATTGGTCGAAAGTGGCGCCGACTGTGTCAGGGAAACCTCATGTGGCATCTCGATCATCTGGCTGTCGTCTGTGCCGACCTCGATGAGGGAACGGCATGGGCTGAATCCGCCCTTGGTGTCCGATTTCAGAGGGGTGGTAAGCACGCACGCTACGGCACTCACAACAGGCTGCTTGGCCTTGGCGCTGAGCTCTATCTCGAGGTGATTGCTATTGATCCCGAGGCTGCCTTTTCCGGGCCACGATGGTTCGGGCTCGATGATTTCACAGGCCCGCCGCGTCTTGGAAACTGGATCGTGGCCTGTGACAGGTTGGACGAGGCGCTGGATCAAAGCCCCGAAGGATCGGGAGACTCTATCGAGCTGCAACGCGGCGATCTGAAATGGCGTATCTCTGTGCCTGTGGATGGCAGTCTGCCCGTGGGTGGCGGGTGGCCAACGCTGATCGAGTGGGCCCAAGGCACACGCCATCCGGCCTCCCGTCTTGACGACAGCGGGCTGCGTCTCGAGCGACTGACGATTGGGCATCCCGATGCCGCCACCCTATCATCTCGCCTTGCGACCAAACTCATTGACCCGCGCATCGTGTTTGACGCGGCGACCGCCCCGTCTTTGTCCGCAACATTCCATGCGCCTCAGGGCGTCGAAAGATACCTATGATTATCCGGCACGCCACCACCGCCGACGCAAAGGCCATAGCGACAATCTGGAACCACTATATTCGCGACACAACGGTGACCTTCCTGCCCGATGAGAAATCGGTCGAAGACGCCAAGAAGATGATCGCCACGGATGTTTGCCTCGTCGCCGATGATGGCGGGGTTCAGGGCTTTGCCCGCTACTTTCAGTTCCGCGGGGGCAGGGGGTATGTCCATACGGTCGAGCACACCGTTCTTCTTGCGCCGGGAACTGCCGGGCGCGGATATGGGCGAGACCTGATGAGGGCGCTCATGGCTCATGCGGCGGAAGCGGGAAAACATTCCATGTGGGCCGGCGTCAGCGGCGAGAATGCCGACGGTGTGGCCTTCCACAAGGCGCTGGGTTTTGCGGAGGTTGCCCGCCTTCCCGAGGTGGGCTTCAAGTTCGGCCGCTGGATTGATCTCGTCCTCATGCAAAAACGCCTCTGACATCCGCGCCCCGAACCGCTAGGCTCGCCCCCATGTCGATCTGGACCCGAATTGCCGATGCCCTCTCCTCGCTTGCCAAGGGCGAGGGGCTCTCGTCCGTTTTCGAGAAGCTCCGCACGCCGCCCGAGCGGTCGGTCGCCTTCGCCATCGCGGTGATTGGCCTTGGGGCAAAGATGGCCAAGGCCGATGGCCTTGTGACGCGCGACGAGGTTTCGGCCTTCCGCGAGGTGTTCTTCATCGCCCCCGACGACGAGGCCAACGCCGCCAAGGTCTTTAATCTTGCGCGTCAAGACGTGGCGGGTTTCGAGGAATATGCGCGCCGGATCAAGGCCATGTATGCCGAGGAAATCGATCCGCTCTGCGATCTGATGGAGGGGCTCTTCCACATCGCCATGGCGGACGGGGAATATCATCCGGCGGAGAACGCCTTCCTTCGCGAGGTCGCTCGCATCTTCGGCTTCGACGAACGACGCTTTTCCCGCATCCGCGCCCAGTTCGTCCCCGATGCCGAGCGTGATCCCTATGACGTTCTGGGCGTGGCCCATGACGCGCCGATGGCCGAGGTGCGGGCGGCGTGGCGCGCCTGCGTCCGCGAAACCCACCCCGACCAGATGATCGCCCGTGGTCTGCCTGAAGAGGCCATCCGGCTGGCCGAAAAACGGCTCGTCGCGATCAACCGCGCCTGGGAGCAGATCAGCGGGAAAGCCGCATGAGGATCGCCACCTACAACGTAGAATGGTTTGCCAACCTCTTCGACGATGCGGGCAACCTCATCGACAACAACAGCTGGTCGGGCCGGCAGGATGTGACCAAGGCCGAGCAGGCGGTTGCACTGGCGCGGGTCTTTCAGGCGATTGATGCCGATGCGATCATGATCATCGAAGCCCCCGACATCTCGCCGCACCGCGACGGGCGCGTCGCGCTGGAAACCTTCGCCGCCTACGCGGGCCTTCGCACGCGAAAGGCGCTTGCGGGTTTTCCGAACGAGACCCAGCAAGAGATCATCCTGCTCTACGATCCCGATATCGTGACGGCGCGGCATGATCCGAAAGGCGATGGCACCAGCAAGAAAGGCTCGGCCAAAGCGCCGCGCTTTGACGGGGTGTTCCGGCTCGACCTGGATGTTGACGCAGCCCCCGATCTCATTCGTTGGTCCAAGCCGCCTCTGGAGGCGGTGCTCAAGACAAAGGGCGGGCGCGAGGTTCGGCTGATCGGGGTTCACGCCAAGTCCAAAGCGCCGCATGGGGCGCAGGAAGGGCACGCCGCATATCGCATCTCGATCGAGAACCGCCGCAAGCAGCTTGCCCAGTGCATCTGGCTGCGCCAGCGGATCGAACAGCACCTGGAAGATGGCGATGACCTGATCGTTCTGGGCGATCTGAATGACGGCCCCGGCCTGGACGATTATGAAAAGCTCTTCGGGCGCTCGAGTGTCGAGATCATCATGGGCGAAGAGGGCGCGACCCGGCTTTTCGATCCACACGCGCGGCTGGCGCTCAGCCAGCGGATCGGCGCGAGCCCCACAAGCTCGCGCTTTCGCCTGCCGCCGGGCGGGCGCTATCTGTCGGCCATGCTCGACTACATCATGGTCTCGCCCAAGCTGCACGACCTCGATCCGGTCTGGCGCATCTGGCACCCGTTCGACGATCCTTTGATCTATGCCGACACAGATCTGCGCGAGGCGCTTCTCACCGCCTCGGATCACTTCCCCGTCACCCTCGATATCGCGCTCTAGCTGTCGAGAAACCGCACGCTGACAGTGGCGCGCAAAGACGAGGCCAGTGCGTTGAGGCGGTTCTGCGCAACCTCGCCAAAGAGCGGGCGCGCGTGATCGCTCAGCACAAGTTCCAGATCCCGCTTCTTGGGCTGCCACCTAAGCTCGCCCGGCGCTTCGTCGACCCCGAGCCAAAGCATCGCGCCAAGGCGCATCGCCTTGCCCAAGACCTCGGCCTGCTGCAACTCTTCGACAGTGAGCAACTGGAAGATCTTTTCAAACCGCGAGCCTTCGCGCTTGTTGGAATAGCGGTGCAGGAGCGATAGCCCGAGGAAAACCCGCTCGCGGTGCTTGAGCCCGCCAAGATTGGCGCGGGTCGCGTTGTCGAAGGCCACCTCGTCGCGATAATCGGGATGCGCCCGCCATGTCACGTCATGCAGAAGGCAGGCTGCCTTGATGATCCGCTTCTTCTGCCAGTCGGCCTTGGGGAAAAGCGGCAGGACGAAATCATAAAGGATCTTGCCAAAGCCCGGGAGCCGCGCGTCTTTCGCCTCGGCAAAGCGGCAGGCCTCGATCAGCGGATCGCGGGCACGGAGATCGGCCGGCATCTGCTCGTAGAGCATCCCCTCGCGGATGCCGTAGGAGCTGACCGTGATATCCTTGGGCCGGAACGCCTTGACCAGTTCGCGCAGCACGACAATGGCAATCGGCACAAGCGCCATACGGTCGGCGGATATTCCCGCGCGGTTGCGCACAACCTCGGGGTTCGTGGCCTCGATATAGCTCTGGGTGAGCGACACGTTCTGCGAGGACATCCGGTATTCGTGCAGAACCGTCAGCGGATAGCCGCGGCGCTCCATGTCGATCCGGGCGATGGCACGCCACGAGCCGCCGACGAGGAACAGGCGCTTGCCCGTCTCGTGGTCCATCTTCGCGTGCAGGTCGGCGATGACCGCGCGGATATGGTCCTTCAGCGCCTTCTTGGTGGTGAAGTGGCTCAGGCGCAGGGGGCCAAGTGGCGAGGTTTCGCGGCGGCCGACCTTGCCATCTTCGAGGTCGGCGATCTCCATCGACGAGCCGCCGATGTCGCAGACGATGCCATAGCTGCCCGGCCAGCCGAGCAGCACGCCCTGCGCCGAGAGCCGCGCCTCTTCACGGCCGTCGATCACCCAGAGCTTGATACCTGTCTCGCGCTCGACCTCGGCGCGGAACTCTTCGCCATCCTCGGCCTCGCGCACGGCGGCGGTGGCCACGGCGGTCAACGGGCGGATGCCCATCCCTTCGGCCAGCGCCGCAAAGCGGCGGATCGCCGAAACGGCGCGGGTTCTGCCAACGGGATTGAGCCGTCCGGTTTCTGCAAGGCCAGCGCCGAGGCCCGCCATGACCTTTTCGTTGTAGAAATAGGCAGGGCTTCGCGCCGCGCCGTCGAACACCACAAGGCGCACCGAGTTCGAGCCAACGTCCACCACGCCCACCCGCGACAGGGCGCGTGCCTTGGGATCGTCGAAGATCGGACGACCAAAGCCACCCCAGTCGGTCGTGTCGCGCGTCTCGGCTTCGGTCATGAGATTCCCCTAGGGTCTTTGGGCAGTCTTGGCGGCAGGGCGGGGCCTGTCAATCGTCGGTATGGGTCAGCTCCGGCACGTCCTTGGCGCCCGCCGAGCCTCGGCCCGACAGCGAGGGGTTTTCCATGAAGAAGCGGTGGCAGTTGAACGCGGGCCCGCTTTCCGGCGGCACAGCGCGGGTAAAGCTGCCATCGGCACCCATGGTCCAGCTTTGCGCCACGTCGTGCAGGTTCGCGGCCATGATCTGGCTGACGATCTGGGCCTTGACCGTGGGGTTGGTGATCTCGACCAGCGTCTCGACCCGGCGGTTGAGGTTGCGGTCCATCCAGTCGGCGGACGAGATGAACACACGGGCCTTCTTCGAGGGCAGGCCGTGGCCGTTGCCGAAGCAGACGATCCGCGAATGTTCGAGGAAGCGGCCGATAATGGATTTCACACGGATATTCTCGCTGAGGCCCTTCACGCCGGGGCGCAGGCCGCAAATGCCGCGCACCACGAGGCTGATCTTCACACCTGCTTGCGAGGCGGCATAGAGCGCGTCGATCACATCGCCCTCGATCAGGCTGTTGAGCTTGACCCAGATCGCCGCAGGCTTGCCCGCGCGGGCGTGCTCAGCCTCGGCCTCGATCATCTCGAGGAGGCGGGGTTTGAGCGAGATCGGAGAGATGGCGAGATTTTCCAATCTTTCCGGCTGGGCATAGCCCGAGAGATAGTTGAACACCTTGGTCGCATCGCGCCCCAGTGCCTTGTCGCAGGTGAAAAGGGAGAGGTCCGTATAGATGCGGGCGGTGATCGGGTGATAGTTGCCGGTGCCGAAATGGGTATAGGTCACCAGCTGATCGCCCTCGCGGCGCACCACGGTCGAGATCTTGGCGTGGGTCTTGTAGTTGGTGAAGCCATAGACCACATGCGCCCCGGCACGTTCGAGGCGGCGCGACTGGCGGATATTGGCGGCCTCGTCGAAGCGGGCCTTGAGCTCGACCAGCGCGGTGACGGATTTGCCATCCTCCGCCGCCTCGCACAGCGCCTCGACGATCGGCGAGTTGCGCGAGGTGCGATAGAGCGTCTGCTTGATCGCCACCACATCGGGATCGCGGGCGGCCTGCTGCAGGAAGCGCACCACCATGTCGAAGGTCTCGTAGGGGTGGTGCAGCAGCATATCCTTCTGCCGGATCGCCGCGAACATATCGCCGTCGAAATCCTGCACCCGCTCGGGGACGCGGGGTGAATAGGGCGGCCAGAGAAGGTCGGGGCGGGCGTCGAGCACCAACTCGCCCAGATCGGCCATGCCGATCATGCCTTCGACCTCGACCACCTCATCCTCGCGGACGTGCAGCTCGCTCATGATCATCGCCTTGAGCGCGGGCGGGGCGCCGGCCGACATCTTCATTCGAACGACCTCGCCCCGGCGGCGGCGTTTGAGCGCGGTCTCGAACTCGCGCACGAGGTCTTCGGCCTCGTCCTCGACCTCGAGATCGCTGTCGCGCAAGACGCGAAACGCGCAGTGGCCCTTCACCCCATAGCCGGGGAAGAGCTGGCCGATATGCAGGATCAAAAGCTCTTCGAGCGGCAAGAAGCGGTGGCCGCTCTCCGAGGGGAGCGGGATGAAGCGGTCGATCTGGGCCGGAACCGGCAAAAGCGCGCGCAGGGGGCGCTTGTCGAGGGTGCGCTCGAGCTGGAGCGCCAGCGCAAAGCCTTCGTTGGGGATGAAGGGGAAGGGGTGGGCGGGGTCCACCGCCAGCGGCGAGAGGACCGGAAAGACCTTGTTGAGGAACACATCCTCAAGGTGGCGTTCATCCTCTTCGGTCAGCTTGCCGCGCACGCAGATCTGGATGCCGTTCTCGGCCAATTCGCCGGTCAGCTGCGAAAAGATCACCTGCTGTTGTGCCATCAGGCGGCGGGCATTCTCGTCGATCAGAGCAAGCTGTTCGGCGGGGCTCAGGCCATCGAGCGAGGGCGAGCTATTGCCGGCACGGGCCAATTCGCGCAGGCCGGCGACGCGGACGGTGTAAAACTCGTCAAGGTTGGTGGCCGAGATCGACAGGAACCGCAGGCGCTCCAAGAGCGGCACGCGCGGGTTTTCGGATTCCTCCAGAACCCGCCAGTTGAAGCCAAGCCAGCTCAGCTCGCGGTTATAAAAGCGGCCCGGTCCGCTCAGGTCGGTGTCGATCCCGACCGGTTCGGGAAAGGGGCTTTCGAGAAAATCGGCGTTGCGCATAGCGGGCTGGAATTCCTGTGTCGTTGACACCAGTTATCCGCCGCTTGGGGGGGGATTGTCCAGAAGCGCCCGCGCCAGCGGCACATTGACCTCGCGCCCCTGCGCTAAGGCCGCGGCATCAAGATCGGCCACCATCCGCGCGGCGGCGGCGAACGAGCGGTCGATCCGGCTCACCAGATAGGCGATCAGCGCCGGGGGCGGGGCGATCTGGCGATCCTGAAAGAGCTTCATCATCACCGCGCCCAGAAGGCGGTCGTCGGGATCGTCGATGTGGCTTACGGTGGTGGCCTGCATCCGGCTCGCAAGGTCGGGCAGGGCGATAGCCCAGCGCGAGGGCGCGCGGTCGGAGGTGAGAAGAAGCTTGCCGCGCCCCCGCAGGTGGTTGTGGAGGTGGAACACCGCTTCTTCCGCCTCGCGGGGCAGGGTCTCCATATCCTCAATGACGACGCAGGCGGCCTTGGGCGGGGCAAAGTCCGCGTTGACCTTGGAAGCGTGGAGCAGAACTGCACTATTGTTTTGCGCGAAAACGCGGGCGAGGTGGGTCTTGCCGCTGCCTTTGGGCCCGACGATGGCGAGCTTGCCCTCGGGCCAACCCTCGGGGGCCGAGATCATCGCGAAAGAGCGGGCATTGGCCTCCGAGATGAAGAAATCCTCGCGCCCCAGCGCCACGCGCACCGGCCAATCGAAGGCAAGTTGCTCGGCCATCAGTCTTTACCGGCCAACCCGCGATAGAGGCGGCCCGCCTTATATTGGGTCAGGCCAAAACGGGCGAGAACGCCGAACATCGCGGCAACCGGCACAGCGACGAGCATCCCGACAAACCCAAAGAGCGAGCCAAAGACTGACAGGGCAAGGATCAACCAGACCGGATGCAACCCGACCGAGCCGCCGACGAGCTTGGGCGTCAGGACATTGCCCTCCATCAGCTGACCTATGCCGAAGATGCCGGCGACAATGCCGATCCAGAGCCAGTCGCCCCAGAACTGGAAAAGCGCAAGGCCGATGGCCAGTGCCCCGCCGACGAGGGCACCGACATAGGGGATGAACGAGATGATCCCGCCGACAAAGCCCACGGCGAGACCGAAGTTGAGGCCGACGAGCATGAGCGACACGCCATAATAGGTCCCGAGGATCAGGCAGACCGTGCCTTGGCCCCGAATGAACGAGGCGAGCGTCTTGTCGATTTCGGCGGCCACCTGACGGATCGCCGGCGCATGATCGCGCGGCAGAAGGTCGTCGATCACCGCGACCATCCGGTCCCAGTCGAGGAGAAGATAGAAGGCCACAACCGGCACGACGACCAGAAGGACGATAATGTTGATGAGGCTGAGCGCCGAACTCAGAACCCCGTTCAACAGATCGCCGCCCTTGGATTGGATCGTTTGCCCCACCGCCGTCAGCTGATGGCGGATCGTGCTGTCGGCGTCCATCAGCGAGGGGAACCGCTCGGTCAGCCAGTGCTGAAGCTGCGCGACGATCGTTGGCGCGCTTTCAACCAGCGATGTGGTTTGCTGGATCAAGGTCGGGATGATCAGGAGGAACGCCACAACAAAAGCCAATGCAGCGACAAGGGTGATCGTCGCGACCGAAAGAACGCGGCTGAAGCCGATCTTTTCGAGGCGGTCGGCAATCGGATCGAGCAGATAGGCAATAGCCCCGCCAAGGACGAAGGGCAAAAGCACATTGCCCAACGCATATAGCACGACAAAGAAAACCGCCGCCGCGATCCCCCAATATTTTGCCTGTTCCTTTACGGGTAGGGCCATCGACTTCTCCTCTTGGGTCTATCTCGTCACATCTGCCGCGCAGATCAACCCCAGACCGCAGGAAATGGCCCCTGCCAATTGCGTTTGGGCGCTTGCCTGCCCCCTCATGCCCCTTTAAACCGCTGGACGACCAGATTTCCTGCAAGGACCGATCCCATGCGCCTCAGCCGCTATTTCCTGCCCGTTCTGAAAGAGAACCCCGCCGAGGCTCAAATCGTCTCGCACCGCTATATGCTGCGCGCCGGCATGATCAAGCAGCAGGCGGCGGGCATCTATTCCTGGCTGCCGCTCGGCTATCGCGTGTTGAAGCGGATCGAGCAGATCGTCCATGAAGAGCAGGTCCGCGCCGGCCACATCCCGCTTCTGATGCCAACGCTCCAGCCCGCTGATCTCTGGCGCGAGAGCGGGCGCTATGACGATTACGGTCAGGAGATGCTGCGCATCAAGGATCGGCACGAGCGGGATATGCTTTACGGCCCGACCAACGAGGAGATGATCACCGATATCTTCCGCAGCCATGTGGGCAGCTACAAAGACCTGCCGATGACGCTCTATCACATCCAGTGGAAATTCCGCGACGAGGTCCGCCCGCGGTTCGGCGTGATGCGCGGGCGCGAGTTCCTGATGAAGGACGGCTATAACTTTGACGTCGACCGCGAGAGCGCGCTCCACGCCTATAACCGCCACATGGTCAGCTATCTTCGGACCTACGAGCGGATGGGCCTGACCGCGATCCCGATGCGCGCGGCCTCGGGCCCGATCGGCGGCGACAACACTCACGAGTTCCTCGTGCTGGCCTCCACGGGCGAGAGCGAGGTCTTTTACGACGACCGCGTGACCGCGCTGAAACTCGGCGCCCGCGACATCGACTATGACAACTGGGATCAGGTGGCGAAGGTTTGCGAGGAGTTCACCACCCTCTACGCTCGCACCGACGAGACCCATGACGAGGCCGTTTTCAACGGCGTGCCGGAAGAGCACCGCAAGGTGGGCCGCGGCATTGAGGTCGGCCAGATCTTCTACTTCGGCACCAAATACTCCGAGGCCATGGGCGCGACCGTTGTCACCAAGGACGGAAGCAAGGTTCCGGTCGAGATGGGTTCGCACGGCATCGGCGTCAGCCGCCTTCTCGGCGCGATCATCGAGGCCAGCCACGACGACAAGGGCATCATCTGGCCCGAGGGCGTGACCCCGTTCCATGTGGGCATCGTCAACCTCAAGCAGGGCGACGCCGAGGCGGACGCCGCTTGCGAGGCGCTTTACAAATCGGTCGCGGCGCTGGGCCTCGAGGCGCTTTACGACGACCGCGACGAGCGGGCGGGCGGCAAGTTTGCGACGATGGACCTTATCGGCCTGCCGTGGCGCATCACCGTGGGGCCGCGCGGCCTCAAGAACGGCGTGGTCGAACTCACCTCGCGCCGCACCGGCGAAAGCGTCGAGCTGCCGCCGGAGCAGGCTATCGAGCGGATCGCCCAGATCTACGCCGGGATCTGATCGCCGCCTACCGGACGGGCGAAACTGCCGCAGCGCTAGCCGCGGCAGCCGCAACGCGCTATATCAGGCAAAACAGCCCAAGGCCCGAGCATGACCACCGGCACGACCGCCCCCTTTGCCCGCTTCGAATGGATGATCGCCTGGCGCTATCTGCGCGCGCGGCGGTCGGAGGGCGGCGTTTCGGTGATGACCTGGATCAGCCTGATCGGTGTCACGCTTGCGGTTTTCGCCCTTGTGGCGACGCTTGCCGTGCGGTCGGGATTCCGGTCGGAGTTCGTCGACACGATCCTCGGGGCCAACGCCCATGTCACCGTCTATCGCAGCGCCACCGTGGGCGCGGACGGGCAGCTGGATCGCACCATCGCCGATTATGACGCGCTGGCCGCGACCCTTGCCGCCGTCCCCGGCGTGACCCATGCCGCGCCGCTCACGCGCGGGCAGGTGATGGCGAATTTCGGCAATGCGAATTCGGGGGTCGAGATTTTCGGCATTCGCGGCGCTGATCTCGCCGCGCTGCGCCGCATCGTCGATCCGGCCACCGGCATGGGCGATCTGGCCCGCTTTGACGAAGGCATCGCCATTGGCTCGGGCGTGGCGCAGCAACTGGGCGTGGGCCTTGGCGACAAGATCAAGATCATCTCGCCCAATGGGGTGAAAACGGCCTTCGGCACCTCGCCGCGGGTCAATGCCTATGAGGTCGTCTATATCTTCTCGGCAGGCCGCTGGGATATCGACCGCACGCGGGTCTATCTGCCGCTCGCGCAGGCGCAGCGGTTTTTCGACAAGGATGACGTAGCTGACGAGATCGAGGTCATGGTCGAAGACCCTGAAGAGGTCGAGGCGATGATCCCGGCGATCATCGCGGCGGCGGGCGAGAACACCCTGATCTGGACATGGCGCGATAGCGCGGGGGCCTTCCTGCGGGCGCTGACGGTCGAGGACAACGTGATGTTCATCCTTCTGTCGATCCTCGTGCTCATAGCCTCGCTCAACATCATCTCGGGCCTCGTGATGCTGGTGAAGAACAAGGGCCGCGATATCGGCATTCTGCGGACCATGGGCCTGACCGAAGGCTCCGTGATGCGGGTGTTCTTCATCTGCGGGGCGTCGATCGGCACTTTGGGGACGATCATGGGGGTCGGCCTTGGTGCGCTTTTCGCGATCTACGTCGATCCGATCTTCTCGGCGATCAACTATGTCTCGGGCGGCGGCGTCTGGGATCCGTCGATCCGCGGCATTTATTACCTGCCCGCTGAGCTAAACCTGCGCGATGTGATGTCGGCGGTCTCTCTCTCGCTGTTCCTCAGCTGGATCGTGACGATCTTTCCCGCCCGCCGTGCGGCGCGGATGAACCCCGTGGAGGCGCTGCGCTATGAATGAGCCGGTGCTGGAGCTTCGCGGGATCGAGAAGGGCTACAAGCTTGGCAAGCCCGGCGAGGTCCGCGTCTTGCGGGGGGCGGATCTGACCATCGGTCGCGGCGAGGTCGTGGCGCTGGTCGCGCCATCAGGGGCGGGCAAATCGACGCTTCTTCATATCGCCGGGCTTCTCGATACGCCCAATAGCGGCGAGGTCAGGATCGGCGGCGAGGAAATGTCGGGCCGGTCCGACCGCCGGCGGACGGCGGTGCGCCGCTCCGAGGTCGGGTTCATCTATCAGTTTCATCACCTTCTGCCCGAGTTCTCGGCCGCCGAAAACGTGATCCTGCCACAGCTTGCGAATGGGGCAGGGCAAGCCGCTGCCGCAGCGCGGGCCGCCGACCTTCTGGCCCGCGTCGGCATCGCCGACCGCGCCGATCACCGCCCCGCGGCCCTTTCGGGCGGCGAGCAACAGCGCGTGGCCTTTTGCCGGGCGCTGGCCAACCAGCCGCGCCTCCTCCTCGCCGACGAGCCCACAGGCAACCTCGATCCCGAGACCTCGGAGCGCGTTTTCGCTACGCTGATGGATGTCGTGCGGGAGACCGGCCTCTCGGCTTTGATCGCCACGCACAACCTCGAATTGGCCGCGCGGATGGATCGGGTCGTGCGGCTGGACGCGGGGCGGATCATTCCGGCCAGCTAGGCACCTTCGCGCTGGAAATGCATCGGGAAACGCCGGAAGATGAACGAAGGTAGGGAGTGCGGAATGACACAGCGATTGGGACTGATCGGACTGGGGCTTCTGGCCCTTGCGGGATGCGCCACCGAGGTTGTCGACGGCAAACAGGCGTATCTTGAGGATTGCTCGGCCTGCCACGGCACGAGCGGCAAGGGCGACGGCCCTTTGGCGCGGGATCTCGCCAAAGCTCCGGCCGACCTTACAACGTTGTCAGCCCGTTATGACGGCATCTATCCCCGTGACTATGTAATGAGCACGATCGACGGCCTGCACCGGCAGGAAGGCTTTTCTTACGAGATGCCCGAATTTGGTGCGGGCGATATGGGTGGGATCGTCATGGTCGGATCAACACCGATCCCCGCGCGGCTTCTGGCGCTGGCGAACTACATCGGAACTTTGCAGGACTAGCGCCTAGGCAACGGCCTTGCGGCGGCGGAAGGCAACGAGGCTGCCGATGCCTGTGAGAAGCATTAGGCCGGTCGCTGGGAGCGGGACGGGAACCGGCGTCGAAAAATTGGCGACAAAGGTCAGATCCGGCTCGAGATTGAATTCCTCTGGGGGCACGAAATCACCCGGTAGCCCCCAAATCCAATACATCGCGGCCCGCAAAAGATAGCTCAGGTCGTCGCCAAATATTTCGATTTGGGAATAATATTCGTCGAGGCCCCCGGAACCGCCTTCCCAGATGGCCTGAGAGAAATCCCATATCCAATATCCGTTTGAATCGAGGAAATAGGCCAACCCTCCGGAATAGGTGTCGTACGGAGTGTACAGCGTCGAATAGCCGGCATAATCGCCAAAATCCATGAAAGTATAGAGAAGATCACCCGGCTCCAGTGCTAAATCAATCAGGAAGGTCTTTTGGCCCGAAACGGCTGTAAACGATTGTTCGAAAAGGACATTGGCGCTGTAGAAATCGGAGGCAATCCAGAAATCGAAGGTCTGGCCCGCCGCATCACCTTCAAAAAAGAAGCTGATTGAATCCAAACTCGTGGCGCCGTCCGGCGCTATCAGCGAAGTGCCGCTGCCAAACCAGCCATAGGTAATCGCCCCGCTCCAAGCGTCGGTTGTGTCGACGGTTGTCGCCGTCGCCGGTGCAGCAAGCAAACTTGCAAGCACGATGGCGATCCATTTGAACACACCAAGTCCCCAATTCGACTTCGAAATCATAGTGTCAAGATAGAGGCAGGAATGTGGCGGCTCAAGCGCAGATTTGGAAACAATAATTGTGGCGTTGACCCAGTTTCAAACCGGGCTACACATCCAGCTCCTCAACAAACCGCGCGTTTTCCTGAATATACTGGAACCGCAGCTCGGGCTTCTTGCCCATGAGACGCTCCACGAGATCGCCGGTCTCGCCCGGTTCGTCCTCGTCGATGGTCACGCGGATGAGTTTGCGGCTGGCCGGGTTCATCGTCGTGTCCTTCAGGTCCTTGGCGTCCATCTCGCCCAGGCCCTTGAACCGCTGCACATCGATTTTTCCCTTGCCGCCCAACCCCTTGGCCATCATCACCTCTTTCTCGGCGTCATCCGCCACATAGACGCGCCGCGCGCCTTGGGTGAGGCGGTAGAGCGGCGGGCAGGCGAGGTAGAGGTGGCCGTGGTCGATCAGGGGGCGCATCTGGGTGAAGAAGAAGGTCATCAGAAGCGAGGCGATGTGGGCTCCGTCCACATCGGCGTCGGTCATGATGATGACCTTGTCATAACGCAGATCATCGACGTTGAACTTGGTGCCGAGGCTGACACCAAGCGCTTGGGTCAGGTCGCTGATTTCCTGATTGGTGCCAAGCTTCGATGAAGCCGCGCCGAGGACGTTGAGGATCTTGCCCCGCAGGGGCAGAAGGGCCTGCATTCGGCGGTCACGCGCCATCTTGGCGCTGCCGCCCGCGCTGTCGCCCTCGACGATGAACAGCTCGGTCCCCTCGCGGGCGGTGGCCGAACAATCAACGAGCTTGCCCGGCAGCCGCAGGCGTTTGGTTGCCGATTTGCGGGCGGTTTCCTTCTCTTGCCTGCGACGCAGGCGTTCTTCGGCGCGCAGGACGAGGAAATCGAGGATCGCGCCCGCGGATTTCGTATCCGCCGCCAGCCAGTTGTCAAAGTGATCGCGCACCGCGCCTTCCACGAGGCGGTGGGCGTCGGTGGTGGCGAGGCGGTCTTTGGTCTGGCCCACGAATTCCGGCTCTCGGATAAAGCAGGAGACAAGCGCGCAACCGCCGGCAATCAGATCCTCACGGGTGATCTGCGTGGCCTTGCGATTGTTGATCAGCTCGCCATAGGCGCGGATGCCCTTGAGGATCGCGGCCCAGAACCCGGCCTCATGGGTGCCGCCTTCGGGCGTTGGCACGGTGTTGCAATAGGACTGGATGAAGCCGTCAAGCGAGGGTGTCCAGTTGATCGCCCATTCGACCTTGCCGGGGGTGTTGAATTTCTCCTGAAACTCGACTGTTCCCGAAAAGGGCCGCTCAGCATAGGTCGAGGCTTTGCCAAGCGTCTCGCGCAGATAGTCGGCAAGACCGCCGGGGAAATGGAAGGTGGCCTCGGTGGGCGTCTCGCCATCGTCGATCTCGGATTTCCAGCGGATCTCGACGCCCGAGAAGAGATAGGCCTTGGAGCGGATGGATTTGAAGAGCCGCACGGGTTTGAACCGGTGATGGCCGAAAATCTGCTCGTCGGCGTGGAAGGTCGTCGAAGTGCCGCGCCGGTTTGACGTCTGGCCCAGCTTTTGCAGGGGGCCGGTGGGGATGCCGCGGGAAAACTCCTGTGCCACCAGCTCTCGGTTGCGCGCCACTTCGACGCGCATATGGTCTGAAAGCGCGTTCACCACCGAGGCGCCCACGCCATGCAGGCCGCCCGAGGTCAGATAGGCCTTGCCGGAAAACTTGCCGCCCGCGTGCAGCGTGCAGAGGATCACCTCGAGCGCCGATTTGCCGGGGAATTTCGGGTGCGGATCGTAGGGCATCCCGCGGCCATTGTCGCGGATGGTCATCGAATAATCGTCGTGCAGCTCGACCTCGATGCGGTTGGCGTGGCCTGCCACGGCCTCGTCCATCGAGTTGTCGAGGATTTCCGCCACAAGGTGATGCAGCGCCCGCTCGTCGGTGCCGCCGATATACATTCCCGGCCGCTTGCGGACAGGCTCGAGCCCCTCAAGGACTTCGATCGAGGAGGCGTTGTAATCGTCGGCTCCCGCCGCGGAGAGGAGGTCGTCTGGCATACCGCTCGTTCTTCTTTTGCTCTGGCCGATAGTGTGGCCGAAGTGAGGGGCAGGGGCAATCGGTTGATTGCCTAGGGGGCGGGTAGAACCGTCTCGAATTTCAGGCCCGTCGCGGTGTTTTCAAAGAAACCGGGCCAATGTTCGCCGCCTGCTTCAAGGAAATGAGCGGCTTGGGCGCTGCCTTTGAGGTGCCGGTCGAGGAAAGCCACACAGAAATGCGCGGCGACGTTGTTCATTCGCACGCTGTCCCACACGTCATCGGCATAATGCAGGAAGGGCGGCCAGCCGAGCTGTTCGGAATGCCCGTAGGATTCGGCAGGGGCGGGCATCGGGGCGCCCGCATTGTGGCCGGCCATCTCGAAGGTGAGAAGGTGGCGGGCAACGCCCGTTGCCCCTTCCCAGATTCCGCGCATCGCGTCGTAGCCGGAGGTATCGTCGGCGGTTCCGGCGATGAGCAAGAGCGGCGCGCGCAGGCCGGCAAGCCCCGCCGCGTCCCACAGCCGTGCCTTGCCGCCCCAAGGGCCGAAAGCGACGATGGCTTTCACGCGCGGATCGGTGAGGGCTTCGTGGTTCGCCGTTCCGGCGCGGAGCGGGCGGAGCAGGTCTTCGGCGGGCGAAAGGTCGTGCGACATTGCTGTCTCCGAGAGCCCAGCACCGCCGAATACGAGCGCCCCATAGCCGCCCATCGAATAGCCGATCACCGAAGCGCAATCCGTGTCGATCACACCTTTCAAGGGCGCATCCGGTGCGGCGAGGCAATCGAGCACGAAGCGCTGGTCGCGGGGGCGGTGGTAGAAAGTGGCGCCGACCGGCTCTTGGTTGTCATAGGTGCTGCCCTCGTGGTCGATGGCGGCAACCACATAGCCGTGGCTCGCCAGCGTCAGGGCGTGGGGCGACATCAGCCAGCGGTTTCCGGGCCAGCCGTGCGAGAGGATCACAAGGGGGAAAGGGCCATCTGCAGGCGTCAGCCCGTCACGAGCGGGTCCGCGCAGCGTGGCGCGGGTGATCCCGTCGCGGATCAGTGTCTCGTAGGTGCCGCCTTGGGGGCTTCCTTTTGCGGCGGGATACCAGAGCGTAACGGTCAGGTGCCGATCCTTGTGGTGGGTGGTGATCTTTGGGTCGGAAAGGTCGGGTTGATCGGGGCGGGTGAAAATCACTGTCTCGATCCCGACAGGATGCGGGCCGGGGCGGGCGAGAACGGGGGCGTCGGGGCGGATCTGGTCGATGCGGTTCATGCCGCCACCTCGCCTTGCGAGCACTGCACTGTCAACGCCCCATCGCAGCTTTGCACAGCGCGAACTGTAAAACTAGAAGTTGAAATTTCGCCACGCCCCCTTGAGTATTCAAGGATAGAGAGCCCCGGGTTCTCGCCGGATATGCACTGGATTTTATTTTGTCTGATTGGGTTTTCGAGGCTGCGGGCCTATTGGGTGTGTTTACCTACCTCGGCAGCTACGCGCTCTTGCAATTGGGCTTTGTACGGGGATCCGGCTACGCCTACGCGGCGATGAACATACTTGCCGCTTTTCTGGTTCTGATCAGCCTTGCAGAAAGCTTCAATCTATCCTCTGCCTTGATCCAAGTAAGCTGGATCCTGCTCTCGGCAGTCGGGATGATCCGTTTCTATTACCTGCATCATACGATCCGGTTTACGACGGAAGAAAAGTCGCTGGTCGCCTCGAAACTGCCGCACGCTACCCGAATTGCCGCGCGCCGGTTTCTCGATGCCGGTCTTTGGCATGACGGCTCGGCCGGCGACCTTCTGATGAAAGAGGGCGAGGTTCATTCCAAGCTGATCTATCTTGGAGAGGGGCAGGCGGATGTCATGTTGGGCCAGCAAGTCGTCGGCGAATGCCTGCCCGATGCCTTCTTGGGGGAGCTGACGGTTTTGACGGGCGGCGCAGCAACTGCGACCGTGGCGCTGGCGGGCCCCGCCCGATATTTCGAGATAGGGGCCAGCGCTTTGGAACGTCTGATGGGTCGCGACGACGGGTTCAGGATCATTATGGAAGGGGCGCTGGCGCGGGACGCCGGACGCAAGCTCATTGCGGCGAATTTGCGTATTGCGGAAAAGTAGACGGCATGACCCCTTGACGCGGCCCCGCAAGACGACCGCAGAATTGGCCTGACAGATCTGAGGGGGCGAGTGCGAATGGCTATTGCGATCCTTGACGACTATGCAGGCGCGGCCCTGCGGCTGGCCGATTGGTCGGGGCTTGGCGAAATCACCGTTTTCCCCGACACGCTCACCGATCCCGCGGCCTTGGTCGCGCGGCTCTTGCCCTTCGAGGTGATCTGCCTCATGCGCGAGCGCACGCCGATGCCTGCGGCGCTGATCGAGGCGCTGCCGAACCTGAGGCTCATCGTCACCAGCGGACCGAAGAACGCCGCTATCGACGTGGCGGCCTGCACGGCGCGGGGGATCACGGTCTGCGGCACCGAGAGCCGCAAGACGACAACATCCGAGTTGTCGGTCCTGATGATGCTAGCGCTCAACCGGCGGCTTCTGCCGGAGGTGGCCTCGCTTAACGCCGGCGGCTGGCAGGCGGGGCTTGGGCGCGATGTGGCGGGGCTGACGCTGGGGCTTGTGGGCCTTGGCAATATCGGGACGCAGATGGCTGTCTTGGGCAAAGCGCTGGGGATGGAGATCGCCGCCTGGTCGCAGAACCTTTCCGAAGAGCGCTGCCAGGCGTTGGGGGTGCGGAAGATGGCATCGCTTGGCGACTTGCTGGCCACATCAGATGTGGCGAGCGTTCACCTCGTCCTGTCCGAGCGGACCACCGGATTGATCGACCGCGCGGCGCTTGCCTCGGCCAAACCCGGCATGGTCCTCATCAATACCTCGCGGGGGCCGATCGTCGAGAGTGACGCCGTGCTCGATTGGCTGCGCCGCGATCCCGCCGCGAAGGCGGGGCTCGATGTGTTCGACAGCGAACCCCTGCCGCAGGATGATCCCCTGAGGGCGGATGACCTCGTGTCCGAAGGGCGGCTCCTGCTGACGCCGCACCTCGGCTATACGACCGAGGCGACCTTCCGCCTTTTCTATACCCAGACCGCCGAGGCGATCCGGGCTTGGCAGGCGGGCGCGCCGATCCGAGTGATCGCCTAGGCCGGCTCGGCCTCGCGGCGCTTCATCATCTCCTTGAAAGCCGCGCGCGACTGGCAAGCGGCAAGCCAAGCGGCAATCGCCGGAAAGCGCGGCAAGACCGAAGTATGCGGCTGCACATAGCGCAGGATCTCGGCCATGTTGATATCGGCGACGGTGAAGCGCGCGCCGACCATATGGCCGCCATGCGTGGCAAGATGGGTGTCGAGCGCCTTTAACGGTCTTTCCAGCGCCTCCGTGCGCGCGGCCAGTTCGGCATGGCCCTCGGGCGTGTCAGCGCGTTTCTCGGCATAGCAGTAGAGGATCGGCAGGGTGTGGGGCTCGATCGCGGTCATCCCGTAAAGCGCCCATTGCATCATCTGCGCGTCTTCGCTCGCGTCTTTCGGGGCCAGCGGGCCGCCCCATTTTTTGGCGAGGTAGAGATTGATGGCGAGCGACTCGGAGATCACCAGATCGCCGTCTTTCATCACAGGGATAGCACCGGCGGGCGAGATCGCCAGAAACTCGGGCGAGAGGGTGTGCAGGGGAGCATCTGCCGCCTTTGGATCGGCCACGCGATAGGCCTGAAGCACGGGCTTAAGCTCCAGATCCTTGCCGGCCTCGAGGGCCAGCCAGAAGTTGCGGGTCGCGCGGCTGCGGTAGGCGCCGTAGAGAGTGGGCATGGGGGTCTCCTTTGAGTGGTTCGGCGCGACGCTAGCGCGACAAGGTGACAGGGGGAAGAGGTCTGTTACCGCTCGCGACGGTGGCGTAGAACGGGGCAACCCAAAGGAGCCCCCATGCGTATTTTCTTCACCGGCGGCAGCGGCAAGGCCGGACGCCACGCAATCGCCCACCTCGTCGAGCGCGGCTATACCGTGACCAACGCCGATCTCTCGCCCCTCAATATGCCCGGTGTGGCCGATTTGCGGATCGACCTCACCGACCCGGGCCATGTGTTCAACGCCCTTTGCGCCTTCGCGCGCGGCGAAGAGCAGGAGGCCGGAACCGGCACCCCGCGCTATGACGCCATCGTCCATTTCGCCGCCGTCCCGAGCCTCATGCTGCGCCCCGACAACGAGACCTATCAGGTCAATGTTTCCAGCACTTACAATATCTTGGACGCCGCAGCTAAACTTGGAATCAAGAAGGTGATCTTTGCCTCCTCCGAGACGACCTATGGCATCTGTTTCTACGATGGCCAGAAGAAACCGGCCTATATCCCGATCGACGAAGAGCACCCGACCGTCCCGCAGGACAGCTATGCCATGTCGAAGATCGTCAATGAGGTCACGGCGCGGAGTTTTCACGAACGTACGGGTTATGATATCTATGGCCTTCGCATTAACAACGTCATTGAACCTCATGAATATGAAACGAAATTCCCGCAATTCATGAAGGATGCGGAGCTGCGCCGCCGCAATATCTTTGCCTATATCGACGCCCGCGATCTGGGCCATATGGTTGATCGCTGCCTGCAGACGGATGGCCTTGGCTATGAAGTCTTCAACGTCTCGAACGACGATATGAGCGTGTCGCTCACCTCCGACGAGGTGATCGCCCGGTTCTATCAAGGCGTCGAGAAGCGCCGCGATATGGGCCGCGACGAGACCTTCTATGCCAATGACAAGGCCAAGCGGATGCTCGGCTTTGCGCCCAAGCATGGCTGGCGCGAGGTTCTGAACGACGACGGGACGCCAAAGTAGGCGGGGATTTTTGGCCACAGGCGGCTGCGACCGCCTGCCGCACCTGCGATAGCTCTGGACCTTCCTGCCGCGCAGTCCTAGGGACGCCGGATGACGCATGAACAGTTGTCCTACGGCGCCCATGCGCGCGGGCTTTTCCGGTTGGGGGTTCCCCTGATCGGCAGCTTCGTTGCGGGCTTTGCCATCCACATGACCGATACGATCATGCTGGGCTGGTATAGCGTGACGAGCCTTGCCGCTTCGACCATCGCCGGATCGCTGTGGTTCATCCTCTTCATACTGGGGGCGGGGTTCGGTCAGGTGGTCATGCCGCTTGTCGCGGAGGCGGGGGCCTCGGGCGATGATGTGCGCGTCCGGCGCGTGACACGGATGGCGATGTGGCTGAGCCTGATCTATTTCGCCATCGTCATTCCGGTTTTCTTTTGGTCGGAGACTGTGCTCTTGGCGGTCGGCCAGACAGCCGAGGTGGCCGCCCTCGGCCAGCAATACCTGCGCATCGCCGGGTTTGGCATGGCGCCGGGTCTGCTCATTGTTGTTTTCCGCTCCTATCTGAGCGGCCAGCACCTCACGGCTGTCCAGCTTTGGGTGACGCTTCTGGGCGTCGTTCTCAACGCCTTCATCAACTACGCGCTGATCTTCGGCAATTGGGGGGCGCCTGAGCTTGGCATTCAGGGTGCGGCGATTGCGTCGGTTTCGGTGCAGATGTTCACCATGCTGTTCCTTGCAGGCTATGCCCAGATCAAGCTGCCGCATTTTCATCTGTTTCAGCGTATCTGGAAAAGCGACTGGCCGATCTTCTGGCACGTTTTCCGGCTGGGCGTGCCGATTGGCGTCACCTCGCTGGCCGAGAGCGGGCTTTTCGTCGCCTCATCGGCGATGATGGGCTGGATCGGCGAGATCGAGCTTGCCGCCCACGGGATCGCGCTTCAGCTTGTGTCGCTGATGTTCATGTTCCACATCGGCATGAGCCAAGCCGCGACGATCCGCGCAGGTGCGGCATTCGGCAAGCGCAATATCAATGATCTGCGCCGGGGCGCGCGGATGGCCTATGTCATCTCCGCGAGTTTCGGCCTCTTGTGTGTGGTTCTGTTCCTTGCTTTCCCGAGCCCGCTCATCTCGCTCTTCATCGACCCCACCGAGCCCGCGCGGGACGAACTCATCACAATTGGCACCTCGCTCCTTATTGTCGCGGCGCTCTTCCAGATGGCCGACCTCACCCAGATCGTCTCGCTCTCGCTCTTGCGCGGGATACAGGACATGACCGTGCCCATGTGGATTGCCGCCTTCAGCTATTGGGTGCTGGCGATCCCGTTCAGCTATGTGATGGCCTTCACCTTCGGCTTCGGGCCAGAGGGCCTTTGGCTTGGCCTCACACTCGGCCTTGCTGTCGCGGGGCTCTTGCTCACCTGGCGCTTCTGGTCCGAGGCGCGGCGGCTGGCCTAGAGCGGCAGGTCGCGGCTGTCGGCGATGGCTTCCATCGTGATGAGCGAGGTCACGGTCTCGAGCGAGATCTTCTCGATCAGCCGCTGATAGACCCTGTCAAAATCGTTCATATCGGCGGCGACGACCTTGAGCATATAGTCGTAGTCTCCGGCAATGCGGTAGATGTCGATGATATTCGGGATCGCCAGCGCCTCGCGCCGGAAATCAGCCAGCCACTCGGCGGAATGGTTGCGCGTGCGGATCATCACGAAAACCGTCAGACCGAGGCCGATGTCGGCCGGATTGAGGCGGATCGTCTGGCCCTTGATGATGCCGCTCTCCTGAAGCCGCTTGAGCCGCCGCCAGAGCGCGTTCTGGCTCAGGCCCACGTCATCGGCCAGATCGCGCTGCGACCGGCCTGAATCGCGCTGGAGCGCTTTCAGGATCAATCTATCAATTTTGTCGATTTCTGTCGTCATATAGATCATTTGACACAAAAGCCCGTCATACGACAACCAGTTTGGGTGATTTTTCTTTCCGTTTCTTGGGTATTTTTCCAACAAAGGAGAACCCAAGATGTCCCAAGGCTACTTTCACGATTTCCAAAAGACGCTCGAGGCGGGCGATACGATTGCCGTGCTTCGCAAGGGGCTGGTCGGGGAAGGGGTCATGGTCGAGGGGCCGTTGGGGCCGCAGAAGATGATCTATGCCGATTACATCGCTTCGGGCCGGGCGCTCATGCAGGTCGAGTGGGCGGTCCTGAACGACGTTCTCCCTTTCTATGCCAACAGCCACACCGAGGGCTCGCTCTGCGGAGCAACCATGACGCGGCTGCGCCGCGAGGCTCGGGCCTTTATCGCCGGTGAATGCGGGGCGGATGAGCGGCACGCGGTGATCTTTACCGGCTCTGGCGCGACTTCGGCGCTCAATCGGATCGTCGGGCTTCTGGGCGTGACAGACGCCGTGGCGCGGGGCGAGACGCCGCTCGTGCTGATCGGCCCCTATGAGCATCATTCCAACATCCTGCCGTGGCGCGAAAGCGGGGCCGAGGTGATCGAGATCCCCGAGGCCGTGAACGGCGGGCCGGATATGGCGGCCCTTGAGGCGGCTTTGAAAGGCGGGCAGCGGCGGCTGATGATCGGCTCTTTCTCGGCGGCCTCGAACGTCAGCGGCATCGTGACCGATGTGGAGGCGGTCACGCGGCTTTTGAAGCGCCATGGTGCGCTGGCGGTTTGGGATTACGCTGGCGGCGGGCCCTATCTGACGGTCGACATGGCCACCGGAACCGATGCCGAGATCGACGCCGTGGCCCTCTCGCCGCACAAGTTTGTCGGTGGTCCGGGGGCTTCGGGCGTGTTGGTCGTCCGCAAGGCGGCGGTGACCCGCAAGACGCCGACCATCGCCACCGGCGGCGGCACGGTGCGCTTCGTCTCGCCTTGGGCGCATGACTATCTCGAGGATGTCATCGCCCGCGAAGAGGCGGGGACACCCAATGTCGTCGGCGATATTCGCGCGGGGCTTGTTTTTGCGGTGAAAGCCGCGATGGGGCAGGACCGTCTGGACGCACGCCACGAGGAACTGCGCCAGCGGGCGCTTGACGCATGGCGCGGGCTGCCGGGGCTACAGATCATGGGCAACCCCGAGGCCGACCGCGCCCTGCCGTTCTTTTCGATCCGTCTCAATGACGAGAAAGGCGCTGACCGGCTGCATCCGCTTCTTCTGACGCGGATCCTGTCGGACTGTTTCGGCATTCAGGCGCGTGGCGGCTGTGCCTGTGCGGGGCCGTATGGGCATCGGCTCTTGGGCATCGACGAGGCCACATCCGACGCCATTCGCGCCCGCATCTTGCGGGGTGATGCGCTGCTCAAGCCCGGCTGGACCCGCTTCAACCTCTCCGCTCTGATGGATGATGAAAAGGCCGACAAGGTGATCGACGCGATCCGCCTGATCGCGACCAACCCCGAGCGCTATGCCGCGCTCTACAGCTTCGACGCCGCCACGGGCGATTTCACGCTTCGCAAGAAATCGGCGGCCTAGTCTTCCTCCTCGGGCCGGTCTGATTTCATCAGCCGGTCCGCTTTCTTCCGCACCAGCACAGATCGCAGATCGTGCATCGCCAGCAGGAGGCGATCGGTGACCTCTTCGAGCTGCGCGTCGCTCGCCTTGGCCTGCGCCCAGTGGGTCGTCTGGTTGAGGTAATCGACCGCGCGGTGGATATCGTCGATATCGCGCTCGGCCAAAAGGGCGATGCGGTCGGCCATCCAGCCCTGAATCGCCGCAACATCGGCCTCGGAAAGCGCCTTGTCGCCCTGCGGTTTGATCTCGCCATTGCGGACATTGACCACCGCGATCTGGGTCATCTCGATGCGGCGCTGGCGGTTTTCCGTATCAACGCGGAAAACCGTCGCGCCGTTGTCGCGCACCCGGAAGTAATAGTCGGGCAGGTCTGTCGCCATGGGCTTCCTACTTGAGGCCCGCGCAGAAGGTTTGGATGCGCGCGCAGGCTTCGGTCAGTGCTTCGTCGGACGTAGCGTAGCTGACGCGGAAGTTTGGCGAAAGCCCGAAGGCGGCGCCAAAGACCACCGCAACGCCGGTCTCTTCCAGAAGCGCTGTGGCGAAGGCCTCGTCATTCTCGATCAGCGTGCCTGCCGCGCTCGTCTTGCCGATACAGGCCGAGATGTCGGGATAAACATAGAAGGCGCCTTCGGGGCGGGGGCATGTCACGCCCTTCGCCTGATTGAGCATCGACACGACAAGATCGCGGCGGCGCTGGAACAGCGCCTTGTTGCTCTCGATATAGTCCTGCACGCCGTTCAGCGCCTCGACCGCCGCCCATTGGCTGATCGAAGAGGGGTTCGAGGTCGATTGCGACTGGATCTTGCCCATCGCCTTGATGAGCGGCACGGGGCCCGCCGCATAGCCGATGCGCCAGCCGGTCATGGCATAGGCCTTCGACACGCCATTCACCGTCAGCGTCCGGTCATAGAGGCCGGGCTCGACCTGTGCCGGCGTGCAGAATTTGAAATCGTCAAAGACGAGGTGTTCATACATATCGTCCGACATGACCCAGACCTGCGGGTGCCGCATCAGGACATCGGTCAGCGCTTTCAACTCGTCCCAGCTATAGCCCGCGCCCGTGGGGTTCGAGGGCGAGTTGAAGAGAAACCATTTGGTTTTCGGCGTGATCGCCGCCTCGAGCTGCGCCGCGCTGATCTTGTAGCCCTTGTCCATCGCCCCTTCGATGACGATCGGCTCGCCACCGGCAAGGAGCACCATGTCGGGATAGCTCACCCAATAGGGCGCAGGGATGATCACTTCGTCGCCGGGGTTCAGCGTCGCCATTAGCGCGTTATAGAGCACCTGCTTGCCGCCGGTGCCGACCGTCACCTGCGCGGGCTCGTAGCCGAGGCCATTCTCGCGCTTGAACTTGGCGCAGATCGCCTTCTTCAGCTCGGGGATACCGTCGACGGCGGTATATTTCGTCTTGCCCTCGTTGATCGCCTTGATCGCCGCATCCTTGATGTTCTGCGGCGTGTCGAAATCCGGCTCGCCCGCGCCAAGCGCGATGATATCGCGGCCCGCGGCCTTCAGTTCGGCCGCCTTGGTGGTGACGGCGATGGTGGGCGAGGGTTTGACGCGGTCCAGTGTCGCGGAAAGAAAGGTCATGAGGGGCTCCCGGTGGCCAATTGGCTCTGAGCGTGTCATAGGGTGGGGCTCAACCGTGTTCAAGAAGCTAGGAGAGCCCATGCCCGAGACAAACGACAGCGACTGGTTTGGCGAAGAGACCGCAACCTTTGGCGATCGTCTGGCAGGGGCAAGGGAAGGGGCGGGCCTCTCGCAGAAGGAACTGGCCTCGCGCGTGGGCGTTCGGACGCTGACGGTGATCGCTTGGGAAAACGACGCCAAGGAGCCGCGCGCCAACCGGTTGCAAATGCTGGCGGGGATTCTGGGCGTCAGCCTGAGCTGGCTTCTGACGGGCAAGGGCGATGGGCCGGATGGCCCTGCGGATGTCAACGAACTCCCTGAAGACCTCAATCTGCTCTTGGCCGACCTGCGCGAGCTGCGGACGCAGATGGCGACCTCGGCCGAGCGCATGGCGCGGTTGGAAAAGCGCATCCGCACCGCGATCAAGGACATGGCATGACAAACGAGGGCCGGGATATCCGCATCAAGCGCCTTGCGATGCGGTCGATGCGGCGCGGGATCAAGGAGATGGACCTGATCCTGTCGGCCTATGCCGGCGAGCATCTGGCGGCGATGAGCGATCCAGACCTCGATCTTTACGAGGCGCTCCTCGAAGAGAGCGACCACGATCTCTATCGCTGGGTCTCGGGGCAGGATCATGCGCCTGATCGCTTTTCCGGTCTGATCGCCAGCATCGCCTCGAGGGCGGTAGGGATCGTCCGTCCGCGCTAGGGTGCGGAGTTTAACCGAATTTTGGCTTTTTTCGTTGAAATCTTGCGCTGTCGCAGGAGAAAGGAGACGAAGATGAGCCTACATTCCGAGATGGCGCAGCCCAAGAACGAGGCCGCCGATACTGTCTTTATGGCGAGATATCTCGAAACGTTGACCTTGGTTGAACGGCTGCACCGGTTGCTTCTCGATGTCGTCAAAGACGAGTTTGAACGGCTCGGAATATTCGAGATCAATCCTGTGCAAGCGCTATTGTTGTTCAACGTCGGAGACAACGAAGTCATGGCAGGCGAATTGAAGACCCGTGGCTATTACCAGGGCTCAAACGTCAGTTACAATCTCAAGAAGCTGGTCGAGATGGGTTATATGCACCATCAGCGCAGCGAGATTGATCGCCGCTCCGTTCGGGTGAGCCTCACGTCGAAAGGGCAACGTATCCAGTCTGTCGTCACGCGGCTTTTTGCAACGCACGCAGAGGGGCTCCAGGCGCGTCAGGCGCTTGATCTGGTCGGTATCGAGGAGATCAGCAGCGCTCTCAAACGGGTGGAGCGCTACTGGACCGACCAGATCCGGTATATCTATTGAACCGGCCTACCAGTGGCCGATATTCGGCAATGAGATCCAAGGCTCGGCCGGCGGCAAGGCCGCGCCCTTTTGCAGAAGCTCGATCGAGATGTTGTCGGGCGAGCGGACAAAGGCCATGCGGCCGTCACGCGGCGGGCGGTTCATCGTCACGCCGTTGTCAATGAGGTGCTGGCAGGTCGCGTAGATATCGTCGACCTCATAGGCAAGATGGCCGAAATGGCGGCTGTCGGAGGGCAGGCCCTCGTCGCCATCCCAGTTGTAGGTGAGCTCTACAGGGCAGTCCTCCTGACCCGGAGGCGCCATGAAGATCAGGGTAAAGCGGCCGCCTTCGTTTTCGTAGCGGCGGGTCTCTTTCAGGCCCAGAAGCTCGTAGAAGGCGATGGATTTCTCAAGGTCCAGAACCCGGACCATGGTGTGCAGATAGCGGATCGTCATTGGCATCTCCCTTGGATTTGCGGGCAGACTAACACGGCAGACAGCGGATGCCAGAGCCCGAGACGCGGCCTAGAAGGATGAAACGATCCGCAAGCCCAGCCCCAGGTCGTTCGTGTCGAAGCGCGCGATGTTCGAAGCGTTGACCCGACCCGTCAGCGCGATCTCAGGGCGGAATCCATAAAACTCGAGTGTGTCAGGGCGATAGGACAAACGGCCCGACACCGAGCGGTCTTCTCTGGGATCGAGCGACAGGAAGGACGGCGCATAGTTTTGCGCACCGGCCTCGGCGCTCATTGACCAATGGCCACCGGCGAACGGGGTCTGTGGCGTCCAGCTGAGGCTCGCAGTTACCCCCTCGTAGGCGTAGTTGGGGTTGGTCGAGGTGCTTTGCGACAGGCGCACCGCCAGAGAGATCTGGTCTCCAGTCATGGACCTCCAGTCGCCCCGCCAGCCGACTTCCGAGATGAGCCGCGGGTCGCCGCCGCTTCTTGCGATCTGGCGTTCGGTCTGGCCATCGAGCCGGTGCTGCATCCCACCAACGCCATGCCAGCCGTATGACAGAGACAGGCGGGTGAAATCGTAATAGGCCGTCCCGCCTGACCATGTCGTGCCCACCGAAGCCCCATAGCCCAGAACCGCGCCGTCCTGTCCGATCCGGCGTTCCTGCCGCAATGCCAGTTCGGCATTCACATAGGCGAAATCCGAGCCGACCGCGGTCGGAGCAAGGGCTTTGGCTTCGTCGCTGAGCTGATAGGTCTCGCCAAAGGCGGCGAGCGATAGCGTGGTGCGACGGTCGCTCCGGTCATCGAGGCAATAGGCCAACTCGCCTCCAAGGCTAAAGGCAGTCCCCGAAAGAGCCTGAGCGTCGCCCGAGAGGGGCAGAGTGACCGGAATGCCGAATATTAGAACCTCTTGGGTCGATTGCGACGAGCCGTTGTTGATATTGGAGCGCGGAGCAACGCCGCCGTTCACCGAAATCGACAGAGGATTGCGGGCGCGGATGAACGCATAATCCTCGGCGACCTCACGGGCAGCGCCCTCGGTCGGGCTCGCCTCCCGCGCGCGGCGCAGCCAGAGCTGGGCGCGGGTGCCGTGGTCGAGCAGCGCGTGTTCGCGGGCGGCAAGTCGGGCGAGGGTAAAGCGGGCGCCGTCGGTCTCGGCGATACCGTAGCCGAAGGCTGCCATCTCTGCGGCGGCCTCATGATCGCCACGGGCCGAGGCGACCTCGATCAAGACAATCTGGGCCACAAGATCGCGCGGGTCGCGCCGAAGCAGAGCGCGGGCCAAAGCCTCGGCCTGCGCGAAGGCGCCGGTATCAAAGGCGGAAACGGCGGACTCGCGGGTTTCCTGAAGGGTCAGGATGGTGGTTTGGGCCGAAGCAGGACCGGCTGGCGCGAGCGCCAGCCAGAGGAAGGTCAAAGACACCGATAGCGATCGAATGATCGGGGTGGGCATGGATCTATGGCTGTGTCCGCAAGAGGATGAAGCCACCGGTTTCCTGCACATCCACGTTGTCGTAGCGCGGGTCGCTCGAGGTAAAGACGAGGACGCCGACGATCTCGCCTCCGGTTCCAGTGGTCGTGTCGCCCGAGATAATGCCGTAGTAGAAACCCTCTTCGTAGGGATCCACGGCCTCGTTTTCGTCTGTCTCGATATAGGTCGAGATAACCTTGCCGGCGATCTCGCCGTTTGCTGTCAAGGTGTCGACATTGGACTCGATCACAAAGTGCAGATTGGGGAGCGGCAGTTCGCCACCGCTTCCATCCGTGCCCTTTAAGACAAGAACGCCGTTTTCATCGTAGGCTTTGCGATTAAAGAGCATACCGCTCACGGCATTGGTGTCGTTGAAATCACCAAAGTCGATCGCGATCTGCATATCGCCTTCGGTGAATTCGAGGCCGCCCGTGCCGCTAAAGACCCGCATACCCGCATAGCGGCCGGTAAATCCGGCCTGACCGGTCGTTCCGGCTGGGGGCAGAACGACGGTTCCGTTTCGCTCGTAGATGAAGCCGCCAAAGCCGTAGTCAGCATAGCCGCCCGTTCGGATGATCGCAAAACGCGAGCGTGCACTCTCGCCGTAAATGGCATGATAGGGCACGATTTGCTCGATCGCGCCATTGGTCAGGAAATCTTCGACCGAGACATCGGCATCAAACAGCATATAGCCGCCAACTTCACCGGCCGGGCCGCCCCCCATTCCCAACGCTGACAGGTTGTAAAGGTTCAAACCGTCGAATGCGATGTTGTCGACCGAGAAGGTGTCGTCGCCGTTATAGGCCACGCTTTCGGCATAGCCGCCGCCGATATCGTTGCGTTCCTCATAGCGCAGGATGCTGCCCACCGTCGCCGTAGGCGGTAGCTCTGCTTCCGGTGGCAACTCCACATCGCCGATCACGTCGGGGGTCGATGCGTCGGTGTCGAAAAACGGGTTGGTGCCGTTGCAGCCAATGATCAGCGCAAGGGCGCTCACGGAAAAAACGTGACGAAACATCCTGAATACCTGCCGCTCGATTTGTTTTGCCAAAAGAATCCGCGCGTTGGGCCCAAAAGTCAACGAAAGCCTAAAACCGGGCGAAACTATGGCCGAAAATGCGGCAAATCGGCCTCGCACCGCAGGATATTGAGGTTCCGCCACGGCCGAGCCGAAGATATAGTTTCCTACGACTCATATTTTTCCCGCGCCGAAGGAGAGCCCAATGCCCGTCACCCCCGAACAAGAGGCCGAAATCGCCGAGCTGCGGGCCAACCCGCGCCCCACGCTGCGCGCTGTGTCCGAGGGGATGGAGGCGCATCTCTACAAGGTCAACCCCGTGCTCGACCACGGCTTTGTCCGGGTGATCGACTATATGGGCGACGACGCCGCCATCTGTCAGGCGGCCCGTGTGTCCTATGGCAAGGGCACCAAATCGGTGCAGAACGACGAGGGGCTGATCCGCTATCTGATGCGCCACTGGCACTCGACCCCGTTCGAGATGTGCGAGATCAAGCTGCACGTCAAGCTGCCGGTCTTTGTCGCCCGCCAGTGGATCCGCCACCGCACCGCCAACGTCAATGAATACTCGGCCCGCTATTCGATCCTCGACCGCGAGTTCTATATCCCCGCGCCCGAACAGCTGGCCGCGCAATCGGTCATCAACAATCAGGGCCGCGGCGAGACGCTGTCCGCCGAAGAAGCCGCCCGTGTGCTCGAATACCTCAAGGGCGATGCCGCCCGCTGCTATGACCACTATGAAGAGATGATCGGCCAAGAGGGCCAGCAGGGCCTCGCCCGCGAGCTTGCGCGGATGAACCTGCCCGCCAATATCTATACCCAGTGGTATTGGAAGGTCGACCTGCACAACCTCTTCCACTTCCTGCGCCTGCGCGCCGACGCCCACGCCCAATACGAAATCCGCGTCTACGCCGAAGAGATCTGCCGGCTCGTGGCCGATTGGGTCCCCGCGGCCTATGGCGCCTTCGAGGATTACCGCATGGGCGGCGCGACACTCTCCTCAAAGGCGATTGACTGCGTGCGGCGTATGCTCAAAGGTGAACAGGTGACGCAGGAAACCTCCGGCATGAGCAAAGGCGAATGGCGGGAGTTTGAGGGGGTGATTGGAGGGTAGGATGCCATCTCAGGCACGGATAAAAGCAAGAGACAAAATGCTGCCAGCGATTGATCGGCTGGTTGAGAGTTACGCTGAACTCCGCACTGGTAGGAGAGGGCCAGATCCCCACAATGCTATTTTGCAGGCTGGCGTGGTAATGATTTGCGCCACATGGGAGCTCTACTGTGAAAGTGTACTCGTTGAGGCTGCAAATAAACTCGTACAGAAAGTCAACGACCCAACAAGACTGCCGGAGGCAGTGAAAAGGCGGCTAAAGTTGGCGGTTCACGACAAAGAAGTGGACAAGTCCGATCCATTGGCGCTGGCCGCCGATGGTTGGAAGCTAAAATTGCTTGAAACTGTAGGCGCCGAAAGCCGGACGCTCAACACGCCAAAGTCGGAGCGGATTGAAGCTCTGTTCCGAGTGAACTTGGGTCTGCGAAATCTCCCAAACAGCTGGACTCATAGCGCAGCAGAGATAGATGATTTTGTGACTCTTCGAGGCGACATCGCCCACAACGGGACTGACGCTAGCAACGTCAGCCAGACTCAGATCAGACACATCAAGTCGCTAGTATCAAAAACAATCACCGATACGGATGACGCAGTCTACGAATACCTGAAACGACCCGATATTACCGGCGCGGCACCCTGGCAGCGTACAAACGCCTAGTAGCCTAGCCCTTCTTGATATTCCCCGCCATCTGCCGTCCATCCCGCCCTTCGATGAGGTCGAACTCGACCGCCTCGTTGTCGGCCAGTCCGGTCAGGCCCGATTGCTCGACAGCCGAGATATGGACGAAAATGTCCTTGCCGCCGTCCTCGGGTGCAATAAACCCGTAACCCTTTGTTGTATTAAACCATTTTACGGTGCCTTTGGGCATATCCGTCTCCTGTTGTCTTAGGCCCGAAGGGGGCCGGGGCAGGTCTTGGGCGCCCCGCGACAGAGGCGGTCGTCCGTAAGCCTAGTGCGCGGCACCTTACCACGGATTCCAGAAAATCAAGCGTTAACCTTGTATTGCTCCGTTCGCGCGGGTCAGATGCGGGCAAAACCGGAGGGGAAATGCGCGTCTATTGTCTGAAAACCTGTGACACCTGCCGCAAGGCGCTCAAGGCCATGGATGCCGCCGGGATCGCCTATGATCTGCGCGATGTCCGCGGGGATGGCATCACGGGGGCCGACATTGCCGCGATCCTTGCCGCCCACGGCGAGGCCGCGATCAACCGCGCCTCGACCACATGGCGCGGGCTGTCCGAGGCCGAGAAGGCGCTGGGCCCCGGCGCGCTTCTGGCCGCGCATCCGACGCTCCTCAAGCGGCCCGCGATCAACGCGGCGGGCGGCTGGCTCTTGGGGTGGAAGCCGGACATTCAGGCCAAGGTTATTGGATAGCCCGCCAAGATCACCTATCTGACACCAAAGGCAGGAACGGAGACCCAAATGCGCAACGCAGCCCTAATTCTTGGCATCATCGCTGGCCTCATCGGCATGATCGTCGGCCTCGTCGGCTATGGCTATGCCGAGGTGACAGAGACGCATCAGGGCGTGGGGCAGGCCTTTGGCTTTCTCGACAACCCCGCCCTGATCCGCTTCGCCAGCTTCTTCGGCCCGCTTCTGGCGCTTGCTGGCGGCGCCATGGCCAAGGTGCGCGCGCTTTGGGGCGGCGTCCTGATGCTCGTGGCCTCGTTCCTGTTCTATCAGGCTTTCGGCTTCAACGTGGGCACCATGTTCCCCATCGGCTTTGCCGCGCTGGGCGGCATCCTCGCTATCGCCGCGGGAAAGCCGGACGAGCCCAAGGCGCATTTCTGAGGGCGCGGTCGGCGGACAAAGGCCCGCCGCCGAGCATCACCAGCACCATCAGCCCCAAGACCCAGAACGCCCGCTGGTCAATGATGAGCGACCCCGAGGCGCGGTCGAACCACGCGCCCACGGTCGCCGCCTGATGGATCGCGCCGTGGCCGAAAAGGTCGGTCAGGGTTTGCACCGCGACGAAGCCGAGCATCCCGAGGGCCGCGAGGCGGGTGCAGAGGCCGATGAGGAGGAGCGCGGGCAGGAGGAATTCCGCCGAGGTGCCTGCCACCACGACCACCCAGTGCCAAAGGCCGAGGGCGGAGGCGTCATACCCCGCCGCCTCCATCGCCTTGGGGAAGATCTGCACATAGGCGCCCGAGGAGGGGCGGAAGATGCCCAAAGGCCCGTCGCCCAGTTTGGTCAGCGCCGAGCCCCAGAAATAGACGAGCAACACGGCCGCAAAGACAAACCGCGCGAGCGTTGGCAGGACGAGCGGGGCCATACGGTCGAGCCAGAGGGCCGAGCGGGAGCAGAGGTTCAGCAGTTCGGTCATTGGTTGCCCTCGTCGATGGAGGTGATCACGGCCTGTCCTAGCAAGTGGCCGAGGGTGGTTGAAAGATCGAGCGCCGCCCCGCCTGCGGCGATGGCCGCCCCGAAGGTCTTGTTCGCAAGCAGGGCTGCGGTGAATTCCGCCCCGGCCCGGTCCAGCAAGGTGGGGATCGGTGTCAGACCGGGCCGGGTGATCAAGACATCCTGCTGCCGGCCACTCGGGCGGGGGGCGCCGGGGGCCATGTTGAATGTCCAGATGTCGTGGATCGGAAAGCGCGAGGAGAGAAGCTGCACTGCCGGCGCAAAGCCGAACCGCGCCCGCATCAGGCGTTCGGGCGGGATCGTGCCGAGGGCGTCTGCCGCGATCGGGGCGGCATCGCCCGCGTGGTAGGCGCGGCGCAGGGCAAGCTCGAGGCGGGCCACATCGGGGAGGTATTTCAGATGCTGGACCGGCTCGAACCCGCGCAGAAAGCCGGGCATCTCGGCGCCATAGCCCGCGAGGATCGGCGAGGTTGGCGGGTGGTTGCGGACAAAGACCACCGCCATCGCCTGAAAGAACCGCTCGCCCACGATCTTGCGGATCACCGGAAATCCCGCCTCCAAAGCCTCGGTCAGACCCACGGTGACGTTGTTGCGATAGATCGCGTAGCGGCGGGTGGCGGGGCTACCGTCGGGCGTGATGAGCCCCTCCGGCACTGGGTGCGCGGGATCAAGAAGGGCGGCGCTGAAGCTGGCGTCTGTCATGCGGCAATCCTTTCAAGGGCGGCGGCGGCTTTGTGGGCCTCGTCGGCCAGTGCGGGCCATTCGGGCACGTCATTGTCCCATTCGACGAGCAGGGGGCGCGGGCCGGAACGGGCGAGGGCATAATCAAGAAGCGCCCAGACCGGATCGGCCATCGGCGCGCCGTGGCTGTCGATCAGAAGGAGCGTGCCATCCTCATCCTCATCGGCTTCGTGCCCGCCGAGATGCATCTCGCCCACACGCTCCAGAGGGAAGGCGTCGATATAGGCGCGGGGGTCGGTGCGCAGGTTGGTGGCGGAAACGAAGACGTTGTTGATATCGAGGAGAAGGCCACAACCCGTCCGGTCCGCCACGGCGCGGAGGAACTCGGTCTCGCGCATCGTGCTTTCGGCAAAGGCGAGATAGGAGGAGGGGTTTTCCAGAAGCATCTGCCGCCCGAGCGCCTCTTGCACCTCGTCGATGTGGTCGCAGACGCGGGCGAGCGTGGCCTCGGTATAGGGGAGCGGCAGAAGGTCGTTGAAATAGGCGCCGCCGTGGCTCGACCAGGCGAGGTGTTCGGAGAAACTCGCAGGCTCCAGCCAGCCGACAAGGCGCTTCAGACGCGCGAGGTGATCGCGGTCCAGCCGCCCTTCGCCACCGATGGAAAGGCCCACGCCGTGCACCGAAATGGGAAACCGCTTGGATAGCGCGCTCAACTGGGCGATCGGTCGGCCACCATCGCCCATATAGTTCTCGGCGTGTATCTCGAACCAGCTGACCGGCGATGGATCGGTGAAGATATCGGCGAAATGCTGCGGCTTGTAGCCGACGCCGGGCAGGTTGGGCAGGCCGCGCTCGGGGCTCGCATCGAACATCGGGGGTCTCCGTTGTGAGTTCGGGGTCGGCCAAGGCCGACCCCAGCCAGAGCGGCGGCTTACATTTCGACGGGCTTCAGCCCTTCTGTCGACGCGCCCATCGGGAGGTCGCGGGCGAGACCGAAGAAGCCGTCAGCCTCCAGAGCGGAGACCAGCGCGCCGTGGCGGCCATCGGGGAGCATCATGGATTCGCAGGTGCCTTCGGGCACGAGGCTCCAGGCGTTGCCCTGATAATCGACGGTGGAGGAACCGGCGCAGGTCGTGCCGGGGCCCGCGGCGCAATCGTTTTCGCCTGCGAGAGCGACGCCATAGCACTTTTCCTCACCCGCGGCGGCGGCGGTGTGGGCAAGCGAGGTGATCGCCGTGGCGACAGCGGAGGCGACAAAAATGGTTTTCGAGGTTTTCGACATGGGTCTCCCTTTCTGTGGGCTTTCGAGCAGCGCCGCGGGGTGCGGCGATGGGGTAAGGCTAGGGAAAGGGGCCACACACAGGGAATTCACGCCCGCGTGGCTCGCAGGTGAGTGAAGCGCAGTGATGCCGCGCTGCGCGAATGTTTCAGGGGCTATCGTCTAACCCGCTGAAAACAAAAGACCCGCCGGAGGGGATCCGGCGGGCCGTGTCCTCGCGAAGCGCGGGGAAATATTACAGAAGGTCGGGCGCGGTCGCGTCTTTCGCCAGCGTGCTCACGATTTCGTCGAGGCTCGTGACCGAAGTTTGCGTCTCGCCAAGGCGGCGGACGGAGACTGTCTTTTCCTCGACCTCGCGTGCGCCCACGGCGAGGATCACCGGAACCTTGCCCAGCGAATGCTCGCGGACCTTGTAGTTGATCTTCTCGTTGCGCTTATCGGCCTCGGCGCGGACGCCCGCCTTTTTCAGCGCGGCAACCACTTCGTCAACGTATCCATCGGCGTCCGACACGATCGAGGCGACGACAACCTGCCGTGGCGCGAGCCAGAACGGCAGTTTGCCCGCGTGTTCCTCGATCAGGATGCCGATGAAGCGCTCGAACGAACCGAGCGTCGCGCGGTGGAGCATAACGGGGCGGTGCTTGGCCCCATCGGCGCCGATGTAATTCGCGTCGAGCCGCTCGGGCAGGACGAAATCGACCTGTAGCGTGCCGCACTGCCAATCGCGCCCGATGGCGTCGGTCAGGACGAACTCGAGCTTCGGCCCATAGAAGGCGCCTTCGCCGGGGTTCACCTCATAGGCATAGCCAGCCGCCGAGGTGGCATTGGCGAGCGCCCCTTCGGCGCGGTCCCAAGTCTCGTCGCTGCCGGCGCGCTTTTCAGGGCGGGTCGAGAATTTGACCTTGAAGCTTTCAAAGCCGAGGTCGCGATAGATCGTCGAGAGGAACTCGATGAAGCGCTTGGTCTCGCTTTCAATCTGGCTTTCTTCGCAGAAGATGTGGGCATCGTCCTGCGTAAAGCCGCGCACCCGCATGATCCCGTGCAAGGCGCCCGAAGGCTCGTAGCGGGCGCAAGAGCCGAACTCGGCCATCCGCAAGGGCAGATCGCGGTAGGATTTGAGGCCCACGTTGAACACCTGCACATGGCAGGGACAGTTCATCGGTTTCAGCGCATTGATCGTCTTTTCGCGGGCGTGTTCCTCGTCAACTTCGACGATGAACATATTCTCCTGATAGTTGGCCCAGTGGCCCGACTTTTCCCAAAGGTGGCGGTTGACCACCTGCGGCGTGTTCACTTCGACATAGCCGCCGCGCGTCTGCTGGCGGCGCATATAGTCCTGAAGCTGGGTGTAGATGGTCCAGCCGTTCGGATGCCAAAAGACCTGACCGGGGGCCTCTTCCTGCATGTGGAAAAGCTCCATCTCGCGGCCGAGCTTGCGGTGATCGCGCTTGGCGGCCTCTTCGAGGCGGTGGAGATAGGCCTTGAGGTCTTCTTTATTGAGGAAGGCCGCGCCGTAGATGCGCTGAAGCTGGGCGCGGTTGGAATCGCCGCGCCAATAGGCACCGGCCACGCTCATCAGCTTGAAGGCATCGGCCGGAACCTGCCCCGTGTTTTGCAGGTGCGGGCCGCGGCAGAGGTCTTGCCAATGCCCGTGCCAATACATCCTGAGCGGCTCGTCGCCCGGAATGGCGTCGATCAGCTCGACTTTGTAGGGCTCGTTATTCGCCTCATAGAACTTGACCGCGCGGGCGCGGTCCCAGACGTCTGTGGTGACAGGATCGCGGCGGTTGATGATCTCGCGCATCTTTTTCTCGATGGCGCCAAGGTCTTCGGGGGTGAAGGGTTCGGAACGGTCGAAATCGTAATACCAGCCGTTGTCGATCACGGGGCCGATGGTGACCTTCACATCGGGCCAGATCTCTTGCACGGCGCGGGCCATGATATGGGCGAGGTCGTGGCGCACGAGCTCGAGCGCGGGGGCCTCGTCCTTCATCGTGTTGATGGCGATGATGGCATCCGCGTTGATCGGCCACTGGAGATCCCAATGCTTGCCGTTCACCTGCGCGGAAATGGCCTTTTTGGCGAGCGAGGTCGCGATCGAGGCGGCGACCTCGGCAGGGGTCACGCCAGCCGCAAAGCTGCGCGAATTACCATCGGGGAATGTCAGGGAAATCTGGCTCATCGGCCTAGCTCCTCGTCGGTTTGGCGCCCACGGAACGCCCGGTTGCGGGTTATGTGTGCAGGCTAGGTGCCGCTTTTTGGCAGGAGCGTCAAGCCCTTCGCCTTGCCTTCCCCAGCCACCGGCGCGAAGGTGGCGGGCAGGACACAAGGAGCGCCCATGACCGAATATCTCACCACCCAGCAGGGCCGGCGGATCGCCTATAACCTGACCGAGGGGCAGGGGGTGCCGGTGGTGTTCCTCGGTGGGCTCAAGTCCGATATGGAGGGGACGAAGGCGATTTTCCTCGAGGATTGGGCCGAGACTGAGGGGCGCCCCTTTCTGCGGTTCGATTACTCGGGGCATGGCGTCAGCAGTGGCATCTTTGAAGAGGGCGCGATTGGCGACTGGTTCGAGGATGCCTCTGCCGCGATCGACCTTCTGCCCGGCAAGGTGATCCTCGTCGGTTCCTCGATGGGCGGCTGGCAGACGCTTCTTCTTGCCCGTGAGCGTCCCGAGAAGGTGGCGGGGATCGTCACCATCGCGGCCGCGCCCGATTTTACCGAAGACGATATGGCCGCGAAATTTTCCGAAGCGCAGAAATCCGAGATGGAAAAGACCGGCTTTGTTGCCCTGCCATCGGACTACGGCGACCCCTACATCATTTCGCGCCGCCTGATCGAAGAGGGGCGAAACCGGCTCGTGCTGCGCGCGCCCCTGCCGCTGCCGTTCCCGGCGCGGTTCCTGCACGGCACCGCCGATACCGATGTCGATCTGGGCTTTGCCAACCGGCTGATTGCTCATGCCACCGGACCCGACATCCGCCTGACCATCGTCAAGGGCGCGGATCATCGGTTCTCGACGTCCGACTGCCTCGCCTTGATCGCGCAAAGCATTGCCGAGGTGACAGAGCGGATCGCTTGAGGGCTTCTAGTCGCGCGCGGCTTGGGGCAAGGTGCGGCAAGGCGGGCAAAGACCCGCGTCTCGAACAAGGCAGATCATGTTTTTATTTCCAGAGCCGCGTCCATGAGCGATCCTCTTGTCTTCCTTCCGGGGCTTCTATCGGACGCGCGCGTGTTCGAGCCACAGATCGCAGCCCTTTCACGGCATCTGCCGATCACGATCTTGCCGACCGGCAAACGCGACACGGTCGAAGAAGCCGCAACCGAGATTCTGGAAGCACTGCCAAAGAAGGTCGGGCTTTGCGGGATCGGTCTGGGTGGCGTGATCGCCATTGAAATGCTGCGCCTTGCACCGGAGCGGATCGGTAAGATCGCCCTCATCAACACTTCGGCTCAGGCCGATACCCCCAACGAGGCGGCCGCGCGCGAGCCAAGGATCGTGGCCGCCAAGTCGGGCCGCTTTGGCGAGATCGTCAGAGAGGAATTCGCCCCGGCCTTTTTTCACCCGTCCCCACGGCGGACCGATCTTGTGGTGCGGATGACCGGGATGGGACGGGCCCTTGGCGCCGAGGTCTACCTGCGGCAGGCCCGTCTGATGCAAAAGCGCAAGGATCAGCAGGCAATGCTGCGGAAATCCATGGTGCCGGCTTTGATCGTCTGCGGCACTTCGGACCCGACGATCCCGGTTCGGCGGCATGAATTTCTGGCCGAGCTGATGCCGAAAGGGCATCTTGCGCTCATCGACGGTGCGGGGATGGTTCCAACGCTCGAACAGCCCGAGGTTGTGACATCGGCTCTGAGAAGCTGGTTGAACCTGCCGCCGCTTTAGGCGGCGACGATCTTTGGCTTCTGGGGCTTGGCTTCGCCAGCATTTGCATCGATGAAATCGAGAACCAGCGGGCGGATATTGTTGCGCCAGCTGCGGCCCGCGAAGATGCCGTAATGGCCTGCGCCCGGCTCGAGGTGCCACGCCTTCTTCGCGTCCGGCAGGCCGGTCAGAAGATCCAGCGCCGCCTTGCACTGTCCGGGGGCCGAGATGTCGTCATCTTCGCCTTCGACCGTTTTAACTGCCACCGTGGTGATCTTCGAGAAATCGACATGGCGCCCGCCCACGGTAAAGACGTTGCGGGCGATTTCGCGGTTCTTGAAGACGCGCTCGACGGTCGAGAGATAAAACTCGGCCGTCATGTCCATGACCGCAAGATACTCGTCATAGAATGTGTTGTGCTTGTCATGATCCGAGGCCTCGCCTTTGGCGGCGCGGAAAATCTGATCCGAAAATGCGCGGGTGTGGGTCGCGGCGTTCATCGACATGAAAGAGGCGAGCTGCAAGAGGCCCGGATAAACCTGACGCCCGACACCATCGTATTTGAAGCCGACCCGTTGGATCATCGTTTGCTCAAGCTGGCCCATCGTCACGGTGCGGCCAAAATCGGTAACCTCGGTGTGGTTGGCCTCGGGGTCGATCGGCCCGCCAATGAGCGTCAGCGAGCGCGGCTGCGCGGCGGGATCTTCCTCGGCGAGATAGGCGGTCGCGGCAAGGGTCAGCGGTGCGGGCTGGCAAATGGCGATCACATGGGTGTCGGGGCCGAGGTGGCGCATGAAATCGACTAGGTAGAGGGTATAATCCTCCACGTCGAACTTGCCCGCACTCACCGGAATGTCGCGGGCATTGTGCCAGTCGGTGACGTAGACATCGCAGTCGGGCAAAAGGCTGATCACGGTCTTTCGCAGAAGGGTGGCATAGTGGCCCGACATGGGCGCCACCAGCATCACCCGCCGCTTGCGCGGCTTGCGGCCCGGAATGCGGAAGTGGATGAGATCGCCGAAAGCCTTGCTGACAACTGTCTCGATGCGAACCGTGTGATCCTTGCCATCCTCAGTCGTGACTGCGCCGATGCCCCAATCAGGCTTGGTGACCATCCGCTCGAAGCTGCGCTCGGTGACTTCGCCCCAGGCGCCCAGCCATTCGACCCACGGGTTCGCGGCGGAAGCCATCGCCGGATAGGCCGCGAATGCGCGCGCAGTGGCGCCGAGCCACTGATTGGTGTTACGCATGGTTTCCATAAGGTCGTAGGTCAACATATACTTCAATGGAAGGCTCCTCGGCGGGGGTGCGTTTGCCACATTGACTTTGCATCTGCGGCACTGGAAATGCTGCAAGTGCAAAGTTAGGCCGAAGCAAATTATATTACAACTCGAGAAATGAATATGAACGAAGATAACTCGGACAATCTCGAAAAGCTCGAAGCCAACATTGCACGGCTCGAAGTATTGAACGCGCGTCTGGTGGCCGCGCTGGGGCGCAAGAAACTATCGCGCGCGTCGCTCGAAGGGCCGGGGCAGGATCTCTATTTGAAGGCGGCTGCAGGTTATCTTGCCGAGATGATGCAAAACCCTGCGAAAATTCTCGAGCATCAGGTGGGCTATTGGGGCAAGTCGCTCAAGCACTATCTCGAGGCCCAACAGATGTTGGCGCAGGGCAAGTTCGAGGCGCCCGAAGATACCAGCCCCAAGGACAAGCGCTTTGCCAATCCCTTGTGGGACAGCAACCCCTACTTCAACTTCCTCAAGCAGCAATACCTGATGAATGCCGATGCCGTGCATCAGGCGGTGACGGATGTGGAAGGGCTCGATGACGCGGACCGCAAGCGGCTCGATTTCTTCACGCGCCAGATCGTCGATATGTTCAGCCCGACCAATTTCCTCGGCACCAACCCCGAAGCGCTCGAGCGCGCGGCGGAGACGCAGGGCCAGAGCCTTGTCGACGGGCTGGAAAACCTCGTGCGCGATCTTGAGGCGGGCGATGGCGAGCTCGTCGTTTCGCTTTCTGACAAGGATGCCTTCAAGGTAGGCGAGAACCTCGGCACCACACCGGGCGATGTGGTCTACCGCAACCGGATGATCGAGCTGATCCAGTACAAGCCCACCACCAAACAGGTGCACGAGATCCCCGTGGTGATCTTTCCGCCGTGGATCAACAAGTTCTACATCCTTGATCTGAAGGCGCAGAACTCGCTCATCAAATGGATCGTCGATCAGGGCTATACCCTGTTCGTCGTCAGCTGGGTCAACCCCGATGCAAGCTATGCCGAGGTCGGGATGTCGGATTATGTCGAGGAGGGCTATCTCGCCGCGATCCGCGAAGCCAAGGCCATCTGCGGCACCAAAGAGATCAACGCCGTCGGCTATTGCATCGCCGGCACCACCCTGTCGCTCACGCTGGCGCTTTTGAAAAAGCGCAAGGACAAGTCGGTGCGTTCGGCGACCTTCTTCACCACGCTTTCCGATTTTGCCGATCAGGGCGAGGTGGGCGTGTTCCTCAGCAACGATTTCGTCGACGGGATCGAGGAAGAGGTGACCGAGAAGGGCGTTCTCGACAAATACTTCATGTCGCGCACCTTTTCTTTCCTGCGCTCGAACGACCTGATCTATGCGCCCGCGATCCGCAGCTACATGATGGGCCAGACGCCGCCCGCCTTTGATCTGCTCTACTGGAACGGCGACGGGACGAACCTTCCGGCCAAGATGTCGGTCGAATATCTGCGCGGGCTGTGTCAGGCCAACGACTTTGTCAAAGACGGGTTCGAGATCTGCGGCGAGACCGTGCGGATCAAGGACGTGGCCGTGCCTCTCTGCGCCATCGCCTGCGAGACCGACCACATCGCGCCGTGGAAAGCCTCCTACGCGGGGTTTCAGCAGATGGGATCGAAGGACAAGACCTTTATCCTGTCCGAGTCTGGCCATATCGCCGGGATCGTGAATCCGCCCTCGAAGAACAAATACGGCCATTGGACCAACCCCGAATACGACCTTTCGTCCGAGGATTGGCAGGCAAATGCCGACAAGCATGAAGGCAGCTGGTGGCCGCGCTGGGAGAAGTGGCTCGACAAGAATTCGGGCGAAATGGTCTCTGCTCGGGAGCCGGGAGACGCCAAACACGCCTCTCTGGCACCGGCGCCGGGCACCTATGTGACTGCGATTCCTGGGAAATCCGACTAGCTTTCCTCCGCTGCGGAAAAAATGCTGCAGTGCAGAAAAAACACTTGAAATGCTGCGGCGCAGCATGCATATAGGGTTCATGAATTTCCAGCGGGCCCTCCCTCCCGCGATATGACCCGAAAGGTTGCTCCAATGGCCAAGACCCAAGACTTTACCGCCGTCTACAAAGATTTCCTCGGCGCGCTGCCCTTCGACACCAAAGCTGTCGAGAACATGTTCAAGAGCCAGTCGGCTCTCGCGGAAAAAATGTCGGCCGTCGCAATCGACGCCGCCCGCAAGTCGACCGACCTGTCGGCCAAGTGGACCGCTGACACCCTCGGCAAGCTGCAGGTTGTCTCGAAAGCCAAGGCCGAGCCGGCCGACTATGCCAAATCGGTAACCGATTTTGCTTCCACTTCGGCCGAAGTCGCTGCCGAGAACATGGCCGCTTTCGCTGAAATTGCGAAGAAGGTCCAGACCGAGACCCTCGAGATCCTGATGAACGCTGGCAAGACCATCTCGGAAGAAGTGACCGCCGCCGCCACCAAGGCAACCGCGGACGTTTCGGCTGCTGCCAAGAAGGCCACTGCCAACTAATAGAATACCCCGATCTTTTCTCCCTGAGATCGGTCGTCTGAGGCGGGTTGCTAGGCAGCCCGCCTTTTCTTTTGCGACTCGTCGCCCATACCGGCATTACCCTCTTCACAGGCGTGCAAACGCGGCATAGGCTTGCTGCAATGCCGCACCAGTTCGGGAGGGACCCGTGGCCGACACCGATAAACCGCTTCTCATCAAGCGCTACGCCAGCCGCAGGCTCTATAACACCGAGACGAGCGACTATGTCACGCTCGAGGATATCGCCTCGTTCATCCGCGATGGCCGCGAGGTGCAGATCGTCGATCTGAAATCAGGCGACGACCTGACACGCCAGTATCTTCTTCAGATCGTTGCCGAACATGAGAGTAAGGGCGAAAGCGTTTTGCCGGTCGATGTGCTGACCGATCTCGTACGCAGCTACACCACGCAGGCGAGCTCGGTGGTTCCGCAATTTCTGGCGGCCTCGTTCGAGATGCTCCGCGAGGGGCAATCGAAGATGATGGAGAACATGGCCAAGGCCAACCCGATGGCGCGGATGCCCGGTTTCGAGGCGATGCAGGCGCAGCAGGAAGCCTTCTTCAAGGCGATGACCGGCGGGATGATGGGCGCCAAGGCCCCAGCCACTGACGAGGCGGGCAAGGGCGACGATCTTGACGACATCAAGAAAGAGCTTGCCGCCCTTCAGGAAAAACTCTCGCGCATGAGCCGCTGACGCCGCCGCGGCGATGTTGAATTCCCTGCTTGTCATACTGGCCGCCGGTCTTGCCGGTGGCTTGATGCTATGGCCGCGGATTGCCCAATCGAAAGGCTGGAAGGCGACGATTACGCCGCTCGCCTCGATCATCGGCAGCGGCTTTCTGGTGCTCGGGCCGGTGCTGCTCGACCATTTCGGCCCCTATGCCCCAGCGGTCATGGCGGGCCTCTGCCTTCTGGCCTACGGTTTCGGGGCGAGCATTCGTGCCAACATCCGTCGGCTCGACGCAGGCGCGCCGGTTCAGGAGAGGGCAGAGACTATTTCTGCCTGGATCCTTGCCTTCGCCTATATCATCTCGGTCGCCTACTACCTCAACCTCTTCGGCGCTTTCGCGGTCTCTCTCTTTCCCGCGCTTTCGGATCTGGCGGCGCGGCTGGTCACATCCGGCATCTATTTCGTCATTTTGCTCACCGGCCTTCGGGGCGGCTTTCATGCGCTGGAACGGCTCGAACAGGTCTCGGTCGGGGTCAAGCTCGCCATCATCGCCGGGCTTCTGGCGGCCCTTGGCGGGGATGTCGTGCAGGGCGGGGCGATCGCCAGCCACCCGATTCCGAAGATGAGCGGCTGGGGCGCCATAGCGCTGTCGTTGGGCCTTCTGGTGACAGTGCAGGGGTTTGAGACCTCGCGCTACCTTGGCGGAGAATACCCCGCCGAGCTGCGCATCCGCTCGATGCGCTGGGCGCAGGGGCTCTCGTCGCTCATCTACATCGCCTATATCGGCCTGATCGTGGCACTCTTCTCGGCTGACGACTTTCCTTTCTCGGAAACGGCGGTGATCGACATGATGGCCCGTGTCGCGCCTATCTTGCCGCCGCTTCTGGTGATCGCCGCGCTCAGCGCCCAGTTTAGCGCGGCTGTGGCCGATACCGGCGGGGCGGGCGGGCTTTTCTCCGAACTCACACGCGGACGGATCGGAGTTCGTCATGGCTATGTGCTTCTGGTGGGCGCCGGGCTTGCGCTGACATGGGCGCTCAATGTCTTCGAGATCATCGCCTGGGCCAGCCGCGCCTTCGCGGCCTATTACGCGGTGCAGGCGGGAATAGCGGGGCGTTATGCCTTTGCCGAGGGGAAACGCGCCCAAGGCGCGGGGGCTTTCGCGCTGATGGCGGTTGGTCTTGTGGCGGCTGTCTTCGGGGTGGCTGTCGACGCCTAGGGGTGGCGTGCTGGGCGTGGCCGCTCAGACCCCGAGCTTGTCGCGCAGGGCATACCACGCCATCGCCAAGGCCATTGTCTGGGTCTGAAAATAGGTGCCGAATGGCAGGCGCGGCACGGGCAGGGCGGAGAGCGTGTCAAACCGCGAGGCTTGCCCCGCAATGGCCTCGCCCGCGACCTTGCCCGCGATGGAGGCAAGTGCAACGCCATGGCCCGCATAGCCCGAGGCGGTCAGCACATTGGGCGCGATCCGGCGAATATTGGGCAGTTTTGTCAGGGTAATGCCCAGCGTCCCGCCCCAGGCGTAGTCGACGCGCGCATCGGCGATTTGCGGGAACATTTCGCCCATGCGCCGGTGTATGGTCTTGCCGATGGTGGCGGGAAACTTGATCGAATAGGCCGAGCGGCCGCCAAACAGAAGCCTGCCATCCTCGCTCATACGGAAATAGTTGACGACGTGGCTTGAATCACAGGCGGCAATGTCTTCCGCCAACACATCGCGCACGCGCTCGCCCAAGGGCTCGGTGGCGATAATAAAGCTGTTGATCGGCATGACGCGGCGCGAAACCCGCGGCTCGAAAATCGGCAGATAGCCGTTGCCCGCCAGAAGGACGTGTTTGGCCCGCACCCGGCCCTTCGCGGTGGCCACAGTCGCCGTATCGCCGTGGGTCAGGCCGGTGACTTCGGAGGTCTCATAGATCCGCACGCCCGCCGCCTCGGCTCCGGCGCCAATCCCCAGCACATAGCGCAGGGGGTGAATATGGCCCGCGCCGCGATCCAGCATTCCGCCGCGATAGAGGGGAGATTTGACGAGGGCGGCATACTCCTCACGCTCCATGACGGTGATCTTGTCATAGCCATAGACCCGCGAGAGGTGCTCGGCCTCGGCGCGGACGCTCGCCAGTTCATCGGCTGAGTATTCCCCTTGCGCCACACCGGGCAACAGCCGGGCGTTCGGCGCGAACTCGGCCGCGCGCTCGGCGGTGAGCGCCTTGGCCTCCTCGGCCAGATCCCAGAGCGCGCGGGCGGTCTCCTTGCCGACCCGCTTTTCGAGCCAGATCTGGCCCTTGTTATAGCCCGATCCGACCTGCCCGCCGTTGCGCCCCGAGGCGCCCCAGCCGATGCGATGCGCCTCGAGGAGCACCACATCGAGCCCGTGTTCGCGCAAGGTCAGCGCCGCCGAGAGGCCGGTATAGCCGCCCCCCACGATGCAGACATCCGCCGTGACCTCGCCTTCCAACGCGGGGCGCGCTGCGGGCGGGGGCGGGCAGGAGGCCGCATACCAGCTCGGGGGAAATTCCCCCGGCCTGTCGTTGAGGTGGAGCGGGTTCATACGTTCAGCAGAAGGTGCTCGCGTTCCCACGGGCTGATGACCTGCAGGAATTCGTCGTATTCCGTCCGCTTCACGATGGAATAGACGCGGGCAAACTCCGGCCCGAGAACCTCGTGAACCTCTTTCGCCTCGTCAAAGAGATCGAGCGCGGCATTGAGGCCCTGCGGGATCGCATCCTCGGCCTCATAGGCATCGCCTTGGAAGCGCTTGTCGGGCCAGATCTCGTTCTTCATGCCGAGATAGCCGCAGGCGAGCGACGCGGCGATCACCAGATAGGGATTGCCGTCCATGCCGGCGAGGCGGTTCTCGACGCGCCGCGCTTCGGGCGGCGAGACGGGGATGCGGATGCCGGTGGTGCGGTTGTCGCGGCCCCATTCGAGGTTGATCGGCGCGGCGTGGTTGCGGACATAGCGGCGATAGCTGTTCACATAAGGCGCGATCACCGCGATCACGGCGGGCATATATTCCTGCAAGCCGCCGATGAAGTGGAAGAAGGCGTCTGTCTCGCCGCCCTGCGGGCCAGCGAAGATGTTCTTGCCCTTCTCGTCAACGACCGAATGGTGGATGTGCATGGCCGAACCCGGCTCGCCCTCAATAGGCTTGGCCATGAAGGTGGCGAAGCAATCGTGCTTGAGCGCGGCCTCACGGATCAGGCGCTTGAAGTAGAACACTTCGTCCGCAAGCTTGACCGGATCACCATGGCGCAGGTTGATCTCGAGCTGGCCGGCGCCGCCTTCTTGCGTGATGCCGTCGATCTCGATGCCCTGAATTTCCGAGAATTCATAGATATCGTCGATCACCGGGCCATAGTCGTCGACCGCGGCCATGGAATAGGCCTGACGGGCGGCGGCGGGGCGGCCGGTGCGGCCCATCATCGGCTCGATCGGCTTGGCGGGATCGACGTTGCGGCCCACGAGATAGAATTCCATCTCGGGCGCGACAACCGGCGTCCAGCCCTCTTTCTTGTAGAGATCGACCACGCGCTTCAACACGTTGCGCGGCGCACAGCCGATCGGCTTGCCCTTGAGGTCGAAGGCGTCATGGATCACCTGAAGCGTTCCGTCCGAGGCCCAGGGGGCCGCGGTGGTGGTGGCAAGATCCGGCTTGAGGATCATGTCCGGCTCGGTAAAGCCGTCTTCGGCCGCTTCGCCCCAGTCGCCGGTGATCGTCTGGTAGAAGATCGAATTGGGCAGGTGGAACGAGGTCTGACGCTCCCATTTGGCGGCAGGAACGGCCTTGCCGCGGGCGATGCCCGGCAGGTCGGCAATCACGCATTCAACCTCGTCGAGGCGGTTGTTTTCGATATAGGTCCGCGCGGCTGCGGGGATCTGGTCAATCCAGGTACTCATGAAATCCTCTTTTCCTTGAAGAACGTGCCAAACATCTGCGCCACATGCGCCGCGTCGGTCTCTTCCTCGAGCCGGGCAATGGCGCCTTTGCGGATGTCCTCGGGGACAACGCCGGGGGCGCGGTGCTCGAGCAGGTCTCCAATATATCTCTTGTCTATTTCGGGGTGGGGTTGGACCGTGAACGCCTTGTCTCCGTAGAGAAGGGCTGCGTTCCGGCAAAAATCGTTGGTGCCGACGACGATCGCATCGGGAGGAACCTCAACGACCTGGTCCTGATGCCAGGCGTTGAGGGTCAGTTCCTTGTCGCCGAGTTTGTATTTGGTGGCGCCGACGGCCCAGCCTTCCTTGAATTTCTCGACCTTGCCGCCGAGGGCCTGTGCGATGATCTGATGGCCGAAACAGACGCCGATGAGCGGGATGCCCTTGCCATAGATCTCGCGGATCAGATCCTCGAGCGGCTTGATCCAGTCGTGATCTTCATAGACGCCGTGGCGCGAGCCGGTGATGAGCCAGCCGTCCGCCACATCGGCACTTGCGGGAAACTCATTGTCGACCACGGCATAGTTCACCGTCTCGAAGCCTTCCGCGCCCAGAAAGCGCGCAAAGATTTCGGGATAGTTGCCGTTTGCCTCTTGCAGGTTGTCTGCGACATGGCCGGTTTGGAGGATTCCGATTTTCATAATTCACCATAGATTGGCGGCTGTCCCGGATCGGGCAGCTTGTTTTGACTGAAGCCTATCTCACACCGTATCGAGATAGAGATCGAGTTTTTCGCTCTCACTCATTGATGAGAGATAATGCAACTCCTGCCGTTTCGTCAGCACAAGATTCTGGATCAGATGCGTCGGGAAAATGCGCTCGGCGATGTCGCTTTCCTCGAAACGGTCGATTGCCGCTTCCCAGGTATCGGGGATCTGGGGCTGATCCTGCTCATAGGCGTTGCCCGAGATCGGGGCCGGCGGGGTCAGCTTGTCTTCGATGCCGATCAGGGCCGAGCCCAGAACGGCGGCCAGGAAGAGATAGGGGTTCACATCCCCACCCGCGACGCGGTGTTCGATCCTGCGCGCCTTGAAGCTGCCACCCGGCACCCGAACGCTTGCGGTGCGGTTGTCGTAGGCCCAACAGATGCCGGTGGGCGCGTGGCTTTCGGGCACGAGCCGTTCATAGCTGTTGCCGTGGGGCGCGAAGATCAGCGTCAGGTCGGCGATGCCTTTGAGGCAGCCGGCGATGGCCTGTTGAAGGGCCGGGGTGCCCTCGAAGGTATCGTTGGCAAAGATATTCTTGCCGTCCTTGTCGATCACCGAGAAATGCACATGCATCCCGCTGCCGGCGTAATCGGCATAGGGCTTGGCCATGAAGCTGGCTGCCATGCCGTGTTTGCGGGCCAGGCCACGCACCAGCATCTTGAAGAAATAGGCGTCATCGGCTGCCTTGAGCGCATCGTCAACATGGACGAGGTTGATCTCGAACTGGCCAAGGCCCACTTCCGACGTGGCGGCCTCGGTCGGGATATCCATCGCCTCGCAGCCGTCATAGAGATCGTTGAAGAAGGCATCGAACGCATCAAGGGCGCGCAGGCTCAGGATCTCGGCGCCGGGGCGGCGCTTGCCCGAACGGGGAGATTTCGGCTGGCGCAGCTCGATCCCGGAATCGTCGACGAGATAGAATTCCATCTCGGTCGCAACGACAGGCGTGAGACCGAGCGCCTTGTAGCGATTGACGACATTGGCCAGGGCATGCCGGGGATCGCCCTCGAAAGCGTCGCCCTCTTCGGTATACATCCACAAGGGCAGCAAGGCGGATGGTGTCTCGAGCCAGGGCAGGGGCACATAGCCGCGCTCTGTCGGCATCAAGACGCCGTCAGGATCGCCGATCTCGAACACAAGGGGGCTGTCCTCTACGTCCTCGCCCCAGATATCGAGGTTGAGAACCGAGAGCGGGAAGCGCATCCCCTCTTCTTCAAGCTTGCGTGCGAAACGGATCGGCACACGCTTGCCGCGCGCTTGTCCGTTCAAATCGGCCGCACCGGCGCGCACGTTGCGGATTTCGGGGTGCTCATCGAGCCAGCTAGTCATTTTGTCACCAGATAAATGGCGCCAATGCCTAGACATTCAGAAGCGGAGCCGCAGGGATTTGCCTATCAGTCGTGCGCTTGCACACCGCTGGCCATCCCCGCTCGGGGTGCCGCATTTGAGGTCCATGCCCTTGGGCCTAATGCTTTTATGATCAAATTCCTCGTAGAGGGTTGTAGCAGCCGGACAACTGGAATCAGTTACGTCCAGACCCACCCTGAAAATTTGATCATATGTGTGATACTACCGGATCAGGTTCACACGCAAGCGAATTTTCGCGCGGCGCTCTTTCGGCAGATGCTGGTTCAGCCGTTTGTTCACCATTCCAAAGAGGCCGATCACCGTCAGCGTGAGCAAAATAAAGTAGAAGGCGAGGATCGGGTAGGGGATGAAGGGGTTGAACGTCTTGTCGGCAAAATAGCTCGCATAGTAGAGCGCATCGCCCCTTTGCTGCGAGGCGGGGAACCCCGAAAAAAAGACCAGCGTCGTTGCATGGAAGAGAAAGATCGCCTCGTTGGTATAGGCGGGCCAGGCAAGCCGCAGCATCGTCGGCCAGATCACCCGCCGAAAGCGCGGCCAGCCTGACATGCCATAGGCGTCTGCGGCTTCAACGTCGCCCTTGGGCACCGACATGAGCGCGCCATAGAAGATTTCGGCCGAATAGGCGGCGGTGTTGAGGAAGAGCACCAGAAGTGCGCCCAGCCAGGCGGCGGTGAAGGCGCCGAAGAAGGGATAGCCGGCCTTGAGGCTCTGGAACAGGAAATAGGCGAAGAAGAACTGGATGAAGAGGGGCGAGCCGCGGAACACGAAGATGAACCACTCGGCTGGCTTGCGAACCCAAAACTGATGGTGCGCCTTGGCGACCGCGACCCCCGTGGCCAGCATGAAACCGGAAACCAGAGCCAGAACGCCGAAGTAGATGTTCCAGATCATGCCCGAGCCGATCAGCGTGAACTGTTGGCACAGAGTGAAATCGGTGCGCGGCAGGAGCCGCTCGCCGATGCCTTGGCTGCGCAGCGCGTAGTCGGCGATCGTATCCCAACAGCTCATGCGGCGGCCTTTCCACGGCCGCGCGGGCCCTTGCGCTGCTTCTCACCGGCCAGCGTGGCCTGCCCGTGCGACAGGCGGCGGGAAATCCTGGCCAGCACGATCTCGGAGACATGGGTGAACGCCAGATAGAAGACGAGGAGCGCGAGGAAATACCACACGCGCCAGTCGGCGTGGGGATAATCGGTGAACTGCGGGGTCTTCATGCCGCCAAGCTCGCGCGCCCAATAGACGATGTCCTCGACGCCCAGAAGGAACAGAAGCGGCGTGGCCTTGATCAAGACCATCCAGAGGTTCGACAGGCCGGGCAGGGCATAGACCCACATTTGCGGCACCATGATCCGCCAGAAGGCCTGACGGTGCGACATGCCATAGGCCTCGGCGGTCTCGATCTGAGCGTGGGGCACGGCCCGCATGGCGCCGTAAAGCACGTTGGCGGCAAAGGCGCCAAAGACGAGTGCGAATGTCAGAACGGCAAGGAAGAAGCCGTAAATCTCGTGATAGACCTGCGGCGAGGAGGACAGCGGCAGCTTGGCCGCGGCGCAGACGATGAAATCGTTGCCCTGCCGGATCGGCTGATCCCAGTCGGGGCATTTGATCTGGTGGCGGATCCACTCGAAGCCCTGATCGAGCGCAATCACGAAGAAGAGGAAGAAGGCGATATCCGGCACGCCGCGCACGATGGCGATATAGCCCTTGCCAAACCAGCTGAGCGGTCGGAAATGCGAGCGCGCCGCCGCAGCGCCGCCAAAGCCGAACAAAAGCGCGGCAGGTGCGGTGATCGCCAGCAAAAGAAGAACTGTGCCCACGGCCCAGTAGAGCCCCATGTGCTTGCCCGTGGTCAGGTAGCAGGAGAGCCACTTGAAGCCAGCAAGGCTGGCCGGATCGGCGCAGTATTCAAACATGGGACCGTGAAGAGAAAGGGAGGCGGCGGCCCCCGAAGGAGCCGCCGTTGATTGGGATTAGTAGCCCGGCGATTCTTCGCCGAACCACTTGGCGAGGAGTGCGTTCAGCGTGCCATCGGCCTTCATCGAGTCGATGGCGGCGTTGAACTTGTCGCGCAGCTCGCTGTCGCTCTCGCGCAGGCCCATGCCGACGCCGCCACCAAGGGCAACTTCGTCGCCCACGAACATCAGCGCACCGCCCGAAGCCTCGACCACGGGAAGGAGGAAGTCGTAGTCGGCGAACACGGCATCGACCTCGCCGTTCTGAACGGCGGCGATGGTTTCGTCGGCGGTCGCGAATTCGAGAAGGGTCGCGCCCGACTCGGCAATATAGGCGGCCTGAATGGTCGCGGTCTGGGCCGAGATCACACCACCGGCCAGATCAACCCCTTCAGAGGCGGCGACATAGACCGAAGCGGTCGGCGGATAATAGTCTTGGGTGAAGTCGATGACCTCATCGCGCTCGTCCGTGATCGACATGCCGGCGATGATCGTGTCGTAGTTGCCCGACACGAGGTTCGGGATGATCGAATCCCAGTCGTTGGTCACCCACTCGCAGGTCAGGCCGGCGCGGGCGCAAAGCTCGTCGCCCAGCTCGCGCTCGAAGCCGGCAACTTCACCGTTGTCGTCGATGTAGTTGTACGGAGGGTAGGCGCCCTCGGTGCCCATGCGCACGACATCGGCCATGGCCGCGCCGGCGGTGAGCGCCAGAACGGCGGTCGTCAGGATCAGTTTCTTCATTGGGGTCTCCCTAGGTTGAGAATCAAGCCGACACTGTGGCCGACAGGAACTGTTGAAGTCGTTCGGTCTTGGGGCTGCCGAAGAGCGATTTGGGATCGCCTTCTTCTTCGATTCTGCCCTTGTGCAGGAACACGACATGGTCACTTACATCATTGGCAAGGCGCATGTCATGGGTGACGAGGATCATCGTGCGCCCCTCGGCGGCCAGATCCTTGATCACCTTGACGACCTCTTGCTCGAGCTCGGGATCGAGCGCGGAGGTCGGTTCGTCAAAAAGCAGTGCCTTGGGCTCCATGCACAGCGCCCGTGCGATGGCGGCGCGCTGCTGCTGGCCGCCCGACAGCTGCGCAGGATAGTTGTCGCACTTGTCGCCGATGCCCACCTTGTCGAGATAGCGCCGCGCCGCGGCCTCGACCTCGGCCCGGTCGCGCTTGAGGACATGGACAGGCGCTTCCATGACGTTTTGCAGGATCGTCATATGCGCCCAGAGATTGAACTGCTGAAACACCATCGACAGGTTGGTTCGGATGCGGATCATCTGCTCGCGGTCGGCCGGATGCCGGTGCAGCCCCTCGCCGCGCCAGCGCACCGGCTCGCCGTTGAAGATCACCTCGCCCTTCTGGCTGTCTTCCAGAAGGTTGCAGCAGCGCAGAAGCGTCGATTTGCCCGAACCGGACGAGCCGATGAGCGAGACCACATGGCCCGCCGGGGCGGTGATATCAACACCCTTGAGCACTTCGAGCGCCCCATAGGATTTATGGAGATCGCGGATCTCGATGACAGGGGTTTTCGTCGTCACGGCAGGCAGCGCTTTCTTGTTCAAGCGTGGAGTAGGGAGGAATTTCCGCCCCATTGCAACGCCCTTTCTGAGCGGCTGGATAATTCAGTTAACCATTTTGCGCAGTAATTTTGATCACTTTGCCCAAGAGGCAGGCGGTGGGGGCAACTCTGGGTCATAGGCCCCGTCTGGCAGGACCACAATGCCACGTAGCCCGAGAATCGCGGCGTCAGTGCCGTCCAGACCAGCAATCGCGGCGCCGATTGCTTCGCGCAGTAGCTCGGGGTCATTTTCGAGGCCGGTGATGAAGGTCATCCCCGGGCTGGCCGGCGTCGCGCCGATCACCCGAAGCGCGGAGATTTCGGGAACGGACGGGGTCAGGATGCGAAAAGTCTGGGCGTCGATGGTGGCGAAATCGGCTTTGCCCAAAGCGACCGCCCGCACCGACTCGATATGCGCGCCGGTCTGAAGCGCGGGATTGAGCCGGACGCCGGTTCTCGCCGCCCAGCTTGCCGCGGCCCCGTATCCCGACTGCGAGAGCGCATCGCTATAGGCCATCGACCGCCCGGCCAGATCCTCGGGCCGCGCTGCCGGATCACCCTGCCGCACAACGAAAAGCGATCGGTAATAGCCCGGCGGGCACCCCTCAAGCCCGTAGTCCGACGCAGCGATCCGCCTTACCTTGCCCTTGAAAAGCGCCCGATAGGGCAGGTTGCAGATCTGCCCGAGCGTCAGATCGGGCCGCGCCCATCCGTCAGAATAGTAGGTCTCGCGGTCGAGCGCTTCCGGCGCCTCAACACCCCGTTCCTTCAGACCATCCCGGATCGCCCCCCAAAGCCGGTCATGCGCCGCGCGATTGTCGGGCCGGTCATACATGGGCAGGGCGGCGAACATCGCTAGCCTCCCTGGCCTTCCAGCCGGCGCCGGATCGCGTTGCTCTCCTGATCCGACAGGCCCAGCATCGGCGCCACCATCCGCATCAAGGCGTCCTCATGGCTCTCGCGCACGCCATCGGCCAGAACCACCGACCACATCGCCTCGATCACACCCGCCCGATCCTCATAGTCCACCGCCGCCTTGATCGCCCGCGTGAAACGCACCGTATCCGGCGCCTCGTGTTCGATGGCCTCGCACTCCGCTCGAAGCTCCGCCGCCTCGACAGGATTGAGCCCATAGCGCAGCGCCAAGACCCGGTCGATCCGCGCAATCTCGCCTTCGGAATACTCCCCGTCCGCCTTGGCAATCCGCACCAGAAGCGCGCCCAAGGCCGCGCGGGCGTCGGCCCCGTCAAGGGGATCAGGGGCGGGCGAGGTGAGCTGGCGGAGGAGTCGATTGAGCATAGCAAGAGGTATAGGCCCCCTCGGTCAGCCCGAAAAGGGGGTGAGGCTGTCAAAGAGCCGTGAAAGCCGCGCCGCCTCGGTGCTGAAGCCATAGGGCGGGTTGACGACGAAAAGCCCCGAGCCGACCATCCTGTGCCCCTCGCGGGCCGGTGGAAACCGCACCTCATGGCGCACCCCGTCCGGCAAAGCCCGCTCCAACTCGACAATCATCGACCGATGCAGCCCCGAGGTCAGGATCGGATACCAGAGCACGATCACGCCCACAGCCCAACGCCCGTGCACCTGCCGCACAAGCTTGGCCGCCGCCTCATAATCGCCCTTGATCTCATAGCTCGGATCAATGAGCATCAGCCCCCGCTTCGGGTCCGGCGGCACCTGACGCAGCGCCATCTTCGCCCCGTCTTCCTTCAAGACCTGCGCCCGCCCGCCCATAACCTCGGCAAGCGCCGCGTGCTCTTTGGGGTGCAACTCGGCGAGCACCATCCGGTCCCCCGCCCGCAGGAAAGCCTCCGCCACCAGAGGCGATCCCGGATAGGCCGCCGCCCCATGCGCGGCCCGCACCTTCGCAAGCGCACCCGCATAAGGGTGCTCCGCCGCAAACCAGCCCAGCCCTCGGGCGCGCCCGATCCCCGCCGCCGCCTCGCCGGTCTTCAACGCCTCGGGCGCATCCAACTGGTAAAGCCCGCGCCCCGCGTGCGTCTCGAGATAGCTCAGCGGTTTGTCCTTCTGCGTCAGATACCCAAGCATCCACGCCAAAAGCGCGTGCTTGTGCACATCCGCCATATTCCCCGCATGATAGCCGTGCTGATAGGAGAGCATCCCGCCTTCCGCTTCTTTTGGCCTCAAATACTCCGGGGGAGCCCGAAGGGCGGGGGCAGAGCCCCCTCTTACACCAGCCGCGAGGTATCCACCGCCGCGCGAATAAAATCGGCAAACAGGGGATGCGGATCAAAGGGCTTGGATTTCAGCTCAGGGTGATACTGCACGCCGATGAACCAGGGATGGTCCTTCCACTCGACGATCTCCGGCAAACGTCCGTCCGGGCTCATCCCCGAAAACACAAGGCCACAGCTCTCCAGCTTGTCCTTGTACTTGAGGTCCACCTCATAGCGATGCCGATGCCGCTCCTCGATCACGGTCGCGCCATAAACCTCGGCCACTTTCGAGCCTTCCTTGAGATTGGCAGAGTAAGCGCCAAGGCGCATGGTGCCGCCCTTGTCGTCGTCCGCCTTGCGGCTGACCGTGTGGTTGCCCTGCACCCATTCCTTCAGGTGATAGACGACAGGCTCGAACCGCTTCTCGCCCTTCTCATGGTCAAACTCTTCCGATCCAGCGCGCGCGACGCCTGCCACGTTTCGTGCCGCTTCAATTACGGCCATCTGCATCCCCAGACAAATACCGAGATAGGGCACCTTGCGCTCACGGGCGAATTGCGCGGCCTTGATCTTGCCTTCGGTGCCGCGCTCGCCAAAGCCGCCGGGCACCAGGATCGCGTGATAGCCCGACAGCCGCTCGCCAACGTCCTCGCGGTCGAAATCCTCGGCATCGACCCACTGGACATTGACCTTGACCCGATTGGCCATGCCGCCATGGGTCAGGGCTTCCTTGATCGACTTATAGGCATCCTCAAGCTGGATATACTTGCCGACGATCGCGACATTCACCTCGCCATCGGTGTTGTGGATGCGGTCCTGCACATCGAGCCATTTCTCGAGATTCGGCCGCGGCGCGGGAGAAATCCCGAAGGCATCGAGCACCGCCTGATCAAGCCCCTCGCGGTGATAGGCGAGCGGCGCCTCGTAAATCGACTTCAGGTCATATGCGGCCACGACCGCCTCTTTGCGGACGTTGCAAAAGAGCGCAATCTTCTCGCGCTCGCGCTCGGGGATCGGATGTTCCGACCGGCACACCAATACGTCCGGCGCGATACCGATCGACTGGAGCTCTTTGACCGAGTGCTGGGTCGGCTTGGTCTTTAACTCGCCCGAGGCCGCCAGATAGGGCAGGAGGGTCAGGTGCATGAAGATGCACTCGCCACGGGGTTTTTCATGGGCGAACTGGCGGATCGCTTCAAAGAAGGGCAGGCCCTCGATATCGCCCACCGTGCCGCCGATCTCGCAGAGCATGAAATCCACCTCCTCGTCGCCGACGCGGAGGAAATCCTTGATCTCGTTGGTGACGTGCGGAATGACCTGAATGGTCTTGCCGAGATAATCGCCGCGGCGCTCTTTCTCGAGCACGTTGGAATAGATCCGTCCCGAGGAAACGGAATCGGTCTTGCGGCAGGCCACACCGGTGAAGCGCTCGTAATGGCCGAGGTCGAGGTCGGTCTCGGCGCCATCGTCGGTCACGAAGACCTCGCCGTGCTCAAAAGGCGACATCGTGCCCGGATCGACGTTGAGATAGGGATCGAGTTTCCTCAGCCGAACCGAAAAGCCGCGCGCTTGAAGAAGCGCCCCGAGTGCCGCCGAAGCAAGGCCTTTGCCGAGCGAGGAGACCACGCCGCCGGTAATGAAAACATATCTTGCCATGGGCCGCTCGTCCCCTTTTTCACGCTTCAAATTTCAGGAAATGCGGCCCCGCGAGGCAACCTTCAGGTTCGCATCATCACGGGAATTCAGTTTAACCGGATTCGCCCCGCAAACGCAACCGGTTACGCAACATGATGTTGCGTATGCCCAAGCCGGGGCAAAGGATAGTGGTTAATTGCCGCTCGGAAGCAACGGTGCGCCGTCATCCGCGCTCGGCATCAAGAGATCCGAACCAAGATCCGGCGTGGTCGTCACAGGGGCTTCGACCGGCGCCGCACCGAGGCGGTCGATCACCGAAACACCGGCCGATTTTTCGGCGGCGATGATCGTCAGGGCGATCGAGGTGCAGATGAAACCGATGGCAAGGCCCCAGGTGACCTTGCCCATCGCCGTCGCCGCGCCGCGGGCCGACATGACGCCGCTGCCGCCACCCGTCAGGCCGCCGCCCTCAGAACGCTGCAAAAGCACCGCGCCAATCAGCGAAAGCGCAAGGATCAGGTGAATGACAAGGACAACGTTTTCCACGGCTTCTCTTTCCGGTTCGACAGCGCGCTATCTAGGCAAGTTTGCCGCGCGGGGCAAGGCACGATCTGACTGGATTTGAAAAACCGACCGAGGCATTCTGCGCTCATGCCCCATGATCATGACCACGACCACCATCACGCCCACGCGGCTCTGCCCTCCGAACCCGCCCTGCGGGTCAAGGCGCTTGAGACCCTGCTGACCGAAAAGGGCCTCATTGATCCGGCGGCGCTGGACGCCATCATCGACACCTATCAAAACAAGATCGGCCCCAAGAACGGCGCCGAAGTGGTCGCTCGCGCCTGGACCGATCCGGCCTTCAAGGCAGCCCTTCTGGCCGATGGAACGGCGGCGGTTTCTGCGCTGGGCTTCTATGGGCGGCAGGGCGAACACGTCACGGTCGTCGAGAATACGCCCGAGGTGCACAACATGGTCGTTTGCACGCTCTGCAGCTGTTACCCGTGGCCGCTTCTCGGTATTCCGCCGGCCTGGTATAAATCCGACGCCTACCGCGCCCGCGCCGTGCGCGAGCCGCGCGAGGTTTTGGCGGAATTCGGGGTGGCGCTCTTGCCCACGCAAAAGGTCCGCGTCTGGGATTCGACCGCCGAGATGCGCTATCTCGTCCTGCCGATGCGCCCTGAAGGAACTGACGGGATGAGCGCCGACGATCTTGCCGCGCTTGTCAGCCGCGACTCGATGGTGGGCACGGGTCTGGCCAAGGGGGCGAAGGCATGAGCCGCGTTCACGATATGGGCGGGCGGTTCGGCGATCGGGCTGTGATCCCCGATGCGCCCGATGCGCCGGTATTCGAGAAAGACTGGCACGCCCGCGCCTTGGCGGTGACCTTGGCGGCTGGCGCTTTGGGCCAGTGGAACCTCGATATCTCGCGCCATTCGCGCGAAAGGCTGGCCCCGAAGGACTACAGCCGCTTCTCTTACTACGAGAAATGGATGGCCGCTCTGGCCGATCTTCTCGTGGAAAAAGGCGTTGTGACAGAGAGGGAATTGCGGGCCGGTCACGCCGAAGGCGGCTCGCCCCTTTCGGATCGCAAGCTCATGGGGGCCAACGTCGCTGCCGTTCTGTCCAAAGGCGGCCCGGTTGACCGGCCCGGCCCGGCGCCCCGTTTCAAGCCCGGCGACAAAGTGCAAACCCGCCATCCCGCCGCCAATTCCTTTGTCGCGGGCGGCCACACACGGCTGCCCGGCTATGCCTCGGGCCAGACCGGCGAAGTCCGCGCCTTCTACGGCTGCCATATCTTCCCCGACGCCCACGCCCACGGGCGCGGCGAAGATCCTCAGCCAATCTATGCCGTGGCCTTTCCCGCGCAGGCGCTTTGGGGGCCAACCGCCGATCCCCGCGATGAGGTGATCCTCGATCTCTGGGAACCCTATCTGGAGCCGGCCGATGGATGAGCCGGTCTTCACCGCCCCGTGGCACGCCCAGCTTTTCGCCGTGACGGTGCACCTGAGCGAGGCGGGGCATTTCTCGTGGACTGACTGGACCCAGACCTTCGGAGCCGCACTCAAGCGCCACGGGCTTTCCAAGGAGCTCGATGGGGGCGACGACTATTTTTCTGCGTGGCTAGAGGCGCTTGAAGTGACCCTCACAGACTTGGCCGGCGGGGCAGAGATCGCAACCCTCGCCGACCAATGGCGCCGCGCCTATCTCAATACGCCCCACGGCGCGCCGGTGCGCTTGTCGGCGGGCTATTCGCCCTCATCATAGTCGTCCACGTCGAGCTGCCCCGACAGCCGCCGCCGCACAATCGACCAGCCAAGGCCGATCGCCAACACGAGCGACAGGATCAAAAGGCCGAGCCATGTGTTGACCGTGGGGTTCGTCAGGTCGATCACGCCGTAATCGTAGAGCACCCAAAGAAGCGTTCCGGCAACCGCGAGCAAAAGGCTCATGCCGAAGACGCCGATCGAGCGCAGCGTGGCGCGGACGTAGATCACATAGCCGATGAACAGGATCAGCCCCGCCAGCACGACGAGCGACATCTGCTCGCCCCAACCCACGTTCGCCCAGTGGGCGTAATTCCACTTGGTCGGGTTATAGGTCGCGGCCAGCAGGGCAAAGGCAAAGCCCCAGCGCAAGAGAAAGCCCATGTCAGCCTCCAGTCTTCGTTGCCCGAAGGATGGCGCGAGCGGGCGGCCTCGTCCAGCCCTGCGGCGAAAATGAGGTTTCGCTTCATGGGGCGCGGCGCTATACGGGCGCGGGTTTACTCCGGAGGGATTCCGATCATGGCAAACGTGGTGGTTGTCGGCGCACAGTGGGGCGACGAGGGCAAGGGCAAGATCGTCGACTGGCTGAGCGAGCGGGCCGATGTGATCGCCCGCTTTCAGGGCGGCCATAACGCAGGCCATACGCTGGTTGTCGACGGAACGGTCTACAAGCTCCACGCGCTGCCTTCGGGCGTTGTGCGCGGCGGCAAGCTGTCGGTGATCGGCAATGGCGTTGTGCTGGACCCGTGGCACCTCGTGAAAGAGATCGCGGGCATCCGCGCCCAAGGCGTCGAGATCACTCCCGAGACGCTGATGATCGCCGAGAACACGCCGCTGATCCTGCCGTTCCACGGCGAGCTTGACCGCGCCCGCGAGAGCCAGAACTCGGTCGCCAAGATCGGCACCACCGGTCGCGGCATCGGCCCCGCCTATGAAGACAAGGTGGGCCGCCGCGTGATCCGCGTGGCCGATCTGGCCGATGACGCCACGCTCGAATTGCGGGTTGACCGCGCTCTCGTGCATCATAACGCGCTTCGCGCCGGTCTCGGCCTCGATCCGATCGACCGCGATGCCCTGCTTGCGGATCTCCGCGCCATCGCGCCGCAGATCCTGCCCTTCGCCGCGCCGGTCTGGAAGGTGATGAACGACGCCCGCAAGGCCGGCAAACGCATCCTTTTCGAGGGCGCTCAGGGGGCGCTTCTGGATATCGACTTCGGCACCTATCCCTATGTCACGTCGTCCAACGTGATCGCGGGCCAGGCGGCCACCGGCACCGGCATGGGGCCGGGCGGCATTGATTTCGTCCTTGGCATCGTCAAGGCCTATACCACCCGCGTGGGTGAAGGCCCGTTCCCGACCGAGCTATTCGACGAAGATGGCGACCGCCTTGGCACGCGCGGCCACGAGTTTGGCACCACCACGGGCCGCAAACGCCGCTGCGGCTGGTTCGATGCCTGCCTCCTGCGCCAGACCTGCGCGACCTCGGGTGTCAACGGCATCGCGCTGACCAAGCTCGACGTGCTCGACGGTTTTGAAACGCTCAAGGTCTGTGTCGGCTACGATCTCGACGGCCAGCGCCTCGACTATCTGCCGACCGCCGCCGACCAGCAGGCCCGCTGCACGCCGATCTATGAAGAGCTGCCCGGCTGGAGCGAATCCACCGAAGGCGCGCGCAGCTGGGCAGATCTTCCGGCCAATGCGATCAAATATGTCCGCCGGATCGAAGAGCTGATCGAATGCCCCGTGGCGCTTCTGTCGACCTCGCCCGAGCGCGAGGACACGATCCTCGTCACCGACCCGTTCGCGGATTGATCCGATGGCGCTGAGCTACAAAGCCCGCCGGCGTCTGTCGCTTTTGGTCCTGATCGTGGGCCTGCCCGCCTATGTCGTGGCCGCCGTCACGATCATGTCGTCGATGGACCGCCTGCCAGGTTGGCTTGAACTGCCGGTCTATATCCTCCTTGGGGTGGCTTGGGCCTTCCCTTTGAAGTTCGTCTTTCTCGGGGTGGGCAAGGCCGACCCCGACGCGCCGCAGGAGACGGACGGCGAGAACTGAAAAAGGCGGAGGGGGTTCCTCCGCCTTTTCCTTTTGCTGTCTAACCGTTCAGCCCTGCGCGGCGCGCGGCTCGGGGCGGAAGCGGGTCTGGTCCGACACCTGGAACCGGCCGTTGCGGATCTTCGTGATCCGGCCCTGACGCAGCAGCGTCCCGAAAGAGCGCAAACCTTCTTCCCGGTTGAATTCGTCCGGCGACAGATCGCGAACCTTCTTCATGATCTGCGGGCGCGAGAACTCATCGACGCCTTCGACATAGGACGTATAGGCCGCCGCCGCTTCAAGAAGCTCGGCAAGGCTCGAGGCTCCAACTTCTTCGGCATAGTCGGCAAAGCTGCCGGTGCCGCGCGGGGCGGCCGCTTGCGGGCGCTCAACCGGCTCAGCCCGGCGCGGGCGCGCGGGCGAGATTGCCGCGGGCGACGCCGGCGCCGGCTCTATGTCGACGCGCTGAGAGGCCACCAGCCGCAAAGGTGCGACGCGGGGACGCTCGGGGCGTTCGGCACGGTGTTCGCCGCTTTCGGGACGCGGGACGCGGCGCACGGGTCGGATCACCGTGTCGAGATCCTGACGGAAGGCGCTTCGCACTTCGGTATCGTCGCCGGGCGTTTCGCCAAGAGCGCGCGCCGCCTCGGTCGCCGCATAGGCGGCTTTCAGGTGGGCGATCGCATCGCGGCGAACCTTGTTCTCGGGCTGATCCATCTCGACATCGGTCTGAGACATGATCCGGGCCATTGCGGCCTCATCCTCGTCCGGCTCGGCGCCGAGCATCTCGCGGGCGCTTTCGACCGGGGTGAGGTCTTGTTCCTCGAGGTCATCATCTTCGAAAGCCATTTCGTCGGCTTCTTCGTCAGCTTCGTCCTCGTCGGCCCAGGCGAGATCACGCATCAGAGCGGCTTCGTCCTCTTCCGACAATTCGCCGTCGTCGAACTCGTTGAAGGCTTCAAGTTCTTCCAGACCGTCAAGCGCGGCCAGATCGGGCGCTTCCTCTGCGTCGTCTTCCGCAGCGATGGCGGCGATCAGGTCAACATCGGCTTCTTCGTCCGCATCATCTTCGGCATAGGCTTCTTCCTCGTCATCCCCGGCTTCCATAGCCTCGGTCAGCTGAAAGGCCTTGCTGCTGATCGGTTCTTCGATGGTGCCGTCGGCGGCAAGATCATCCTCGACCTCATCCCAGCCGTCTTCGTCGTCGTCCAATTCTTCGGCTTCGGCAACTGTGGCCGCATCGTCTTCGGAGACCTCGTCGAAGTCCTCTTCATAAAGGTCTTCAGAGTCGTCGACGGCAGCGATCAACGCCTCGAGCTCGGCGATGTCTTCTTCGCTGACCTTATCCTCGAGGATTTCCTCTGGGAGCTCGGCCAGAACTTCTTCGGTTGCGACAAAGTCATCGTCTTCGCCAAGACCGTTTTCTTCGGCCAACTCAGCGACGAAGTCTTCCGCGGCGTCAGCAACGACCAGCTCTTCAAAGACCGGCTCGTCAAAGGCTTCGACCGGCTCGGCGATCACGTCTGCGACGGAGCCTTCTGCTTCATCGTCATAGGATTGATCGACGACCGGATCAGCCACAACCTCGGCAAGGGACAGGTCTTCGACATAGCTTTCGGAAGCACCAGCCGCGGCGGAGCGGCCAACGACCGCACGGATGCGCTGGAGTTTGGCGGCGACGCTTTCGGCATCGACGGTAGCCGGTTCGTCGCGCGGTGCCGGCATCGGCGGCACATAGATTTCCTCGGCGGATGTTTCGGTGGCGGTCTCAGGCGCGGGTTGGGCCTCGGCACGAATTGGCTGGGGCTCGGCAGCGGCCCGCGCTTCATCAGCAATCGCAGCCCGCAGGACAATTCCTGACGACTCCATTCGTGCTTCGACCCGGCGATCAATCTCGCGCTCGGCAATACGCGCGAGCATATCGGCATCCGGTGTGGGCGGTTCGGCGCCGAAATAGCGGTCGTCCGCCGCAAGATCGCGGAAATACTCCGCTATGGCCTTCATCGTGTCGAAGGAATCGTCGAAGCCTTCGAGCGTGCACGAAAAAGTGCCATAGGAGACGGTCAAAATCTTGCTCGATCCAACCATTCTTTACTCGCTTTCTGCCATTCCCACCGTCAGTCTGTTTATCACCAATTGGTTCGCAACCCGGAACGGAAACGAGATCATGTCGGTGTCATTTTGTGACACTTTTAGGGAATGTTTCCTAAAATGAAGGTAATCTACGGCAGGCCCCATGATTGTTGATCTCGAAGAGGCGGTTACTTTGATTGGCGGCGGCCCGATTGTTGCTGAACTTCTGACTCTGGCGAGAGCCGTTGCCCCGAGAATCGTTGCGGCCGATGGCGGGGCCGATGATGTGCTCGCCGCCGGGCTCTCGCCCGTTGCCATCATCGGAGACATGGACAGTCTGGCGCCCGCGGCGCGCGCGGCCTTCGCAGACCGCTTGTATCACATCCCAGAGCAGGAAACGACCGACTTCGAGAAATGCCTGACGCGGATTGGCGCGCCCTTGGTGATTGGGGTTGGGTTTCTTGGCGGGCGGATGGATCACAGCCTAGCCTCGCTGAACGTTCTGGCGCGGCATCGGGATCGGGCGGTGATCTTGCTGAACGAAGCGGATGTCTGCTGCGTGGTGCCCGAGTTGGGCTTGCGGCTTTCTCTGCCCGAGGGGATGCGCCTGTCGCTCCTGCCCTTGGGTGCGGCGCGGCTTTGGACCGAAGGTCTGCGCTGGAATGTCGAGGGGGCTGAAATGGCACCCGATGGGTTTATCTCGATCTCGAACGAGGTTGCGGGCGAGGTCAGGCTCCGCGCCGAGGGGCCGGTGCTTCTTGCCGTGCCTCTCGAGGGATTCGCCTCGGTCGTCAGCTCCGTGCAAGCCGCCTTTCGCGCAAGATGATGTAAAGCCCCGCGCCGATTGTCACGAGGATGCCAAGCGCGGCGAGGCCATTGGGCAGATCGCGGAAGATCAGCCATCCGATCACCGTGCCGAAGGGGATCTCGAGATACTGCATCGGCGCAAGGGTCGACGCGGGCGCAAAGCGCAGGCTCCACGTCATCAAGAGGTGCGCTGCGGTGCCGACCGAGCCGAGGGCCAACAGTAACCAGCCTGTAGTGAGGTCGAAGCTGGCAAGGCCGCTGCCCGGCAGATCGGGCAGAAAGACCAGAACCGGCAGAAGGATCGCGCTGGCCTGCAAGCCGCTCACCGCCTGAAGAGCGACAGGATCGACCTCTTTGGCAATCTGGCGCGTCACCAGCATGAAGAGGGCAAAGATCACCGCCACGCCGACCGGCAGGAGGGCAGGGGCGCCAACCTCGGCAAAATTGGGTTGGATCACGAGAAGCGTGCCGGCAAAGCCCACGACCGAGGCCCAGAGCCGGTGCGGCCCCACCTCTTCGCCCAGAACGAACTTGCCCAGAAGCAGCATCACGAAGGGCATGACAAAGGCGATGGCCAGCGCATCGGCCAAGGGCAGATAGCGCAGCGAGGTGAACATCGTGCTGATGCCCGCGATATGCAGGAGGGTTCGGATGCTGACCAGAGCCAGTACCCGCCCGCGCAGCATCAAGGTTGCCCCCGACAAAAGCGCAATCGGCAGAAGGATCGCCGCCTGCGCGGCAAAGCGCGTCAGCACCAGCATCCCCAGATCGAGCCGCCCGCCAAGAACCTTCGCCAGCGCATCGCCCAAAGGGGCAAGCACGCAAAAACCGAGCATGAAGAGGATGCCGATATAGGGCCTGTCGATATGGGCGTGGCGTGACATGGCTCAGGACGGGCTGCGCGGTGGCGAGACTTGCGGCATCACCACCGACCCGCGCCGCGCGGTGATGCGCTCGCGATGAACGATGTAAAGGCCCGAGAGCGCGATGATCGCGATGCCCACCCATGTCAGGAGGTTCGGGAAATCGTTGAAGAACAGATAGCCGAGGATCGCCGCGCTGATGAGTTCGAGATAGTGCAGCGGCGCAAGCGTCGTCGAGGGCGCAAAGCGCAGGGCATAGGTCATCAGAAGATGCGCCAGCGCCGAAGCCGCGCCCACCATGCCGAGCCACATCCATTCGATCCCGTGGGGCATCACCGGATCGAGCGTGGGCCAATGGGTGAAATCGGCGATCACGATGAAGGGCAGGCACATGGCGGCGGCCAGCGTCGAGGTGTGGAACTGCATCGCCACGGGGTGCAATTCTTTGGCAAGGCGGCGGGTGATGAGGATGTAGAGCGCAAAGAAAAGCGCCGTTCCAAGCGGGAAGAGCGCCACCGGGCCGAAGGCCACAAAACTCGGCTGGATCACCAGAAGCGAGCCGACAAAACCCACGGTCGAGGCCGCGATGCGGCGCGGGCCGACCTCGTCGCCGAACATGAACTTGCCGAGGAAGAGAAGGATGAAGGGCTCGACAAAGGCGATGGCCAGCGCATCGGCGATCGGCATCACCTGCACGGCGGCGACGAAGCAATAGGTCGAGACGATGAGGTAGATGGCCCGCAGAGCCAGCCGCCCGAGCGAGGCGCGGGGGATCCGCAGGCTCAGCCCCATCACCAGAAGCACCGGCAGCATGATCGCGCCCTGCACGATGAACCGCGCCAGCGTGATCTGGCCCACGGGGATCGTCGCGGCGGCGGCCTTGGAGCCCACGTCGATGAACGGCGCGGTCAGGCAAAAGCCGAGCATCAGAACAACGCCGAGGAGAATGCGATCGTGGGTCATGCCGCGTCCTTGAGGAAAACGGGCCGCGCAGCCCTCAGCAGTTGGGAACGTTGACGGCCAGGCCGCCAAGCGATGTCTCCTTGTATTTCTCGCTCATGTCCACACCTGTTTGCCGCATCGTTTCAATGGCGGCGTCGAGGGGAACGAAATGGGTGCCGTCGCCACGCAGCGCGAGCGAGGCGGCAGACACGGCCTTGATCGCGCCAAGGCCGTTCCTTTCGATGCAAGGAATTTGCACGAGGCCCCGGATCGGATCGCAGGTCATGCCGAGATGATGCTCGAGCGCGATCTCGGCGGCGTTCTCCACCTGCTCGGGCGTGCCGCCCATTACGGCGGCCAAACCCGCCGCCGCCATCGCCGAGGCGCTGCCCACCTCTGCCTGACAGCCGCATTCCGCGCCCGAGATCGAGGCGTTGAACTTGATAAGGCCGCCGATGGCGGCGGCGGTCAGGAGGAAATCAGGCACCTTGGAAACAGTCGCCCCCGGCACATGGTCGAGCCAATAGCGGATCGTCGCCGGAATAACCCCCGCCGCGCCGTTGGTGGGCGCGGTGACAACCTGTCCGCCGGCCGCGTTTTCCTCGTTCACCGCCATCGCATAGGTCGACATCCAGTCGTTGATCGTATGCGGGGCGGAAAGGTTCATGCCGCGCTCGGCCAGAAGCGACTGGTGGATGCCCTTCGCCCGCCGCTTGACCTTGAGCCCGCCGGGCAGGATGCCGTCGTTTTCGAGCCCACGGTTGATGCAGGTGTTCATCACCTCCCAGATCCGAGCGATGCCGGCATCAAGATCGGCGCCTTTGCGGCGGCTGAGTTCGTTCTTGCGCTTCATGTCGGCGACGGTCAGGCCGCTTTCGGCCGCCATGTCGAGCATTTCCTTGGCCGATTTGAACGGGAAGGGGACGGGCGGGCCATCGTCATGGTCCTTGCCTGCGGCCAGTTCCTCTTCTGTCAGAATGAATCCGCCGCCGACCGAATAGTAGGTCACTTGGGTGATCACATCGCCTTGGGCATCGACGCCCTTGATGATCATGCCGTTGGCGTGGCCCGGCAGGTTGGGGCCGTAGTCGAAAACGAGGTGCTCCTTGGGCTGGAATTCCAGCACCGGCAGCCCCTCGGGCGCTACGGTCCCTTCCGCTGCGATCCGCGCCAGCTCGGCCTCGGCCCTCTCGGCGTCATAGTCGTCGGCGCGGAAACCGGCGAGGCCGAGGATCGATGCGCGGTCGGTGGCGTGGCCGACGCCGGTGAAGGCGAGGCTGCCGTGCAGGGTCACGCGCAGGCCCGCGACCTTGAAGGGCTGTTGCCGCAAATGGTCGAGAAACCGCGCGCCCGCGACCATCGGGCCGATGGTGTGCGACGAGGACGGGCCGACGCCCACCTTGAACATATCGAAGACGGAGAGAAACATTTAGAGCGGCGATCCTTCGGGGGGATTGGGGTATTGAGGCTCGGAGAAAGGCTTTGCGCCCAGACCCTCGGCCTCGGCACTGCGGCGCGAGGCTTCGGTCGCCTCAAACCGGCGGGCAAAGGCGAGGAGATTGGGATAGTCGGCAAGCGAGAGCCAGCCGGGATTGTTGCCATAGATCACCGGCCAGCGCAGCAGTGGCGCGAGATAGCAGCCGAGGATTGTTTCCTCTCCAAGCCAATCTGGAGCCGCGTTGTCGAGCAGGTGAAGGTGACTGCGGATCTGAAGATGGACGGAGCGATCCAGCTCGCCCACATGGTCAGCCGAAATCAGCCGCTCGGAATAGAACAGGACGCGCTCTGCCGCGTGCAGCTCGTTGGCGAGCCAGAAAAGCCACTTGAGGCCTGCGCCGCGCTGGGGCGTTCCAGGCGCGGGGAAGAGTTTTCCCTCGCGTTCTGAGAGCCAAAGCAGAATGGCGGCGGTCTCGAAAAGTGCGCCATCGGGTGTCTCGAGCGTCGGGATCAGCCCGTTTGGATTCATCGCCAGATAGGCGGCAGATGCGTGCTCGCCTTTGCTTCGGTCGACAAGCACGGCCTCATAGGGCGCCTGAAGCATCTCGAGCGCCAGTCGCACGCAAAGCGAGGCGTTGTCGGGGGCATAGTGAAGGCGAAGCGGTGTGTTCATGCGCAGACCCTAGGGGATTGACGGCTTTGCGTCTGCCGGAAAGCGACATTTCCTATCGGAAACCGGAAGGGGATGGCCTTCCGCCTCTCGCACCCGCCGCGCTTCTTTCCTATAAGCGAAGAGGAATCCTCTTGGAGCTGCCAGATGACCGACAACCTCTCTCCAATCGACAAGGCCAAATTCGTCGCCGCCAAGCGCGCGACCCAATATGTCCAGAGCGGCATGAAGGTCGGCCTCGGCACCGGTTCGACCGCCGCCTGGCTTGTGAAATGCCTGGGCGAGATGGTCCGCGACGAAGGGCTGAGGATCAAGGGCGTGCCGACCTCGACCCGCACCGCGGAACTCGCGCGGGAGGTGGGCATCGAGGTGATCACTCTCGACGAGGCCAAATGGCTGGATGTGACCATCGACGGTGCCGACGAGTTTGACGCGGATCTCAACCTCATCAAGGGCGGCGGCGGCGCGCATCTTCAGGAAAAGATCGTGGCGACCGCCTCGGATCAGATGGTGGTGATTGCCGATATCTCCAAGCAGGTCGAAACCCTCGGCGCTTTTCCCTTGCCGCTCGAGGTGATCCCTTTCGGTTGGCAGACGACCAAGACGCTCGTCGAAGAGGCGTTGATCGGTCTCGATGTTCTGGGCCGAAATACCAGCCTTCGCATGAAAGGGGAGGCCCCCTTCATCACCGACGAAGGCAATCACATCCTCGATCTGCATCTCAACCGGATCGGCAATCCGCGCCAGCTGAGCCTTGTGCTCAACCAGATCCCAGGCGTGGTTGAAAACGGGCTCTTCATAGATATCTGTGACGCGGTGGTCATCGGCTATGGCGATGGCCGCGTCGAGGTTCGGGATATCAACGAAGGCACGGTGGACGAGATGAAGTATGATTTCCTGACCAAGGACAACATCTTCACCGACATCGCGGATTAGGCATGACTTACGACTACGATCTATTCGTCATCGGCGGCGGCTCCGGCGGTGTCCGGGCGGCGCGGGTGGCGGCGGCAGACGGGGTGCGCGTCGCGCTGGCCGAGGAAGACCGGATGGGCGGCACCTGTGTCATTCGGGGATGCGTGCCCAAGAAGCTCATGGTTTTCGCCAGCGAATTTCGCGAGGCGATCAGCGATGCCCGCGCCTATGGCTGGGATATTGGTGACGGCAAATTTGACTGGAGCGTTTTCCGCACCAAGCTTTATGCCCAGCTCGATTTTCTCGAGGGCGTCTATCGCCGGATGCTCGATACCTCGGGTGTCACGACTTACAACGCCCGGGCAACCGTGAAAGATGCCCATCACGTCGCGCTTTCGACCGGCGAGGTGATCAGCGCGGGCCATATCCTGATTGCGACGGGCGGCCTCCCCGTGCGTCCTGACCAGCCGGGGGCCGAACTTGGTATCACCTCCAATGACATCTTCCACCTTGAAAAGCTGCCCGCCTCGATCCTGATTATTGGCGGGGGCTATGTCGCCTGTGAATTTGCCGGTATTTTCAATGGTCTTGGGTCAAAGGTCACTCAGCACTATCGCGGCGCGCAGATCCTGCGCGGATTTGACGGCGAAGCGCGCGGCATGATCGCCGATCAGATGCGCGACCGAGGGGTCGATCTGCATTGCGGGACGACTATACTGGCCATGGAAAAGCGTGACGACGGAATCTGGGTCAAATCGAGCAATGGTGTCGAGGCAGTCTATGAGCAGGTTCTGTTTGCCACCGGCCGCGCCCCGAACACCGCAGGTCTCGGTTTGCGAGAGGCGGGGGTGGCGCTTGGGTCAAAGGGCGAGGTTGTGGTCGACGACTACTCCCAGTCGAGCGTTCCCTCGGTCTATGCCGTTGGCGATGTGACCAACCGTGTGCAACTGACCCCTGTCGCGATCCGTGAAGGCATGGCCTTTGTGGAGACGGTCTTTCGGGGCAATCCGACCAAGGTCGATCACCACTTGATCCCTTCGGCGGTTTTCACCCAGCCCGAGTTTGGCACCATCGGATTGACCGAAGAGGCCGCGCGCGAACAGGGGCCGATCGAGGTCTACAGCACGAGTTTCCGGGCGATGCAGCACTCGTTCATCGGGCGCAACGACCGGGTTCTGATGAAGCTCATTGTGAGCCAAGCGACACGCAAGGTTCTGGGCTGCCATATCGTAGCCGATCATGCGGGCGAAATGATCCAGCTTGCCGGCATCGCCATCAAGATGGGCGCGACCAAAGAGGATTTCGATCGCACCGTTGCGGTGCATCCGACGATGGCCGAAGAGCTTGTGACCATCAAAACGCCGGTCCGCACCGCTTGATTTTCTGGCTCGCAGACCCAATCTGAGAAAGAACATGCCTCAACAGGGGCGAAAGAGAGAGAAGAACATATGGCTGGAAATTCTGGCGGCCCTTGGGGCGGCGGCGGAGGCAACAGAGGCGGATCCGGAGGCGGCGATGACCAAAATCGCGGCGGTCGGCGCCCCGGCAACGAAGGCCCGCAGATCCCCGAGATCGACGAACTGGTGAACAAGGGCCGTGAACAGCTGCGCGTTCTGATGGGTGGCGGCGGTGGTCGGCGCCAGAACGGTGGCGCGCAGGGCGGCGGCGAAGGCCCGCGCCTGACGCGCGGCACCTTCTTGCTGGGCCTCGGTGCGGCCGCGGTGATGTGGGGCCTTGCCTCTTTCTACACCGTCAAGCCCGAAGAACAGTCGGTCGAGCTTTTCCTCGGCAGCTATTACAAGACCGGCGAGCCGGGCCTCAACTTTGCGCCCTGGCCCTTGGTGACAGCCGAAGTCATTCCGTTCACCTCGGAGCGGATCATCGAGATCGGCACTTCCCGCTCCGGGCAGGATGCGGGCCTGATGCTGACCGGCGACGAGAATATCGTCGACATCGATTTCCAGGTGGTCTGGAACATCTCGAATTCGCAGGAATTCCTGTTCAACCTCGCCGATCCGGCCGCGACCATCGAAGCGGTCGCGGAATCGGCCATGCGCGAGATCATCGCTCAGTCGCAGCTTTCGCCCATTCTCAACCGCGACCGCGGCGCGATCAGCGACAGGTTGACCGACATGATCCAATCGACGCTCGACAGCTATCAAAGCGGCGTCAATGTCGTCCGGGTCAACTTTGACAAGGCCGACCCGCCCGAGCCCGTTATCGCCTCGTTCCGCAAGGTGCAGGACGCCGAGCAGGAGCGCGACCGTCTGCAGAACGTGGCCGATGCCTATTCGAACCGCGTTCTGGCCGAGGCCCGCGGTGAAGCGGCCCAAGTGCTCGAGCAGGCCGAAGGCTATCGCGCTCAGGCCATCAACGAGGCCGAGGGTGAGGCGAGCCGCTTCCTCGCGGTTCTGACCGAATACCAGAAGGCACCTGAAGTAACCCGTCAGCGCCTCTATCTCGAAACCATGGAAAAGGTGCTTGCTGGCATGAATGTGATGCTGCTCGACGAAGCGGCGCAGGGCGGGCAGGGGGTCGTTCCCTATCTGCCGCTGAATGAACTTGGCCGAACCACCACGGGAGGGAGCAACTAATGGGACGCTCAGCCTTTCTCATCCCGGCTCTGGTGGCGGTGATTGCCGCCGCCCTGTCCTCGATCTTTATTGTCGATGAACGCCAAAAGGTTCTGGTGCTACAGTTCGGCCAGATCGTGAAGGTTCAAGAAGAACCCGGCCTCGGCTTCAAGATCCCGCTCATTCAAGAGCTTGTGCGCTATGACGACCGGATCCTGAGCCGCGATATGACCTCGCTCGAGGTCACCCCGTCGGATGACCGCCGCCTCATGGTCGACGCCTTCGCCCGCTACCGGATCGTTGATGTCGAGAAGTTCCGGCAGGCTGTCGGTGCGGGTGGTCAGGAGCTTGCCGCCAATCGGCTTGATTCCATCCTTCGTGCCAACACACGCGAGGTCTTGGGTTCGGTAACGTCGAACGAGGTTCTCTCGGCGGATCGGGCGGCGCTGATGCTGCGCATCCGCAATGCGGCGATTGACGAAGCGCAGGATCTGGGGCTTCAGGTCATCGACGTGCGGCTGAAGCGCACCGATCTTCCGCCTTCCAACCTTAACGCGACCTACGAACGGATGAAGGCCGAGCGCGAGCGAGAGGCCGCCGACGAGATTGCCCGAGGCAACGAAGCCGCGCTGCGTGTCCGCGCCTTGGCCGATCGGACGGCGGTTGAGCTGGTCTCGGACGCGCGACGCCAGTCCGAAATCATCAGAGGCGAGGCCGACGCCAAGCGAAACGCCACCTACGCCGATGCGTTTGGTCGCGATCCCGAGTTCTTCGAGTTCTACCGCTCGATGACAGCCTATGTTCGCGCCATCGGCGGCGGCAACGGCTCGATCGTGGTCTCGCCCGACAGCGATTTCTTCAACTATCTGCTGTCGGATCAGGCGAAGGCTACGCAGTAAATGTCGACGATCGTTCTGGCGATCGGATCGGTTCTCGTGGTGGAGGGGCTGGTTTATGCACTGGCCCCTTCTGCCATCGAGCGCCTGTTCGAAGCCTACCGCAGCCTTTCCATCGACCAACGCCGCGCGATGGGCCTTGCCTCGATCGCAATCGGCGTCCTTCTGTGCTGGCTGGCCCGGCTGATGGGCGTCTGACCTCCCCCTCACGCGCAAGTGACGCGGCGGGATTGGCCGTGCGTTGCCATTCCGGCCCGCCGATAGGATGATCGCAGGTGTCCGCACCAAAAGGGCGGTTCGATTAGAAAACAGGAGTTTGTCGTGATTCCGAGATCCGTCGTTGCAGCACGTTCAACCTCGCGCCCGGCATCTGTGATGCTGCTCGCGCTGTCCATTGTCGTGCTCATCTTTGCGCAGGCTGTGCCGAGCCCGGCCCAGTCGCGCCCCGATACCTTCGCCGATCTGGTCGAACAGGTCAGCCCCGCCGTCGTCAATATCACAACGACCACAGTCATCGAGGCGCGGACCGGCGCGGACGGCATGACGCCGCAAGAAAACCCCTTCAAGGGGACGCCTTTTGAAGATTTCTTCAATGATTTCAACAATCAGGGTCTCGGGCCCCTGGGCCCGCAGCGGGCGACATCGCTTGGCTCGGGGTTTGTCATTTCCGCTGACGGCTATGTCGTCACCAACAACCATGTGATCGAAGATGCCGACGAGATCATGGTCGAGTTCTTTTCCGGCGAAAGCCTGCCCGCAAAGCTGATCGGCACCGATCCGGCGGTCGATATCGCGCTTCTGAAGGTGGATGCCTCCGATCTCGCCTTCGTCGGTTTTGCCGACAGCGATACCGCCCGCGTGGGCGATTGGGTTCTGGCTGTGGGCAACCCGCTGGGGCAGGGCTTCTCGGTTTCGGCGGGCATTGTCTCGGCCCGCAACCGCGAGCTTTCCGGCACCTATGACGACTACATCCAGACCGACGCCGCAATCAACCGTGGCAACTCGGGCGGCCCCTTGTTCAACCTCTATGGCGATGTGATCGGCGTGAATACCGCGATCCTGTCGCCCAATGGCGGCTCGATCGGCATCGGGTTCTCTATGGCCTCGAACGTGGTCAAGGCTGTTGTCGACCAGCTCATGCAATACGGCGAAACCCGCCGCGGCTGGCTTGGCGTGCGCATTCAGGATCTGAGCGAGGATATGGTTGACGCCATTCCGGGCCTCACCTCGACCGCTGGCGCGCTGGTCACGGACGTGCCTGAAGGGCCGGCCTTTGATGCAGGCATCCAGCCCGGCGATGTGATCTTGCGCTTCAACGGCCGCGACGTGCCCGACACCCGCGCCTTGGTGCGGATGGTCGGTGCGGCGCCGGTCGGTATGGAGGCGACGGTCGATGTCTTGCGCGGGGGTGACGAGATCACCTTCAGCGTAACCCTCGGCCGCCGCGAAACCGCCGAGGCCGCGCAAAGCGGCACGCCCGCGCCGAAGGAGCCGCAACTCGAGGAGATCCTCGGTCTGGCCGTATCGGAGCTGACGCCGGAGATGGTCGATAAATACCAGACCGGCGATGTGAAGGGCGTCGTGATCACCTCGGTCGCGCCGCTCAGCGATGCCGAGGACAAGGGCCTTGCGCCCGGCGATATCATCACCGAAGCCTCGCAAGCGCCGTTGTCGAGCATCTCGGAACTGAAGGACCGGATCGGCGAGGCGCAAGACAGCGGACGCAAGTCTATTCTCCTCAAGATCAGCCGGGGCGGCGAGCCGATGTTTGTCGCACTTTCGGTCAAGGAATGATCGGGCCGACAAACGATAGCGGGGGCGCCTTCGGGCGCCCTCATCTGTTTCAGGGCGCTGATGAAAATGTGAGGAAATTTGAGCCGCAAAGGGCGGTTTTGACGCGTAAATGGGGCGGATTCAGACTGGCGCAGAGGGATTGGCTCGCCTATCTAATGCGCCGGACCTGAATAAACGGAAACGGGCAGATGGCGAAAATCACCTATATCGAGTTTGGCGGCAAAGAGCATAACGTCGATGTGCCCAATGGCCTGACGGTCATGGAAGGCGCGCGCGACAATGGCATCCCGGGGATCGAGGCCGATTGCGGCGGCGCCTGCGCCTGTTCGACCTGCCATGTCTATGTCGATCCCGGTTGGGTCGACCGTCTTCCGCGCAAGGATGCGATGGAAGAGGATATGCTCGATTTCGCCTACGAGCCCGATCCCGCCCGTTCGCGCCTGACCTGTCAGCTCAAGGTCTCGGACGCGCTCGATGGCCTGCGCGTCTTCATGCCGGAAAAGCAGATCTGATGCGGCGCTGGCCGGGCCTGCTCTCAGGGGCGCTGCTTGGCCTGATGCCACTGGCCGCCACGGCCGAGATCGTGTCGGCCACCTATGCCGAACCCACCCAGCGCTATCAGCATGGCGTCTTTGGCGAGACCGAGGAGTGGGGCGCCTTGGCCTTCGAGCTGAGCTCGGGCCAAAGAATCATCCTCCGCCTTCCCGAAACCCGCGTGTTCGAAGACATCGCCCCGCGGCTTGCCGATGTGGATGGCGATGGCGCGCCCGAAATGGTCGTCGTCGAGACCGACATAGCGCTCGGCGCACGGCTCGCGATCTATGACGAGGCGGGGTTTGTCGCCGCGACCCCCTTTATTGGCCAGACCCACCGCTGGCTGGCACCGATCGGCGCGGCGGATCTCGACGGGGATGGCTTGGTGGAACTGGCCTATATCGACCGTCCGCATCTTGCCCGCCTGTTGCGTGTCTGGCGCTTTGAGGGTGGTGCGCTTGTCGAGGTGGCTCAGGCCGAGGGGCTGACCAATCACCGCTTGGGCGATCCCGCCATCAGCGGTGGCTTGCGGGATTGCGGCGAGGGGCCAGAGATGATCACCGCCGATGCGCGCTGGTCGCGCCTCGTCGCCTCGCGCCTTGTTGGCGATGGGATCGAGAGTCGTATTCTCTCGGACGGCGTGGACTTTGCAGCCGCTCTTGACTGCCGGCTACCCTAGACCCAGAGCGCCACAAGCACCGCCAGCGCCGCGATTTCGCTTAGTTGCTGGGTGGCCCCTAGGATATCCCCCGTCTGCCCGCCGATCTTGTCGTGGGCGATCCGCCCTGCGGCAAAGGCTGTCGCGGCGACAAAGGCTGCAACTGGGACGACCGTAAGGCCGAGGCAAACAAATCCGACCAAGCCCGCGGCGATAAAGCCAAACCGCACAGTATCTTGGGATGGTTGGCCGACCCCCTGGCTCAGCCCAGAAGGGCGCGCCGCGGGGAGCCACGCCATCAGCGCCGCCATCGGCGCTCGACTTATGGCAGCGACCCCGATCAGGGCGCCCCAGACATGGCCGGTCGCCAAGAGCGCCGAGAGCGCCGACCAGCGCAGGATCATCGCCAGCACAAGCGCCAAAACGCCATAGGTGCCGATCCGGCTGTCTTTCATGATCTCGAGCCGCCGGTCGCGGTCATAGCCGCCCCACAGGCCATCGGCGCTGTCGGCCAGCCCGTCTTCGTGCATGGCTCCGGTGCAGATCACCTGAACTGCGATGACAAGGGCGGCTGCTATCCCCGCCCCAAGGCCAAGCCAGAGCGAAAGAGACGCCGCAACCGCAGCGATCAGGCCCAAGAGCGCACCTGCCAACGGCCAGGCCCATGATGCGGCGGCGCCACGTTCCTTGGCAGATTCGACGTTGACCCTGACCGGCAAGCGGCTCAGAAGCCCGAGCCCTTGCAGCACATCCTGAACCGGTTGGCTGAAACGAACTTCGGAAATGTCGGGATCGGGCATCGCTGCGACCTTTCTTACCTTTCCCTTGCTGTCAGGACGGTTAGACAGAACCGGCACAGAAGGCAACGAGGACACCATGACGGCCCCTTTCTCCACACTCAACGAATTTCGCGCGGTTTTGGCCCGCCAGCCGGGGATCGACACCGCCGCCGAAGCAGGGGCGCAGGAGCGTAACGTCCAGCTCACCAAACCGCCCGGAGCCCTCGGTCGCCTCGAAGACCTCGCGATCTGGTATGCCGGCTGGCGCGGCAATCCGCGCCCCGCGATCGAGGCGCCACAGGTGATCGTTTTCGCAGGCAACCACGGCGTCTGCGCCCGTGGCGTCTCGGCCTTTCCGGCGGAGGTGACCGTGCAGATGGTGGCAAATTTCAAGGCGGGCGGGGCGGCGATCAACCAGCTCTCCAAGGCTTTTGGCGCCAAGATGGATGTCTACGCGCTCGATCTGGATACCCCGACCAAGGATTTCACCGCCGATGCGGCGATGACCGAGGCCGAATGCGTCGCCGCGCTGGCGACCGGCTGGAACGCGGTCGATCCGAAGGCCGATCTTCTGGTGACCGGCGAGATGGGCATCGGCAACACGACCTCGGCGGCGGCGATGTCGGCCGCACTTTTCGGTGGCTCGGGCGCCGAGTGGGCCGGGCGCGGCACTGGCGTTGACGACGCGGGCCTTGCCCGCAAGTCGGCGGTGATCGACGAGGCGCTGGCGCTGCATGATACGGCCCTGTCCGATCCCCTTGAAGTGCTGCGCCGCCTTGGTGGGCGCGAGCTTGCCGCGATGGCGGGCGCAATTGCTGCGGCGCGGGCGCACCGGATTCCGGTGATCCTTGACGGGTTCATCTGCTCCGCCGCCGCCGCTTCTTTGGCCAAGGCGCAGGAGGGGGCGCTCGATCACGCGGTCGCGGGCCACAAGTCCGCGGAAGGGGCGCACGCACGGCTCTTGGACGCGCTCGGCAAAGAGCCGCTTCTTCAACTCGGCCTGCGCCTAGGCGAAGGCTCGGGCGCGGCGCTGGCGATCGGCGTCTTGAAAGGCGCGGTCGCCTGCCATTCCGGCATGGCGACATTCGCCGAGGCCGGCGTCTCGGAAGGCTAGGCTTCGGCCTGTTCGTCGGGGGCGGCCCGCGCCGCCTCCTTCGACCTCTGCTGTCGCGCCGCAAGCGCGGCTTCAAGCTCGGAATAAAGCTCTTTCACCCGCGCGCTGTATTCGGCGTTCTTTTCGATGGGAATGCCGGGTTTCCATAAAGCGGCCAGCTCTTTGAGCGACGCGCGGTCGTGGTGGAAGAACTCGTCCTCCGCCTCGGCCGCCTCGTATTCCGAGAAGCCGAGGTTTTCGAGCACATAGCGGCCCGCGCGGAGCGAGCTGTCGAACATCTCGCGCACGATGTCGTCGGCGCCCGCTTCATAAAGCTCGTAGACGCTGACCTCGTCCCTAGCCCGTGCGACGATGTGCAGATCTTCCCGCAACTGGCGGGCATATTTGACAAGCTTGACCGCGGCCGCATGATCGTCGACCGCCACCACGAGCACCTTGGCGTTTTCGATGCCGGCTGCCTTCAGCAGGTCGGGGCGGGTCGGATCGCCGAAATAGCCTTTGTGTCCGAAAGACCGCATCGTCTGGACCACGGTCATATCGTTGTCGAGAACCACCGATTTGAGGCCGACACTCCGCACAAGCGCATTGACCGTCTGGCCGAACCGGCCAATCCCGGCGATGATCACAGATCCGGTTTCATCGATCTCGTCGGGTTCGGGGTCTGGCTCGGATTTGAGCCATCTTGTCCGGTTCTCATAAAGGATGAAAAGAAGCGGCGTGATCAGCATCGACAGGGCGATGATCAGCACAAGCTTCTGCCCGAGCGCCACACCAAGAACGCCGGTAGCGGCGGCGAAGGAGACAAGCACAAAGCCGAATTCACCCGCCTGACCGAGGCCGAGGGTAAAGAGCCAGCGGTCATGCGGTTTGAGTTTCCAGAGCCGCGCCAGCACATAAAGAACGCCGATCTTCACGCCGATCAGCAGCAGGGTGAGGGCGAGAATGCGGAACGGGTCGCCAAAGAAGCCTGCGAAATCGAAACCCGCGCCCACGGTGATGAAGAAAAGCCCGAGGAGCAGGCCCTTGAAGGGCTCGAGGTCGCTTTCAAGCTCATGCCGGAATTCAGAGTTGGCAAGGACGACGCCCGCCAGAAAGGTGCCAAGGGCGGGTGAGAGACCGACGAAATCCATCAGCACCGCGATCGAGACGACCATGAGAAGGGCGAAGGCCGTATACATCTCGCGCAGCCGGGCGTGGTGGATATAGCGGAAGAGCGGGCGGGTCAGGAAAACCCCGGCGAAGATGATGAAGAAGATCGCGCCGACGGTGATCAGCGTAAGGCCCCAGCCGGGAATGCGGTCGGCGTAGGAGACGAGGCTGAGCGCATCGGGCGCGGCGTGGCCATCTGCCGTGGTGTGCGGCACCAACCTGCCCGAGACCGCCAAAAGCGGCAGAAAGGCCAGCATCGGGATCACCGCGATGTCTTGGGTGAGCAGCACCGAGAAGACATTGCGCCCACCCGCGGTCTGGATCAGGCCCTTCTCTGTCAACGTTTGAAGTACGATCGCGGTTGACGAGAGCGACAGGATCAGGCCAATCGCCAGGGCCTCTTCCCAGGGCTGTTTCATCATGTAGGTCAGCCCCATGATGACCCCCGTCGTCAACGCTACCTGAAGCCCCCCCAACCCCAGAAGCTTGTGGCGCATATCCCAAAGGGTGCGCGGCTCAAGCTCGAGGCCGATCAGGAACAGCATGACGACCACGCCGAACTCGGCAAAATGCTGAAGGCCGGCGGTGTCGTTGCCGGTCAGGCCGAGGATCGGGCCGATGACGATACCGGCGGCGATATAGCCCAGAACCGATCCAAGGCCCAAACGCGCCGCCAATGGAACCGCGATCAAAGCGGCACCGAGAAAGATTGTCGCCTGAAGAAAGAAGTTTTCCATAGCCCCTTCTCGCAAGCGGAGGGGCGCTTCGCAACTCGACTTCGGGTGAATAGGGGCGCGGCGGAGAGAAATCGCCGAGTTGGGAAGAAAAGCGCTCAGCCCGTCGGCATTTCAAGCGTATAGGTCCGACCGCGCTTGGTATAGGTCAGCGCATTGTCGCCAATCGAGGTGACGCGGCCGCCGTCGAGCTCGTCGCCAACGCGCACCAGAAGGATCCGGCCAAAGGACGTGCGAAGCATGGCGCGCCGGTCATTGGCGGGGCCCATGAGGCCGATCAGCGCCAGATCGCGGAGGGACAAGGCGTTGTCCACCGTCGCCGCCTCGGCGACCGATCTTGGAACCGGTCCGCTTGAGCCTTGCACGATTGCGGGGGCAGCGGCGGGCTTGGGAGCGGTGCTGGCGGAAGCGACGACCTGGTCAAAGTTGCGGGGTCTGGATTGCGGTCGTTCTGAAGAGGCCACGGCCAGTTCTGTTGCGTCCGCGAAGGGATCGCCTGCGACTGCCGCCAAAGCTTCAGCGATCGCGTCAGCGGGCGCTTCGGCGACAACAAGGCTCTCGGGCCGGGATTTGGGGCGGATGCCGGAAAGCTCGTCGAACGTCCGCCCACCGAGCGAAGCGCGTTCGATAGTTTCGGCCAGTTCTGTGGGGCGGGCATTCGGGCGTTTGCCGGCAAGGGCGGGGTCAACCGGGCCGGCCACCTCAAGGGCTTCCGGTTCTTCGCCTTGTGCATCGGTGGCTGTCTCTTCCACGGTTTCAAAGATCGGCCGCTGAGGCGGTACCAGCGCAGGCGTTCCGGCGACCACGACGATGCCGCTGGGCAAAAGCGTCCCTTCGGCGGTGGCGAGAATGAAGCCCTCGGCATCCCGCTGATAGACGGTTCCGGGGGGTGGCGGCAGAGCCTGCGCCTCGAGCGGTGCATCGCGGCCGGTACGCAAAAGGTCGGGCAGGGCGATTGCGTCCGCGCCGCCGATTGCGGGATCAATCGCCGCAAGGAAGATCCTGTCAGACGATTCCGTTCGCGGCGTCAACGGCAGGCGGGGCGCGCGCAACCAGACGCCCGTGGTGGCATAGATGCGTTCCGCTTCTGCCGGGCTCAGCACAGTCGGCGACGAAACCACCGGCAGCGACACAGCCTCGGCTGTGCCGGTGTCGGTGGTCTCGGATGCGGCTAGGATCTCGTCGGATGTTGCCTCGTCAGGCGGGATCTCGTCCGGTGGTAAATCGGCTAGATCCGCCAAATCGGACAGCTCTTCCTCGTTGGCGGTGGGCGTTTCGGTTTCCGGAGTGACAATGGCAGGATCTCCGAAAGCGACGTCGATCACCGCGTCCTGCGGGCCAAAGATCAGGCGCGAGAGCGAGGTATCAGTAACCGAGGCCCAGATGCCGACAGCGGCAAGGAAGACCAGAAGGATCGCTGTCAGGACGAGCCAAAGATATCGCCCCATGAAAACACTTTGATCCTTGCCCTTTGGCCCACCACCTTCTCCTGAGGAAGCCCCATCTGCAACTTTTGAAAGTGGACTTCTGCGGTTCAGAGTTCCATTGGCCTCTGCCCTTGCGGTGGCCGAACCGACCGCCAAAATTGACTTGATTTCGTTTTTTCGGGCCGAGCCGGAATCCTCCTCGGCGTCTTCGTCAAGATCGTCGATCTCGTCAATTCCCTCGGCCGGCTCGAGCGAGGCGCTGGCATACTTCATGGCACTCGGTAGTGGAGGCATCTGGCTGGGTGATTTGGTCTCAGGCTTTCCAAGCGGCGGAGGATCTTGCCGATTTCTGCTTGAAAAGACAGGCTCGCCGCCAACTTCGCGCCCCGAGACCTCAGGAGCAGGGCGGACCATTCTTGGCAAGTCCGTGTCTGCTCTCAACGGTTTGGTCCGGCTTGCAAAGACCGGAGCGTCAGCGGCATCTTCGCGCGGTCCGATGCTCGCATGAGCCTCAGCTTGTTCCGCAATATCGCCAGATTCCATCGTTTGATCTGCGGCAGCGGCATCGCCCGATATGTCCTTGGGACCCGTCTCCAACTCGAATTTGAGGGGGCCCGCGGTTTTTGCCGCCATGTTGTCCATGTCTCCGCTCTCGGCCGGCTCTTCGCCTGTTTCCGCGTCGACAGCTTCCTCAGGCTCAGGCGGCCGTGAGGGCCGAGATTTTCCAATCACGAAAACCGCAACATCATCGCGTTCGTATTCGCCGCTTGGTTCGACATTGCCAAAGAAGACTTCTCCAACGAAAATCCCGGCTTCAGGAACGGCAGCAAACGAGACCGGTTGAAAACGGTGCTCGCGTGCGAATGCGACCGCTTCGTCAAGGGTTTCTCGCGCGACCGCAGCCATATAGGTTTTTTCGCCGTCGGCGCTGGAGTCGATCGCCAGCTCGTCAAGAGCATATGGGGTTTTACCATCAAGCGCGGAGCGGATTTCGGCGTCGTTGGCATTTGGGTTATCAAGTGCAAGGTATTTGATCTGATCGTTGGGGATGAGGATCTTGGTCCGCATGCCCGATGGGTCCAACGCCTGCGCGGTGCGGCGCAGCATGGTCAGCTCTCCGGCGAGATCTTCGGCGTCAAAGGCGGCCTCGCCGACGAGGTGCCAACCTCCCGGAACACGGTGCAGCAGGCGGATCCCGTCAAACGAGAGCGAAAGGGCAAAATTCGGTTTCATTGGGCTCGATTAGCATTGTTGCTTCAGGTGAGGAATGTATCGGCACGGGCCTGCCTCGGCTACAGCAACTTCCCGCCCATTCGGGGTTTTCGGCGGAAATTGGATGACGGCGTGGCGAGGGTGGAGCATCTTGCGCTCAGGTTTCAGTCCCCGAGGTGTCCCATGAATATTCTGTTCCGCTTCGGCGTCGTGGTCTCGCTCGTGTTTTTGCCATTGGCCACAATCGCCGAGGAGGGCCCGCGCACGATCTCTGTCAGCGCTGAAGGCGACGTGAGCCTTGCCCCGGATATGGCCAGCCTGATTCTCGGCGTCATGGCGGAAGCAAAGTCGAGCCGCGATGCGCTCGATCAAGCCGGGCGGGCAATGCAGGCGATCTTGGACTTCGTGGCGACGCAGGGGATCGAGCCGCGCGATGTTCAGTCGAGCGCGATCCGCCTCATGCCGCGCTATGGGCGCAATTCGATGGGCCAGATCGACTACAAGATTATCTCTGGATACGGCGCTGAGACGACGATCAGCCTAATCGTGCGGGATCTCAATATCGTTGGCGATTTGCTGGCCGGCGCCGTCGAGGCCGGGGCCAACCGCGTCGATGGTATCAGTTTCGGTCTTCAGAACGAAACCGAAGCGCTCGACGAGGCGCGTCGTCTGGCGGTGGCGGAGGCGCGGCGCAAGGCGGGACTCTTGGCCGAAGCGGCGGGCGTGGGCCTTGGGCCGCTTCTGCAACTGACTGAAATGGGAAGCCCTTCCTACCGGATGGAGGTGGCCTCAATGGCGATGGATATGCGGGCCGATGTCGCGCCGGTGCCGGTCGCTCCGGGCGAGATCAGCTTTTCCGCCAGCGTGAGCCTCGTCTACCAAATCGCTGACTAGAAAAGGAAAACGCCGGGGGAAGCCCCGGCGTTTCTGCGACTTGTCAGGCGGTGGCTTTCGCCAGCGCTTGATCTAGATCGGCGATCAGATCGTCGGCGTCCTCGATGCCGATCGACAAACGGACCACTTCGGGCGCAGCCCCGGCTGCACGCTGCTGCTCCACCGTCAGCTGCCGGTGCGTGGTCGAGGCGGAGTGGATCACCAGCGAGCGCGCATCTCCAAGGTTGGCGACGTGGCTGAAAATCTCGAGGCTGTCGACGAGCTTGACGCAGGCCTTGTAGCCACCCTTCACCGCGAAGGTGAACAGCGCACCCGCGCCCTTCGGGCAGATGCTTCCGACCCGCTTGTGATAGGGCGAGGACTTGAGGCCCGCATAGGTCACATAATCCACCCGCGGATCGTTCTCGAGCCATTCGGCCACGCGCTTGGCGTTGGCGACGTGTTTATCCATCCGCAGCGAAAGGGTCTCGATGCCCATCAGCGTATAATGCGCGGCTTGCGGGTTCATGGTCATGCCGAGGTCGCGCAGGCCGATGGCGATGGAATGGAAGGTGTAGGCCAGAGAGCCAAAGGTCTCATGGAAGCGCAGGCCGTGATAGGCGGGCTCGGGGGCGCTGAGCGAGGGGAACTTGTCGGAGGCTGACCAGTTGAACTTGCCGGAATCGACCACGCAACCGCCGGTCACCGTGCCGTTGCCGGTGAGGTATTTGGTGGTCGAATGGACCACCAGTGTCGCACCATGTTCGATCGGGCGGCAGAGGTAGGGCGTGGCCGAGGTGTTATCGACGATCAGCGGGATGCCCGCCGCGTCAGCGATGGCCGCAAGGGCGGGAAGATCAGTGACATATCCGCCGGGGTTGGCGATCGTCTCGCCAAAAATGGCGCGGGTATTGTCGTCGATCGCGGCTTTGACCGCCGCCAGATCGTCGAAATCGACAAACTTGGCCGACCATCCAAAGCGTTTGAATGTCTGGCTGAACTGGGTGATCGTGCCGCCGTAGAGCCGCGAGGAAGCGACGATGTTGAGGCCCGGTCCCATCAAGGGGAATAGCGCCATGATCTGCGCCGCATGGCCGGACGAGCAGCAGACAGCCCCCGCGCCGCCCTCGAGCGTGGCGATGCGCTCCTGCAGGGCTGCCACGGTCGGGTTCGTGAGGCGCGAGTAAATGTAGCCCACTTCCTGAAGGTTGAAGAGGGCTGCCGCATGATCGGCGTCGCGGAAAACATAGGCCGTGGTCTGATAGATCGGCACCTGCCGCGCGCCGGTCGCGGGATCGGGGCGGGCGCCTGCGTGGATCTGAAGCGTATCGAAGCCGTAGGTGGGGCCTTGGGTCATTGGAAACTCCCTGAAGAAATGGATCGGGCCGAGCCTAGAACGAAACCCTGCCGGCCCTCAACGGCGAGATGCGGAGAACTGCGAAAAAGGAGGAGATTGCGAGGAAATGTCGTGGGGCGGGATAAAGGTGTGTTCGGCGGGGCAGGATTGGAAGCCTGTCCTACCGCATCCAGAACCCTTCGGATTTCAGCTTGTTGCGGATCTGCTGCTCGCGGCGGGGCAGGTCGTTCTGGTCGAAGAGTGCCCGCGCCTTGCGGCCACGGCCTTGGAAGATCATCCGTTTGGCGGGCTCATAGCCCTTGAGGAGCTTTTTGATCGGGTTGGGCGCGGTGACGGCCTCAAGCACCTCGACCACACGGTCGCTTTCCCGCGCATAGAGAAGCGGCAGGAGGCGATAGTGGCAGGTCACATCCCCGTCGAGCCCGTCAAGGTCCGGCCCCGGCCGCCCGCCGCCGAAGGAGTGAATGACAAGCGGCAGCGCCACCTGATCGAGCCAGGGGTCGAGCGGCTGGAGCGCCATCGCTTCGGGTGGATCGTTGCGGATGGAGAGGGCGTAGTCGAGGAAGCGCTCGCCAAAGGCGCGGGGATCGGCGCCGAAGAACCAGCCCGCGTTGAAATAGAGATAGCGGCCCCAGTATTCGTCGGGTTGGCTCAGGTCGAGCGAGCTTTGGAAATCGAGGCCGAAGCGGTCGTAGAGCGATTTCCATATTGCGGCATAGCCCGGCCAATACAGGTCTTCGACCGGCCATGTCCCCTCGCGGCGCATCGAGGCGGCGGGGCGCGCGAAATCGAAAGGGACGCGGGCCAGATCGCCGGTGATGAGCGTGTCGGTGTCGAGAAACAGGAACGGCTCGCCGGCAGGCAGGGCGGCCAGCCCCTCGATCTTGTTGCCATAGGCGTAGGCCGCGCCGAAATGGCCGCTTTCGAAAGGCACAACCTCGGCCCCCAGCTCCGCGAGATAGTCTTTCACCGCCCCATCCATGCGTGGATCGTTGGGCCAGAGAGGCCCCGGCTGCGGCTCGGCCACGATCAGGCGTCCGGCGAAATCGGGCGACGTGGCCCGAAGTGAGGCCGCAAGGATCAGTGCCTCATATTGCAGCCGCCCCCCTTGCCCGATGCAGAGGATATTGAAATGTATTGGTTTTCTGCTCTTCGCTGCCATGGCCTGCCCGGTGTTTTGCACGACTATAGGGCCTGTCTCCCTCGGGCAAAAGCGTTCAGCGGGTGACGAAGTGCAAATCCTGATACTGGGCCCGCAGGGCGCGGGTCTCGGCGGCGAGGCTTTCGGGATCGTTCGTTGTCAGCGCCCGTGCGACGAGGGCGGCAATCTCGCCCACATTCTCACGGGTGACACCCCAACGGACAAGCTCTGGCGTGCCGATCCTGAGGCCATTGAGATCCCCCTCGACCGGCGCGATGGGCAGGCCGATGCCGCAGGCCAGAAAGCCCGCCTTGCGGAGCTTTTTCGAGGCGGTCTGCCCGCCGCCGAAGGGCGCGGCCTCGACCGCGAACTGGTGCGAACGGGTAAAGCCCTGTTCCTTGCCGTAGACGGGGATGCCCGCTGCATCGAGGGCGGCGGCAAAGGCGCGGGAGGTGGCGATCATCTCATCGGCATAGGCCGCGCCATGCGTGAGCCAATCGGTCATGGTCATCGCCAGTGCCGCGCTCTTGGCCGCGTCGAAATTCGCGGTCATGCCGGGGAAGGCGATGGCGTCGAGCCTGCGGGCGATCTCGGCGTCGTTGGTGACGATGAGGCCGCCGGCGGGGCCACCGAGGCTCTTGTAGGTGCTCATCGTCATCAGATGCGCGCCTTCGGTCAGCGGATTGGCCCAGGCCTTGCCCGCGATGATCCCGCATTGGTGCGCGGCATCGAAGAGGACCAGCGCCCCCACCTCGTCGGCAATCGCCCGCACCTCGCGCACCGGATGCTCGAAGAGGTTGAGGCTCGCGCCGATGGTGATGAGCTTGGGCCGCGCCGCGCGGGCGAGCTTGCGCAGGGCGTCGATATCGACCGTATATCCATCTTCATTGACCGGGGCGTTCAGGGTCTTGAGGCCATACAGCCCGGCGCATCCGTCTGCGTGATGGGTCACATGGCCACCGATATTCGGCGGTGGCGCGATGATCGTGTCGCCCGGCTGGCATATCGCCATGAAGCCAAAGAGGTTGGCGATGGCCCCCGAAGGCACGCGGATCTCGGCGTATTTTGCGTCGAAAACCTCGGCGCAGAGCTCGGCGCAAATCACCTCGATCTCTTCGATGGCTTCGAGTCCCATCTCGTATTTGTCGCCCGGATAGCCGAGCGAGGGGCGCGAGCCGATGCCCGAGGCCAGAAGCGCCTCGGCGCGGGGGTTCATCACGTTGGTGGCGGGGTTGAGGTTGAAACATTTCCGCTCGTGAATCCCGCGGTTCTCGGCCGCCAGCGCCTCGATCCGCGCGGCATTCTCGGCGGGCGAGGCCTTGGCTGCGCGCGCGGCGATCTCCATCACCCGCGCCTCGCTTGCAGCCGGAACCCAGTAGCGTTCTTCGAGCATTTCATCCTCCCAGATGGTTTGGGGAAGAAGACGGCACGAGACGCGCAATCGCAATCCCGAATTTGGGAGCGACCTGTCACGAAAGAAAGGGGGTAAATGGTGGGCGACCCTGGAATCGAACCAGGCGTGGGTCTCCCCGGCGGAGTTACAGTCCGCTGCCGCACCTTGCAGCTCGTCGCCCGAAACCGACCCAAAGGCCGGTTTGCGAGGGGGTGAATATGATGCGCGGCGGGGGGCGTCAACAGGAAAATCCCGAGGCTCCAGCGCCAGATCACGCTTGCCTCGGGGCCTTGGCAGAGCCATTGAAGGGCGAGCCGAAGGAGAGCGCCATGAAGAAGCCCAAGTGGGTCATCGAAAAGGAACAGGCCAAGCGGGCGGCCGCGGCCGAGACCGTCTGGCTTTTTGGCCTTCATGCGGTGCGCGATGCGCTGATGAACCCGCGGCGCGAGCGGCTCAGGCTTGTGGTGACGAAAAACGCCGAGGCCAAACTGGCCGACGCGATTGCGGCAAGCGGGATGGAGCCCGAGATTTCCGACCCGCGCAAATTCGCGGCCCCGATCAGTGAAGAGTCGGTCCATCAGGGTGCGGCGCTTGAGGTGAAGCCTCTCAATTGGGGGAGCCTTGAGGATGTGGCGCTGGGAGAGGGGCCGATGCCGCCGCGTATCGTCATGCTCGATCGTGTGACCGACCCGCATAACGTCGGCGCGATCCTGCGCTCGGCGGAGGTGTTTGGGGCGCGGGCGGTTGTCGGTGTTCAACGCCATTCGGCGCCCGAAACCGGGGCGCTGGCGAAGACCGCGAGCGGGGCGCTCGAGAGGCAGCCTTATCTGCGGATCCGCAATCTGGCCGAGGCGATGGAGGAGCTGAAGAAGCTTGGCTACATTGTTCTGGGCCTGGACGGCGAGGCGGAGCTGACCATCGAGGAGGCGCTTGAGGGCAAACGGGATCGGCCGGTCGCCCTTGTTATGGGGGCCGAGGGACCGGGCCTGAGAGACAAGAGCCGCGAGACCTGCGACGCGCTGGTTAGGATCGACGCGGCCGGTGGTTTTGGCTCGCTCAACGTCTCGAATGCCGCAGCCGTGGCCCTCTATGCCGCGCGCGGCTGATCGCGCGGTCTTGATGAGATGTTCACATTTGTTTGAGCGGGTCTTGGGAGTGATCGCAGAAGCCCTATCTTCTGTATCAGCCCCGCGCGAACGGAACATCCGCGGGCTAGCTTCTGTCCCTCGTTCCGAACTTGCGCCCGGGCTCCCTCCGGGCGCTTTTTTGTGACGTCCAGATAGGCTATCGAGGGCCATGATCTATTCCGACAACTTTCTGCGCAACCTGTTGAACGATGTAAAAACCGTGGCGGTGGTCGGGATATCCGCCAATCCCGTCCGTCCGTCCTATTTCGTTGCCCGCTATCTTGGCCTCAAGGGCTATCGGGTGATTCCGGTCAATCCGGGGCTTGCCGGTCAGGAGCTTTTTGGTGAGGCGGTCTATCCCGATCTGGCGTCGGTGCCGGACGAGGTCGATATGGTCGACATTTTCCGGCGCTCCGAGGCTGTCCCCGCTATTGTCGGGGAAGCTCTGGACAGGTGGCCCAATCTCAAGGCGGTCTGGATGCAGATCGGTGTCGAGAGCGCGGAGGGGCGGGCGATGGCCGAGGCGCGGGGCCTGCGTGTCGTCGAGAACCGCTGCCCCAAGATCGAGTATCAGCGGCTATTTGGTGAGCTGCGGATGGGCGGGTTCAACACCGGGATCATCAGCTCGAAACTGTGATCGGTTGCTCAGAATGGCAGCGTAGGCCGGGGCTCTGCCCCGGACCCCGGAGTATTTCAGGCCAAAAGAAATTAGGCCAAAAAGTTCAGGGGCGCGCGGCTTTTTCGGCGATACCGGATTGCGCCTCTCGGCGGGCGAGTTCGGCTTCGATGTCGGCGAGCGTCACGTCGCGGGCGGCGCACATGACGAGGAGGTGATAGAGCGCATCGGCGGCCTCGGAGGTGAGGCGTGCCTTGTCGCCCTTGACCGCCTCGATGATCGCCTCGACGGCCTCTTCGCCGAATTTCTCGGCGCATTTCTCGGGGCCGGCGGCCAAAAGCTTGGCGGTCCAGCTGGTGGAGGGGTCGGCGCCTTTGCGGGCGGCGATGGTCTGGCTGAGTTTTTCAAGCGACATCAGAGCCTCATCGGTATGCCGGCGGCGGCCATATGCGCCTTGGCCTCAGTGATCGTATAGGTTCCGAAGTGGAAAATCGAGGCGGCAAGCACGGCCGAGGCATGACCGAGGGTCACGCCTTCGACAAGGTGGTCGAGCGTGCCGACGCCGCCCGAGGCTATGACGGGAATATCGACCGCATCGGCAATGGCGCGGGTGAGGGGGAGGTTGAAGCCTGCCTTTGTGCCGTCGCGGTCCATCGAGGTCAGGAGGATTTCGCCCGCGCCTTTTTCGGCGGCGGTAATGGCGAATTCCACGGCGTCGATGCCGGTGGGTTTGCGGCCGCCATGGGTGAAGATCTCCCAGCGGCCCGGTTCAACCGTTTTCGCGTCGATGGCGCAGACGATGCATTGCGAGCCGAAGCGTTCGGCGGCTTCGGTCAGCACATTGGGATCGGCCACGGCGGCGGAATTGAACGAGACCTTGTCGGCGCCCGCGAGGAGGAGGTTGCGCACGTCGTGATGGGTGCGCACGCCGCCGCCCACGGTGAGCGGCATGAAGCAAGCCTCGGCGGTGCGGGTGACGAGATCAAACATCGTGCCGCGGTTTTCGTGGGTGGCGTGGATGTCGAGAAAGCACAGCTCATCCGCGCCCGCCGCGTCATAGGCCTTGGCGGCCTCGACCGGATCGCCTGCGTCGACGAGATCGACGAAGTTGACGCCCTTGACCACGCGGCCATCGGCCACGTCGAGGCAGGGGATGATGCGGGTTTTGAGCATGGGTCAGGCCTTGAGCGCTTTCAGCGCCTCTTTCAGATCAATCGCCCCATCATAGAGGGCGCGGCCCGAGATGGCACCGGAAATGACGCCTGTGTCACGGAGCGCGATGAGGTCGGCCAGCGAAGAGACGCCGCCCGAGGCGATGACGGGGATCGAGACGGCCCGGGCGAGGGCTTCGGTCGCCTCGATATTGGGGCCTTTCATGGCGCCGTCGCGGAGGATGTCGGTATAGATGATGGCCGCAACGCCCGCGTCCTCGAAGGATTTGGCGAGGTCGGTTGCGTCGACGTTCGTCTTTTCGGCCCATCCTTTGGTGGCGACCTTGCCGGCGCGGGCGTCGATGCCCACGGCAACGTGGCCGGGGAAGGCGCGGGCGGCTTCGCGCACGAGGGCGGGGTTTTCGACCGCCACGGTGCCAAGGATCACGCGGGCGAGGCCCTTGTCGATCCAGCGTTCGATGGTGGCCATATCGCGGATGCCGCCGCCAAGCTGGGCGGGAACCTTGCAGGCGGCGAGGATCGCCTCGACGGGTGCGGCGTTGACCGGCTCGCCGGCGAAGGCGCCGTTGAGGTCGACGAGGTGCAGCCATTCGCAGCCGGCCTCGACAAAGGCGCGGGCCTGCGCGGCGGGATCGTCGTTGAAGACGGTGGCGCTGCCCATCTCGCCGTGGACGAGGCGCACGGCGTTGCCGTCTTTAAGGTCGATGGCGGGATAGAGGATCATTGGGGCCTCGCGCGTCTTGGTCGAGGCGGTCTTATGCATGGGGGGCGGGGAATTGCAACGCGACGGGCTGACCTAACGTGAGGCTTGATTGGAATCACGGCAACGGCTCTGATGTGGCAAATCTTTCTGGGAGGAACAGATGTTCAAGAAATTGATTGCGACCGCTGTGGCAACTGTCCTGTTGGCGGGGGCGGCTTTGGCCGACCCGATCGAAGGCTTCTGGCAGACCGAGGCCGATGACGGCGCCTTCGCCTTTGTCGAGGTGGTGCCCTGTGGCGAGACCTATTGCGGCACGATCGTTAGGACGTTCAATGCAGATGGCGAATACGAGTCGCCCAACATCGGCAAGATGCTCTTGATCGAGATGGCGCCGCAGGGCGGCGGTGAATACAAGGGCAACGTCTGGCGGCCGTCGAACGACAAGATCTATATCGGCAAGGTCACCATCGACGGCGATGTGATGAAGATGCGCGGCTGTATTGCCGGCGGTCTTCTGTGCTCGAGCCAGACCTGGGTGCGCCTGCAGTAACGGATTACGGGCCTCTGCGCGGCAGGGGCCCGTTCTGGTTCAGGGCTTCCAGTTGAGGAAATTGGCGATCAGCCGCAGGCCGGTCGCCTGGCTCTTTTCGGGGTGGAACTGGGTGCCGACGATGTTGTCGCGCCCGACGATGGCGGTGATGTCGCCGCCGTAGTCGACATGGGCCAGCCGCTCGGCCGGATCGCGCACCACCATGTGATAGGAATGCACGAAATAGGCGTGATCGCCGGTCTTGAGCCCGTCAAGCACCGGGTGGGGGCGGTCGATCACCAGATCGTTCCAGCCCATATGCGGGACCTTCATCGACGGGTCCGTTGGCTCGATCCGGCAGATCTCGCCACCGATCCAGCCAAAGCCGGGCGTTTCGCGATACTCATGGCCCACGGTGGCGAGCATCTGCATCCCCACGCAAATGCCAAGGAAGGGGCGGCCCTTGTCCTCGACCGCCTCGACGATCGCCTCGCCGAGCCCCTCATAAGCGAAAAGCGCCTCTCGGCAGGCAGGGAAAGCGCCATCGCCCGGAAGGACGATCCGGTCGGCCCGCGCCACGACGTCCGGTTCCGAGGTCACGACGATGGTGCCATGCCCGATCTCGCGGGCCATGCGTTCGAAGGCCTTCTGCGCCGAGTGCAGGTTTCCGGAATCGTAGTCGATCAGGGCGGTCAGCATTGGGTCCCTCTTTGGTTGGCGACCACCTATCGGACGTGCAGCACTTCGTCCAGCACCTCAGGCTCAAGCGGTGTGCCGTCGGGCAAGGCCGCGTGCTGGCGAAAGGTCTTGAAGCCCGCTGGAACAAGCGTCCCGCGGACGGCGCTGTCGAGGAAGATGTATTTGGTATTGTTGGGCGAGAGTTCGAACCAGCCGGGGTCTTCGAAGGTTCCGGCATAAACGCCGAGGCGGTCGGGCCAACGTTCGAAGGTCAGATGGGTTTTGGTGCCGCAATCGCCGCAGAAGTGGACAAAGACGTTCTTTCCGCTGCCGGTCGAGACATGAGTATAACACCGCGGCTCGCCCGAGGTGATCGCAAAAGCTGGCCGGTCGAAGATCGGTTCGACCAGCCCCTGCGATCCTGTCGCCCTTTGGCAGAAGTGACAGAAGCAGACCGTAACCCAAAGCGGATCGGTGGTGACCTCATAGGTCACTTTGCCGCAAAGGCATCGGCCGGTTGCGTGGGTCATGAGGCCCTCCTTCAAAAGTTGATGGAGAACCCTAGCCCATCCCGCGCGTCAAAGCGCCCCTTTTGTCGAGGGGATCGCGTCGGCCTTGCGCGGATCGGTCTCGACAGCATTCCGCAGGGCGCGGGCCACAGCCTTGAAGGCGGCTTCGGCAATGTGGTGGCTGTTGAAGCCGTGCAGGCGGTCGATGTGCAGCGTGATCTGCCCGTGGGTCGCAAGCGCCTGAAAGAACTCGCGCACCAGTTCGGTGTCGAATGTGCCGATCTTGGGGGTCGGCAGATCGAGATTGCAGATCAGATAGGGCCGGCCCGAGAGATCGAGCGCACAGCGCACCTGCGCGTCGTCCATCGCCAGGTGGCACTCGCCATAGCGGCGGATGCCGCGCTTGTCGCCAAGCGCCTTGGTCAGCGCCTGACCCAGCGCGATGCCGGTATCCTCGACCGTGTGGTGATCGTCGATGTGCAGATCGCCCTTGGCGCGGATTTTCATGTCGATCAGCGAGTGGCGGGCGAGCTGGTCGAGCATATGGTCGAAAAAGCCCACGCCCGTCTGGTTGTCATAGCTGCCCGTGCCGTCGAGGTTGATCTCGACGGTGATCTCGGTCTCGGCGGTCTTGCGGGTGATCGTTGCCTTGCGCATCGGCGGATCCTTTTTGTTTCGCCCCGCTATAGGCCGCAAACGCGGGCGGGCCAAGAACTCTTGCGTCGAATGCGGCAAGGTGTGGCGGGCGTGCTTCGCCCTGATTGGTGATTGCAGGGGCGGCGGGGCCGTGCCAGTTTGGACCCAGCAAGAAAGAGGCCCCCGAATGACGACCTGCGTCTTTGTCCAGATCCGCTGCAAACCCGGAACCACCTATGCCGTGGCCGATGCCATCGCGCTCAAGGAAATCCATTCCGAGATGTATTCGACCAGCGGCGAGTGGGATCTCTTGATGAAGATCTACATCCCCGACGGCGCCGACGTGGGCCATTTCATCAACGAAGCGCTGGGTGACGTGCCACAGATCGAACGGTCGATGACGACGCTGACGTTCAAGGCGTTTTGATCCAAGGCAATGACAGACCAAAGCCCCAACTACTTGCCCGATCTCGCACGAGACATGGCCCTGATCTCGACACTGGAGGGCGAGTTTGTCTTGCGCTCAGGTCAGATCTCGCACCGCTATTTCGACAAATACCGCTTTGAAGGCGATCCCGCACTTCTTCGGCGGCTTGCCAAGGCGATGAGCACACTTTTGCCAACTGAGACCGAGATCGTTGCCGGCCTCGAGCTTGGCGGCGTCCCCATCGCGACAGCCATCTCACTTGAAACCGGGCTTCCCGCCGCCTTCGTCCGCAAAGAGGCCAAGACCTATGGCACCTGCCGGGCGATCGAGGCGCAGGATATCGCGGGACGGAAGGTGACGTTCATCGAGGATATCATCTCGACCGGCGGCGCCGTGGCCGATGCCCATGCTCTCGCCGACGCGGAAGGGGCCGATATTCTTGGGGTCGTCTGCGCGATCTGGCGCGGGGAGGGCAACCCCGCGATCACCGGTGTTCCGGGATTGCCCGTCTATCCGCTTTTCACGCGGGACGATCTGGAGCGTGGTCGCTAGGCGCCGCCTGCACACCAGCAGCCCCATAAACAAAAGGCGCCCCGGAGGGCGCCCTTCTGTCTGCATGGAGCGGGCGATGAGATTCGAACTCACGACCCTAACCTTGGCAAGGTTATGCTCTACCCCTGAGCTACGCCCGCGCGCCAAGCAGTTTCGATCTGGAGCGGGCGATGAGATTCGAACTCACGACCCTAACCTTGGCAAGGTTATGCTCTACCCCTGAGCTACGCCCGCACCCCGATCAGTGGGCGTCAGATATGAAAACCCACGCTTGGCTGCAAGTGGAAAATCGGGCTTGGGCGAAAAAGAATAATGTCTTGCCCGAAGGGGTGAGCGCGCTCAAGCTCGGGACTCTGAACGCAAACCGGAGGGCGGACGATGCGGATCGCGATCATGGGGGCCGGGGCGCTGGGCTGCTATTTCGGCGGGCGGCTCGCAGCGGCGGGGCATGAGGTTGTTTTCATCGCGCGCGGGGCGCAGCTCAGGGCCCTGACCACGACGGGTCTCAGGATCGAGAGCGGCAAGGGAAACCTGACGCTGAAGGCGGTCGAGGCGACCGACGATCCGGCCAAGGCGGGCGTTGCGGATGTGATCCTGTTTCTCGTGAAGAACTATCACGTCGAAGAGGCTGCGCGGCAGATGTTGCCGATGGTCGGGCCCCACACGATGATCATCACCGGCCAAAACGGCGTCAGCGCGCCGGAACGGGTCGAGGCAATCACCGGCAAGGGGTCGGTCGTGCCAGGGGTCGTCAGGATGCCGGCAAGCCTTCCCGAGCCCGGTGTCGTGCTCCACAACGCTGATTTCGACCATTTCACCTTTGGCGAGACAGACCTGACGCAAAGCGCCCGCGTCACCGCCTTATGCAACGCGCTGGTTCAGGCGGGAACGATGGGCAAGATCAGTGAAAATATCCTCCATGAGCTTTGGTTCAAATTCATCATGCAGGCCTCTTTTGCGTCGATCACCGCGCTGACGCGGCTCAACAACGGGCCGCTCAGGGAGAATCCCTCGTCGGCGCAGCTGTTCAAAGACTCGATGGCCGAGGCCCAGCGTGTGGCTGAAGCTGAAGTGCCGGGCTTTCCAAAGGAGAATGACCTTAAGCTTTGGAATTTCCTCGGTCATCTGCCTCCCGCAAGCCATGCCTCAATGCTCGACGATCTCCTTCGCGGCAAGCCGATCGAGATCGACGCGCTGAGCGGCGATGTGGTGCGCCGAGGCAAGGCGCATGGGATCCCAACGCCGATCCACGCGGTCTTCGAGGCGGCGCTCCGGCCTTTCGAGTTCGGAGCACCGGCCTAGTTATTCCAGTTCGACAAGCAGATCCTTTGCGTCGATCTGGCTGCCCGCCTGAACGTGGACGGCCTTGACCACCGCGTCGCGGTCGGCGTGGATGCCGGTCTCCATCTTCATCGCTTCGATGGTGAGAAGGAGGTCGCCCGCCTTCACAGGCTTGCCCGCCTGCACCGCCACGGTCGCCACGACCCCCGGCATCGGCGCGCCGATGTGGCCCGGGTTTCCGGCCTCGGCCTTGGGCCTTGCGGCGGATTTGGCGGCGGCGACGCGGTTCATCACGCGGATGGTGCGGGGCTGGCCGTTCAGTTCGAAGAAGACCTTGACCTCGCCGTCCACGTTCATCTCGCTGACGGCCTGCAGGCGGATTTCGAGAATCTTGCCGGGGTCGATCTCGGCCGAGATCTCTTCGCCCGGCTCCATGCCATAGAAGAAGGTCCGCGTCGGCAGGGTGCGGACGGGGCCATAGACACGGTGGCGGCCCATGTAATCAAGGAAGACCTTGGGATACATGAGATAGCCGTTCAGGTCTTCGTCATCGACCGATTTGCCCTCGAGCTGCTTCACGAGGTCGGCGCGGACCGCCTCGAAATTGACCGGGGGCAGGTGCTGGCCGGGGCGGTCGGTCAGCGGCTTCTCGCCTTTGAGGACCTTCGCCTGAAGCGCCGTGGGCCAGCCACCCGGCGGCTGGCCGAGATTGCCCCTGAGCATATCGACGACCGAGTCGGGGAAGGCCACATCGACGGACGGGTCTTCGACCTGCGCGCGGCTGAGGCCTTGGCTCACCATCATCAGCGCCATATCGCCCACGACCTTGGACGAGGGCGTGACCTTCACGATATCGCCAAACATCCGGTTCACATCGGCATAGGTCTGGGCAACCTCGTGCCAGCGCTCTTCCAGGCCCATCGAGCGGGCCTGCGCCTTGAGGTTGGTGAACTGCCCGCCGGGCATCTCGTGGAGGTAAACCTCCGAGGCCGGGGCCTGAAGGCCGCTCTCGAAGGCGGTGTATTGGGCGCGGGCCTGTTCCCAATAGTTGGAAATCTCGCGGATCGCGCCAATATCAAGGCCGGTCTCGCGCTCGGTGCCGCGCAGGGCCTCGACGATCGAGCCAAGCGTCGGCTGAGAGGTATTGCCCGAAAGCGCGTCCATCGCGGCATCGACCACATCGACGCCAGCAGCGGCGGCGGCGATCACCGTGGCGATGGCCGCGCCCGAGGTGTCGTGGGTGTGGAAGTGGATCGGCAGGCCGGTCTCTTCCTTCAGCGCCTTGAAGAGCGCGGTGGCTGCGGCGGGCTTCAGGAGGCCCGCCATATCCTTGAGGCCCAGAACATGGGCGCCCGCGGCCTCAAGCTCTTTGGCCATGCCGACATAGTATTTCAGATCGTATTTCGACCGGCTCGGATCAAGCAAATCGCCGGTATAACAGATCGCCGCCTCGCAGACCTTGCGGCTTTCCACCACCGCATCCATGGCGACGCGCATATTCTCGACCCAGTTGAGGCTGTCGAACACGCGGAACACATCGACACCGGTCTCGGCGGCCTGTTTCACGAAGCCCTGAACCACGTTGTCGGGATAGTTGGTATAGCCCACGCCGTTCGAGGCCCGCAAAAGCATCTGGGTCATCACATTGGGCATGGCCGCGCGGATATCGCGCAGGCGCTGCCAGGGGCATTCCTGCAAGAAGCGATAGGCCACATCGAAGGTCGCCCCGCCCCAGCATTCGACCGAGAAGAGATCGGCCATCTTCTGGGCATAGGCGGGAGCCACGCGGATCATGTCGATCGACCGCATCCGCGTGGCCAGAAGCGATTGGTGGCCGTCGCGCATGGTTGTGTCGGTGATCAGAACCCGCGGCTGCGCTTTCATATAGCGGACAATGCCTTCCGGGCCTTCGGCATCGAGGATATCGCGCGTCCCTTTCTGCAAGGCGCCAAGGCCGGGAAGAACCGGGGCCTTTGGTGTCTTGGTGTCGGCATGGGGGAGGGGCCGGCCGGAGGTCTCGGGGTGCCCGTTGACCGTGATATCGGCGATATAGGTGAGGATCTTCGTCGCGCGGTCGCGCCGCTTCTTGAAGTGGAACAGCTCGGGCGTCGTGTCGATGAACTTGGTTGTGTATTTGTTCGACAGGAAGGTCGGGTGCTTGAGCAGGTTCTCGACGAAGGCGATGTTGGTCGAAACGCCACGGATGCGGAATTCGCGCAGGGCCCGGTCCATGCGGGCGATGGCCATTTCGGGCGTAGGCGCGCGGGCGGTGACCTTGGTCAGGAGCGAATCGTAATAGCGCGTGATGACCGCGCCGGAATATGCGGTGCCGCCATCGAGGCGGATGCCGGGGCCGGTGGCCGAGCGATACATCTGGATGCGGCCATAGTCGGGGATGAAGTTGTTGAGCGGGTCTTCGGTCGTCACGCGGCACTGGAGCGCGTGGCCGTCGAGTTTCACGTCTTCCTGCCGGGCAACACCGGTGGCCTCGGCAAGGCTCTTGCCCTCGGCAATCAGGATCTGGGCACGGACGATATCGATATCGGTCACTTCCTCGGTGACCGTGTGTTCGACCTGCACGCGGGGGTTCACTTCGATGAAGTAGAAATTGCCGCTGTCCATATCCATCAGGAATTCGACCGTGCCTGCGCATTCATAAGACACATGGGCGCAGATCTTCTTGCCAAGCTCGCAAAGCTCGTCGCGCTGGGCTTGGCTCAGGTAGGGGGCAGGTGCCCGCTCGACGACCTTTTGATTGCGGCGCTGCACGGTGCAGTCGCGCTCCCAGAGGTGATAGATATTGCCCTGCTTGTCGCCGAGGATCTGCACCTCGACGTGGCGCGCGCGCTGGATCATCTTTTCCAGATACCCCTCGCCATTGCCGAAGGCCGCCTCGGCCTCGCGCCGGCCCTCGCGGACCTTTTCGGCCAGCTCCTTCTCGGAAAGGATCGGGCGCATCCCGCGCCCGCCACCGCCCCAGGAAGCCTTGAGCATCAGGGGATAGCCAACCTCGGCCGCCTGTTTGGCGATCAAGGCCATGTCATCGCCCAGAACGTCGGTCGCCGGGATCACCGGAACGCCGGCGGCGATTGCCACCTGCCGGGCGCTGGCCTTGTCACCCAGTTCGCGCATGGTCTTGGCTTTGGGGCCGATGAAGGTGATGCCGGCGGCGTCGCAGGCATCGACGAATTCGGGGTTTTCCGACAGAAGGCCATAGCCGGGATGGATCGCATCGGCGCCGGCCATCTTGGCCACGCGGATGATCTCGGGGATCGAGAGATAGGCCGCGACCGGCCCAAGCCCTTCGCCGATGCGATAGGCCTCGTCGGCCTTGAAGCGGTGCAGCCCGAGTTTGTCTTCCTCGGCGAAAACGGCGACGGTCTTCTTGCCCATCTCGTTGGCGGCGCGCATCACGCGGATGGCGATTTCACCCCGGTTTGCGACAAGGATCTTCTTGAACTCGGCCATCGGCTGCGATCTCCCCATTGTGCAGGTGCAGCATTCCTATGACCGAAAGTTGTAGGGGTAAATGCTCCGAAAGGGATATATGTTATCGCTAACACGACATGATGCCGCAGAAGCACAATAGCCAAGGGCGCGCTGGTGACCCAACGCGCCCCTTGCGAACTTGAACTTGGTGTTATTCGCCCTTGGGAACGTGCCGATTGGTAAGCGGCACTTCCTTGAGGATGAAGGCAAAGCCAAGGCCGACTGCCGCCAGCGCCATCGCTACAAAATAGATTGGGTGAAGCGCTTCTACGACCCCCTGGGCGACCATGCTTCGGGCCGCCTCAGGCAGGCCCGCGACCATCTGCGGCCCGAAGGAGGACATCCCCTCGCCCATTCCGCCGGGGGCTCCGGCGAACTGTGCGGTCATTCGGGCGGTAAAGAGGGCACCAAAGACCGCCACGCCGAGCGAGCCGCCAACCTGCCGGAAGAGAAGGCCAGAGGCGGTGGCCGCGCCAAGCTGTTTCTTCGGCACGGCGTTCTGCACGGCGGTGGTCACCACCGGGAAGATGAAGCCCATGCCGAAGCCCACGGTCATGATGTAGAGGCTGAACACCAGTGTCGAGGTATCGGGCTCGAGGTTGGTCAGAAGATACATCCCGAAGATCAGCGAGATCATCCCGGCGATCGGCAGATAATAGTATTTGCCGAGGCGCGACATGGTCTGGCCGGCGATTGTCGACGAGAAGAGGATGCCAAAGGTCATGGGGATCAGCATCAGGCCCGACTGGGTCGGCGTGACGCCCTTGGCGATCTGCAGATAGAGGGGCAGGAATGTGATCGCCCCGAACATCGCAGCACCCGAGATGAAGCCGATGATCGACGTCACCCAGAAAACGTTGAGCTTGAACAGCTCAAGCGGAACGATCGGCTCGGACGCCCGCAGTTCGACCATGATGAAGGCGACCGCGAAGACGAGCGCAATTGCGCCAAGGCCGATGATCTCGACCGATAGCCATGCGAAGTCTCGGCCGCCGAAGGTCGTGACCAGCGTCAGCGAGGCCAGCGAAACCGACAGCGTCACAGCGCCCATCCAGTCGATCTTGTGCGAGACGCGGTGCATCTTGGGGTGGAAGCTGATCCAGAATGTCCAAGCCGCCACAAGGCCCAGCGGGATGTTGATGAAGAAGATCCAGTGCCAAGTGAACTGATCGACGAACCAGCCGCCCAAGAGCGGGCCGACCACCGACGAGATCGAGAAGACAGCGGCGAACACGCCCTGAACCTTGCCGCGATCCTGCGGCGGGATCACATCGCCGATGACCGACAGCGTCAGCACGAAGAGGCCGCCGCCGCCAAGGCCCTGCAAGGCGCGCGACAGGATCAGCTGGGTCATGTCCTGCGAGATACCGCAAAGAGCCGAGCCCAGAAGGAAGATACCCACCGAGACCGCCACCGTGTTGCGGCGTCCGTAAAGGTCGCCGATCTTGCCATAGAGTGGCGCGACCACGGTCGAGGACAGGATATAGGCGGTGACGACCCAGCTCAGGTGCTCGAGGCCGCCGAGATCCGAGACGATGGTCGGAAGGGCGGTCGAGACGATGGTCTGGTCGAGCGAGGCAAGAAGCAGAAGGATCGCGATCGAGGCGATGATCATCGGCACGTTCTTGGGCCGTTCACCGTGGTGATCGTCGTCGAGTTGGTCAGTGGTCATGGGAATCTCCGGTCTTTGGCCCTGCGGCCAATTGCGGGTTTGACTATGCCTGAGGAATATATATGTCAATGACACATATTTGTGAGGCGCACCTACTTGACCGGATCGCGCCGGTGTAATCAAAGGCGACATGGCAAACAATCAGGGCAGGGCTGCCGAGGCCATCAGGTGCTATCAAGAGGCGGTCGCCGCGCGGCTCGCCACGGATGGTTTTGCGCCCGAACTCGTCAATGCTCTGCTTGAACTCGACTCCGGCGTTTTTCAATGGCACCGGATGCTGATGAAGGGCGAAGTCCTCGGCAAGCTGATCGAGGAGCTTGGCCTCGATCTCGACCTCTCGCACTTCTTTGCCATGACTGCGATCTTGCGGCTGCAAAATGGCTTTGGCCGAGAGGCGGCGCAGGTCACGGTGGGCCTTTTGGCCGAAGAGATGGACATTGATCCCTCGCGGGCGAGCCGCATCGCCTCGGACCTGATCGCCCGCGGCTTTGTCCGGCGCGAGGCGGCGCAGGACGATGGGCGCAAGTCGATCCTCGTTCTGACCGATGCCGCGTGGAAGGTGCTTGGGCAGGTGAGCGATCAGAAATGGTCGAAGATGGGGGCGATCTTCGAAGGCTGGAGCGAGGATGAGATCACCACCTTCTCGCGCCTCTTCCTGCGCTATATCGACGGGATCGCCCGCGTCTACCGCGCGAAATAGCCGCGCGGCCGGCTGGAACAATTGCAGAACACATCTTTAACAACGCCACCGCCCGCGCTATCGTCGGCGCCATGAGCGATTTCGACGATTTCGACCCCCGGCTGGATGCCCCCAAAGTCCCTCTGAGCCAGCGGGCCATGGCGGCGCGTGGGGCGCCCTATCTCGACGATCTCAACCCCGCCCAGCGCGAGGCGGTCGAGGCGCTCGACGGGCCGGTTCTTATGCTGGCTGGCGCAGGGACGGGCAAGACCAAGGCGCTGACCACCCGCGTCGCCCATCTCCTGACCACGGGCCGTGCGCGGCCGAACGAAATCCTCGCCGTGACCTTCACCAACAAGGCCGCGCGCGAGATGAAACTGCGTGTCGCGCGGCTTCTGGGCGAGACGGTCGAGGGGATGCCGTGGCTTGGCACCTTTCACGCGCTGGGCGTGAAGCTTTTGCGCCGCCATGCCGAACTGGTCGATCTGAAATCCAACTTCACCATCCTCGACACCGACGATCAGGTGCGGCTGATGAAGCAGCTGATCGTTGCTTCCAACATCGACGAAAAACGCTGGCCCGCGCGGCAACTGGCGGGGATCATCGACGGCTGGAAGAACCGCGCCTATACGCCCGACAAGGTGCCCACCAAAGACGCCAGCGCCTTCGACGGGCGCGGCATCGCGCTCTATGCCGCCTATCAGCGCCGCCTTCTGGAGCTGAACGCCGTCGATTTCGGCGATCTTCTCCTGCACGTTGTGACGATCTTTCAGGCCCATCCCGACGTCCTCGCCCAATACCAGCGCTGGTTCCGCTATATCCTTGTCGACGAGTATCAGGATACCAACGTGGCCCAGTATCTCTGGCTGCGGCTTCTGGCGGGCGGGCACAAGAATATCTGCTGCGTGGGCGACGATGACCAGTCGATCTATGGCTGGCGCGGCGCCGAGGTGGGCAACATCCTGAAGTTTGAGAAGGATTTCCCCGGCGCCAAGGTGATCCGGCTCGAGCAGAACTACCGCTCGACCCCGCATATCCTCGCCGCCGCCTCGGGCGTCATTGCCGCCAACAAGGGCCGCTTGGGCAAGACCCTTTGGACCGAGGCCGAGGAGGGCGAGAAGGTCCGCCTCATCGGCCATTGGGACGGCGAGGAAGAGGCGCGCTGGATTGGCGAAGAGGTCGAGGCGCTTCAGCGCGGCACGCGGGGGATGGCAGCGAAATCGCTGGATGACATGGCGATCCTCGTCCGCGCCTCGCACCAGATGCGCGCCTTCGAGGATCGGTTCCTGACCATCGGCCTTCCCTATCGCGTCATCGGCGGCCCGCGCTTTTACGAGCGGCTCGAGATCCGCGACGCGATGGCCTATTTCCGCCTCGCGGTGAGCCAGGACGACGATCTGGCCTTCGAGCGCATCGTCAACACCCCCAAGCGCGGCCTTGGTGACAAGGCGGTGCAGACGATCCAGCGCACGGCGCGGGCGCATGGCGTCGGCCTTGTCGAAGGCGCGCGGATTGTTGTGGGTAATCGCGAATTGAAGGGCAAGGCGCTGGCCGAACTGGCGACCCTCGTCCAGAGCCTCGACCGCTGGCACGCCCAGCTTCTGGCCGAGGCCGACACGCACGTCGAACTGGCCGAGATGATCCTCGACGAGTCGGGCTATACGGCCATGTGGCAGAACGACAAGACGCCCGAGGCGGCGGGGCGGCTTGAAAACCTCAAGGAGCTTGTGAAGGCGCTTGAGGAGTTCGACAACCTGCAAGGCTTTCTCGAGCACATCGCCCTCATCATGGACAACGACAGCGAAGAGGCGGAAGAGAAGGTCACCATCATGACCCTTCACGCCGCAAAGGGCCTCGAGTTTCCGGTGGTCTTCCTGCCCGGCTGGGAGGATGGGCTTTTCCCCAGCCAGCGCAGCATGGACGAGAGCGGGCTCAAGGGCCTCGAGGAAGAGCGGCGGCTGGCCTATGTCGGCATCACCCGCGCCGAAGAGCTCTGCACCGTCTCCTTCGCCGCCAATCGTCGGGTTTACGGCCAGTGGCAATCGCAACTGCCGAGCCGGTTCATTGACGAACTGCCCGAGGATGACGTCGAGGTGCTGACCCCGCCCGGCCTCTATGGCGGCGGCTATGGCGCCGCCGCTCCGAGTGCCGCCATCCACGACCGCGCGGCGCGGGCGGACGTCTATAATTCCCCCGGCTGGAAGCGGATGCAGACCCAAAGTGGCGCCCGCCCCATGGCTCAACCTGCCGAAGCACGCCACATGACCATCGACGCGACCGCCCTTTCCGCCTTCACCGAGGGCGAGCGGGTGTTCCACCAGAAATTCGGCTATGGCGAGGTGGTGGGCATCGAAGGCGACAAGCTCGAAATCGCCTTCGACAAGGCCGGTGTGAAAAAGGTCGTCGCGGGGTTCATCGTGCCCGCGGCGAAGGCTGACGAAATCCCGTTCTAGTGCCCGCGCAGGATCGGGATCAGCGTCAGCACCAAGAGAACTGCCATTGTCCAGTTGAAGGCCCTCAGCCGCGCGGGTGAGGTCAGGAACCGCCGCATTTGTTGCCCGAGGGTGACCCAGCTTGCGCAGCTTGGCAGGTTGACGAGGCAGAACACCACCGAGACGAGCGCCACCGAGGCAAGCGTGTGCTCGACCGTATAGGCCGAAAGTGCGGTCAGCGCCATGAACCAGCCCTTGGGGTTGACCCATTGAAACGCCGCCGCCTGCAAGGCGGTGAAGGGCTTGCCGGTGGTTTCTGGCGCGTCGGGCGATTTCGGCGCGGCGGTGGCGATCTTCCACGACAGGTAGAGAAGATAGGCCACCGAGATCCATTTCATCAGGGTGAGCACCACGGGGAAGGCCTCGAACACTTTCACCAGCCCCGCGCCCAAGACGAAGATCATGAAGGCATGGCCGCAGCTCACGCCCAGAAGGTGCGGGATCGTTCGGCGGATGCCGTAGTTCGCCCCCGAGGCCAGCAACATCATGTTGTTGGGGCCGGGGGTGATCGAGGTCACGAAGGCAAAGCCGATGAGGGCGGGGAGAAGCTCAGTATTCATTTGGCGATTATGGCCGCTTACCATCGCAATAGGGTTGCAAATATTGGGTGACTTCGTAGATATTTGCAATCCATGACCGATATTGACCCAATTGCCGAAAATATATTGCAAGAGCTGACCCGCGACGGACGAATCAGCAACCTCGAACTTGCCGAGCGGGTCGGTCTTTCACCCTCGGCCTGCCTGCGGCGTGTTCAGGATCTGGAACGTCGCGGGGTGATCAAGGGCTACCGGGCGCGGCTTGATCCCAACCAGACAGGGCGCGGCTTCGTGGTCTACGCCGCGATCGGGCTTTCAGAACACACAAAAGAGGCGCAAGCCGGCTTTGAAAGGGCGATGCGGGCCATCCCGGAGGTTGTTGAGTGCCACAACGTCGCTGGCGCATTTGAATATCTGCTGAGGATCGAGACATCCGACATGGCCGCCTACAAGGCGCTTCACACCGACCGGATCGGCACGGTTCCGCATGTGCGGTCGATCACCAGCTACATGGTGATGGGCACCGCCCGCGACGATCGTAGCTGACGTCTGGAAAGAAAAACGGCGACGCCAGGGAGGGGGCATCGCCGTTTCGCTGAGCGGGCGCCAGGGAGGAGGGGCGCCGCTTGTCTGGGGAAAGCGGCGGCGTCTGGGAGGAGGTGACGCCGCCGCCTTGTTCACGACCGGCTCAGGGAGGAGGAGACCGGTCGTTGATCTGGAGCCTTCTCAGGGAGGAGAAAGAAGGCCCCGGAATTCTTATTTGCCGTAGCCGGCCTCGATGGCGATCGAGCGGATCATGCCGCGGCTGATGCCGATATCGGCCAGATCACGGTCGCTCATGCCCGAAAGCTCGTTATAGACGCGGCGGAATTCGCGGGCCTGTCCGGCGCGGGCCACAGTGGCGGCGCGGAAGGCGGCGATGCGTTCGAAGAGGTTCGAACCGGGGATGTGGGTGTCAGTCAGGAAAGCCATTTTTCTTCTCGTATGTTTGCTGCGTGTCAGCGTGTCGTTCGTCTTGTGAGCTTTATGTGGGATTATGCTGCGACTGCACAATGGACGTTTCGGAATTGCTGCTATGCAGAAAATGCATACGCAAGGCTGACCTGTTTCAAAACGTTTACAATTTGACCACATGGTCCACAATATAGTGTGTTGGCCTGCGCCGATCTCGCGCCTTGCACTTGCTGACAAAACCGCAGACCTTACGGGCGCGAACACCAAAGGGGCCATCCATGTCAGTTACCCGCGAGCAAATTCAGTCCGTGCTTTCCCGTCTCGAATTGCCCGACGGGGGCAATCTCATCAGCCGCGATGTTGTCCGCGCCATTACGATCGACGAGGGCAAGGTGCGCTTCGTGATCGAGGCCGCGAGTGCCGATCAGGCGCGGATGATGGAGGGTCTTCGGCAGGCGGCCGAGCGGGCTGTGGGGGCTCTGCCTGGCGTGACCTCGGTCTCGGTCATGCTGACCGCGCATAGCCAGAAATCCGAGCCACCACAGCTTAAAGGCGGCGGACATGGCCACAGCCACGGGCAGGGGCAGGGGCAGCAGGGGCCGGCAAGGGTTCCGGGCGTGAAAAAGATCCTTCTCATCGGATCGGGCAAGGGCGGTGTCGGCAAATCGACCGTTTCGGCCAACCTCGCTGTGGCGCTCGCGAAGGCGGGCAAGAAGGTGGGCCTTCTGGATGCCGATATCTATGGCCCGAGCCAGCCGCGGATGATGGGCGTGACCTCGAAGCCGCAATCACCTGACGGCAAGACGCTCGAGCCGATCCGCGCGCATGGCGTGTCGATCATGTCGATGGGCTTTCTCATCGACGCCGACCGCGCGGTGATCTGGCGGGGCCCGATGCTCATGGGCGCGATGCAGCAGATGCTGACGCAGGTGCAATGGGGTGATCTCGACGTTCTGGTGATCGACCTGCCGCCGGGCACCGGCGATGTGCAGCTCTCGCTTGGCCAGAAAGCCGTGATCGACGGCGCGATCATCGTCTCGACACCGCAGGACGTGGCCCTTCTCGATGCGCGCAAGGCGCTCGATATGTTCAGGGCGATGAAGACGCCGATGCTCGGCCTCATCGAGAATATGTCGATGTTCGTCTGCCCCGATTGCGGGTCCAAACACGAGATCTTCGGTCATGGCGGCGTGAAGGCCGAGGCCGAAAAGCTGGACCTGCCGCTTCTGGCGACCCTGCCCATCGACCTGCAGACCCGCCTTGGCGGCGACGCCGGCCTGCCCATCGCCACGGGCGAGGGCGCGATGGCCAAGGCCTATGCCGATCTGGCGGCCCGCCTGATCCAAAACGGCGACGTCTAGGCACATCTCAGGGAAATTCTGGAATCTGATGCGAATCACCCGGCTTGAACGGCCGGGTGTTTGGCGTTTTGGGGGTATTCTGAGGGGGGGATTTGGCGAGATCACCAGCCCTCTCGCTCAAAATGCGAAAATTATTGGGATTTAATGGAACTAAGCTGATCGCTGTTAAGGTATCTACATATTGTATTCGAATCTTTCGACACATCAACAATATGTGCCTTATTTCCCAATAAGTCCCTAGGTCTTGTCCTGTAGAAGTGTCAGATCCCGCATATTGTGCCCTGCGACCCAGAAAATGTTGTTGATTACCATGAAATCCCATGCCACCAATGAAACATCGAAGGACGGGCATCGAATAAGGGGCAAATAAAGAACCCCATCGGCAACCAAAGTGCAGGTTTCATACAGGCACCCGCTTCTTCGACACGAAAGATCCGGCGCGCGAGCGAGCAGACATCCCCCCAGGTGGCGCGCGCAGTCGGGCATCCCGAAAGGGACGAGGGCGGCGGATTGGGCAGTGGCAGCAGCTCAATCCGCCGTTTTCTCTTTTGGGCCTTGAAACGGGACAGGAGAGGGGCCGCGCGACGTGGTTCTGAGCTTTACAGGCGAATACGTCCAGAAGGTGGACGGCAAGGGTCGGATGTCGATCCCTGCGGATTTTCGCCGTGTGCTCGAATCCGGCGATCCGACCTGGACCGAAGGCCTCACCCCCGCACTCTATCTTCTATACGGTGATCACCTGCGCGAGCAGCTGCAGGTCTATTCCGTCGTTGAATTCGACGCGATTGCCGCGCGCATCAAGGCGATGCCGCTGGGCGACGCCAACCGCACCCGCCTTTCCCGCCTGATCCTTGGTCAATCGATCCGTCTCGAGGTCGACAAGGACGGGCGCATCGTCATGCCGATCCGCCAACGCCAGAAACTGGGTCTGACCGAGGGCGAAGTCTATTTCTCGGGCGTGGGCGACCATTTCGAAATCTGGAAGGCCGATACCTTCAGCGCCTCGGTGGGCAAGGGCCTGACAGATTGGCTGGCTGATCAGCCGGACGGCTTCGATCCTCTCAGCCTCTTGGGCGGGGGATGATCCATGAGCCCAGCTGCCAAGCTCCCCGATACATCCGCCCATATCCCCGTTCTGCTGCGACCGCTCATCGAGGCGGTCGCGCCTGTCTCCGGCACATGGCTTGACGGCACCTTCGGCGCGGGCGGCTATACCCGCGCGCTTTTGGCGGCAGGGGCCGACAGGGTGATCGCGGTCGACCGTGATCCGCTGGTGTTCGAGATGGCCAAGGCTTGGGCGGGCGATTACGAGGGCCGGATCGAGATGGTGCAGGGCACCTTTTCTCAGCTCGATGAATATGGCCACGATCTTGACGGCGTGGTGCTCGACCTCGGCATCTCGTCGATGCAGATCGACATCCCCGAGCGTGGCTTTTCCTTCATGAAGGACGGCCCCCTCGATATGCGGATGAGCCAGTCTGGCGAGAGCGCGGCCGACATCTGCAACACCGCCGACGAGGCCGAACTGGCAGATATCATTTATCTTTACGGCGAAGAGCGGGCCTCCCGCCGGATCGCCCGCGCCATCGTCGCGGCGCGGCCCGTCGAGACGACGCTACAACTCGCCAAGATCGTTGAAGGCTGCCTGCCGCGCCAGAAGCCGGGCCAGAGCAATCCCGCGACGCGCACCTTTCAGGCGCTCCGCATTGCGGTGAATGACGAATACGGGCAGCTGGCCGGGGGCCTCATGGCCGCCGAACGGGCGCTCAGGCCGGGCGGCCAACTGGCCGTGGTGACCTTCCATTCGGTCGAGGACCGGATGGTCAAACGCTTCTTCCAGATCCGCTCCGGCGGGCTGGGCAACGCCAATCGCTATGCGCCGCAGGCCGAGGTGGAGGCGCCGGGGTTCGAGATGGTGGTTCGCAAGGCGGTTGCGCCCGACGAGGACGAGCTTTCGGACAACCCGCGCGCGCGCTCGGCCAAGCTGCGGGTCGGACGGCGGACGGAAGCGCCGGCCAAGCCGGTCGATCGTGGCGCTTTGGGAATGCCGCTGCGCAAGGGAGAGCGGAAATGAGGGGGCTTCTCTATCTCATGTCCGCTCTGATGGTCGTGGGGCTTGGCTTCTGGGCCTACAATGAGAACTACGCCACGCAGGATTCGATCCGCGAGGTGCGTGATCTCAACCGTCAGATCGGCGAGGCGCATGCGCGGATCAGGATGCTGAACGCCGAATGGGCCTATCTCAACCGCCCCGACCGGCTGCGCGATCTGGCCGACCTCAACTTTGACCGCCTCGGCCTTCTGCCCCTGATGCCCGACGGCTTTGGCCGTGTCGATCAGGTGATCTATCCGGCCTTGCCCTTCGGGCCACTGGATGGTGCGGTCATGGCCTCCTCCGACGGGGAGGAGCCGCTATGATCCGCACGCCGCTGCGCCCGCTCGCCCGCGTTCTGAAGGCCCGCGAGAGTGGCGAGAACCCCGCCACCATCGAGGCCGAGAACAAGCGCCGCCGCCACGACGAGATGCACGACAGGGCCAAGAACCGTGCCGAAGGGCGGCTTCTGGTGCTGGGGGCTGTGTTCTTCCTCGCCTTCTCCGCCATCGGCCTCCAGATGGGTGCAATGGCTTCGTCAGAAGCCGAAGAACCCCGCGCCATCGCCAGTGGCAACCCGATCATCGGCCAGCGCGCCGATATCGTCGATCGCAACGGCCGCATCCTTGCGACCAATTTCGACACCTACGCCCTCTACGCCCAGCCCCAGCAACTGGTCGATCCCGAAGGGGCGGCCGCGAGGCTCGCGGAGATCTTCCCCGAGCTTGACGCCGAGCGTCTGGTCAAAGACCTCACCGGCAGCCGCAAATTCGTCTGGATCCGCCGCCAGATCAGCCCTGAGCAGATGCAGGCGGTGCATGATATCGGCGAACCCGGCCTTCTCTTCGGTCCGCGAGAGATGCGGCTCTATCCCAACGGTCCGGTCGCCAGCCACGTCCTTGGCGGCGCGAGCTTTGGCCGGGAAGGCGTTGATTCGGCAGAGGTTATCGGCGTCGCCGGTGTCGAGCGCCAGTTCGACCAATACCTGCGCGATCCCGCCAATGAGGGCTCGCCGCTCGAGCTGTCCATCGACCTGACGGTTCAGGCCGCCGCCGAGCGCGTGTTGCAGGGCGGCATGATGCTGATGAACGCCAAGGGTGCCGCGGCGATCCTGATGGATGTGCGCACAGGCGAGGTCATCTCGATGGTCTCGCTGCCGGATTTCGATCCCAACAGCCGCCCCCTGCCGCTGACCACCGGAAGCCAATCCGATAGCCCGCTCTTCAATCGCGCCGTTCAGGGCGTCTATGAACTCGGCTCGACCTTCAAGATTTTCGCCATCAGTCAGGCGATGGAGCTTGGCCTTGTCGGCGCCAATACGATGATCGACACCAAGGGGCCGCTCACATGGGGCCGCTTCCGGATCAGCGATTTTCACAACTACGGGCCGCAACTGTCGACCACCGATGTGATCGTGAAATCCTCCAACATCGGCACGGCGCGGATTGCCCAAGAGATCGGCGCCGATCGCCAGAAAGAGTTTCTCACTTCTTTGGGCTTTCTCGAAGCGACCAAGATTGAATTGTCCGAAGCGCCGAGCGGCCGGCCCTTGTCGCCCAAGCAGTGGTCGGAGATTTCGACCATGACGATTTCCTACGGTCACGGCCTTTCCGCCTCGCCGCTGCACCTTGCCGCCGCCTATGCGGCCATCGCCAACGGCGGCACGCGGGTCGAGCCGACGATCCTGAAATCCAATCAGCTTCAGCAGGGCCCGCGCGTTCTGTCGCCTGATGTCGCGGCAGAGGCGGTTTCGATGATGCGCCAGGTCGTGGTGCGTGGCACCGCTTCGTTCGGCGAGGTTCCGGGCTATGAAGTGGCTGGCAAGACCGGCACCGCCGACAAGCCGATGCCCACGGGGGGCTATTACGAAGACAAGGTGATCGCCACCTTCGCGGCGACCTTCCCGGCCTCGGCGCCGCGATATGTTCTGGTCGTGACCCTCGATGAACCGGTCGAGACTTCGGGCACCGAGCCACGCCGCACGGCAGGCTGGACAGCGGTTCCTGTGGGCGCCGAAATGATCCGCCGGATCGCGCCGCTTCTGGGGATGCGGCCGCAGGTGGACATGGCTGATCTGACGGGTGTAACACTCACCTCCAACTGAACGGCGGGGGCAAAATGGCAGGCAAGGCAAGTCCGGCGCAAAGGCGGGCCTCACTTGGTGATCTCGGGCTTCGGGCCGAGGGCGGGCTGCAAGCGGTCGTCACAGGGCTTGCCGTCGACAGCCGCGAGGTCGATGCCGGCTATCTCTTTGCAGCGCTGCCCGGAAGCAGGGTCCATGGGGCCGAGTTTGCCGTGACCGCGATCGAACGGGGCGCCTCGGCGATCCTCACGGATGCGGAAGGCGCGGCGCGCCTGCGGACAAAAGCCCACGCCGCGGGCATTGCGCTTGTCGTCGCCGAAGACCCGCGCCAGACCCTCGCCAATGCCGCCGCCCTCTGGTTCGGCGCCCAGCCCGCAACCGCCGTGGCCGTGACCGGCACCAACGGCAAGACCTCGGTCGCCACTTTCTGCCGCCAGATCTGGGAGGATATGGGCGAGAAGGCGGTGAATATCGGAACGACTGGCGTTGAAGGCGCCTGGACTTATGCCTTGCGCCACACGACGCCCGAACCGATCACCCTGCACCGGGTCATGGCCGAGGCCGCGAAGGCGGGTGTCACGCATATGGCGATGGAGGCGTCGAGCCACGGGCTTGACCAGCGCCGCCTTGATGGCGTGCAACTTGCCGCCGCAGCCTTCACCAATTTCACCCAAGACCACCTCGATTATCACCAGACCTTTGACGCCTATTTCGCGGCCAAGATGGGCCTTTTCACCCGTGTCCTGCCGCCGGAGGGCACCGCCATCGTCAATCTCGACGACCCGCGCGGGGCGGAGGTGGCCGAGATCGCCCGCGCGGCGGGCCATCCGGTGATCACCGTGGGCCATGACGTTGCGGCCGACCTCTGCCTAGCGGGGCAGCATTTCGATGCCACCGGCCAGACCCTGCGCCTTGTCTACAAGGGCAAGCCTTGGGTTGTCCGGCTTAAGCTCGTCGGTGGCTTTCAGGCGTCGAACGTGGCCGTTGCCGCCGCCTTGGCGATTGGCGCGGGGAGCGATCCCGACGAGGTCTTCCACGCGCTGGCCCGCCTGTCGACTGTGCGGGGGCGAATGCAGCTGGCCGCCACCCGCAAGAACGGGGCGGCGGTCTATGTCGATTACGCCCATACGCCCGACGCGGTGGAAACCGCGCTGAAGGCGATCCGCCCGCATGTTCTGGGCCGGATCATCGCAATTGTCGGCGCGGGCGGCGACCGGGATCGTGGCAAGCGGCCCCTGATGGGGGCGGCAGCGGCGCGGAACGCCGATCATGTGATCGTCACTGACGACAATCCGCGCAGCGAAGATCCGGCCTCGATCCGGGCCGCCGTCATGGCAGGGGCGATGGACGCCGGCACCGAGGCGCGGATCGAAGAGGTGGGCGACCGCGCCAAGGCGATCCTCATCGGCGTCGATGCGCTCGGGCCGGGCGATGCGCTTCTCATTTGCGGCAAGGGGCACGAGAGCGGCCAGATCATCGGCGACCAGACGCTGCCTTTCGATGATGCCGAGCAGGCGAGTATTGCCGTGGCCGCGCTTGAGGGGACGATCTGATGGCGCTCTGGACCTCTTCCGAGGCCGCCGCCGCGACGCGCGGGCGAAGCACCGCCGATTGGGTGGCGCATGGGGTGTCCATCGACACCCGCACGATCCAGCCCGGCGATCTCTTCGTCGCTCTGAGCGCCGCCCGTGACGGGCATGATTTCGTGGCTCAGGCGCTTGAGAAGGGCGCGTCCGCCGCGCTGGTCTCCCGCATCCCCGAAGGTCTGACCGAGGCCGCGCCGCTCCTGATCGTCGCGGATGTGCAGACCGCGCTTGAGGCGCTTGGACGCGCCGCCCGGGCGCGTTCGGCGGCCAAGGTCGTGGGCGTGACCGGCTCGGTCGGCAAGACCTCGACCAAGGAGATGCTGCGCGCCGTGCTGTCGGGGCAGGGGCGGACCCATGCGGCCGAGGCGAGCTATAACAACCACTGGGGCGTGCCGCTGACCTTGGCGCGGATGCCGGTCGGGACGGAGTTTGCCGTGATCGAGATCGGCATGAACCACCCCGGCGAGATTGCCCCGTTGGCGCGGATCGCGCGGCCGGATGTGGCGATGATCACAACGGTTGCCGCCGCGCATTTGGAAGCCTTCGCATCGATCGAGGGGATCGCCCGCGAAAAGGCGGCGATCTTCGAGGGGCTTGAGGCGGGCGGCACAGCCGTCATCAACTCCGACCTCAAAGTGACGCCGATCCTGCGCGCCGCCGCCGAGGCGCAATCGGCGCGGATCGTGAGTTTCGGGCAGGGCGACGGGGCGGCCTACCGGATCACCGACCTCGCCCTCCATCCCGGCGTGACAGTGGCGCGGGGCGTTGCGGGGGGGCAGCCCGTCCTCCTCAAGGTCGCCTCCGAGGGGCGGCATTTCGCGACCAATGCGATGGGGGTTCTGGCGGTGGTCGAGGCGCTCGGCCTCGATCTGGCGCAGGCGCTGCTCGATCTGGCGGCCTGGGCCCCGCCCGCGGGCCGCGGCACGCGCGAGGAGATCACCCTCGATCCGGCGCGGCAGGGCGAATACCTCGAACTCATCGACGATGCTTTCAATGCCAATCCGACCTCGATGACCGCGGCTCTGGAAGTCCTTGCCGCGAGCAAGCCCCGCGATGGGGTTGGCCGTCTGGTAAAGGGCCGCCGCATCGCCATTCTTGGCGATATGCTGGAGCTCGGGCCAACCGAGACCGAGCTGCACGCCGCCCTGGCCGCTGATCCTTCGATGCCTGCGGTCACGGTCGTCCATTGTGTCGGACCAAGGATGCGGGCGCTTTACGAGGCGCTGCCCGAGGCCGCGCGCGGGCGCTGGGTCGAGAGCGTGCAGGATATTCTTCCCGAAGTGCACCGCTGCGTCGATGCGGGCGACGTGGTACTGGTGAAAGGCTCCAAGGGCAGCAAGGTCAGCCTTGTCGTTGACGTTCTGCGCAAATTGGGGCAACGCAGCCCGAACCCTGAAACCGAGACCTGATCCCATGCTTTACTGGCTCACAGCCCTTTCCGATGGTGGCGACGCCTTCAACCTCTTCCGCTACATCACCTTCCGGGCCGGTGGGTCGTTTCTGACCGCGCTTCTCTTTGGCTTCATGTTCGGACGTCCGCTGATCAATGTTCTGCGCCGCAAGCAAGGCAAGGGCCAGCCGATCCGCTCGGACGGGCCCGAGGGGCATTTCGTCAAGGCGGGAACGCCGACCATGGGCGGGCTCTTGATCATCGCGGCGCTGACCGTTGCGACACTTCTCTGGGCACGGCTCGATAACCAATATGTCTGGATGGTTCTTTTCGTGACGCTCTCCTTCGCGGCCATCGGCTTTGCCGACGATTATGCGAAGGTGTCCAAACAGACGACCGCGGGGGTTTCGGGCAAGGTTCGGATGCTGCTCGGTCTCCTCGTCGCGGCGGTCGCGGGCTATTGGGGCGCGAGCCTGCATCCCGAGGGTCTGACCAACCAGCTTGCCTTGCCGATCTTCAAGGATACGCTCGTCAATCTGGGCGTGCTCTTCGTGCCTTTCGCGGTGATTGTGATCGTTGGCGCGGCGAATGCGGTGAACTTGACGGACGGCCTTGATGGCCTGGCGATCATGCCGGTGATGATTGCGGCGGGGGCTTTCGGGGTGATCGCCTATGCCGTGGGTCGGGTCGACTTTACGAGCTATCTCGAGGTCCACTATGTGCCCGATACAGGCGAAATCCTGATTTTCTGCGCGGCGCTCATTGGCGGCGGACTTGGCTTTCTTTGGTATAACGCGCCGCCTGCGGCGGTGTTCATGGGCGACACCGGCAGCCTAGCCCTTGGCGGGGCCTTGGGCGCGATTGCGGTGGCGACGAAGCACGAGATCGTTCTGGCGATTGTGGGGGGCCTTTTCGTGGTCGAGGCGCTGAGCGTGATCATTCAGGTCCTGTATTTCAAGCGCACCGGCAAGCGGGTGTTTCTGATGGCGCCGATCCATCACCATTATGAGAAGAAGGGCTGGTCGGAGCCGCAGATCGTGATCCGGTTCTGGATCATCTCGCTCATTCTGGCGATGATCGGTCTGGCGACCCTGAAGATCCGCTAGGCGAGGGGCCAGCCCCTCGCGCTCCCCGGAGTATTTTCGGCCAAAAGAAATGGGGCCTTGTCGCTTCGGGGCGCGGCGCGGCAGGATCGCCAGATATGCGGAGGCAAGGATGATTCCGGTCAGAGGCTTTGAAAATAGGAAAGTCGCGGTCTTGGGCCTTGGGCGCTCGGGCAAGGCGACTGTGGCCGCTTTGGAAGCGGGCGGGGCCGAGGTGATTGCCTGGGACGACGGGGTGCAGGCGCGCGAGGCGGCGGAGGCGGCGGGGATCGCTTTGGTCGATTTCACGCGGCACGGGGCGCTGGAGGGCGTGGCCGCGCTGATTACTTCGCCGGGCATTCCGCATCTTTATCCAGCACCGCATCCGGCGATTGCCGCCGCCTGGGAGGCGGGGGTGCCGGTGGACAATGACGTCGGTCTCTTCTTCCGCTCGTTCGGCGGGCATGAGTGGGACGATTTCGAGGTGACGCCGCGGGTGATTGCGGTGACCGGATCGAACGGCAAGTCGACGACATCGGCGCTCATTCATCACATCCTGACCGAGGCCGGGCGGCCGACGCAGCTTGCGGGCAATATCGGGCGGGGGGTTCTCGATCTTGCGCCGGCGCGGGATGGCGAGGTGGTGGTGTTGGAGCTCTCGTCCTATCAGACGGAGCTGGCGCGGTCGCTCACGCCGGATGTGGCGGTTCTGACGAATATCTCGCCGGATCATCTGGATCGGCACGCGGGGCTGGGGGGCTATTTCGCGGCCAAGCGCCGGCTTTTTGCCGAGGGCGGGCCGGATCGGGCTGTAATCGGGGTGGACGAGAACGAGGGACGGTTTCTCGCGGGCCAGATGGCCGAGGGGATGGGCGATGATCGGGTGATCCGCGTGTCCTCTGGGCAGAAGCTGGGCGGCGAGGGGTGGAACGTTTTCGCCCGCAAGGGGTTTCTTGCCGAGACGCGCAAGGGGCGGCAGGTGGCCTCGATCGACCTGCGGACTATTGCCGGGCTGCCGGGGGCGCATAACCACCAGAACGCCTGTGCGGCCTATGCGGCATGCCGGACGCTCGGGATCGGGCCGAAGGCGATCGAGGCGGCGTTCGCGAGCTTTCCGGGCCTGCCGCATCGGAGCCAGCTGATCGCCGAGGCGGGTGGGGTGCGCTATGTGAATGACAGTAAGGCCACCAACGTTGATAGCGCGGCCAAGGCGCTCGCGGCTTTCGACAAGATCCGCTGGATTTGCGGCGGCTTGCAGAAGGAAGGCGGGCTTGGCGGGCTGATCCCGCATCTGGGCCATGTGGCCAAGGCCTATGTGATCGGCCGCGAGGCCGCCGATTTCGCGCGGCAATTGCCGGGGGTCGAGGCCGAGGTCTGCGGCACGATGGAGGTGGCTGTGGCCAAGGCCATGGCCGAGGCCCAGGCGGGCGAGGTCGTGCTTCTGGCGCCGGCCTGCGCGAGCTTCGACCAGTATGACAATTTCGAGAAACGCGGCGAGGATTTCGCGGCGCGGGTTCGGGCGGCGCTCGGCTAGGCGCGCGCGCGGATCGCGGCCCCTGCGGCGAAGGCCGAGGACCAGGCCCATTGGAAATTGTAGCCGCCGAGCCAACCGGTCACATCCACGCATTCACCAATGAAATAAAGGCCGGGGACGGCGCGGGCCATCATCGTGGCCGAGTCCAGATCGCGGGTGTCGATGCCGCCCACGGTCACTTCGGCGGTGCGGTAGCCTTCCGTGCCGGAGGGGGTCAGGCACCAGTGGCGCAGGGCGTCCACAAGACCGGCGATCCGCTTGTCCGACCATTCGGCGGCGTTGCCCGTCAGGTCCATATCGCTCTCCAGATGGTCGATGACGCGGGCCGGGAAGGATTGGGTGAGGATCGTCGTCATGTTCTTGCGCGGGGCCTCGCGGCGGGCGGCTTTGAGGCGCTCGGCGAGGTCGATGCCGGGCGTCAGATCGACCGTGATCTCTTCGCCCTCGCGCCAGTAGGACGAGGCCTGCAGGGTCGCGGGGCCCGAGAGGCCGCGATGGGTGAAGAGCATGGCCTCCTCAAAAGCGGGGCCCTTGGCGGCGGTCATGCGGACGGGCAGGGCCACGCCGGCGAGGGGGCGGAAGCGCTCGCCCTCGAAGGTAAAGGGGACGAGGCCTGGGCGGGTCTCGGTCAGGCGCAGGCCGAAGTCCGCCGCGATGCGGTAGGCAAGGCCCGTGGCGCCCATCTTGGGGATCGACTTGCCCCCCGTAGCGACGACGAGATTGCGGGCGGTGATCCGGCTCTCGCGCCCGTCGCGTCGCAGGGTCACGCGGAAGGCGGTGCCATCGTGGGAGATCGCGCCGATCTCGGTCTCGAGCCAGAGGTTGGCGCCCGCCTTCGCCATCTCCGCGCGCAGCATGGCGACGATCTCTTTGGCGGAGGTGTCGCAGAAGAGCTGGCCCAGCGTCTTTTCGTGCCAGCGGATGCCGTGGCGTTCGATCAGGGCGACGAAATCCTGCGGGGTATAGCGCGACAGGGCCGATTTGTGGAAATGCCGGTTCTCGGAGAGGAAGTTGGCGAAGGTCAGGTCGCGGTTGGTGAAATTGCAGCGCCCGCCGCCGGAAATGCGGATCTTTTCGCCCGGTGCGCGTGCGTGATCGACGACCAAGGCGCCAGGCCCCGCGTGGGCCGCGCAAAACATGCCAGCCGCGCCGGCGCCAAGGATGAGTGTCTGGACTTCCATACCCCCCCGCCTGCCGCGAATCCGCGCTCGGCGCAAGGCCGCTGATCCGGCCTATTTCTCTGGAAATCGTGGCCACGAGCGGCTAGTCTGGCCGCGAGACCCGGTAAACGGGCAAAAGAGGCAGCAGGCGGACCCTATCCATGACTGAAATGGTCTATGGCACCGCGCCGGCACAGACCGGCGATCCGATCATTCCGCGGTGGTGGCGCACCATCGACAGATGGACGATGTCCTGCATCCTGATCCTCTTTGGGATCGGCCTCTTGCTAGGCCTTGCCGCCTCGCCGCCCTTGGCCGAACGCAATGGCCTTGCGCCCTTCTACTATGTCACACGTCAGGCGGCTTTCGGCGGCATGGCGATCACGGTGATGATCGTCACCTCGATGATGTCGCCCCGCCTTGTGCGGCGGCTGGCGGTCCTCGGGTTTCTCGGGGCGTTCGTCGCGCTGGCGCTTCTGCCTATCCTCGGTACGGATTTCGGCAAGGGTGCGGTGCGCTGGTATTCGCTGGGCTTTGCCTCGGTGCAGCCGTCCGAGTTCCTCAAGCCGGTGTTCATCGTTGTGGCGGCCTGGCTGATGGCGGCGAGCTATGAGATCGGCGGGCCGCCGGGCAAGACCTATTCTTTCGCGCTCACCGTTGCGATCTGCCTGATGCTGGCCTTGCAGCCCGATTTCGGGCAGGCGGCGCTGATCGTCTTTGCCTGGGGCGTGATGTATTTTGTCGCCGGTGCGCCGATGTTTCTCATCTTTGGCGTGACTGGCCTCGTGATCGGCTCAGGCGTTTTCGCCTACAACAGCTCCGAGCATTTCGCCCGCCGGATCGACGGCTTTCTCAACCCCGAGGTCGATCCCCGGACCCAGCTTGGCTATGCGGCCAATGCCATCCGCGAAGGCGGGTTCTTCGGGGTGGGCGTGGGCGAGGGGCAGGTGAAGTGGTCGCTTCCCGATGCCCATACGGATTTCATCATCGCGGTGGCGGCCGAGGAATATGGCCTTGTCTGCGTGCTGGCGATCATTGTCCTTTATATGGTTATCGTCACCCGCTCGCTCGCGCGGTTGATGGGCGAGCGGGATCCCTTTATCCGCATCGCCGGAACCGGCCTGGCCTGCGCCTTCGGCGTGCAGGCGATGATCAATATGGGCGTGGCCGTGCGCCTTCTGCCCGCCAAGGGCATGACCCTGCCGTTCGTCTCCTACGGTGGCTCGTCGCTCATTGCGGGCGGCGTGATGGTGGGGATGCTCTTGGCCTTCACCCGCTCGCGCCCGCAGGGCAAGATGGGCGATATCCTCTCGCGCCGGGGCCACTGATGGCCGCGCCGCTTCTCGTCATCGCTGCCGGAGGCACCGGCGGGCATATGTTTCCCGCTCAGGCCCTGGCCGAGGAGATGGTGAAACGCGGCTGGCGGGTGAAGCTTTCGACCGACGCGCGCGGCGCACGCTATGCGGGGGGCTTCCCTAACGAGGTCGAGGTCACTCAAGTGGCGAGTGCCACTTTCGCGCGGGGTGGTATTGCCGCCAAACTCCTCGTGCCGTTCCGCATTATCGCCGGCATTGGGGCCGCGAAATGGCGGATGCTGGCGGATCGGCCTTCGGCTGTCGTGGGCTTTGGCGGCTATCCGGCGATCCCGGCGATGGCGGCGGCTTGGGCCCTGCGCGTGCCGCGGATGATCCACGAGCAGAACGGGGTTCTGGGGCGGGTCAATCAGGTTTTCGCGCGGCGGGTGGACAAGGTGGCTTGCGGCACTTGGCCGACGGCTTTGCCGAAGGGGCTCGACGGCATCCACACCGGCAATCCGGTCCGCTCTGCGATCCTTGATAGGGCGGGCGCCGGCTATATCCCGCCGGGCGATTACCCGATGGCGATCCTCGTCACCGGCGGCAGCCAAGCGGCGCGGCTTTTGTCGGACATGGTTCCGCCCGCGCTCGCGGCCCTGCCCGACGCCTTGCGCCGCCATGTGCGCGTCTTCCACCAAGCGCGGCCCGAGGATATCGAGCGCGTTACCGCCGCTTATGCCGAGGCGGGCCTTTCCGCCGAGGTCCTGAGCTTCTTCACCGATATGCCCCGCCGCATCGCCGAGGCGCAGCTGGTGATCGCCCGCTCGGGGGCCTCGACCGTCGCTGATATCTCGATCATCGGGCGGCCCGCGATCTTCATCCCCCTCGCCATCGCGATCCGCGACGAGCAGACCGCCAACGCCCGCGCCATGGTCGAGGCCGGCGGAGCCGTGCTCATTCCCGAATCCGCCCTTGATATCTCCGGCCTCAGCGCGCAGATAGCCGCGATCCTTGGCGCGCCGGAAAAGGCCGGCGCCATGGCCGCCGCCGCCTTGGGCTGTGGCCGCCCCGATGCAACAGACCGGCTTGCAGCCCTCGTCGAAGAGCTCGCCGGACAAAGGAGCCAGGCATGAACGCCGCCGCGACCAAACTTCCCCTCGATGTCGGCCCGATCCATTTCGTGGGCATCGGCGGGATCGGGATGTCGGGGATCGCCGAGGTTCTGTTGAATCACGGCTATTCCGTGCAGGGCTCGGACCTGAAGGCCACCAAGATCACTGACCGGCTTGCCGGAATGGGGGCGCAAGTTTTCGAAGGCCAGCGGGCCGAGAACCTCGAGAACGCCGCCGTTGTGGTGATCTCTTCCGCCATCAAGAAGGGCAACCCAGAGCTTGACGAAGCCCGCCGCCGCAAGCTGCCGGTGGTGCGCCGCGCCGAGATGCTGGCCGAACTCATGCGGCTCAAGTCCAACGTCGCGGTGGCCGGCACCCACGGCAAAACGACCACCACGACGATGGTGGCCGCCCTTCTCGACGCAGGCCATTTCGATCCGACCGTGGTCAACGGCGGCATCATCCATGCTTATGGCTCGAACGCCCGCGTGGGGCAGGGCGAGTGGATGGTGGTCGAGGCCGACGAAAGCGACGGCACCTTCAACCGCCTTCCGGCGACCATCGCCATCGTGACGAACATCGACCCCGAGCACATGGAGCATTGGGGCACGATCGAGAACCTGCGCAAGGGTTTCACCGATTTCGTCTCGAACATCCCCTTCTACGGCATCGCCGTCTGCTGCACCGATCACCCCGAGGTCCAGTCGCTTGTCGGCAAGATCACCGACCGCCGTGTGGTGACCTTCGGCTTCAACGCCCAAGCCGATGTGCGGGCGGTGAACCTGCGCTATGCCAAAGGCGTGGCCCACTTCGACATCGCGCTGCAGGCCGAGGATCAGGTGATCGAGGGCTGCACCCTGCCGATGCCGGGCGATCACAACGTGTCGAACGCTTTGGCCGCGGTCGCTGTGGCCCGCCACCTCGGCATGAGGAAAGACGAGATCCGCGCCGCCTTGGCCGCCTTTGGCGGGGTCAACCGCCGGTTCACCAAGGTGGGCGAGGTAAGCGGAGTGACGATCATCGACGACTACGGCCACCATCCCGTTGAAATCGCAGCGGTTCTGAAGGCCGCACGGCAGGCCTCCGAAGGCCGCGTGATCGCGGTTCACCAGCCGCACCGCTACTCGCGCCTGTCCAATCTCTTTGAGGATTTCTGCTCCTGCTTCAACGACGCCGACGTGGTGGGCATCGCCGAAGTCTATGCCGCCGGCGAAGAGCCGATCCCCGGCGCGACGCGCGAGGATCTGGTGGCGGGCATCTCGGCGCACGGACACCGCCATGCGGAGGCAGTGCTCGATGAAAACGGCCTCGAGGCGCTGGTGCGGGCCGAGGCCAAGCCCGGCGATATCGTCGTATGCCTTGGCGCAGGCACGATCAGCGCTTGGGCGCATGGATTGCCGGAGCGATTGAAAAGGACCGCATGACCGAAGCCTTGAAACGACGTATCGGACTTGGACTTCTGACAGCCTATGGCGTCGGGGTCATGGTCGGTGCGGGGATCTATGTGCTTGTGGGCGTCGTCGCCGGGCAGGCCGGAATATGGTCGCCCTTTGCGTTTCTTCTCGCGGGGGTGGTGGCGTTGCCCTCGGCCCTTTCCTATGCGGAACTCACGTCGCGGATGCCCGAGGCGGGTGGCGAAATCGCATTTGTGGAAAAAGGATTCCAGAAAAGGTGGCTCGGCCTGGTTGTCGGGCTGGCCATCGTCGCGGGAGGAATGATCTCGGCAGCGGCTGTCTTGCGGGGCGGCGTTGGATATTTCGTCACGCTGGTGCCGGTTTCCGACTGGATCGTCATCATTCTGGCCGGAGTGGTTCTGACCCTGATCGCCGGCATCGGTGTTTTGGAAAGCCTGAGCATCGCCGCGGCCATCACGGTGATCGAGGTTCTGGGCCTGGTCGCGGTGAGTTGGGCGGGGCTATCGGCCGAACCGAGTGCTGAATGGTCGGTCGGTTCTGCGCCACATTGGGGCGGGGTCCTGGGCGCGGTCGCCTTGTGTTTCTTTGCCTTCATCGGTTTTGAAGACCTCGAAAACATGGCCGAAGAAGTCCGCGATCCGACGCGGACCCTGCCGCGCGCGATCCTTCTGGCGCTGGCGATCACAGCAGTCCTGTATGCGCTTGTCTCCTTCGCGGCAGTCAGGACAGTCTCGCCCGTGCTTCTGGGCCAAAGCGAGCAACCGCTGGCCCTTGTCTGGGAGATTGCCACCGGGCGCAACGCCGGGTTCTTGTCCGCCATTGCGGTTGTTGCCGCGATCAACGGGGTGCTCGCTCAAATCGTCATGGCTTCGCGGGTTCTCTTGGGGCTGGGACGGCGCTCTGCTCTCATGAGGCCGTTTGCAATTGTGAGCGGTAGGACAGGCACACCCCTTTTGGGAACCGTCGCGGTAGGTGCGGTCGTCATCGTTGGGGCTCTTGCCCTGCCTGTCGCAGCTCTGGCCGAGGCGACGGCAGCGGTCCTTTTGGCGGTGTTTTTTCTTGTCAACGCGGCGCTCATCCTACTTAAATCGCGTGAGCCGGAAGCGCCGTTCCTTGTGCCAATATGGGTGCCCGTTTCCGGCGTGATCCTGGCGCTTGGGGCGCTCATACTAACAAGCGGGAAGGGCGTATGACCATCTCTCTCATGCTTTCCTTTGTCTGGCTGATTGTAGCCAACATCTTGGCCATGATCCCTTCGAACGACGATCATTGGCGACGCGCCTATTTCCTGATTGCCGTGGGTCTTCCGCTTTGGATTTGGCTTTTCATTCAAAACGGCCCCTTCGTCGCGATTGTCGTTCTGGCGGCGGCGGCATCGGTCTTGCGCTGGCCGGTGCGGTATCTCTTGCGATGGGTCCGTCGACAGGTCGGAGGCCGACAAGCGTGACACCGCTCGATCTTTTCGCGCTGGCCCTCATGGCGGCCGGCGCGGCGGGCGGGTGGTATTTGACGGCGCGGCGTCGCTGGAAAATGCTGACAGGGTTTGGGGTGGTCGCCGGTTTGGGCCTTGCTTTGGCGGTTCGGGAAACGCAAGCGGCAGAGGACTGGGATGCCTATCTCTATCTCGCTGTCTCCCTGTTTCTGGCAGGGCCGGTGTTTATCGGCCTTTTCGTAGGGGCACTGGCGCGCGGGATTTACGGTTGGATGAAGCGGTCCAAAGCCCGCTAGTTCCCGAACCAAGGCTGGAAGGCTGGCGCGAGAGGGATTATGCATTCTGACAAACACCGCGCCGGTTGGCGCGGCTGCCGAGATCAACGAACAGGCCGTGCCGATGCCCACCCAACTGCCCGCTCCGCGGGGAACCTTGACCGAGAACCGCCCCTTGGCAGACCTGACATGGATGCGCGTGGGCGGCCCCGCCGACTGGCTCTTTCAGCCGGCCGATGCCGATGATCTGGCGGCCTTCCTTGCGGCACTTGCCCCCGAGGTTCCGGTCTTTGTCATGGGCGTTGGCTCCAACCTCATCGTCCGCGACGGCGGCATCCGCGGCGTGGTGATCCGCATGGGCCGCGGTTTTAACGGCATCGAAATCGACGGCGATCAGGTGATCGCTGGGGCCGCCGCCCTTGATGCCCATGTGGCCCGCAAGGCCGCCGAGGCGGGGCGCGATCTGACCTTCCTGCGCACGATCCCCGGCACCATCGGCGGCGCGGTGCGGATGAATGCGGGCTGCTACGGCTCCTATGTGGCGGATGTTCTGGTGTCGGTCGATGTGATCCACCGCGATGGCCGCCGGGAGACGATCCCTGCCAGAGACCTCGACTTGCGCTATCGCCAGAGCACCCTGCCTGATGGCGCTGTGATCATTTCGGCCCGCTTTGCCGCGCCGCAGTGCGATCCGGCCGACCTTGCGGCCCGCATGGCCGCCCAACTCACCAAACGCGACGAAACCCAGCCCACCAAGGACCGCACCGCCGGCAGCACGTTCCGCAATCCGGCGGGGTTTTCCTCAACGGGGCGGGCGGACGACACCCATGAGTTGAAGGCGTGGAAAGTCATCGAAGACGCGGGGATGCGCGGGGCACGCAAGGGCGGGGCGGTGATGAATGAAAAACACGCCAATTTCCTGACCAATGCGGGTGGCGCGACCGCCGCCGACCTCGAAGGTTTGGGTGAAGAGGTGCGAAAAAAGGTTTACGATTCAAGCGGTATCACGCTAGAGTGGGAAATCATGAGGGTCGGCGAACCGGCCCCTGATTTGAGCAAAGACTAGACCAAGAACAGGGCCGAACGGCCTGACCCCGGGCAAGGGTCGAATTCAACGAATGACGGGCCGCAAAGGCCTGCGTGTGAGGCAGCGGGAATGTCGGGCGGTACGGCTCCCAAAGTGGCTGTGTTGATGGGTGGACCATCGGCCGAGCGTGAGGTTTCTCTCAGCTCGGGCCGTGAGTGCGTTCGCGCCCTCGAGGCAGCTGGCTTCACCGTGATTGCAATTGATGCGGGCAAAGAGATCGTCGATCAGCTCAAGGCCGCCGCCCCCGATGTCGTCTTCAACGCCCTGCATGGGCGCTGGGGCGAGGATGGTTGTGTGCAGGGCATCCTTGAGTGGATGGGCATCCCCTATACCCATTCCGGCGTTCTGGCCTCGGCCCTTGCGATGGACAAGGAACGAACCAAGGCGGTCTATCGTGCCGCGGGCCTTCCGGTCGTCCCGAGCCTTCTGGCCCCGCGCGACGAGGTGCGCCAGCGCCATGTCATGCCGCCGCCCTATGTGGTCAAACCCAATAACGAAGGCTCGTCGGTCGGCGTCTATATCGTCCACGATGCCGCCAACACGCCGCCGCAGCTTGACGACGCGATGCCCGAGACCGTGATGGTCGAGGCCTATGCGCCGGGCCGCGAGCTCACTGTCACAGTGATGGGCGAGCGCGCCCTTGCCGTGACGGATATCCTCACAAGCGGCTGGTATGACTATCACGCGAAATACGCGACAGGCGGCTCGCGCCATGTGATCCCCGCCGATATTCCGGCCGAGATCGCGGAGGCCTGCCTCGATTACGCGCTGCGCGCCCATCAGGCGCTGGGATGCCGGGGCCTGTCGCGCACCGATTTCCGCTGGGACGAAGCGAAGGGCCTCGCTGGCCTCGTGCTTCTGGAAACCAACACCCAGCCCGGCATGACCCCGACCTCGCTCGCCCCCGAACAGGCGGCCCATGTCGGGATCAGCTTCCCTGACTTGTGCCGCTGGCTGGTGGAGGATGCCTCATGTCATCGATAGGCTTCTCCTCGCATCGCGACCCGTCGCCGAGCCGCTGGAACTATCGCTGGCAGCGTTGGATGCTCACGCCGGGCGTCCGGCAAACAGTGCGTATCGGCGTGCCGATCGTTCTGATCGGCGTCATTGCAGCCGTCTGGTTCGCCGACGATCAGCGCCGGGCTATGTTCTTTGCCGGTGTGGCGGAGGTGCGAAATTCCATCGAAACCCGTCCGGAGTTCACAGTCACGGCGATGGCTATCGACGGCGCCGGACCTGAGGTCGCAGAAGCGATCCGCCAGGTTCTGCCGCTTGATTTCCCGATGACATCGTTCGATCTCGACCTCGATGCGCTGCGAGCAGCGGTGCTCGAGGTCGGCGCCGTGGCCGACGCGACTGTGCGCGTAAAGTCGGGGGGTATACTTGAGATTCACGTCACGCCCCGTGTTCCGGTGGCCCTCTGGCGGCAGGACGATGGCCTGCACCTCATTGACCGTGACGGAACCGACATGGGCGCCGTTGCTACACGCGCCGACCGGCCCGACCTGCTTTTGGTGGCCGGGGATGGGGCCAAAGGAGCGCTCGGCGAGGCGACGGCGATCATGGCCGCAGCCCGCCCCATTGCGCCGCATCTGCGGGGCCTTGTGCGGATGGGCGACAGGCGCTGGGATCTCGTTCTCGAGCGCGGCCAGCGGATCATGCTGCCGCAGGACAATGCCATAGCGGCGCTCCAGCGCGTCGTGGTGATGGCGCAGACACAAGACCTTCTCGAACGCGATATCGTCGCGGTCGATATGCGAAATCCGGATCGGCCAACCATAAGGCTGACCGGGGGGGCTGCCGCAGAAATGCGGCAAATCAATGCGGCAGTTTCAGGAACAGGCAACTAGATGCGGCAACTCTACGAAACCCAGCGCGCCATGCGCGCGATCCGGCAGGCGGCGCTTCAGCGCGGCGTCATCGCGATCCTTGACATAGGCACCTCCAAGATCGCTTGCCTTGTCCTGCGCTTTGACGGACCCGACCGCTTCCGCGAGAGCGATGGGATCGGCCCGATGGCGGGGCAAAGCTCTTTCCGGGTCATTGGCGCGGCGACCACCCGCTCGCGTGGTGTCCGCTTTGGCGAAATCGACGCCATGCAGGAGACCGAGCGGGCGATCCGCACTGCCGTTACGGCCGCGCAAAAGATGGCCAACCTGCGGGTCGATCATGCCATCGTTTCGCTCAGCGGTGCACGGCCGCGGTCCTATGGCCTTGACGGAGTGGTCGAGATCGATGGCGGCACGGTTCGCGAGGGCGATATCGGCCGGGTGCTGGCCGCTTGCGATATGCCTGACTACGGCGAAGATCGCGAGGTTCTGCACGCGCATCCGGTAAACTTTGCGCTCGATCACCGCAGCGGACTTGCTGATCCCCGCGGGCAGATGGGCAACCGCCTGACGACCGATCTCCATCTTCTGACGGTTGATGCCAGCGCGCTTCAGAACATCCTCTATGCGGTCAAGCGCTGCGATCTCGAACTGGCGGGTATTGCGTCCTCTGCCTATGTGGCTGGTCTGGCGAGCCTCGTAGAGGACGAACAAGAGCTTGGCGCCGCCTGCATCGACATGGGCGGTGGATCAACGTCGATCTCTATCTTTATGAAAAAACACATGATCTATGCCGACGCGGTGCGTATAGGCGGCGATCATGTAACCTCGGATATCTCGATGGGCCTCCAGGTTCCGATGTCGACCGCCGAGCGTATCAAGACCTTCTATGGCGGGGTCGTGGCCACCGGCATGGACGACCGCGAGATGATCGAGACGCAAGGCGAGACCGGTGATTGGGAACACGACCGCCGCACGGTGAGCCGTGCGGAGCTGATCGGTATCATGCGCCCGCGGGTCGAAGAGATCCTCGAAGAGGTCAAGGCGCGCCTTGATGCGGCTGGGTTCGAACACCTGCCGAGCCAGCAGATCGTGCTGACAGGTGGCGGCAGCCAGATCCCCGGCCTCGACGGCCTGGCCAGCCGGATCCTTGGCAGACAAGTGCGACTCGGTCGCCCGCTTCGGGTTCAGGGCCTGCCGCAGGCGGCCTCCGGCCCCGGCTTTTCGGCCGCTGTCGGCCTTTCGCTCTTTGCGGCGAATCCCCAGGACGAATGGTGGGATTTCGAGATTCCCGCCTCCAGCTACCCCGCCAGATCGCTCAGAAGGGCCGTCAAATGGTTCAGGGATAACTGGTAATACGCAAGATTTTGCTCATTCGCCGATATCCGGCGGAAAAATCGCTGCCTGACTCCATATTTTGTGGGTTTTTGATGTTTTTCCCGTGACCTGATGGCCACAAGCCGGTAGGATCGCAGCAATTTAGGCAAGGAGTGCCCGCTCCAAGACGGGCCCGTAACAGACAGGCGGATTTAGTATGACGTTGAACCTCTCCATGCCCGGGCAGGAAGATCTGAAGCCCCGGATCACCGTTTTTGGCGTTGGCGGGGCCGGCGGCAACGCGGTCAACAACATGATCGAGCAAGCGCTCGAGGGCGTTGAGTTTGTCGTCGCCAACACCGACGCTCAGGCGCTCCAGCAATCCAAGGCGCAATCGAAGATCCAGATGGGCCTCAAGGTCACCGAAGGTCTCGGGGCAGGGGCGCGCGCCACCGTTGGCGCTGCGGCGGCCGAAGAGAGCATCGAGCAGATCGTCGATCACCTCGCCGGAGCGCATATGTGCTTTATCACTGCGGGCATGGGTGGCGGCACCGGAACCGGTGCTGCGCCAATTATCGCGCAGGCGGCCCGCGAGCTGGGTGTTCTGACCGTGGGCGTGGTGACCAAGCCTTTCCAGTTCGAAGGCGCCAAGCGGATGCGTCAGGCCGAGGATGGGGTCGAGGCCCTGCAGAAGGTCGTCGATACGCTGATCATCATCCCCAACCAGAACCTGTTCCGTCTTGCCAACGAGCACACCACATTTACCGAAGCTTTCGCTTTGGCCGATGACGTGCTCTATCAGGGCGTCAAGGGCGTGACCGACCTGATGGTCCGTCCGGGCCTCATCAACCTCGATTTTGCTGATGTGCGCGCCGTGATGGACGAGATGGGCAAGGCCATGATGGGCACCGGCGAGGCCACCGGCGAGAATCGCGCCATCGAGGCCGCCGAAAAGGCGATTGCCAACCCGCTTCTCGACGAGATCAGCCTCGAGGGCGCAAAGGGCGTTCTGATCAACATCACCGGCGGCTATGATCTTACCCTCTTCGAACTTGACGAGGCCGCCAACAAGATCCGCGAGAAGGTGGATCCCGAGGCCAACATCATCGTCGGCTCGACCCTCGATACCTCGATGGATGGCCGGATGCGCGTCTCGGTCGTGGCGACCGGGATCGACGCCGTGGTCAGCAAGGCCGAGGCCCCGCTGCCGCGCCGGTCGATGGCCGCCCCGCTTGTCGCCGCACAGCCTGCGCCCAAACCCGCCACCCAGCCGGTGTCGCAACCCGCCGCCCGTTCCGCTGCAGCTGCGGTCGCCGCTGTGCGGACACAGGTTGTTCAATCCAATCCTGTTCAGGAAAACCTGTTCGAGGAAGATATGGACATGACTGCAGCCGAGCAGGCCGAGGATATTTTCGAGGAATTCGAGCCCGAAATGGCTTCGGACGATCTGCCGCCGCCGGCCTATTCCCCGCGCGCCGAGCCTCCGATGGACCGCGCCCCCGATGCCTTTGTCGCCCCTCGGTCGCCCGCTCCGGGAACCCCTTCGCCCGAAGCGATGCGCCGTCTCCAGGTCGCTGTTTCCAAAGTTCCGGAAAGCAACCAGCCCCCCCAGCGTCAGCCAATGTCGGCACAGCGTCCGTTGGGCGAGCCTGAAAAATCGCGCTTTGGCATCAACTCTTTGATCAACCGCATGACCGGCCACGGTCAGGCTCCTGCCGCCGATCACCGGCTCCAGCCACAACCGCGCCCGCAAAGCCACGCGGCGGAAACCGACCCGGATCAGGAAAAGATCGAGATTCCCGCCTTCCTGCGCCGCCAGGCCAACTGATCCGTCGCAATCGGCATCAAAACCGCCCCGATTTCGGGGCGGTTTCTGTTTGTGACGCAGTTTAGTGGAATAAGGTGGTTTTAAATCAATGCGTTGCGATTGTTACAGCTCGTTGCAATCTGTGAGTTGAGCCCGTGCGCGCGAAGGCATACTTCCGTGCCCAAGAAACGAGGCACCTTTGCAGAATACGCTCTCACAATTTGTCAGCTTTGCCGGACATGGCCTTCATCATGGTCGTCCGGCCAAGGTCGTTTTGTGTCCGGCGCCTGCAGGGCACGGCATTGTCTTTCGGCGCACCGATGTGATCGCGGTGGACGCGGTGGTTCCAGCCCGTTGGGATCTTGTTGTGCAAGAGCCGCTGAATACGCGCCTCGAGAATGAAAGCGGTGTGAGTGTCGCCACGGTCGAACATCTGATGGCCGCTCTGGCCGGGTGTGGGATCCATAACGCTCTGATCGAAATCGACGGACCCGAAGTGCCGATTCTCGATGGCAGTTCGGCCCAGTTTGTGCGCGGGATTATCGCCGCCGGGATCAAGGGACAGAACGCCCCGCTGCGGGCGATCAAGGTCTTGCGGCCTGTTGAGGTGTCTCATGGCGCGGCAAAGGCGAGCCTCCTGCCGTCGCCGAGCCTGCAAATTGATTTTTCCATCGAATTCGCCGATGCCGCCATTGGCCGGCAAAGCAAGATGCTCAGCATGGCCAACGGCACCTTCGTGCGCGAACTGTCGAGCAGCCGGACCTTTTGCCGGCAGGCCGATGTGGACGCGATGCACGCCGCAGGGCTTGCCCTTGGCGGCAGCTACGACAACGCGGTGGTCGTCGATGGTGATACGGTCCTGACGCCGGGCGGCCTGCGCTATTCTGACGAGGCCGTGCGGCACAAGATGCTCGATGCGCTTGGCGATCTTTATACTGCGGGTGCGCCGATTCTCGGCCGCTATGTCGGCGTTCGCGCGGGCCACGCCCTGACCAACAAGCTTTTGCGCGCACTTTTTGCCGATCCCGAGGCTTGGGCCTATGTGGATTGCGATACTGAAACTGCAACGCGCCTGCCAGGCGCGGGCCTTCACGCCAGCGATCTTTCCGTCGTCGCCTGAAGTGCGTCGACAGGCAAAAGGCATTTTGCGCCCAATCTTTCTGTGCTAGACGGATGGGTGACGGGGGCATTCCCCTTCCAATCACAGGCACGGATGTCGGGGGGCTGAATGTCAGGCCGTAAATCAGGCGCAACGATGAGGGCGACGCTCACCGGATCACTTCTGGCCGTCGCGCTTCTGTCGGGGTGCAGCAAGCTCAGCTTTGAAGACGATGTTCCGCTGGAGAACTATACCGCCGAAGAGATTTATCAGCGCGGCGAATACGAACTTTCGCGCGGGAAAGAGCCTCAGGCAGCCCGCTATTTCAGCGAGATCGAACGCCTTTATCCCTATTCCGAATGGGCCAAGCGCGGCCTGATCATGCAGGCTTTCGCCTTTCACCGCGATGAGGACTACGCCAACAGCGCCGCCGCCGCGCAACGCTTCCTCGATTTCTATCCGGCGGACGGCGATGCCGCCTATGCCCAATATCTTCTGGCGCTGTCCTATTACGATCAGATCGACGAGATCGGCCGCGATCAGGGCCTGACCATCAAGGCGCTTCAGGCGTTGCGCAAGGTGATCGAGAATTACCCCGACAGCGAGTATGCAAGCTCGGCCCGCCTCAAGTTCGATTTTGCCTTCGACCACCTCGCCGCCAAAGAGATGGAAGTCGGCCGCTATTATCTCAAGCGCGGGCATTATGCGGCGGCGATCAACCGGTTCCGTCTGGTCGTTGAGCAGTATCAAACAACCCGTCACACACCCGAAGCGCTGATGCGCCTTGTCGAAAGCTATCTGGCCCTTGGTCTGCGTGACGAAGCCCAGACCGCTGGCGCCATCCTCGGCCATAACTTCCAGTCGACCGAATGGTATCAGGACAGTTACGATCTCCTGACCGGGCAAGGGCTAGAGGCAAAGGCCGCTGGTAATAGCTGGCTGTCCTCGATCTACCGGCAGATGGTCAAGGGCGAGTGGCTGTGATGAAGGCAGGCACCGCGCCAAGCCTTTGGTGAGCCATGCTCCGGGGCCTCGACATCCGCGATATGCTGATCATCGATCGGCTGGCTCTCGAGTTCCAGCCGGGCCTCAATGTGCTGACCGGCGAGACGGGCGCGGGCAAATCCATCCTTCTTGACGCCTTGGGCTTTGTCCTTGGCTGGCGCGGGCGGGCCGAGTTGGTCCGCGCGGGCGCCGAGCAGGGCGAGGTGACGGCAGTTTTCGATCTGGTTCCCGGCCATCCGGTGCACGAGGTTCTGGCCGAGGCGGGGATCGAGGCCGAGGACGGCGAGTTGATCCTGCGGCGGGTCAATGCGGCCGACGGGCGCAAGACGGCTTGGGTCAACGACCGGCGGGTGTCGGGCGAGGTCTTGCGGGCCTTGTCCGAGGGGCTTGTCGAGTTGCACGGCCAGCACGACGACCGTGGCCTTCTCAATCCGCGCGGGCACAGGCAACTTCTCGATACTTTTGCCGAGGCGGGCGATCTTCTGGCCGAGACCCGCAAGGCATGGTCCGCCAGAACCGCCGCCGCCAAGGCGCTGGCCGATGCCGAGGTCCGGCTGGCCGAGGCGCGGGCCGAAGAGGAATATCTGCGCCACGCGGCGGCGGAGCTTGACGCGCTGTCGCCCGAGGTGGGCGAGGACGAGGCGCTCGATGCGAAGCGCCGCCTGATGCAGGCCGCCGAGAAGATCCGCGCCGATATCGGCCGCGCCCATCAGGCGTTGGGCTATGAGGGGGCCGAGGGGATGCTCTCGGATGCCTCGCGCTGGTTGGGCGATGCCGCCGACAGGGCCGAGGGGCGGCTCGACGAGCCTTTGGCGGCGCTCGAGCGGGCCATGACCGAACTGGGCGAAGCGCAGCGCGGGGTCGAGGATTGCCTCGAGGCGCTGAGTTTCGATGCGAGTGATCTGGAACGGCTGGAGGAGCGCCTTTTCGCGATCCGCGGCCTTGCCCGCAAACATGGCGTGGCGCCCGATGATCTGCCCGCGCTGGCCGAGAATTTCCGCGCCCGGATCGAGGCGCTCGACAACAGCGAGGCGGGTCTAAAGACCCTCAGGGCCAATCTGAACAACGCTGAAGCGGCCTATGCTGCCGCCGCCAAAGCCTTGAGCGCCACGCGCCACGAGGCGGCAAAACGGCTCGACAAGGCCATGGCGGGCGAGCTTGCGCCGCTCAAGATGGAGCGGGCGCTCTTTTCGACCGAGATCAGCCAAACCGAGGCTGGTCCCGAGGGCTTCGATCAGGTCGCCTTTACTGTCGCCACAAACCCCGGCGCGCCCGCCGGCCCCTTGGCCAAGATCGCCTCGGGCGGCGAACTCAGCCGGTTCCTTCTGGCGCTCAAGGTTTGCCTGACCCAGACCGATGCGGGCCTTACCCTGATTTTCGACGAGATCGACCGCGGCGTGGGCGGGGCCACGGCCGATGCCGTGGGCCGCAGGCTGGCAGCTCTGGCCAAGGAGGGGCAGGTCTTGGTCGTGACCCACTCGCCGCAGGTCGCCGCACTCGCAGGCCATCACTGGCGGGTCGAGAAGCGGCAGACCGAGACCGAGACCACTACGGCTGTGGTGCCGCTCGATGCGACAGAGCGCATAGACGAGATCGCGCGAATGCTTTCGGGCGACCAGATCACCGATGCCGCCCGCGCCGCGGCCAAGGCGCTCTTGGGCTAGTTGCCGCGGACGATCTTGCCGGGGTTCATGATCCCCTCGGGATCGAGGGCCGCCTTGATCGCCCCCATCACATCCCAGCCGCCGCCGTGCTCGGCCTCCATATAGGCAAGCTTGCCCATGCCGACGCCATGTTCGCCCGTGACGGTCCCGCCAAGCCGCAGGGCACGTTCGGCCATACGGGCGGACAGCGCCTCGGCGGCTTCGACCTCTTGGGGGTTTGAGGTGTCCATCAACAGGATCGCGTGGAAATTTCCGTCGCCCACATGGCCGAGGATCGGGCCGGGGATCGGCGAGGCTTCGATATCGGCCTGCGTTTCGGCCACGGCCTCCGCCAGCCGCGAGATCGGCACGCAGACATCGGTGACGATGGCCCGCGCGCCGGGGCGCGAGGCGAGGATCGCCAGATAGGCGTCGTGGCGCATCTTCCACAGGCGGTTGCGGTCCTCCGCCTGCCGCGCCCAATCGAAGCCGCGCCCGCCATGCTCGGCGGCGATGGCGCCAAAGGTCTCGGCCTGTTCGGCCACGCCTGCTTCGGTGCCATGGAACTCGACAAGAAGATGGGGCAGGGCGGGGAAATTGGCCCCGGAAAAGCCGTTGACCGCCAGCGCCGTGGCCGCATCGACAAACTCGATCCGCGCCATCGGCACGCCGCTTTGGATCGTCTCGATCACGGCGGCCACCGCGCCCTCCATCGTCTCGAAGGCGCAAACAGCGGCCGAGGTGGCCTGCGGCTGGCCGCGCAGGCGCAGGGTCAGCTCGGTGATGAGGCCAAGCGTGCCCTCGGAGCCCACGAAAAGCGCGGTAAGGTCATAGCCCGCCGAGGATTTGCGGGCGCGGGTGCCGGTGCGGATGATCCGGCCATCGGCCAGAACGACCTCAAGCCCCAAGACATTGTCGCGCATCGTGCCATAGCGCACGGCGGTCGTGCCGCTCGCCCGCGTGGCGGCCATGCCGCCGAGGCTCGCGTTGGCGCCGGGATCGACGGGGAAGAAGAGGCCTGTGGCGCGCAGCTCGGCATTCAGCGCCTCGCGGGTGACACCGGGTTGGACGCGGGCGTCCATATCCTCGGGGCTGACCTCGAGAACCCTGTTCATCCGCGAGAAATCGACCGAGATCCCGCCGCGAATGGCGAGGCCATGCCCTTCAAGCGATGTCCCCGCGCCCCAGCCGATCACCGGGCAGCCATGTTCGGCGCAGATCCGCACCAGCGCCGCCACCTCAGCCGTGTTCTCGGGATAGGCGACAGCATCTGGTGGGGTCGGGGGAAAATGGCTTTCCGATTGCCCATGCAGATCGCGATCAGACTTGGACCGCGTGATACGATCCCCTAGAAAGGATTGAAGGGCGTGGATGGCGGTTTCGATTGTCATGGCAGGCTCAACTCTATTGTCCGGGGCAGGTTAGTTGAGGCCGCCGGCAAGGAAAAGCGGCGAGGGGCATGGCAGAACAGCTGGGTGGCTACTTTCGCGAGACATTCGAGGGCTTGCGGCGCGGGCTTGCGGATGGCCTGCGCGTGATGCGCCGCAAGGGGCCGAGCGAGGTTCAGTTCTGGTTCATCGCCCTTTTGATCGGTGTCGCGGCGGCCTTTGCGGCGCTGCTCTTTCGGATCGGCGTGGGCGAGCTGCAATCGCTGTTCTATGGCACCGACAATGTCGCGCATATCCATCAGGAAGCGGCACGGATCAAATGGTATTGGCTGCTGGCGATCCCGATGTTCGGCGGGCTCGCAGTCGGGACATTGCTGCATATCTTCACAGGCGACGGCCGCGTTCGAGCGGTGGCCGATGTGATCGAAGGCGCGGCTCTGCGAGAAGGGCGCGTCGCACGCCGCGCGGGCCTTGCCTCGGCGCTGGCAAGCTTCATCACCCTTTCGACCGGTGGCTCGAGCGGGCGCGAGGGGCCGGTGGTCCATCTGGCGGCGGTCATGGCGACCTATGTGAGCCGATGGATTCACGCCGATGGCGTTCATGGCCGGACCCTGATGGGCTGTGCCGTTGCCGGGGCTGTCTCCGCCAGTTTCAATGCGCCGATCGCGGGCGGTCTTTTTGCCCTCGAGGTGGTGCTGCGGCACTACGCGGTCAATGCCTTCGCCCCCATTGCCATTGCGTCGGTCGCGGGCACCGTGGTGAGCCGCCTTGTCATGGGGGATGTGACGGAATTCTACCTCTCACCCAACACAGAGCTGGGGTTCTATGCCGAACTGCCGGCCTTTGTCGTCCTTGGCCTTTTCGCGGGGCTTGTTGCAGCGACCCTGATGAAATCGATCTTCTGGGCCGAAGGCTTTGGCGATGTGGTGCAAGAGCGGTTCGGCATTCACCGGATTCTGCGCCCAGTGATTGCAGGAGCCATACTAGGGGGTATGGCGATCTGGTGGCCGCATATCATCGGCGTCGGCTGGGGCGTGACATCCGAGGCCGTTACGGGGCGGATTCTCTTGCTGCAAGCCGTGGTCTTTGTCGTGATCAAGATCATCGCTGTGGCGGTGACAATCGGCGGGCGAATGGGCGGCGGGGTCTTTAGCCCTTCTCTGATGGTCGGGGCATTGGCTGGTCTCGCCTTTGGCATCGTCGCGACCAACGTCTTTCCCGAGGGCTCAAGCCCGGCGACGCTCTATGCCCTTGCCGGCATGGGCGCGGTGGCGGCTGCCGTTCTCGGGGCGCCGATCTCGACCACGCTCATCATTTTCGAGCTGACCGGCGACTGGCAGACGGGCCTTGCGGTGATGGTTGCCGTTTCTCTCTCGACCGCGCTGGCCTCTCGCCTCGTCGACCGTTCGTTCTTTCTCACCCAACTCGAACGCCGCGGCATCCATCTGGCCGCCGGGCCGCAGACCTATCTTCTGGGCAAGGTCCGCGTGACCAGCGTCATGCGGGCGATCGGGACCGTGAGGGCTCCGAGTGAAGAAACCTGTTGGGAGATGATCCGTGAGGGCCGCTATATCGACGCCTCCGACACCTTGCGCCAAGCGCTCCCCGATTTCGAGGAGACGGGCCAAGACTTTCTTCCCGTTGTCCGAATTCGAGGAGAAGATCGATCACCTGATCTTCTGGGCGCACTTTACCATGTCGATGCCCTGCGCGCCTACAACCGGGCCCTGGCTGAGAAGGCTCGCGAAGAACACAGCTAAGGGGCGCTAGAGCTCTTCGACCGCCACTCGTTCGGTGTCAAAAGCGATGTAGCACGCGATCTCGCCCACCGGCTTTTTCGGCTCGGCATAGGTCCAGGCTGCGTCCTTGATCGGGCCGCTTTTGGCGACGATCGTGTAGTAATGAGCTTCGCCCTTGTGGATGCAGGTCGCGTGGGTGTCGGTTGCCTCAAGAAAAGCCATGGCGATATCCGAGCGCGGGAAATAGATGACGGGCGGCAGATCGCCTTCGTTCAGTTCCAGCGCATTGTCGGTCTCGGCCAGGATGGCCCCGCCGGCGCGCACCACCCATGTGCCCTCGAGGGGGCGGATCTTGAAACGTTCGGGCATCTGCCCCTCCAAAAATTGCCCTCAGAGCGGGGCGCAAGCACCTTTGAGCCAGTCAAGAGCCGCCCCGTCGAGGCGGGGGGCGATCTTGGTCAGCGTTTGTGCGTGATAATCGTCGATCCAGGCGCGTTCGTCCTGCGACAAAAGGCTCGTCACGATCAGGGCGCGGTCGAGGGGAGCGAAGGTGATGGTCTCGAACGACAGGAGCTTGCGCTGCGGATCGCCGCCTTCAATGGCCTCGCCCGCCTTCACGACGATCAGGTTCTCGATGCGGATGCCGAAGGCGCCGTTGCGATAATAGCCCGGCTCGTTCGACAGGATCATCCCCGGCTCGAGCGGGATGTCCGACACGCGGCTGATCCGCTGCGGCCCTTCGTGGACGCAGAGATAGGCACCGACGCCGTGGCCCGTGCCATGGTCGAAATCCTTGCCCTCGGCCCAAAGCGGGAAACGGGCGAGCGCGTCAAGGTGGGCTCCGGCCACGCCCTTGGGGAACCGCGCGCGGCTGATCGCGATCATCCCCTGCAACACGCGGGTGTAGCAGCGCTTTTCGTCCTCGCCAACCGCGCCCACCCCCACGGTGCGGGTGATATCGGTGGTCCCGTCGAGATACTGGCCGCCGGAATCGACCACCACCAACTCGCCCGCCTTCACTGGGCGGTTGGTCTCGTGGGTGACGCGGTAGTGCATGATCGCGCCGTTGGGGCCGGCGCCGACGATGGACTCGAAGCTGATATCGAGAAGCGCATTGGTATCGCGCCGAAAACCCTCGAGGGCGGTCGCCACGTCGATCTCGGTCAGGCCGCCCTTGGGGGCCTCGGATGCCATCCATGCGAGGAACCGGCATACTGCCGCGCCATCCCGCAGATGCGCCTCGCGCATTCCTTCAATCTCGGTCTCGTTCTTGCAGGCCTTGGGCAGGACGCAAGGATCGGCACCCGCCTCCCAGGGCCGGTCGGCCGCGTCCATCGCATCGGCCAGCGCCTGCGGGCCGGAGCGGGCATCGAGAAGCACCTTGCCCTCGCCCGAGGCGAGAACCGTGGCGAAATCCTCTTCGTCCTGCAGGCGGACCTTGCTGCCCAGATGGGCCGCTACCGCATCGGCCTTGCCCGCGCGGCAGAAGAGATCGCAGGTGCCGTCGGCATTGAGGATCGCAAAGGCATGGGGGACGGGGTTGCACTGGATATCATGGCCGCGAATGTTGAGGAGCCACGCCACGCTGTCGGTCAGCGTGATCGCCGCCGCAGCATAGCCGCCGTCCTCGAGCGCCTTGCCCAGACGCGTCAGCTTGGCCTCATGTGCCTCGCCCGCATGGTCCAGCGGATAGGCCTCAAAAGGGGCGCTGGGCGGGGCGGGCCGATCCTGCCAGATGCGGTCCACGAGGTTGGCGATGGGCGTGAGGGCGATGCGCTTGGGGGTCAGCTTGGCGCGGAGCTTGGTGATCTCGTCGACGCTATGGAGCCACGGGTCGAAGCCGACTTCGCCCCCTTCGGGCAGATGCTCGATCAGCCAGTCGGCAAGGCCGACCTCGGGCCAGTCAACGGGGGTGAAAGCCTCGAGCGCGACCTGCGAGCGGACCTGAAGGCGATAGCGGCCATCGACGAAAACGCCCGCGATCTCGGGTAGGACAGCGCAAAAGCCGGCGGAACCGGTAAAGCCCGAAAGCCAGGCGAGGCGGGCATCGCAATCGGCCACATACTCACCCTGATGCGCATCGGCGCGGGGGACGATGAAGCCCGCGAGGCCCTCTGCGGCGATTTCGGCACGAAGCGCCGCGAGGCGGGCCGGGCCTTGTTCGGGCGAAGAGGTGGACTCGAAGGATTGGAACATTTCAGACTCCCAAGGGCCTAGCCCGATCTTAAATAAATGATTGCAGTCGGTTATCCGACCTTCTTCATCCCCAGAATCCGCGCGCGTTTGCGCGGATCGCTGTCAAAGAGGCTGGCGAGTTGCTCGGTCATGGCGCCCGCGAGTTGCTCGACATCGGTGATGGTCACGGCGCGCTGGTAATAGCGGGTCACGTCGTGGCCGATGCCGATGGCGAGAAGTTCGACAGCCTTGCGCTTTTCCACCATTGCGATCACGTCGCGCAGGTGTTTTTCCAGATAATTCGCGGGGTTGACCGACAAAGTTGAGTCGTCCACCGGCGCGCCATCCGAGATCACCATGAGGATCTTGCGCTGCTCGCGCCGCCCCAAAAGCCGCCGGTGTGCCCATTCGAGCGCCTCGCCGTCGATGTTCTCCTTCAGGAGCCCTTCCTTCATCATCAGTCCAAGGTTCTCGCGCGTGCGCCGCCACGGCGCGTCGGCGGATTTATAGACGATGTGGCGCAGGTCATTCAGGCGGCCGGGCTGCAGCTCGCGCCCTTGGGCGAGCCATTTCTCGCGGCTGAGGCCGCCTTTCCAGGCGCGGGTGGTGAAGCCGAGGATCTCGACCTTCACGGCGCAGCGTTCGAGCGTGCGGGCCAGAACATCGGCACAGATCGCGGCGATGGAGATCGGGCGGCCACGCATCGAGCCGGAATTGTCGATCAAAAGGGTCACCACGGTGTCGCGGAACTCGGTGTCTTTCTCGACCTTGAACGAGAGAGGCGTCGTCGGGTTGGCCACAACGCGGGCGAGGCGGCCGGCATCGAGGATGCCTTCCTCGCGGTCAAACTCCCAGCTTCGGTTCTGCTGCGCCTGCAAGCGGCGCTGGAGCTTGTTGGCAAGGCGGCTCACCGCGCCTTTGAGCGGGTCGAGTTGCTGGTCGAGATAGGCGCGCAGGCGCTCGAGCTCGGCCTGTTCGGCCAGCTCTTCGGCGCCGATTTCCTCGTCGAACTCGGTGACATAGGCTTTGTAGTTGGGATCGGCATCCGACAGGGGCGGGGGCGGCGGCGGATCGAGCGGCGCCTCGCCCTCGGGCATCTCGGTCTCTTCGGTGTCTTCATCGCCCGACATCTCGTCGAGCGTCACCTGCGCCTGGCTCTCGTCCTGCGTCTGGTCCTGCGATTGCTCGGGGTTGGCCTCGGCCTCTTCGCCGTCGCTGTCGTCCTCGCCCTGATTGTCTTGCTGCTCTTCGTCGGCGGCCTCGTCCTGCGCCTCGTCGTCCTGATCGTCGTTCAGGTCGGGATCGTCGCCCAGTTGATCGCCATAGCCGAGATCGGAGATGATCTGGCGTGCGAAGCGGGCGAAATCCTTTTGACTGGTTAGAGCGCTTTCAAGCCCGTCAAGCGTGCCGCCTGCCTGATCCTCGATGAACCCGCGCCAAAGCTCCATCACATTGTCGGCGCCTGCGGGCAGGGGGCGCCCTGTTGCGAGGTGGCGGATCAGATAGCCGGCGGCGGTGGCCAAAGGCGCGTCCGACGCTTGGGTGATCTGGTCATAGCCCTTGCGGCGGGCCTCGTTGGCGATCTTGGCGTCGATGTTGCCAGCGGTGCCGGGCATATAGCGGGCACCCACCGCTTCGACGCGGGCGTTTTCCATCGCGTCGAAAAGATCGCGCGCCATCTGGCCTTGGGGGGCATATTTCGCGGCCACGGCATCATCGTGAAACTTGCGGCGCAGCGCGAAGGCGTCCGCCGTGCCGCGGGCCAGCAAGACCTCCTCGCGGGTCATCCGGCGCGACACCTGCGGCAGGCGCACTGTGTCGGCGGTCATCCCCGGCGGATCAACCGAATAGCTGACCGTCAGATCGGGATCGTCCGCCATGACCTTGGTGGCCTCGGCGAGCGCCTTCTTGAACGGATCAGCCGGGTTGTCGGAGGGTTTGTTCACTCGAGAAGGCCGCGCGTTTCGTCATAGTTTTCGGTGATCCCCTCACAGAAGCTGCGCGAGAAATCGATCATCATCTGCGATGTCATGCTCTCGGCTTGTTTCTGGAAGGTTTCGATCAGCATATCGGCCGCCGGCTGCAGCTTCTCGGCGAGCGCTTCGGTCTCTTGCTCCGAGATCTGCGCGGCCAGCAGCAGGAAGGCCGTGGCAAGCGCGCTTTCCTCGGCTCCCGAAGCCTGCTGTTCGGCCATGTAGAAGGTCGCGCAATAGCCGAGCTGCTGCTCTTCGGGCAGGCTGTCGAGCCCCTGAGCGGAGGCGACGGTGGCCGAGACGGCCAAAGCGATGGCGGCGGGCAGTTTAGCCCAGTGAGAGAGACGCAGCACTTTCGGGAAGCTCCTCGTCAAAACAACGCTGATAGAACTCGGCAACGGTCTGGCGCTCCAGCTCATCGCATTTGTTCAGGAAAGACAGACGGAACGCATAGCCCACGTTGCGGAAGATCTCTGCATTCTGGGCCCAGGCGATCACGGTGCGCGGGCTCATCACGGTCGAGAGGTCGCCGTTCATGAAGGCGGTGCGGGTCAGGTCGGCGACGGTCACCATCTGGCTGATCGTCTTGCGGCCCTTGTCGGTGTTGTAATGCGGCGCCTTCGACAGAACGATCGCGGTTTCGGCGTCGTGGCTGAGATAGTTCAGCGTGGCGACAAGGCTCCAACGGTCCATCTGCGCCTGGTTGATCTGCTGGGTGCCGTGATAGAGGCCCGTGGTATCGCCAAGGCCCACGGTGTTGGCCGTGGCGAAGAGGCGGAAATAGGGGTTGGGCGTGATGATCTCGTTTTGATCCATCAGCGTGAGCTTGCCGTCATGCTCGAGAACCCGCTGGATCACGAACATCACGTCGGCGCGACCCGCATCGTATTCGTCAAAGACGATAGCAACGGGATTGCGAAGCGCCCAAGGCAGGATGCCCTCGTGAAACTCGGTGACCTGCTTGCCATCCTTGAGCTTGATCGCGTCCTTGCCGATGAGGTCGATCCGACTGATGTGGCTGTCGAGGTTGACGCGAACGCAAGGCCAGTTGAGCCGCGCGGCAACCTGTTCGATATGGGTCGATTTGCCGGTGCCGTGATAGCCCTGGATCATCACACGGCGGTTGTAGCCAAAGCCTGCGAGGATCGCGAGTGTAGTGTCGGGATCGAACTTGTAGGTGGGGTCGATATCCGGCACGCGGTCGCCACGTTCGGCAAAGCCCTTCACCTTCATTTCGGTGTCGATGCCAAAGACATCGCGGACCGAGATCTCTTCGGTGGGTTTCGCGTTGATATCGGTCATTCCGTCGGCCATGGGGGATGCTTTCGTCTGGGCGTCTTTTCGCTGTTCGGGATGCACCATATCCCAAGCGTCTGCAAGGGGAAGGGGCTGAGGCGATATATCGGGTCTCGGGCCGGTTTTTGCCAGTAGGGAAACAGAGCGTTGCCGCTGCCGCCTCTGGCCCTGCGCCTGTCAAGACGGCAGGGTGGGCCCACGATGTCTGCTGCCCTGACGCTACAACTGCCGACCCTGCGGCGCTCCGGCCATGTGCTGGGCGATGGACTTGCCTTGGCAAGTGGCCTCATCCTCGCCAGTGGAGCGACCTTGGCACTTGTCGCCGTATTGCGGCTTGCAGGTGGGGCCCTGCCTCTTTCCTACGGGCTCTGGGTGGCGCTCTCCGGCGCCGTCGGAGCTTGGGCCGGGCTTGCGGTCTCGTGGGAGGACTTTGGTTGGCCGGGGTTCAGGGGCGCTTTTCGGGCGATCCTCGGCGGCATCAAGTTCTCGCTCATCGCCGCAATCGCTGGCGGAACGATGGTCCTGCCGGTTTTTGGGACGATGTTCGCGCCGCTTGCGGTTTGCATCACGCTTCTTGCGGTCCCGGCGGCAGCGGTGGGGCTTTTGGCAACCCTCGCTCTTACACACCGCGCGGTGCGCCGCTGGAGGAGCCTTGCGGGACCAGCGCTCTAGTCGGCGAAGTTCCGGCTGACCTTGATCTGATCCCAGGCCCAGACAACTTCAGCCAGCTGTTCTTCCTGGCTCCGGTCGCCGCCGTTCATATCGGGGTGCAGAACCTTGATCAGCGCCTTGTAGCTCTTGCGGATCTCGGCCTTGGTCATCGAATCCTTGACCTCGAGGATATCGACCGCGCGGCGCTCGGTCGGAGGCAGGCGGCGGGTGCCGGTTGCGTTCTTGCCCGGATTGCGGGTCGCGTTTTCACCCAAGACCTGGTGCGGATCATCAACGCCGAGGCGCGCCCAGGCCCGCTGTTCTTCGGAACGCTTGCCGAAAGGTTTGGTCGGGCGTTCCCAAACGCGATCCTTGTCGACCTGCTCGAGATATTCCTGTTCCGAGGCGCCGTCGAAGAAGTTCCACTTTAGGTTATATTCGCGCACATGGTCCTTGCAGAACCAGAAGAAGTCATCAAGCACATCGGGCGATTTCGGCGCCCGGTATTTGCCCGCTTCCTCACAGCCCGGATGGTCGCAGACGCGGGTCGACGTATCGAAAGCGCCAGACATCCCGCGCCGGCCGCGCGGGTTCTTCTTCTTCGAAGCCGATACCGACATATCGAAGCCAAACGGGTCTGTCTTAACCATGGGCATACCTTTCCGACTCGGACGCAGCAGTTTAAACCTTGAGACCGGAGATTGAAGGGGGCAGAGGAAAATTTATGAGAATTGCCGATCTAATGGCCACACGTCTGACCGAGGCCTTTGCGCCGACGCTTCTAGAAGTTCACGACGACAGCGAAAAGCACCGCGGCCATGCGGGCTATCAGGACGGCGGCGAAAGCCATTGGCAGATCGTGATTTCCTCGGCGCACTTTGACGGGATGAACCGTCTCGCCCGGCATCGCGCAATCCATGCCGCCTTGGGCGCGGATATCATCGGCCGCATTCACGCGCTGGCGATTGATATCCGCTGATCACTCGGCGCTTTTGGGCGCATCGCTTTCGGCGGCGGGAAGGGCCGCGGGCGGGCTTGCCTCGGGGGCGGCCAGTGCGGCCGGGGCCTCGGCTTTGGGTTCGTCGGCCTTCGCCCGGCCGAAGATCAGAACGCTGTGATAGGTCGTGCTGCGGCCGGCGATGCCGCTGCGTTCGTCGCAAGGCAGAGTGTCGGCGCGCAGATAGTCCCAGCCCTCGGCTGCCATCTCGTTGAGCTTGGCGGTCAGCGCCGCGGCGAACCGGTCTTCTGTTGTCTTGAGGCCCTTGGCCTTGGTTCCCCGGCGCGGGGCCGGCTCGACACGATATTCGGAGGTCTGCATCTTGGGTCTCATTGGTCAGGTGCCGGGTCTCAGGACCCTAGCAAAGCGGCTGGCTATGTCAAAGAAATGGCCGCCCGGCAGTGGTGCGGGGCGGCCATCTTTGCGGAATGGGGCTATTGCCCGGCCTCGTCGGCGCCGAAGGTCGCCAGATAGGCCCAGATATCGGCGGCATCTTCAGCCGACCTGACCTTGAAGGCCATCTTCGATCGTGCGCGGGCGTCACCCAATGTGGTGCGGAGCCAATCGGTGGGATCCTGAACATAGGCAACAAATGGGGCCTCGTCCCAAACGGCTTCGGTCGCGGCGACTGCGAGGATCGAGTCGCCATAGCGGAATCCCTCCACCGATCCGATGACGCGACCCAAGAGGCCGAAAAGGTTGGGGCCGGTCTTGGCGCCACGGCCGGCGACAACCTCGCCTTCGGCGTTGATGGCCGAGTGGCAGGAGACGCACTGGCGTCCGAACAGGGTTTCGCCATTGGCGGCATCGCCCGAAGGGGCGTCCTGAGCCGAGGCGACACTGGCAGCCAGCGCCAAGGCTGCGGCAAATCCGATGTTTTTCATGATTGCTCCTATAGGGGCGACTCTGCTTGAGAGTGGCTGGACGCGCGCAAAATATCCCAAAGCCCTGCCGTTTTGAAGCCCCCGCGCGGATCGGTCACGGTCGGCGGGGCAATTTGGGGCTTGGCAAGAACGGCACTTTGCCGCAAAGCGCTGCCCCATGATCCAGAACCCGCAGATGATCCCCGCATGGATTGACGGTGCCCTCGCGCCGCTCGACAAGCTCGAGGTGCATATGCGCGGGATCAAGCATCGCGCGGTGAGTGTTTTCGTCATGGCGGGCGATCAGATCCTGTTGCAGCGCCGGGCGCTGGCCAAGTATCACACGCCGGGCCTTTGGGCGAACACCTGCTGCACCCATCCGCTGTGGGGCGAGGCGCCACGCGACTGCGCCCAGAGGCGGCTTGCTCAGGAGCTTGGGATCACCGGCCTTGATCCTGTCTGGAAACAGGAGGTCGAATACCGTGCCGATGTGGGCGGCGGAATGACCGAGCACGAGGTCGTCGATCTTTTCGTGGCCGAGGCGCCGGCCGATCTGGACTTCCAAGCCAATCCCGACGAGGTCATGGAAACCATCTGGATGTCGCGCGAGGCGCTGGAGGCGGATATTGCGGCGCGGCCCGAGGCCTATACCCCGTGGCTGCGCATCTATATGGCCGATCATCCGTCGGCGATTTTCGGCTGAACCTCTCCGACCTCAAACCTGCGACAATCCTGCTCCAAGGGGGGATGTGCCTCGGCTCAGGCTTGATTTTCCCCCGCCCATGCCGCAAACCCGCTCGGACCATGTGAGGGAAAGACGATGACTCGGATCGACGCCAAATTCGCCAAACTCAAGGCTGAAGGCCGCAAGGGCTTTGTCGCCTATGTGATGGGGGGCGATCCGGACTATGAGACCTCGCTTGAGATCGTGAAAGGCCTGCCGGCGGCGGGTGTGGATGTGATCGAGCTGGGGATGCCTTTCACTGACCCGATGGCCGATGGCCCGACCATCCAGCTTGCCGGTCAGCGGGCGCTCGCGCAGGGGCAGACCCTTGAGAAAACCCTCCAGATGGTGCGCGAATTGCGCAAGGACGACAACGAGACCCCGGTCGTGATGATGGGCTATTACAACCCGATCTATTCGCGCGGCGTGGACAAGTTCCTTGTCGATGCGAAAGAGGCGGGTGTCGACGGCCTGATCGTTGTCGATCTGCCGCCCGAAGAGGATGGCGAGCTGTGCATTCCGGCGCAGAAGATGGGGCTGAATTTTATCCGTCTGGCAACGCCGACCACGGACGACAAGCGCCTGCCCAAGGTTCTGACCAATACCTCCGGTTTCGTCTATTACGTTTCGATCACCGGGATCACCGGTGCGGCCAACGCGGTGGCAGGTGATGTCGGCCCCGAGGTGGCACAGATCAAGGCCAAGACCGATCTTCCGGTGATCGTGGGCTTTGGTATCAAGACGCCCGAGGCCGCCCAGACCATCGCCAGCGTGGCTGATGGCGCGGTGGTGGGGTCTGCCATTGTCGAGCGCATCGCCAAAGGCGAGAGCGTGGCCGATATTCTGGCATTCGTGAAAAGCCTCGCCGACGGCGCCCATCGGGCCTGATTTGGGGATTCTCCAGGATTGGTCTAGGCTGACCCTCTAGATGGCAGGGGAGAAGATCATGCCGGACGGTTCCAAGCATTGTGACGGGGGCTGCACCTGCGGCCATGTGCGCTACCGGATGGGTTCGGGGCCTCTGGTCGTGCACGGCTGCCATTGCACATGGTGCCAACGCCAGTCCGGCACGGCCTTTGCCACCAATGCGATCATCGAGGCTGATCGCGTGAGCCTGTTGCAGGGTGAGGTCGAGGAAATGATGATCCCTTCTCCGGGGGGCAAGGGGCAACTGATGGCGCGTTGTCCGAAATGCCGGGTGACGGTGTGGAGCCAGTATTACTTCGGCGGCTACCGGAGATATTTCAAATTCATCCGGGCCGGATCGTTGGACGACCCCACGGCGATGCCGCCCGATGTGCACATCTTCACATCGACCAAGCAGCCCTGGGTCGTCTTTCCGCCGGAGCACAAGGTCGTCGAGGAGTATTATGTGACGGAAGAGACCTGGTCTCCAGAGAGCCTTGAGCGGCGCGCCGAATTGCTCAAGGTCGCTGTTCGGGACAAGGAATAGCGCGGGAAGGGGGCGCTGCCCCCTCCGGGCCTGACGGCCCGTTCACCCCCGGAGTATTTGGAGCCAAAAGAAGGTGAGAGGCCCTTGCCTTGACCGACCGGCGGCATGGCTGACAAGATCGCGGAATGAGCGAGGTTCGAATTGTCACGCTGACCCCGGATAGGGTCGAGACCTTCACGGGTTTTTTCGACGGCGATATTTTTGCCGACAAGCCGGATTGGGCCAGCTGCTATTGTCATGCCTTCTATTTTGATCGCTCCACGGGCGCGCATTGGTCGACGCGGACGGCGGCTGAAAATCGGGCGGCGAGTTGCGGGATGATTTCCGAAGGGCGGATGAGCGGGCTTTTCGCGGTTGTCGAGGACAGGGTTGTCGGGTGGTGCAACGCGGCGCGCAAGTCTGACATGACGGCGTTTGCCGACGATCCGACGCCGGGGTTTGACAACGATCAGGTGGTGTTCATGTCCTGCTTCATGGTTGCGCCCTCGGCGCGGGGGCAGGGCGCGGCGCGGGCCTTGTTGCGCGGGGCCGAGGACTGGGGGCGGTCGCTAGGGATGTCCCTCATTGAGGGCAACCCGCGCCCGAAGGCGAATACCCCAGGGGCAAATCACTTTGGCCCGCTCGAGCTGTTTCTGAGCGAAGGCTATGCCATCGACCGCGAGGGTCGATGGGACAGCGTCTATGTGCGCAAGCTTCTTTAGGGCCTAGAGCCCGAGCTTTCTGGTGACAAGTTCGTTGACCGCCGCCGGGTTGGCCTTGCCGCCCGTTGCCTTCATCACTTGTCCGACGAACCAGCCCGCGAGTTTGGGGTTGGCCTTGGCCTTTTCGACCTGCGCGGGGTTTTCGGCGATCACGGCGTCGACGGCGGCTTCGATGGCGCCGGTGTCGGTCACTTGCTTCATGCCGCGGGCTTCGACGATTTCTTCAGGATCGCCGCCTTCGGTGTAGATGATCTCGAAGAGATCTTTGGCGATCTTGCCCGAGATATCGCCCTTGGTGATGAGGCCGACGATCTTGCCCAGTTGGTCGGGCGAGACGGGGCTTTCCTCGATCGAGTGGTCCTCTTTCTTGAGGCGGCCGAAAAGCTCGTTGATGACCCAGTTGGCGGCGAGCTTGCCGTCGCGGCCTTCAGCCACTTTCTCGAAATAGGCGGCGTTGGCGACCTCGGCGGTCAACACCGAGGCGTCATAGTCCGACAGGCCGAAATCGCCCATGAAGCGGGCTTTCTTGTCGTCGGGAAGCTCGGGCAGGCTGGCGGCGATATCGTCGACCCAGGCCTGCTCGATTTCCAAGGGCAGAAGGTCGGGATCGGGGAAATAGCGGTAGTCGTGCGCCTCTTCCTTCGAGCGCATCGAGCGGGTCTCGTTCTTGTCGGGGTCGTAGAGGCGGGTTTCCTGGCTGACCTTGCCGCCATCCTCGAGGATCGCGATCTGGCGGCGGGCCTCATATTCGATGGCCATCTGGATGAAACGCATCGAGTTCATGTTCTTGATCTCGCAGCGGGTGCCGAGATGCGAGAAATCCTGTGTCGCCTGATATTTCTCGTAGTCGCCGGGGCGGCAGACCGAGACGTTGACGTCGGCGCGCAGATTGCCGTTCTGCATATTGCCGTCGCAGGTGCCGAGGTAGCGCATGATCTGGCGCAGCTTGCCGACATAGGCGGCGGCCTCTTCGGGGCCGCGGATATCGGGGCGGCTCACGATTTCCATCAGGGCAACGCCGGTGCGGTTGAGATCGACGAAGGACATTGCCGGATCCATGTCGTGGATGGATTTGCCGGCGTCCTGCTCGAGGTGGATGCGCTCGATCCGCACAAGCCGGGCCGTGCCATTGCCCATCTCGACAAGGACTTCGCCTTCGCCGACGATCGGGTGGTAGAGCTGCGAAATCTGATAGCCCTGCGGCAGGTCGGGGTAGAAATAGTTCTTGCGGTCGAAGGCCGACCAGAGGTTGATCTCGGCCTTCAGGCCAAGGCCGGTGCGCACGGCCTGCGCCACGCAGCCCTCGTTGATCACCGGCAGCATTCCGGGCATCCCCGCATCGACGAAGGCGACGTTGGAATTGGGCTCGGCGCCGAACTGGGTCGAGGCGCCGGAGAAGAGCTTGGCGGCGGTCGCCACCTGCGCGTGAACCTCGAGGCCGATCACCAGTTCCCAGTCGCCGGTCGCACCGGCGATGACTTTGGGTTTGGGGGCGTCATAGGTCAAATCGAGCATGGGGCACTCCTCGCAACGTATCGCCAAGGCTTCTAGGACAGGGGCGCGGGCGGAGCAAGGGCGGTTGCAGGGCGGTATCGTGCGGATTGGTCAGGGAAGATGACCGCGATCCTGTTGCCGATCGGAAACTTTTGCGCTAGGTCGGCGCCAATACCTGCATACCAATGCATACAGTCAAGGGAATCGGTCGATGGTCGAACGCGTTGAGAGAGCTGGAATGAAGGTCGCGGCTGAGCTGGCGGCTTTTGTTGAAACGGAGGCGCTTGGGGGAACCGGCATTGGCGCCGATGCCTTCTGGACCGGGCTTTCGAGCCTTGTTCACGACCTCGGCCCGAAGAACCGCGCACTTCTCGCCAAGCGGGATGATATCCAGTCCAAGATCGACGCCTGGCACATCGCCCACCGCGACAAGCCGCATGACAACGAGGCCTACAAAGCCTTTCTTGGCGAGATCGGCTATCTTGTGCCCGAAGGTGAGGATTTCCAGATCGGCACCTCGAATGTCGACCCCGAGATCGCCTCGGTTGCTGGCCCGCAGCTTGTGGTGCCGATCACCAACGCCCGCTATGCGCTGAACGCCGCCAATGCCCGCTGGGGCAGCCTTTATGATTGCCTCTATGGCACCGATGCGATGGCCGGCCCGATCCCCAAGGGCGGCTACGAGCGCGGTCGGGGCGCACGGGTTGTGGCGCGGGCGCGGGTGTTTCTTGACGAGGCTTTCCCGATTGCCGGCACGAGCCACGCCGATGTGCGCCGCTATCATGTGGAGAAGGGGCAGCTTCTGGTCGATGACCTGCCGCTCGTGAACCCTGAGAAATTCGTGGGCTATCGCGGCCATCCCAAGGCGCCGCATTCGGTGATCCTGCGCAACAACGGGCTGCACGTCGAGCTCGTGTTCGATCGCGCCCATTTCATCGGCAGCCGCGATCAGGCGCTTCTGGCGGATGTGCGGCTCGAAAGCGCGCTTTCGGCGATCATGGATTGCGAGGATTCGGTCGCTTGCGTCGATGCCGAGGACAAGGTGGTTGCCTATCGCAACTGGCTTGGCCTGATGAAGGGCGATTTGTCGGAAGAAGTGTCAAAAGGGGGGCAGACCTTCACCCGCCGTCTCAATCCCGATCTGTCGTTCCTTGATCCGAACGGCAAGGAAACCTCGATCAAGGGCCGTGCGCTTCTGTGGATCCGCAACGTCGGCCACCTGATGACCAATCCCGCGATCCTTGATCGCAATGGCGACGAGGTTTTCGAGGGGCTGATGGATGCCGCCGTGACGACGCTCATCGCCATTCACGACCTCAAGCAAAAGGGCGGAAATTCGGTCAAGGGTTCGGTCTATGTGGTCAAGCCCAAGATGCACGGGCCGGAAGAGGTGGCTTTTGCCGACGAGATCTTTACCCATGTGGAAAAGATGCTCGGCCTGCCGCAAGACACGGTGAAGCTTGGCGTGATGGACGAAGAGCGCCGCACCTCGGTCAACCTCAAGGAATGCATCCGCGCCGCGAAGAACCGTGTGGCTTTCATCAACACGGGCTTTCTCGACCGCACCGGCGACGAGATCCACACCTCGATGGAAGCCGGCCCCTTCAGCCGCAAGGATTTCATCAAACGCAAGGGCTGGATCACGGCTTACGAGAACCAGAACGTCGATATCGGCCTCGAGTGCGGCCTTTCCGGCAAGGCCCAGATCGGCAAGGGCATGTGGGCCATGCCCGACCAGATGGCGGCGATGCTCGAGCAGAAGATCGACCACCCCAAGGCGGGCGCAAACTGTGCCTGGGTGCCGTCGCCCACGGCGGCGACCCTGCACGCGCTGCATTACCACAAGATCGACGTCTTCGCCGTTCAGGCGCGCCTCGCCACGGGCGGACGCCGGGCCTATGTGGATGCGCTCCTCGACATTCCGCTGGCGACCTACCGCAAGTGGACCCGCGAGCAGATCATCCGCGAGGTTGAAAACAACGCCCAAGGCATCCTTGGCTATGTGGTGCGCTGGGTCGATCAGGGGGTCGGCTGTTCCAAGGTGCCCGACATTCACGATGTGGGCCTGATGGAAGACCGCGCCACTTGCCGGATCTCGTCGCAGCATATCGCCAACTGGCTGCACCATGGTATTGTCAGCCGCGAGGACACGATGGCGGCAATGAAGAAGATGGCCGAGGTGGTGGATCGTCAGAACGCGGGCGACCCGTTCTACCGGCCGATGGCGCCCGAGTTCAACGATATCGCCTTTCAGGCGGCCTGCGACCTTGTGTTCGAGGGACGGGTCCAGCCTTCGGGGTATACAGAGCCGGTCCTGCATCGCCGCCGCCTCGAGTTGAAGGCGCTCGGCCGCAACTAGGGCAGGGCGTCACAGGGAGGACGACATGGCTGAGATTTCGATCACCAAGGCGCGGACTATCATCCGCAAGGCGATTGCCAAAGGGCGCGAGCTGGCGCTGGAGCCCCTCGCCGTTGTCGTCCTCGACAGCGGCGGCCATGTCAAAGCCTTCGAGCGCGAAGACGGGGCGGCCCCTGGCCGCTTCGGCATCGCGCAGGGCAAGGCCTATGGCTCGGTGATGCTCGGCATTGCCGGACGGGCCCAAATGGCGCGGGCCGAGCAACAGGCCTATTTCATGGCCGCCATGAACGGCGTCTATGACGGCAAGGTTGTCCCGGTTCCCGGCGGTGTTCTTGTCCGCGACAAGGCGGGCAAGATCATCGGCGCCGTCGGCGTGACCGGCGATACGAGCGACAACGACGTGATCTGCGCTTTGGCAGGGATCGACGCGGCGGGCCTGACGGGCGAAGACTAGGCCAAATTCGGTTTTTTGCCGCACAGGAGTGTGCGCTGATGCGAGGCTCACCCCTGTTTGCAGGGGAGTTCTGTGAGCATACACTCCACTCAAAATTTTGAGTGAGGAATTATGTCTCGCCCTGTCATTGGCATTATCGGCAATTCAAACATCCTTGGCGACGACTACCCGGTTCATGCGGTCGGCGCGATGAATTCCTGCGCGATTGCCCATGTGTCGGGGGCGATGCCGCTTCTGATCCCTGCTGACCCGGAAATTGTATCGGTGCCGGAACTACTCGAGGCCTGCGACGGATTTCTACTGACCGGCGGCCGCCCCAATGTTCATCCCGAGGAATATGGCGAGGCCGAAACGCCGGCGCACGGAATGTTTGATCGCAACCGGGATGCCATCACCTTGCCGCTTGTCAGGGCCTGCGTCGAGCGGGGCCAGCCCTTTTTGGGAATTTGTCGGGGCTTTCAAGAGGTCAATGTGGCGATGGGCGGCTCTTTGGATCCCGAAATCCGCGATTTGCCGGGGCGCGACAATCACCGGATGCCGCCAGACGGAACGCTGGCCGATAAATTTGCCATCCGGCACAAGGTCACGCTGACCCCGGATGGCCCCTTTGCCAAGTTATTCGGCGCGAACGAGGTCATGACCAATACGCTTCACGGGCAGGGCATACGTCGGCCGGGCAAGAGAATCGTCGTCGACGGAACCGCGCCTGACGGAACCCCCGAAGCGATCTATGTCGACGGGGCGCAAGGGTTTTGCCTCTCGGTTCAGTGGCATCCTGAGTGGAACGCGGCCAATGATCCTGTATCTCGGCCATTGTTTGAAGCTTTTGGAAAGGCGGCGCGGGAATGGCGCGCAAATCGTTGATCTTACTTCCGGTTGGGGTTATTAGTCGTATTTAAATTTTAAGTTGAAAAAGAATAGAGCGGCAGGACTTCGAAGAAGTATGAACAGAACACTCTTTGCCTCGCTGGCGGGTCTTTTGGCCGCGTGTGTGATTGGCTATTTGGCCTACTCTCAACAGCTAGCAAGCGATGGGACTGCGGATCTCGGAGTACCGATGGTGGATGTTATCGTGCCCGAGTTGGGATCGGACGAGCGTGCTGGAGAAACGGCATTCAATGCGTTCTGTGCCAAGTGCCATGGCAAGAACGCCGGCGGGCGTGATGGCTATGGCCCCCCTCTGGTGCACGAGATCTATGAGCCCAGTCACCACGCAGATATCAGCTTTCTCTATGCTCCGACTGTCGGCGTGAGGGCGCACCATTGGCCCTACGGAAATATGCCGTCGATTCCGGGAATCACTGAAGCCGAGACAGCGTTGGTGCTGAAATATGCGCGCGCCCTTCAGGTTGCGAACGGGATCGAGTGAGCCGAGCGGATCAGATCCTCACCAGCTCGACTTCGTGCGGCTGAAGGCAGCGCCGGGCAGTTTTACCATAGCTTGCCGGAAGCGACCTCAATTCAGGAAAGATCGCGAATAGCTCCTCTCGGGCCTGCGGCTCGACAGCGGCAAGTGAGCGATCCGTCGGATGAAAGCTCTCCGTCGGCGCTCCATTGGCGTAGATGACCTCGTGCTGGTCGAAGAGAATGTGGATGTAGGTGACGTTCTGCCGGCGGTCACGTCGTACCGTGTCGCCGTCGATAAGGTTCTCGGCGGCCACGAGAACCTCGCTCTCGCCAAACAAGAGCTCGGCCCTGTAGCCCTGCAGCAGAACCCGGTGGCGGGGCGAGACGACCAAATCGTCATCCATTCCTCTCAGCACGCCTTTCTTGAGGCGGATTGGAGCAAATTGCGCGATACCGGAAACGGTCCGCGACTGAATCCAGCGGATCGGCTGCATCCCGTGGTCCCGCGTCATGACAAGATCGCCTACATCGAGTGTTTCCACGGCACGAGCGCCACGAGGGGTCGCAATCAGTGTTTTAGGCGTGAAACAGATGACATGATCGGGCTGGAACTCAGCCACCTTTTCAAAGGACAACTGGTTACTCACAGGTTCGGCCTGGGCCTTGAGCATGTTGAGAAGCTCATTTGAGAATTCAAACATTCAGGTTTTCACCATTTATGGTTGCCCCGTCTTTTTCCAAGCCGAGCACTTTATCCATTAACGAATACCCAAGGCTTTGGGCGTCAATTCGTTTCAATCGGGGCCATTGGCGGGCGCTTTGTGGCGTTTTTTCGAATTTACACCAATAGGTTGAATGTGCCGATGAGGGGCAGGGTGCGGGCTCTCAGGCCCGTGAGGCGGAAAAGGGCGTTCCCGAGCGCAGGCGCCGCAGGCGGAACCGCGACCTCGCCAACGCCTGAAATCCGGTAGGCAGATTCCAGAATCCTTACCTCTGTTGCTGGTGCGGATGGCATTCTGAGGGCGTCGTAGTCCCAGAAATTCTGCTGCTCGGCGATGCCGTCGCTAAATGTCACTTTGCCAAAGACCGCAGCTGACAGGCCGAAAATCGCACCACCCGAGAGTTGAGCCTCAAGATTGCCGGGGTCGAGCGCCCGCCCCACATCTGCCGCGATCCAGACATTGTCGATCGAGATGCCGCGATCGCGCTGCGACACCTGAACGACCTGCGCGACCGCTGCGCCGAACGAATATGTGAAGCCGATACCCAGAGCGGTGCCATCGGCACGAGCGGCACCCCAATCCGACATTTCGGCGACAGCTTCGATTGCACCTGCTGATGGCGCGTGTTCCTTCCGCGCCATCTCGAGGCGGAATTGAAGGGGATCGCGCTGGGCCGCGTGGGCCAACTCGTCGATGAACGTATCGAAGAAGAAGCCATTGTAGCTCGCGCCCACAGATCGCCAGTAGCCGACCGGCGCGCCGGTGCGGGCGGTATGGCCCGAGATCCGGTAGTTGGGGATGCCGTAGGGTTGGTCCCAGGCGCCGGCCACAAGCTCCCGGTCGCCCATTTGCTTTTCGGTCGGATCCTCGGGCGGGGTCGAGTCGTTGGTAAGCGAGGTCGAGGCGATCTTGCCGTCGAGCAGGACGGCTTGGCCGTCCCGGACCACGCCCCGGAACCGCCCCCAGGCGGCAGGGCGATAGTAGTCGTTGCGCATATCCTCTTCGCGACTCCAGGTGACGGAGACAGGTACTTCGGGCATCGCCGCCGCGACCTTGGCGGCAAGGATCGAGAAATCGGCCACCGAGCGGCGCCCATAGCCGCCGCCCAGAAAGGGGACGATCAGCTCGACATCCTCGGGCGAGAGGCCGATCGCCTCGGCGGCGCGGTCACGAGACAGGATCGGCGCCTGCGCACCCGACCAGAGCGTGAGCTTGCCGCCCGAGAAGAGGGCGGCGGAGGACATCGGCTCCATTGTCGTATGCGCAAGCCACGGCGCCTCATACTCGGCGGTGATCTCGATGCCGTCTTGCGGCTTGTCCAAATCGCCTTCGTCACGCGGGGTGCTGTTGGCGGGGCGGTCGAAGGCGGTGAGCGCCAGCGCGTTCAGCGCCTCCGTCGATTTGGGATAGGCGGGCTCGCCCCAGACGATCTCGACCGCCTCAGCCGCCTGAAAGGCGATCCAGGTGTTGCGGGCAACCACGGCAATGCCGCTGCCGAGGTCGATCACCTGTTCGACCCCCTCCATCGCCAGCGCAACCGACGCGTCATAGCTGATCATGTCGGTGCGGCGGGGGTTCATGCGGACCGTGGCAAATTTCATCCCCGGCAGACGCACGTCGATGGCGTATTGGGCCTTGCCCGTCACCTTGGGGATCATGTCGAGGCGCGGCATGGTCTTGCCGAGATAGCGCCATTGAGACGGATCACGCAGCTCGACCTTGGGTGGCTCGATGCTCGCGGCCTCTTCGGCCAGTTCGGCATAGGAAATGCGCCGGCCGTCGCGGGCGATGACTTCGCCCGAGGTCGTGCTCAATTCGCCCAGCCCGACGCCAAGCCTGCGGGCCGCGACGATCTTGAGCGTCTCGCGGGCGGTGGCGCCGGCCATTCGCATCTTCTCGTATCCATCGCGGGTCGAGGTCGAGCCGCCGGTGAGTTGCAGGCTCAGAAGCTTGGCCCCACCCCCCGCGAGATCGCGAATATAGGCGCCCGTCGGCCCGACCTTATAGGCCAGCCCCGGCACAGCTTCACCAAAGAGCGCAGAGTTGAAATAGGCCTGCGCGGGTGGGCCGTGCAGGACAGAGATATCCTCCCATTCGACATCCAACTCTTCCGCCGCCAGCGCGGCCCAAGTGGATTGCACGCCCTGGCCCATCTCGGCCTTGGGCGTGATGATCATCACGCCCTCGCGCGTGATGACGACAAAAGGATTGAGCGGGATCGCGCCGTCCGAGGGCTCCAGCGGATTGGGCGGCACTTCCCGCCATTTATAGACCCCAAATGCCACGCCGCCCGCGATGGCGACAGAGCCCACAAGGAAACTGCGACGGGCGATCTTGCGGATGCGACCGGCCATATCCTAGCCCTCCGCCTTGATGCGCGCTGCCGCATCATGGATCGCGGCGCGGATGCGGGGATAGGTGCCGCAGCGGCAGAGATTACCCTGCATGGCCTCGTCGATCTCGTCGTCCGATGGTTCGGAAACGCGTGCCAGAAGGTCGGCCGCCTGCATGATCTGGCCAGATTGGCAGTAGCCGCATTGGGCCACCTGATGATCGGCCCATGTCTCTTGCAGAACCGACAGCTTCTCGGGCGTGCCGAGGCCCTCGATCGTCACGATCGCCCCCGTCACATCGCCCAGAGCCACCTGACAGCTGCGCACCGCCTCGCCGTTCATATGCACCGTGCAGGCCCCGCAGGCCGCGACGCCGCAGCCGTATTTGGTGCCGGTCAGGCCCAACTCGTCGCGCAGAACCCACAGGAGGGGGACTTCATCGGGCAGGTCCACCCGATGCACCTTGCCGTTAATCAGAAGTGTTCTCATCATGCCTGCCTCGCGGTTTTCCTAAGTGGGCCTCATGCATACGCGCAAGGCAAGCCAAGAGATCAGTCTTTCCGGCTAAAGTGTTGTTCTGAGGTGCCAAAGCTCGGGGAAAAGCTCGACCGAGAGCATCTTCTTGAGATAGTCGACCCCGCCCGTCCCGCCGGTGCCGCGCTTGAAGCCGATGACGCGCTCGACCGTAGTGACATGGTTGAACCGCCAGCGGCGAAAGTAGTCCTCGAAATCGACGAGTTTTTCGGCAAGCTCATAAAGCCGCCAATGCGTTTCCGGCGCGCGGTAGACCTCGGTCCATGCCGCCTCGACGGCGGGATCGGGCGCGTAGGGGGCCGAGAAATCCCGGTTCAGGATTGCCTCGGGCAAGGGGAAGGTTTCCGACAAAAGCCCAAGCGCCACGTCGTAAAGCGACGGCTTTGCAAGCTCCGCCTCGAGCGCGGCCAGAAGGTCGGGGCGGTGGGCGTGGGGTTTGAGCATAGTGCGGTTGCGGTTGCCCAGCATGAATTCGATGAGCCGGTATTGCCAGCTTTGAAAGCCCGACGACTGCCCCAGTGACTTGCGGAAGCGGGTGTAGTCGGAGGGCGTCATCGTGCGCAGCACGTCCCAGGCGGAGTTCAGTTGCTCGAAGATCCGTGAGACGCGGGCGAGCATCTTGAAGGCGGGGGCGGTTTCGCCTGCAACAAGTGCTGCGCGGGCGGCGGTAAGCTCGTGCAGGGCAAGCCGCATCCAAAGCTCGGAGGTCTGGTGCTGGATGATGAACAGCATCTCGTCATGGGCGTCAGAGAGCGGGTGCTGCGCGGTGAGGATCGCATCGAGCGAGAGGTAGTCGGTATAGGACATACGGCCATCAAAGGCCATTTGCGCGCCGTGGTCGGCGGGATTGATCGGGTCGGTCATCTGAAACTCCTGAAGGCGGGAAAACGAAAGCGGGATCAACGCCGCAGAGGGGCGTCTTTCATGCTTTGGGCCGCCATCTTTCGCCATGCAGAAACCCACCCGGCCGGCCGGCAAAGCGGCACGCCGAAAACGGAGGGTCCGATCATTCCAAGCTGCATTGTCGCGATCCCGAGTGTCGCCTGTCACTCTGCCGTTCAGCCAAATTCATTGCAATAGCTCGGAGCGCGGCAAATAGTTGGATTGTGGGTAACGAGGGAGGATCCAGTGGGACGTTTATCGGTATTCCTGGGCGTGACATTCCTTTGGTCATGGGGGCAGTGGTGGCCGGCGGCCCGGTTTTCTTCGGGCGCGTGGCAAGTGCCGGAAGGTCTGCCAGAGTTTCTTGTGACAGGCGCATTTGCCGCATGGGGGCCGTTGATCGGGGCGCTCGTTGCATCGTTCGCATATGACGGAGGGCAAGGGGTTCGACGTCTGTTGAAAAGGCTGATTCAATGGCGTTTTGCCGGTTTCTGCTGGGCCGCCGCCTTTCTGCTTCTTCCTGTGGTCATCGGCGGCGCGTGGGTCGTCGCCGGCATGGTCGACGGAGCCCGCCCCGCATCGGAAGCGCTGGCTAATCCGGTCGCGGTGCCGATCTCGTTCGTGTTCATTCTCCTGCTCGGGGGTCCGCTTCAGGAAGAAGCCGGATGGCGCGGCACGCTGCTTGACGAAGCGCAAGCAAGGGTCAGCCCGCTTGTGGCAACGGTCGGGATCGGTCTTGTCTGGGCGGTCTGGCACTTGCCTCTGTTCCAGTTGCCGAGTGCCGGGATCTATTACGACAAGCCCTTCTGGGGCCTCACTCTGTCGACGGTCCTGTTGTCGGTCTTGCTAACGTGGATCTACAATCGAAGCGGCGGCAGCCTGCTGGCGGTGATGGTCATGCACGCTTCGTTCAACTGGGCGCATTATGTCTTTCCGGCCTTGGAAAGCGATGCGGGGGGCCTCGCCTATTTTGCCTTCCTGATTGCAGCCTGTGGGGCGGTCCTTTGGGCTTCGGGGCCTAATCTGGGGCGGCGCCAAGCGTGAGCGACATCAGATAGGTCTCGTAGATCTGGCCGGCTGCGTCGTGCATATGCCTCCGGTCTACCTGCCAGCCCTGCTTGAGAAAGAACCGGCGGGCAAGGATCGAGGCGCGGACGGTCAGGCGGGTCAGCCCCGCATCGCGAGCCTGCGCGAGGAGCGAGGCATGGAGCGAAGGCGCGACCTTTGTGCCCTTCGCTTCGGGGATGACAAAGGCCATGTCGAGATAGCCGGTGCGATCGAGCGTCATGAAACCCAGCATCCGGCCCTGATCGTCAAGCGCCACCCAAGCCCATTGGTCGAGGAGCTTGTCAGGCCTGTCCCAATTCGGCTCGGCCTGCGGCGCCCATGCCTCAAGCTGCGCCTCGCTATAGGCGCCCTTCGCCCCCTCCCGAACCGCGCGGTAGAAGACCTCAGCCATCGCGGCCCGATCCTCGGCACAGTAGGGGCGGACGTGAAAGTTCACGTCACGCGGGCTTTCTTGCGGTATTCCGGGCGGTCCCAAAGGCGGCGGTTCATCACATCCGCGATGATATCGACGGCCTTCGCCACGTCGCCTACGTCGATATAGAGCGGTGTGAAGCCGAAACGCATGATATCGGGCGCGCGGAAATCGCCGATCACGCCACGCGCGATGAGGGCCTGCATGGCGGCATAGCCGTCTTCGAAGCGGAACGAGATCTGGCTGCCGCGCAGGTTCGGCTCGCGGGGCGAGGCGAGGGTGAGCATCGGGCAGGCGGCTTCGACGCCTTCGACGAAAGCCTCGGTCAGTTCGATTGAGCGGGCGCGGATATCGGCCATCGTGGTCATGTCCCAGATGTCGAGCGATGCCTCGAGCGCGGCCAGCGCCAGAACCGGCGGGGTGCCGACGCGCATCCGCTCGATCCCGTGGCCGGGGCGGTAGTCGAGATCGAAGGCGAAGGGCGCCTCGTGGCCGAGCCAGCCCGAGAGCGCAGGGCGGGCCACTTCGGCATGGCGCGGGGCCACATAGATGAAAGCGGGCGCGCCCGGGCCGCCGTTGAGGTATTTATAGGTGCAGCCAACGGCGAAATCGGCTTTCGCGCCCGCCAGATCGACCTCGGTCGCGCCAGCGGTATGCGCCAGATCCCAGATCGCCAGAGCGCCTGCGGCGTGGGCCTTGGCAGTCAGCGCCTTCATGTCATGCAGGCGGCCTGTCCGGTAGTCGACCTCGGTGATGAGGGTGGCGGCCACGGTCTCGTCGATGTGGTTGGCGATATCCTCAGGGGCCACGACCTTCAGTTCAAGCCCGCGCCCGAGGCTCTGGATCAGCCCCTGCGCGATATAGAGGTCGGAGGGGAAGTTGCCGCTGTCCGACAGGATCACCTTGCGATCAGGGCGCATCTCGATGGCCGAGGCCAGCGCCTGATAGACCTTGATCGACAGCGTATCGCCCATGACCACATGGCCCGGCTCGGCGCCGATCAGCCGCGCGATCCGGTCGCCGATCCCGGTGGGCATCGCCATCCATCCCGCCCCGTCGCGCCCGCCACGGTTCCAGCCGGTGATCAGCATCTCGCCCCATTCGTGGGTGACCGCCGAGGCCATGCGACCGGCTGCCGCCTTGGGCAGGGGGCCGAGGCTGTTGCCATCGAGGTAGATGACGTCCTTGGGGAGGTGAAAACGGGCCTTGGTGGCGGCGAAATCGGTCATGAAAGCGGGTTTCCTCGAAATTGGAGGTGCATTGGCTCTGGAACGGTCTAGTCTGTCGACGGGCCAAGGGGAAGGCCCGGTAGGACAAGCCGCCGCAGGGATCGTTTTACGTAGACATGCATGTTTTTGAATGTCTACCTTGCTCGGAATGGAGGAACAGGGTTTGCTCAAGTGGATAGACATTCCACCCGTCTGGCTTGCGCTCTTTGGCGCGGTCGCGTGGGGCTTGGCTCGCGCAGACCTCTGGGGGCTGAGCTTTGGCGGCGGATGGTCGGATTTTCTGGCGGGTATCCTGATTGGCGGTGGCCTGATCCTGATGCTCTTGGCTGTGGTCGAGATGCGAAAGTGGCGCACGACATTCATTCCACACAAGGAAGCCACGCATCTGGTGCAATCGGGCATCTTCCGCCGCAGCCGCAACCCGATCTATCTGGGCGATGTGCTGGTGCTGACTGGGTTCATACTCAAACTCGACGCGCCCGAGGCGCTGGTTCTGGTGCCGATCTTTCTGTGGTGGATCGAGCGGCATTTCATCTTTGCCGAGGAAGATCGGCTGCGGCGCAAATATCGCGCCGACTTCGCCCGCTACTGCGCGAAGACCCGCAGATGGCTTTGAAGGCATTGTTCCGTGACGTTACCGGCGCTTGGGCCGGCAAAGTGACGCAATCTCGTTGCGTTGTGAAATCAAGGTGCGTTCAGTAAAAGGGCGCAAAGCACAGTGAAGAGGGAGGTCCGCCCGTGAAAATCGGTGCACCAAAGGAAATCATTGAGGGCGAAAACCGGGTCGCCATGACCCCGGCTTCGGCCCGCGATCTGCAGAAGCTCGGCTATGAGTGCGTGATAGAAACAGGCGCCGGCGAGAAGGCCGGTTTCTCGGACGCGACCTACAAGGAGGCCGGTGTCGAGGTCGTCAAGACCGCCGCCGCGCTTTTCAAGGCGGCCGATATCGTCGCCAAGGTCCGCGTGCCCACCGAGGCCGAGGTCAAGCGGCTGCGCGAGGGCCAGACGCTCATTTCCTTCTTCAATCCCGGCGCCAACGCGGCGCTGATGGAGCTGGCCGCCTCGAAAGGCGCCAATGTCATCGCGATGGAGATGGTGCCTCGCATCAGCCGCGCCCAGAAGATGGACGCGCTTTCGTCGATGGCGAATATCGCGGGCTACCGCGCGGTGATCGAGGCGGGCAACAACTTTGGCCGCTTCTTCACCGGTCAGGTGACCGCCGCCGGCAAGGTGCCGCCCGCCAAGGTTCTCGTGGTCGGCGCCGGTGTGGCTGGCCTCGCCGCGATCGGCACGGCGACATCGCTGGGCGCGATCACCTATGCCTTCGACGTGCGCCCCGAAGTGGCCGAGCAGGTGGAATCGATGGGCGCCGAGTTCGTCTATCTCGATTTTGAAGAGGCTCAGCAGGATGGCGCCACCACCGGCGGCTATGCGGCCCCCTCGAGCCCCGAATTCCGCGAGGCGCAGCTCAAGAAATTCCGCGAGATCGCGCCGGAGATGGATATCGTGATCACCACGGCCCTCATCCCCAACCGCGAAGCGCCCGAACTTTGGACCGAGGACATGGTGAAGGCCATGAAGCCCGGTTCTGTCATTATCGACCTTGCCGCCGAAAAGGGCGGCAACTGCAAGCTGACCAAGGCCGACGAGCGGATCGTCACCGATAACGGCGTGATCATCATCGGCTATACCGACTTCCCGAGCCGGATGGCTGCCCAAGCCTCGACGCTTTACTCGACCAATATCCGCCACATGATGACCGACCTGACGCCCGAGAAGGACGGCATCGTCAACCACAACATGGAAGACGACGTGATCCGCGGCGCCACGGTGACCCACAATGGCGCGATCACCTTCCCGCCGCCACCGCCCAAGGTTCAGGCGATTGCGGTGCAGAAGAAGGAAAAGCCGAAGGAGCTGACCGCGGAAGAGAAACGCGCGCTTGAAGTGGCGGCCTTCAAGGCCCAGACCCGCAATCAGGTCACGCTTCTGGGTGTCGGTGCGGCGCTGATGCTGCTGGCCGGACTTTATACGCCCGCAAGCTTCATGCAGCACTTCATCGTCTTCGTCCTGTCGGTGTTCATCGGCTTCCAGGTGATCTGGAATGTAAGCCACAGCTTGCACACGCCCTTGATGGCCGTGACCAACGCGATCTCGTCGATCATCATCCTTGGTGCTCTGTTGCAGATCGGGTCGGGATCGACGCTTGTGATCATCCTCGCCGCGCTCTCGGTCTTCATGGCTGCTATCAACATCTTCGGCGGCTTCCTCGTCACCCGGCGAATGCTCGCCATGTTCCAGAAATCCTAAGGAGGCCGGGCAAATGGAAATCGGTTTCACCACCGCCGCCTATGTCGTCGCGGCTGTCCTGTTCATCCTCTCGCTCGGCGGCCTTTCGGGGCAGGAAAGCGCCAAGCGCGCCGTCTGGTATGGCATCGCCGGTATGGCCTTGGCCGTGGCCGCGACCCTCGTCGGCCCCGGCGCGGGCCTCTGGATGCTCTCTGTCGTCTTGATCGTCGCCGGTGGCATCATCGGCACTATCGTCGCCAAGCGCGTGCAGATGACCGAAATGCCCCAGCTTGTCGCCGCGATGCACTCGCTCGTGGGTCTGGCGGCCGTGTTCGTCGGCTACAACGCCTATCTCGAGCTTGGCCGCGTGCTGGCGATGAGTGCGGAAGAGCGCGAGGCGCTCGAAGGCTTTGCCGCGATCCTCGCCCATAAGGATGCGGTCGAACAGACCATCCTCAAGGTCGAAGTCTTCCTCGGGGTCTTCATCGGTGCGGTGACCTTCACCGGATCGGTCGTGGCCTTCGGCAAGCTTGCGGGCAAGCTCACCTCGAAAGCGACCAAGCTGCCGGGCGGCCACGCGCTGAACGCCGGTGCGGCGCTGGGCAGCCTCGTTCTCCTCGCCATGTTCCTCAACGGCGCAGGCCTCTGGACGCTGATCGCGATGACGCTTCTGGCGTTCTTCATCGGCTATCACCTGATCATGGGGATCGGCGGCGCGGATATGCCTGTGGTCGTCTCGATGCTCAACAGCTACTCGGGCTGGGCCGCCGCCGCGATCGGCTTCTCGCTTGGCAACGACCTTCTGATCGTCGTCGGTGCGCTTGTCGGTTCCTCGGGTGCGATCCTGAGCTATATCATGTGCAAGGCGATGAACCGCTCGTTCATCAGCGTGATCCTTGGCGGTTTCGGCAATACCACCGGCCCCGCCATGGAAATCGACGGTGAGCAGGTGGCGATCGACGTCGATGGCGTTGCCGCCGCCCTCGACGATGCCGACAGCGTCATCATAATCCCGGGCTATGGCATGGCCGTGGCGCAGGCGCAGCAGAACGTGGCGGAACTGACCCGCCGCCTGCGGGCCAAGGGCAAGACCGTCCGCTTCGCGATCCACCCCGTCGCTGGCCGCCTGCCGGGCCACATGAACGTGCTTCTGGCCGAGGCCAAGGTGCCCTACGACATCGTGCTGGAAATGGACGAGATCAATGAGGATTTCCCGACGACGGACGTGGCCATCGTTATTGGCTCGAACGACATCGTGAACCCCGCCGCTCAGGAAGACCCGGGCAGCCCCATCGCCGGGATGCCGGTTCTGGAATGCTGGAAGGCCAAGCAGGTGTTCGTCTCCAAGCGGGGCCAAGGCACCGGCTATTCGGGGATCGAAAATCCGCTGTTCTATAAGGAAAACACGCGGATGTTCTATGGCGATGCCAAGAAATCGCTCGACGATCTTCTGACGCGGATCCAGTAGGAAAATCCGACCCATAGAAGGCCCCACACGAAATTGTGGGGCCTTTTTTGTTGCGCCCCTGCTAGACTGGCCCCACGGAACTGGGAACAGGGAGACGACCATGGATCGTAGAACACTGCTCGCCCTGTCCGCCGCCAGCCTTGTGACAGCCGGACGCGCGCAGGCACAGGGCACTGTCGGGGACGACGGGCTCTACGACGAACACTTTCTCAAAGACAGCTTTCTGGAGATGGCGCTCGACCATGAGGAAGCGGCCGATCAGGGCAAGGCGCTGGCCGTTTTGTTCGAGCAGCGCGGCTGCCCCTATTGCCGCGAATTGCACGAGGTGAATTTTAAGCGCGAGGAGATCGTGAGCTATCTCAGCGAGCACTTCGATGTGGTGCAGCTAGATATGTTCGGCTCTCGCGCGGTTCTCGATTTCGATGGCGAGGAAATGGAAGAGCGGGATCTCGCGGTGAAATGGTTTGTCAATTTCACGCCGACGATGCTTTTCTTCCCGCCGGAAACCGTTGGCGCGACGAGCCTGAGAGAAGCCGAGGTGTTCCGCCTGCCGGGCTACTTCAAGCCCTTCCACTTCATCTCGGGCCTCGAATATGTGGTGACGCAAGACTACAAGAACCAGCACTTCCAACGCTACTTGCAGGACAAGTTCGCCAAGCTGGCCGAACAGGGGATTGATCCAGAGGTCTGGTAGGACATGAACGACAGCCCGAGAACGCCGCGCAGCGGCCTGCCGCGCGGGATCTGGGCGCTGGGGCTTGTGAGCCTCTTCATGGATATCTCGTCGGAGATGATCCACGCGCTTTTGCCCGCGTTTCTCGTGGGCTCGCTCGGCGCGTCGGTGGCCTTTGTCGGCCTCGTCGAGGGCTTGGGCGAGGGGACGGCGAATATCGTCAAGCTGTTCTCGGGGCGGATTTCCGACCGGATCGGCAAACGCAAGCCTCTGGCGCTCTTGGGCTATGGGCTGGGAACACTGTCCAAGCCGATCTTTGCGCTGGCGACGGGGCCCTATTGGGTGCTTGCCGCCCGACTGTCCGACCGGTTCGGCAAAGGCATCCGCGGCGCGCCGCGCGATGCGCTGGTGGCGGCGCTCGCGCCCGAAGGCAAGCGCGGGGCGGCCTTTGGCCTCAGGCAATCGCTCGACAATATCGGCGCCTTTGCCGGCCCCCTCTTGGCGCTTCTGTTCCTGAGCCTTTTCGCGGGCGATCTGCGGGCGGTCTTCTGGGTGGCCGCCATTCCCGGCCTCGGCGCACTGGCCGTCCTTTGGCTTGGCGTGGCCGAGCCGGAACATGGTCCCCGAAGCGAAGCGCCTCAGCCCGTCTGGCAATTGCCCAAACTGCCAGCGGCTTTCTGGGCGGTTTTTGGTTTTGGCGTCATTGTCACGCTCGCCCGCTTCTCAGAGGCTTTCGTGATCCTTCGTGCGCAAGATCTGGGCCTTTCCCTTCTGCATCTGCCGCTTGTCCTGATCGTGATGAACGCGGGCGCCGCCCTTTCCGCCTATCCAGCCGGAGTGATTTCCGACCGGATCGGGCGGCGTGGCCTTCTGCTGGCAGGCATCGCCGTTCTGGTGGTTGCCGACGCCCTGCTGGCTCTGGCAGGCACGACCAGCACGGCGCTCGTCGCCTCGGGTATCTGGGGGCTGCACCTCGGCATGATGTCGGGGCTTCTCTCGGCCGAGGTCGCGGCGACTGTTCCCGACGACATCCGCGCCACCGCTTTCGGCGTGTTCAATTTCGGCACGGGCATTGCCCTGATGTTCGCAAGCGGCATCGCCGGGGTGGTTTGGGAGGTCTTCGGCCCCGAGGCTACTTTCTGGCTCGGTGGCGGGCTTTCGGTCGTGGCGCTGGGCTTGGGCCTCGGCCTGCGCCGGAAGGCGTGAATGTCAACTCCGAGGCGTCAATCTCGCGCCAGTCTCCGGGCGCGAGCCCCTCGAGGGCCCACGGCCCGGTTTGCCAGCGCACAAGGCGCAGGGTAGGAAAGCCGATGGCGGCGGTCATGCGCCGGACTTGCCGGTTGCGCCCCTCGTGGAGCGTCAGAGAAATCCAGCGGTCGGGGACGGATTTACGGAATCGCACCGGCGGGTCACGGTCCCACAGGGCAGGGGGCTCGATCAGCTTGGCCCCGGCGGGCAGGGTCATCCCGTCCTTCAGCTTCACCCCGGCGCGCAAGGGCGCAAGGTCGGCATCTGTCGGCGCGCCCTCGACCTGCACGAGGTAAGTCTTTGCCAGCTTGAACGTCGGATCGGCGATCCGTGCTTGCAGGCGGCCATCGTCGGTAAGCAGGAGCAGCCCCTCGCTATCGCGGTCCAGCCTCCCGGCGGGATAGATGCCGGAGGGAAGGCCAAACTCCGACAGTGTCCGCCGCTCGGTCGGAGAACCGGAATCGGTAAACTGCGACAGGACGTCGAAGGGTTTGTTGAAGGCGATAAGGCGGCTCATGTGCCAGTCCTACCCCGACGAGGGGCGCACGGGAAGGGGCGTCAAAGCGCGGAATTTGATCAAAACGTCGGATTTTCCGTTGCAAGTTCAACACGATAGGCGACATCGGGGATCATTTGTGAAATAATTGGTCCAAGGGGATGTTTTTGCCTTGAAACGACTCGCAACTTGCCCCAAATGCGCGCCTCAAGACGCCAACGCACGCGCCTCTGGCCGGTAAAGCAGTCACCGCTGAACGTGTTTACGTAGCGACGGTAACGTCTCCCTTGGAACTGAGCGGCCATAGGTGGCCGGGTCTATTGGAGATGACCATGACTGTAGCTATTGCCGGGGCGGCTTCCGCCTCCAGCACCGATAACCCGTCTCGTCTCGACGCCTATCTCGCCGCCCATGATTTTGACCGGCCAACGCTGGTGATCGACGTGGATCGGGTCGAGACGCAATACCGCGCCCTCAAGGCCGGTCTGGGCAGCGCCGACATCCACTATGCCGTCAAGGCCAACCCCGCCCGCGAGGTGATCGCGCGGCTCGTCAAGCTCGGCTCGCACTTCGATGCCGCCTCGCGCGGCGAGATCGAGACCTGCTTGGGCGAGGGTGCGACCCCCGACCAGATCTCTTTCGGCAACACCATCAAGCGCCGTCAGGATATCGAATGGGCCCGCGACAACGGGATCACCCTTTTCGCCGCCGACGCCGAGGAAGAGCTTGAGAAGATCGCCGAAATCGCCCCCGGCTCGGATGTCTATATCCGCCTCATTGTCGAGGCGAGCGAGGCCGACTGGCCGCTTACCCGCAAGTTCGGCTGCGATGGCGATACCGCCATCCGCCTGATGGGCTATGCCAAGAGCCTTGGCCTGAGCCCCGTGGGCATGTCGTTCCACGTCGGCAGCCAGACCCGCCGCGCCGAGATGTGGGCGCCGGCGCTCGACGCGCTCGCCAAGGTCTGGCATGGCGCCAAGGCCGCAGGCCATGACCTGACGCTCCTCAACATCGGTGGCGGTTTCCCGGCCTTCTATGGCGAGGCCATTCAGGCCCCGACCGACTATGCCGCCGCCGTGATCGAGATGGTCCGCGCGCGCTTTGGCGATGTGCCGCGCATCATGGCCGAGCCGGGCCGTGGCATGGTGGCCGAGGCTGGCGTGATCGTCTGCGAGGTTCTCCTTGTCTCGCGCAAGTCCGACCGCGATGTGCACCGCTGGGTCTATCTTTCGATCGGCCGTTTCTCGGGCCTTGCCGAGACCGAGGGCGAAGCGATCCGCTATCAGTTCACCACCCCGCGCGATGCCGACCCGATGGGCCCCTGCATCATGGCCGGCCCCTCCTGCGACAGCGCCGACGTGCTCTATGAAAAGCGCCCGATGCCGCTGCCCTTGACGCTCAAGGCCGGCGACCGCGTGCTGATCCGCAACACCGGGGCCTATACCTCGACCTATTCTTCGGTTTGTTTCAACGGCTTCCCGCCGCTTCAGGTGCTCTGCATCTGACGGATACGGGCGTTGGCGGTATGCGATTGTGTGCCGCTAACGCCCTCATATCGCAGCGTTTTCCGGGTTTACTCCGCCGCGCATCCCGCTAGGGTGCGGGCAAAGGAGCCCCCTCATGGCACCCATCGCCGACCACCCCTTGCGCTATATGCTCGCCAACGAGCTGCACGCGCGCCCCTTTCCGACGCTGACCGCGCCGTGCCGCGCCGCCTATCTGGCGCTCAAGCCCTCGCAACAGGCCGCCAGCCGCGACAAGGGCGCGGATCGACGGCACCTTCTGGCGCTGCTCGACCGCTTCGGCGCGGCACATCCGCAGCCGGACGCCACCCACTATTTCGGCCCCATCGGCAAATACGTCCTGAAATGGGAGAGCCACACCGAGTTTGTCACCTACACGATCTTTGGCGAGGGCGTGGCCGACAAGCCCTTCGAGGGTTCGGCCTTCAGCTTCTTTCCAGACGATTGGCTCGCCGGGGCGCCGGGCCAGCGGGTCACTTCGGCGCTGATCCGTGTCGAGATTGCCGCGACCGATGACGGCATCGACGAGAAGGCCGCGGACTGGTTCGTGCCGGAAAGCCTTGCCATGAGCCGCGTGGTCGATGATGCGGCGATTGTGGCGACCGACTTCCGTATCGATCAGCGTGGGCATCTTCGGATGGCGGTTTTCGTGCGGCCCGACACAGGAGGGCGGCGCGTGGGGCGCGTGGTTCAGCGGCTGTGCGAGATCGAGACCTACAAGACCATGGCCATGCTCGGCCTTGCCCGCGCCCGCGAGATGGGGCCGCGGCTTGGCGAGTTGGACGACGAGCTGAGCCAGCTTGTCAGCGGAATGTCGCACGACGAGGTGCGCCCCGCCGATACCCTGCACCGCCTCTTGGCGATGTCGGCCGAGCTTGAGGGGCTGGCCTCGCGGTCGAGCTTTCGTTTCGGGGCGACAACGGCCTATGAGGCGATCGTCAATCAGCGGATCGAGGTTCTGCGCGAGGTGCGCTTCAAGGGCCGCCAGACCTTGGCCGAGTTCATGATGCGGCGCTTCGATCCGGCGATGCGGACGGTGAAATCGACCGAGCGGCGCATGGAAGGCATGGCGCAGCGGGCGATGCGGGCGGGCGATCTCTTGCGAACGCGGGTCGATGTGGAACGGTCTGCCGAAAACCAGGCGCTTCTGGAATCGATGGACCGCCGCGCCGACCTGCAACTGCGGCTCCAGCAAACGGTCGAGGGGCTGTCGGTCGTGGCGATCAGCTACTACGCGGTCAACCTCGTGGTCTATCTGCTGACGCCCGTTGCCGAGCGCCTGCACTGGTCGAAAACCGCGCTCGCGGCCGGCGCTACTCTGCCGGTATTGCTTGCGGTCTGGGGGATGATCCGGCGGATCCGGAAGCGGCTCCACTGAGCATCCGGTCGGTCGCCAAGGCGCCGCCGACCATTGCCAGAAGCGCAAGGAGCGCCGCGACCGAAAGCGTCGGGATGCCCGCAAGCCCCGCGCCCACGGTGCAGCCGCCCGCCAGAACCCCGCCAAAGCCCATCAGGACCGCACCCGCCAGATAGCGGCCCGTCTCGCGGGGCGAGGTGAAGCTCTGCCAGCGGAACTGGCCGCGCAAGGCTGCAAGAAGCGCCGCGCCAACCAGCGTGCCACCGATCAGGCCGATGCCGAAGTTGGCGGGGATGGCGGTCGAGGCAACCGTGAAGAAGAGGCTGTCGGCCCAAGGCGCGGTGAACGAGAGGCTTTCAAGCGCGATGGGGTCGAAGTCGTCGAAGAGGACGAGGCCGGTCCCGACCCAGCCAAGCGGCACCAGCGCACCGATGGCGACAGCGCCAGCCAGAAGGCCCCGGCCCGGGCGGTGCCGCAGGGCGAAGGCTGCGGCGCTGGCGGCGATAAGGCCGGTCCAGAGCGCCGCGCCACCGGGGAGGGTGGCGAGCGAGGCGGAGGGAAGGTCGAGCGTGAGCGAGCCGATGGAGGTCCGCAGCGGCGAGAGGATGCCCTTGAGCGTGGCATGAGCGGTGACGGCAAAGAGCGTGACGACCGTCAGGGCGCGAAGGTTGCCGCCTGCGCCAAGGACGGTGAGGCGGGCCACACAGCCACGGGCAAGTACCATGCCGGCTCCGAAAAGAAGCCCTCCAAGAAGGATCGCGGCGATCGGCAGGTTGCCGGTCATCAGTCGGTGATCGTCAAACGCCACCCAGCCCCGCGCCACGGCGATCTGGGTGCCAAGGGTGGCAACGGCCAGCGCCGCCAGCCAGACAGCCAGCGCCCCGCGGCAATCCTCGCCGACGAGCCCACGCCGCAGGCAAAAGGCAGTGACTTGCGCCAAGGCACCAAAGGCCAATCCAAGGGCGAGGCCAAACCAGACGGCGGCCTGAGGGGCGGTGAGGCTCTCGAATCCGAGATCGGCAAACATGGGAATCCTTTCTGGAAGGCGTTTCCTTGTCTGCTAGATCGGAACGGGCGTTCCGGCAAACCGGCGCGGCGGACCGTTTTTGGCGGGTTTTCCCGTGGCGCGGGAGGAAATTCTCAAGGCCTCCGGAAAGCAAAACGCCGTTCCATGTCTCCACGGAACGGCGGAAAGGTTGCCCTATTTCGCGGGTTCAGAGGCCGCGGATGCGCGGGTCGAGCGCGTCGCGCAGGCCGTCGCCGATGTAGTTGACGCTCAACACGGTGAGAGAGATGCACAGGCCCGGCCAGATCACCCGTTCGGGGAAGGAAGCCATGCGGTCGACGCTGTCGAACAGGATCTTGCCCCATGTCGGGAAATCCGAGGGGAAGCCAAGGCCAAGGAACGAGAGCGCGCTTTCTGTGATGATCGCGCTTGCAAGGCCCAAGGTGGCCGAGACCATGATCGGCGACATGACGTTGGGCAGCAGGTGGCGGGTGATCATCCGCCGCGGCGGGGTGCCGATCGAGCGGGCGGCGAGGACGAACTCGCGCTCTTTGATGGCGAGGATATCGCCGCGCACGATGCGGGCGGTGTGCATCCAGGAGGTGATGCCGATGCCTGAGACGATCAGGATGAAGATCCCGGTCTCCGGTCCGAACGCCGCCCGCAGCGGGTCGCGGAACAGGAGCATCATCACCAGAAGGATCGGCAGGAGCGGCAGCGAGAGAACCAGATCGGTGAAGCGCATCAGGATCCCGTCGAGCCGCTTGAAGAAGCCCGCCAGAACGCCGATCAGAGTGCCGAGGAACAGCGACAGGATCATCGCCGTCCAGCCCACGGCCATCGAGATCTGGCCGCCCTGAATGAGGTTGGCCATGATGTCACGGCCAAGGTGATCGGTGCCGAGGGGCCGCGACCAGCTCCATTTCACATCCGCGAAAAGGCCGATGTAGAAGGGCCGCAAATCCTTGTTGCGGATGTCGAGCTTTTGCGCGTCGACCTGCCAGAGGTAGGGGCCCACGAGCACGAAAAGCGTGATGAAGATCAGGAACGCCCCGCCGATCACCGCGCCTCGGTGGGTCTTGAACTGGTCCCATACGTCCCACCACTGGTTGCGGACGGGGATGGTGCCTTGGGTTTGCGTCGTCTCAGTCATAACGGATCCGCGGGTCAAGGACGCCGTAGAGGATATCGGCGATCAGGTTGAAGACGACGATCAGCACGGCGAAGATGAAGGTGAGGGTCAGCACCATCGGCACATCGTTGCCGTGAATGGCGATGATCAGAAGCTGGCCGAGCCCGTTCACCTTGAACACCTGTTCGGTGATGATCGCCCCGCCAAAGACCTGCGGCACGCCGAGGGCGATCACGGTCACGACAGGGATCAGCGAATTCCGCAGGACGTGTTTCAGGACGACGACCTTTTCGGTCATGCCCTTGGCGCGGGCGGTGCGGACATAGTCCTGCCCGAGATTGTCGAGCATCGAGGCGCGCATGAAGCGGCTGATCTGGGCGGCGTTGTAGAGGGCGAGCACAAAGACCGGCATCGCCATCTGCTTGAGCTGTTTGACGAAGCTCGGCCAGTCGTCGACCTTGAGCGTCGTGTCATAGATCGACGGGAACCAGCCGAGGTTCACCGAGAAGATCACGATCAGAAGAACGCCGGTAAAGAAGGTCGGAACCGAAAAGCCGACCATCGAGACGAACGTGCCGAAGTTGTCGAACCAGCTATACTGGCGCACCGCCGAGATGATGCCGATGGGCAGGGCGATCAGGACGCCCACCACATAGGACATACCGACCACCCAAAGCGTCTGCGGGATGCGCTCGGCAATCGTATTAAAGACGGGGCTGCGCGACTGGAACGAGATGATCCGTTGCGCGCCATCGGCAAAGTTCGTGCCGAAGAGACCGTCGATCCAATACTGAGGCTCGACGACGAAGAACTGATAGAGCCAGAGATAGAAGCGCACATACCACGGCTGGCCGAGCCCCAGCGCCTCGCGCATCTTCTCCTTCACCTCGGGCGGGATCGTCAGCGGCATCTCGGCCATCGGGTCGCCGGGGGCGAGCTCCAACAGGAGAAAGATCACCAGAGCGATGAACAGAAGCGTCGGCACAGCAAGGATAAGCCGGCGGATCGTATAGGTAAGCATGGCGCCTCGGTTCAGGTCTCTGGGGCAGGGGGTGCCGCAGCCCCCTGAAGGGCTGCGGCGGGTTGATCGTCAGATCACTTGATGCGGTACCAGTCGGAGACGTTCCACAGTTCGCTGTCCCAGGTATTGAGGACAACGCCGCCAAGCGAGTTGGCGTGAGCCGACACGCGGCCACGGTCGACCAGCGGAATGATGACGTTGCTGTCTTTGGTCATCATGTCGTTCATCATCCGGCCAAGACGGCCCCGCTCTTCCAGATCGCCGGTCTGGGCGAGCTGGTCGATCAGAGCGTCGTAGTTCGGATCGCAGAAGCGGTTGATGTTCTCACCCTGCCATTGGCTCGAAGGCTTGGGCTCGGTGCCGCAGCGATAGGCGCCGAGATAGGCCTGCGGGTCGGTGCCGTCGAAGTTGTTGGCGTACATTTCGACGTCGGCATAGAACTTCTGGTAGGTGTCGGGCGAACCCGGGTCACCACCGAAGTAGACCGAAGCGTCGAGGTTGCGCAGCTCGGTGGCAACACCGATCTCCTGCCACCATTCCTTGATCAGCGCCTGGAAGTCCTGACGGACGGCGTTGGTCGAGGTCTGGTAGAGGACGCGCAGTTCAACGCCATCCTTTTCGCGGACGCCATCACCGTTGGTGTCAACATAGCCCTCGGCCTCGAGAAGCGCCTTGGCGCCTTCGATGTCTTGGGTCAGACACTCGGTGTTGTCGGACGCATAAAGCGCCGGAGCGGGGACGAGGTTACAGGTCGGACGACCGGCGCGGCCATAGCCCACCTCGACGAGGAGGTTACGGTCGATGGCGATCGACAGAGCCTTACGCACATTGGCGTTCGACAGGAACGGGTGCGGATGGGCCACGGTCGAACGCTCGCCTTCCGGCAGGCTCGACGAGGGGTCGGTCAGGTTGACCTCGATACGCTCGACGAGCGAACCGAAGGCGCTGATCGCGGTGCCGACACCGGCGGCAGCCATCGAGTCGATGACGTCAGGTGCCAGCTGGAGGTTCCAGGCGTAGTCGAACTCGCCGGTTTCCAGAACCGCACGGCCCGCAGCCGTCGCATCGCCGCCACCCTTGAAGGTCACGGTGGCGAAGGCGGGCTTGGCCGGATCGCGGTAGTTCGGGTTGGCTTCCATCTGGATCACGTCGTTCGTGCGGAACTCGGTGACGCGGAAGGGGCCGGTGCCGATCGGGCCAAAGTTGGCGTCGGTGCACTCAGGGGCCTTGGCGCCCATGCAGTTCTCGAACTGGGCCTTCTGGATGATCGGCGACTGGCCGCCCATGAAGGGACCATAGGGGTTCGGCATGGCCTGCGAGAAGTGAACCGTTACGGTCAGATCGTCGACGATATCGACCGAGGAGACCTTGTCAAACTTGGCCGCCTGCGCGCAGCCCCCTTCGGGGTGCATACAGTAATCGGCGGTAAATTTGATGTCGGCCGAGGTTACCGGGGTGCCGTCAGACCACAGAAGGCCGGACTGGAGCTTCCAGGTGATCGAGGTCAGGTCTGCCGAGACGCCGCCGTTGGCAACGGTCGGGATTTCAGCGGCAAGGTAGGGAACCATGTTGCCGTTCTGGTCATAGCGGCCGAGCGGCTCGATGATCATCGACGACGATTCAATATCCTTGGTGCCGCCCGACAGGAACGGGTTGAGGATCGACGGGGCCTGCCAATAGATGATCGACAGGTGGCCGTCGCTCCCGCGTTCGGCAAAAGCTGCCGGCGCGAAGGCCATTGCAGCTATTGCGCCCGCTAGGGCTGTTTTGATCTTCATTTTACTCTCCATGTTGGCGCTCGTTCGCCTCTCGTTGAGCCGCGGTTGCCCCCGCGGTCTGGCTTGTTATCTCGTGCAGGTGGCAGGCGGCGAAATGGCCGGGGCGCACCTCGCGGGTCGCAGGTTCGACCTCGCGGCAAATGTCCATCACCTTCGGGCAGCGCGTGCAGAAATTGCAGCCCTTGGGCGGATTGGCGGGGGAGGGCACATCGCCCTGCAGGATGATCCGCTCGACCTTGGCTTCGAGGCTGGGATCAGGCTCGGGCACGGCCGAAAGGAGCGCTTCGGTATAGGGGTGCAGCGGCGCGGCATAAAGCGCCTCGCGCGGGGCCAGTTCGACGATCTTGCCCAGATACATCACCGCCACCCGCGTCGCGATATGGCGCACCATCGACAGGTCGTGGCTGATGAAAAGGTAGGTCAGGCCGAACTGTTCCTGAAGGTCTTCCAGCAGGTTCACCACCTGCGCCTGAATCGACACATCGAGCGCGGCGATCGGCTCGTCGCAGACGATGAACTTGGGATTGAGAGCCAAAGCACGGGCGATGCCGATGCGCTGGCGCTGGCCGCCCGAAAAGGCGTGCGGATAGCGGCCCGCGAAACGGCGGTTGAGGCCCACGGCATCCATCAGCTCGTAGACCTTCTGCTGCTTTTCCTTGGTGGAAAGCGTGGTGTGCTCGTCGAGTGGCTCCTGAATGATCGCCTGAACGGTCATCCGCGGATTGAGGCTCGCCTGCGGGTCTTGGAAGACCATCTGCATCGTTGGCCGTTTCTCGCGCAGTGCATTATTGGAAAGCGCGGCGATATCAACGCCGTCGATCGTGATCGACCCGTCCGTCACCTCGTATAGGCGCAGTAGGGCGCGGCCGCAGGTCGATTTTCCGCAGCCGGATTCACCGACAAGGCCAAGAGTTTCGCCTTCGAACACGTCGAAAGACACGCCATCGACCGCCTTCACCTCGCCCACGCGGCGGCGCAGGAGGCCCGCGTAGATCGGGAAATGCATCTTGAGGTTGCGGACCTCGACGAGCGGCTTCTTTGAAGGGGCGGCATCAAGCATGGGCGGCCTCCTTCTCGACCAGAACACAAGCCACGTCATGGCCCTTGCCGATCACGGTGCGCGAGGGGTTGCGCCGGGCGCATTCCTCGACGGCCGAGGCGCAGCGGTCGCGGAACGGGCAGGAGGAGGGCGGCGCGCCTAGGATCGGCGGCTGGCCTTCGATGATCGTCAGGCGGCGCACCCGCTCGCCGCGCACGCTCGGCACGGTTTTCAGAAGCGCCTTGGTATAGGGATGCTGCGGATTGCCGAAAAGCTCGCGCACCGGCGCGTGTTCGACGACCTGCCCGCCATACATGACCATCACCCGATCCGCGATGCCGGCAATGACGCCCAGATCGTGGGTGATCCAGATCACCGCCATGCCAAGCTTCTGGCGAAGTTCTTTCATCAGTTCGATGATCTGCGCCTGAATGGTCACGTCGAGCGCCGTGGTCGGCTCGTCGGCGATCAGAACCTTGGGGTCGCAGGCCAATGCGATGGCGATCATCACCCGCTGCCGCATCCCGCCGGAAAACTGGTGCGGATAGTCCGAAAGCCGCTGTTCCGCGCCGGGAATTCCCACAAGCTCCAGAAGCTCGACCGCCCGCTTCTTGGCGGCTTTCTTGTCCATCCCCATGTGCTTCCGCAGGGGCTCCATGATCTGATAGCCCACAGTAAAGACCGGGTTGAGCGAGGTCATCGGGTCCTGGAAGATAAAGCCCACCTTGCCGCCGCGGACTTCGCGGAGCGTGTCTTCGTCAGCTTTCAGCAGGTCTTGACCATCCAGAAGAACCTTGCCGTCGCGCACCTCGGCGGGGGGGGAGGGCAAAAGCCCCAGAAGCGACATCATGGTCACGGATTTGCCCGAGCCGCTTTCGCCGACGACGCCCAAAAGCTCGCCCGGCTTGAGATCGAAGCTGACGTTGTTGACGGCGTGAATTTCACCACCGCGCACGCGGAATACAGTCTTCAGGCCCTGGACCTCCAGGACGGGCCGACCTCCATCGTGCATCAGATTCTCCCAGTCGTCGTCTTGTTCGCCGATCGGGTTTTCCCGCCGACATTTTGTCCAAACGGTAGCATGGTTTGCCCAAGCCGCAAGATCATTTCTAAAGGGAGGGATTGCCGAGGCGGGAAGCGCCTGCCTAGAGTGCGGCAGCCCCCAATCAAAGAGCGCCCGAATTGCCCAACACAGACGAAGCCCGCCGCCTCCTGGACCGGCTTGTGGCCTATCCCACGGTCAGCCGCGACAGCAACATCCCCCTGATCGACTTTGTGGAAAGCTATCTCGAGGGGCAGGGAATCGCTTCGGTCCGAGTGCCGAACGAGGACGGGACCAAAGAGGCGCTCTATGCCCATGTCGGTCCCGAGATCGACGGCGGCGTGGTTCTGTCAGGTCATACCGACGTGGTGCCGGTCGATGGTCAGGACTGGACCTCCGATCCCTTCACCGTGACAGAACGCGACGGCAAGCTCTTTGGGCGCGGTTCATGCGACATGAAGGGGTTTGACGCGCTGGCCCTTGCCGCGATGGCGCGGGCTGCGGCGCTGCACAGGGTGGGCCGCCTCACGCGGCCCTTGCAAATCGCCCTGAGCTACGACGAAGAGATCGGCTGCACCGGCGCGCCGCCGATGATCGACCATATGGTCAGCCACGGCCTCCCCCGCGCTTCGACGGTGATCGTTGGCGAGCCGTCGATGATGAAGGCGGTGACAGGCCACAAGGGCGGCATCGGCTTTGCGGTGCATATCAAGGGCTACGAGGTGCATTCCTCGCTGATCCACACGGGCGTCAACGCGATCATGTGGGGGGCGAAACTGATCGACTGGGCCAACCGGATGAACGCCGAGAACGCCGCCAAGACACCATCCGCCCTTGCCGCCACCTTCGAGCCGCCCTACACGACGCTGCATATCGGTACGATCAAGGGCGGCACCGCCCACAACATCACCGCAGGCGATTGCTGGTTCGGTTTCGATTTTCGCGTGGTGCCGGGTGACTCGATGCCCGACTGGGTCGAGAGGTTCAAGGCCGAGGTCGCGCGGCTCGAGGCCGAAATGAAGGCGATCCACCCCTCGGCGGCGATCGAGCTGCGCCAGCGATTCCACGTCCCCGGCCTTGTCCCCGAAAAGGAAGGCGCGGCGGAAACGCTTGTCCGCCGCCTGACAGGCGATAATGCCTCGCATGTGGTCAGCTACGGCACCGAGGCCGGCCAATTTCAGGAGCGCGGCTATTCCGCGGTGGTATGTGGACCCGGCGATATCGCGCAGGCGCATCAGGCCGACGAATACATCACGCTCGCGCAATTCCGCGCAGGGCAAGCCTTCATGGACGATCTTCTGGCCGACCTCTGCACATGATCCCCTTTCCGATTTCCGAAGATAGCCCCGTCGAGCACGGCGGCCCGCTTCCGGCCGAGGCCGATTGCGTCATCATCGGCGGCGGCGTCATCGGCATCTGCACCGCGCTATACCTTGCCAAGGCGGGCCTTCGCCCGGTGGTTCTTGAAAAAGGGCGCGTCGCGGGCGAGCAATCCTCGCGCAACTGGGGCTGGATCCGCCAGCAGGGCCGCGATCCGGCGGAACTGCCGATCATGATTGAAGCGAACCGCCTCTGGCGCGAGCTGGAGCCAGAGCTGGGCGAAGATATCGGCCTGAGGCAATCGGGCCTGCTCTATCTCGCCGATACCGACAAGGACCTCGCCTATTTCGAAGAGTTCATGACACTGGCGCGGGAGCATGGCCTCGACACCGAGCTTCTCGGCCGCGAAGGCGTCAGCCGGCTCCTTCCCGGTGTGAAGAACCGTTGGCTGGGCGGGATGCACACCGCCTCCGACATGAAGGCCGAGCCTTTGCTCGCGGTTCCGGCGCTGGCGCGGCTCGCGGTCAGGGCAGGGGCCGTGATCGTCGAGAACTGCGCGGTGCGGCGCCTCGATATGGCAGGTGGCAAGGTCGCGGGCGTCTTCACCGAGCAGGGCCGTATCGCCGCGCCAAACGTTGTTCTTGCGGGCGGCGCATGGTCCTCGCTCTTCCTCGCCGCCCACGGCGTCCGCATCCCGCAGCTTTCGGTCCGCGCCAGCGTGGCCGCGACCGAGACCCTGCCGCTCGTCTACGAAGGCGGCGCCGTGGATACGACCGGCGCGTTCCGCCGCCGCGCCGATGGGGGCTACACTCTGGCTGCTGCCGACTTCCACGAATGCCTCATCGGCCCCGATGCCTTCCGGCACCTGCGAAAATTCATCCCGCAAATTGTCGCAAACCCGACCGCCAACCGCTTCTTCCCCGCATCCCCCACAGGATACCCCGACGCGTGGACGACGCCCCGCCGCTGGCGGTCCGACGAGATCTCGCCTTTCGAGCGGATGCGCGTCCTCAACCCGCGCCCGGCCACAAAAGCGCTGGGCAAGGTCGCCCGGCAATTTGCGTCGGATCATCCTGGCCTTGGCGAGGTCCGCCTCGCATCGGCCTGGGCCGGAATGATCGACACCATGCCCGATGTGGTGCCGGTGGTGGATCATGCGCCCTCGCTCCCCGGCCTCATCGTCGCCACCGGCATGAGCGGCCACGGCTTCGGCATCGGCCCGGGCTTTGGCCGGGTCATCGCCTCGATGGTCCGTGGTGAGCCAACCGGCCACGACCTGAGCCGCTTCCGCTTCTCGCGCTTTGCCAAGGGCGAGAAGCTCGTCACCGGCCCGAGCCTTTGATCAAATCCCCCCTTGCGGTGCCGCCATCGCTCGGACAGTCTGCCGCCCGAACACTCACGCACCGGAGGCACCATGCCCGTCAAGAACCGCTTTGCCGAACTCCTTCCCGAAATCACCGCCTGGCGGCGCGATCTGCACGAAAACCCCGAGATCCTCTTCGAGACCCACCGCACCTCGGCGGTCGTCGCCGAAAAGCTCAAGGAATTCGGCTGCGACGAGATCGTGACCGGCATCGGCCGAACCGGCGTTGTCGGCGTGATCAAGGGCAAAACGGATACCAAGGGCAAGGTCATCGGCCTGCGCGCCGATATGGACGCCCTGCCGATCCTCGAGGCCACCAACCTCCCCTATGCCTCGAAAACCCCCGGCGCCATGCATGCCTGCGGCCATGACGGCCACACGGCCATGCTGCTGGGCGCCGCCAAATACCTCGCCGAAACCCGCAATTTCGATGGCACAGTCGTCGTGATCTTCCAGCCCGCAGAAGAGGGCGGCGGCGGTGGCCGCGAGATGTGCGCCGACGGCATGATGGACCGCTGGAACATCCAGGAGGTCTACGGGATGCACAACTGGCCGGGCAAACCCACCGGCTCCTTCGCCATCCGCTCGGGCGCCTTCTTTGCCGCGACCGACCAGTTCGAGATCTTCGTCAAGGGCAAGGGCGGCCACGCCGCCAAGCCACAGGAAACGATCGACCCCAACGTCACCGCCGCGCAAGTCGTGATGATGCTCCAGACCATCTCGAGCCGCAATGCCGACCCCGTCGACCAGATCGTCGTCTCCGTGACCTCGATGGAAAGCTCGTCCAAAGCCTTCAACGTGATCCCGCAGCAGGTCCACCTCAAAGGCACGGTCCGCACCATGTCGCGGCATATGCGCGAGCTGGCAGAAACCCGCCTTCACGCGATCGCCGAGCAGGTCTGCACCGCCATGGGCGGCGTAGCGGAAATCAGATACCACCGCGGCTATCCGTCGATGGTTAACCACGAAGCCCAGACCGAATTCGCCGCCGATGTGGCCCGCTCCATCTCGGGCGGCTGCGATGACGCCCCCCTCGTCATGGGCGGCGAGGATTTCGCCTATATGCTCGAGGAACGCCCCGGCGCCTATATCCTGATCGGAAACGGCGATACCGCAATGGTCCACCACCCCGAATACAACTTCAACGACGACGCCATCCCCGCCGGCTGCAGCTGGTGGGCAGGGATCGTCGAACGGAGCATGCCCGCCACCTGATCTTCTTTTGGCGAAAATACTCCCGGGGAGCGCGAGGGGCAGGCAGCCCCTCGCTCCTGAGGCGTTTCGTCAAAACGCCTCGGATTTGCTGAAATGTCCCAATCTCGAACCGGAAAAGTCTGTCAACTTCCCCTGAGATTGTGTCAGCCGCCAGTATGGCTCATGTGGCGCGAAACGCGCCCATCGACCGTCTGGCGGGAATAATCGAAATCATGCCCCTTGGGCTTGAGGCCGATCGCCTTGCGGATCGCCTCTTCAAGGATCGCCGGATCCTCAGACGCGCGCAGCGGCGCGCGCAGGTCGGAATGGCCCTCCTGCCCAAGGCAGGTATAGATCTCACCGGTGCACGTGATCCGCACACGGTTGCAGCTTTCGCAGAAGTTATGCGAGAGCGGCGTGATGAACCCGATCTTCTGGCCGGTCTCCTCGATCCGCACATAGCGTGCGGGCCCCCCCGAACGCTCGGCCAGATCGGTGAGCGCATGATGCCCCTCGAGCTGGGCCCGCAGGTCTTTCAATGACCAAAACTGCCCCAGCCGATCCTCATTGCCGATATCGCCCATCGGCATGACCTCGATAAAGGTCAGGTCCATGTCGTTCTTGGCGCACCACTCAGTGAGGCGGAACAACTCGTCCTCGTTAAAGCCCTTGAGCGCCACGGTATTTATCTTGACCCGCAACCCCGCCTCGCGCGCCGCCTCGATCCCGCGCAGAACTTGCGGAAGGCGGCCCCATCGGGTGATCGCGGCGAATTTGTCGGCGTCCAGAGTGTCGAGCGAGACATTGATCCGCCGCACGCCCGCTTCGTAAAGCGGCCCTGCGAATTTCTCAAGCTGGCTGCCATTCGTCGTCACGGTCAGCTCTTTCAGCGCACCACTGTCGAGATGCCGTTTCATGCCCTGGAAGAAGGTCATGATATCGCGCCGCACCAAAGGCTCGCCGCCGGTGATCCGCAGCTTTTCAACACCAAGCCGGATGAAGGAGGTGCAAAGCCGGTCCAGCTCTTCCAGTGAAAGAAGCTCTTTCTTCGGCAGGAAGGTCATGTTTTCGGTCATGCAATAGACGCAGCGGAAATCGCAACGGTCGGTGACCGAGACCCGCAAATAGCGGATCGCGCGGGCAAAGGGATCAATCAGAGGGGCGGGCGCGTCTTGCATGGAGCCTAGGTAGGCCCACAGAGGCGGCATGGCAAGGGGAAGGGCCTACTCCCCCAGATGCCGCATCGCTTCCTTGCGGGCAAAAGTCTTCATCCGTGCGCCATAGGCCTCGATGAAGGCTCGGGTGCGGTCGGGATCGTGCTTGCTGAGTTCCCGCAGCCACCAGCCGATGGCCTTCTGGATGAACCAGTCCCTGTCATCGACATAAGACGCCGCCCAGCCGAGAATCCGCTCTCGCCGCTCCAGATCCGCAGGCTTGGGGTGGTTCATCTTGGTCCAGGGCAGTGTGATGACAAGCGCCGCCCGACGGGTCCACATATGCGGGCTTTGCGTCCAGCCTTCCACTTCGTCAAGGCGCGAAGGATCGGCGACAAGCCGCTTTTGCCCGGCGATGCAGGCGTGATCGGCCAATGCCCAGGCGTCGAAATCGTGCACCCAGGACGCCACGAGCCGCCAGGCTGCTTCGTCATCCGGCCGGATCCGCGCCTGATTGAGAAGCTTCGCCGCCGCAACCCGCGCCTCGTGGATGTTGCTCTGCCAAAGTTGCCCCGCCAGGGCGAGGCGGTCCTCCAGCGTCAACTCTGCCCGCCAGCGTTTGGCCATCTCGTCGATTTGCGGCACAGCCACGCCAAGATACTCGCGCTTGACCTTATGATAGGCCGCAGAACCCGCCGCGCGCTCGGGGTCACCGGCGGCGCGGAGTTCGGAAAGAACATCGTCCAAGGTCATGCGGGCGCTATTCCACCGTCACTGATTTCGCCAGATTGCGCGGCTGGTCCACGTCCGTGCCCTTTGCCACCGCCGTATGATAGGCCAAAAGCTGCGCCGGCACCGCATAGACGATGGGGGCGAGCATATCGGGGACGGTCGGCATCACGAGCGTCTTCCAGACACCCTGGCCGGCCTGCCGCGCGCCTTCCGCGTCGGTGATCAAAAGGACCTTGCCGCCACGCGCCATGACCTCCTGCATATTCGAGACGGTCTTTTCAAAGAGCGCATCGCGCGGGGCCATCACGATCACCGGAACGGTCTTGTCGATCAGCGCGATGGGGCCATGCTTCAGCTCGCCCGAGGCATAGGCCTCGGCATGGATATAGCTGATCTCCTTGAGTTTCAGCGCGCCTTCGAGGGCCAGCGGGAACATCTGGCCGCGACCAAGGAACAAGATATCGCGCGCCTCGGCCAAGGCCGCGGCGAGCGCCTCGGTCTGGGGCTCGGTGGCGATGGCCTGCGACATGATACCGGGCAGGGAGCGCAGATCGGCGATGGCCTTGGCCTCGGCCTCGGGCGCAAGCCGCCCGCGATCCCGCGCGGCCTTGAGAACGAGCGCGGCAAGGGTGAGAAGCTGGCAGGTGAAGGCCTTGGTCGACGCCACGCCCACCTCGACGCCCGCATAGATCGGCAGGGCAAGATCGCTTTCGCGGGCAATCGAGCTTTCCGGCACGTTCACGACCGAGAGGATCCGGTCGGCGCGGTCGCGGCAATAGCGCAGCGCAGCCAGCGTATCGGCAGTCTCGCCCGATTGGCTGACGAAAAGGGCGGCGGTGCGGGGGCTGATCGGCGGTTCGCGATAGCGGAATTCAGAGGCCACATCGACCTCGACCGGCAGGCCCGCGATCTGTTCGAACCAGTATTTGGCGACGACACAGGCGTAAAAGGCGGTGCCGCAGGCGACCATGGTCAGCCGGTCGATGGTGGTGAAATCGAGCGCTTCGCCGGAAAGGCTTAGGGCGCCGTCGGCGCCAAGGTAATGGCCCAGCGCATCGCTCAGCACGGCGGGCTGTTCGGCGATTTCCTTGGCCATGAAATGCTTGTAGCCGCCCTTGTCCACTTGCCCTGCGCTGATCTGCACACGGCGCACGGGGCGGTTGGCGATGCGGCCGGCGGCATCGTGGATTTCGATGCCCGCGCGGGTGACGATGGCCCAGTCGCCATCTTCGAGATAGGTGATCCTGTCGGTCAGGGGGGCAAGGGCGATCGCATCGGAGCCCACGAACATCTCGCCATCGCCATACCCCACGGCCAGGGGCGGGCCGGAGCGGGCACAGATCATCAGGTCGCCCTCGCCCTCGAAGAGCATGCAGACGGCATAGGCGCCCTGTAGCT